>Ga0068855_100009691_pt1 | contig 11627 bp, 3 predicted proteins | sample KBSCornC52_FD_66592 | JGI IMG/M metagenome (GOLD analysis project Ga0068855, IMG submission 66592) | Corn rhizosphere microbial communities from Kellogg Biological Station, Michigan, USA - KBS Corn C5-2 | ecosystem: Host-associated > Plants > Roots > Rhizosphere > Soil ...
ATTAAAATTCGATAATATCGACAGCCTGCTGAACAAGGCTGATATTCCTCCACATCTTGGACTGTTGCTTTCATTTTTGAAAACGTTTCAAACAGCACGGGACCAGTTTAATCAGTTCACCGGCCGCCATCTTGATTTTTATTATAATGATGTGCTGCAACTGGCCCCGAGGCCTGCTGTTGCCGATAACGTGGCCATTATATGCAACCCCGAAAAAAATACAGTACAGGCCAAAGTAGAACAGGGTCGCGAACTGAATGCAGGTAAAGATGCAACGGGCAAAGACCTTGTTTATAAAACGCTGCGCGAGATCATTGTTAACCAGGTTACCATCGGCAAAAAGAAAACCATTTATGCCGACAGAATTGCTGACGGTGCATTAAATGCACTATACATTGCAAAAGATGCTGCCACGGAAAATGTATTTACGCAAAATAACATCAGTAGCTGGTATCCTTTCGGCTCCGTGAATAATCAGCAACCCGAGATCGGTTTCGCCGTCAGTTCACCTATATTGTTGGCGAAAGAAGGAAGAAGAAGACTAAGTATAGAAATTGAAGGAGGGGCAGCTTTACCAAGAACATCACTTACGGCTTATTTTACCGGCCCTAAAGGATGGGTGCAGGCAGAAGTGGATCTTACCCCCGGTGTTAATTCATTTGGCAGTGCTACATCAAAGAGATTCCTGCTTATAAAAATAGATGAATCGCTTCCTGCGATTGCAGCATACGACGAAAAAACACATCAGGCGAATCTTGCATGCTCCTACCCCGTTGTAAAAATTCTGTTGAAAAATGATGCCAATCTTCCTGCGGCTTATAATTATTTTTCTGCATTAACATTCAGCAGCTTCAAAAAAATGGTGATGAATGTGGAAGGCGTGAAATCGTTTACGATCACCGGTGAAAATGGAAAGCTGAACCCGCTGCAGGCGTTTAAGCCTTTTGGCAATGTGCCGGTTAAAAACAAGTCGTTTTTTACGCTGGGTTGCAGTGAAGCCTTCAACAAATACCTGAAAACATTCCACCTGGCGATGGATTGGAAAGGTGCCCCGGGTAATATGGCCAAACATTACACGGCATATAAAACGTATTTAACCACTGTTGCCGATCCTTCTATCAGCGCACTTACTATAAATTCGTTTAACAACCAATGGGCAGGATTTAATCAGGGCAATGTTCCGGGCAAAGTGGAAGTATTAAGCGGGGGCAAATGGGTACTGGCAAATGAAGATTCACCCAATCAATACATAAGACGAAATGCAGGTACGTACAACACTTTCCATATAAATAATACTATCAAAGGTGATTTTGATATAACCAACAGCAATGACTTCAATGAAACGTCGCGGTGGGGATTTGCGAAAGTAACGCTGAAATATGATTTTGGTCATCAGATCTTTCCGCATGTGCTCACGTATAACCTGACCACTAATGCAGTAAGTCCCCCCAAGCCGTTACTTCCTATACCGCCGCAACCGTATACACCTGAGTTCAACAGTTTACACCTTGATTATGTACTGGAAGATATGATCGATATTACCGGCAAACCCGAACACCGGTTTATACAGCTGCACCCATTTGGTTTCGATAATATAACTTCATCATTGCAACCAGTAATTGTACCTGATTATAATAACAACGGACAGTTATATATTGGATTGGCAGGATGCACCGTTCCGCAAACCGTTAATTTTTATTTCGCGCGGCTCGACGGCACTGAAGATATCGATGCACTCGTAAATGAAGATATTGAATGGTATTATTTAAGTGGCTCAACATGGCATAAATTCAAGTTTGAAGAAATAACAGTGAATACCACGTTTGATTTTACAGCCAGTGGTTTCATTTCTTTTGCTATTCCTACGGCCGCGCTTGTTACGAATACATTGATGGGCGAAAACCTGGTATGGATCAAAGCGGTATCTGCAACCAGCGCTCATGCATTTCCTTCGATCATAGATATTCAGACCAACGCAGTAGAAGCCGTTTTCGACAACAGGGGAAACGACCCATATCATCTGCAGTCGCCATTACCTGCCGGAACGATTGCCAAGCCAGTGGTAAAAATTGACGGCGTAAAAAATCTTTCACAACCATATGCTTCCTATAATGGAAGTATGGCTGAACAGTCTGAACATTTTTATACCCGCGTAAGCGAAAGGTTGCGTCATAAAAACAGAAGCTGGAGCATCTGGGATTATGAGCATATGGTACTGGACAAATTCCCATCGATCTATAAGCTGAAGTGTATATCACATGCAACGCAAAACGATATGTATGCTCCGGGCAATGTACTTTGCGTGGCATTGCCTGCTACGGCGAACATTGCCGAAAAAGATCTGCTGCAACCGCGTGTAAGTAAGGCCATCTTAACTGCAGCCGAAGAATATGTGAAAGGATTCATGTCGCCCTTTGCTCATGTGAAATTCACCAATCCTGTTTATGAACCCATCACTGTAAAATGCAGTGTAAAGATTATGGATGGGTTTGATGAGAACTATTACGCGACGCAGTTGAATAAAGACCTGCAACAATTTATTTGCCCCTGGCTAACGAACAAAAATGTGTCTCCTTCTTTTGAAGGTAAAATATATGCATCCTCTATTATCAATTTTATTGAAAAAAGAGCGTATGTGGATTATCTCACTTATTTCGAAGCCTTTAAGCTGGAAGGTAGTAACCTGGTAAGCTGGAAGGAATCTATCAGCGGCAGCAGTGAAGATGTTATTCTTACCTCTGCCGCACAACATATAATTGATACCAATGCCGTATGCTAACAGATCAGGGAAATATTGTTATCAGTAAAACGCCGGCTAGTGCGGCCGAAGACTATGAGTTATTACGCAAAACCGGACTGAGCTATATTCAACAGTTCTCGGGAAAAGTATGGACGGATTTTAATCTGCATGATCCCGGTATTACGATTCACGAATTGCTGTGTTATGCACTAACCGACCTGGTATACAGGACCTCATTTCCTGTAGCCGATCTGCTTACACCTGAACAGGGAAAAGGCCCGAACCCGAACGATTTTTATACAGCGAAAGATATTCTTACTTCTCATCCCGTAACGGTAAATGATTACCGGAAATTTATACTGGATGCCATTCCCGGTGTACGTAATGTGTGGCTGGAAACGCTGGATGATACCAATTATGATCCTGCGCTGTATTTTGATCAGTCGATAGTTAAGACTTCGCTCGTACTACCGCCTGCAAGTCATCTATACCAGATGTTACAGCTTAAAGGTCTGTATGTGGTGAAGCTGGAAGCCGAAGACTATGCAACTATTCATACGCAACAATCTGATTTTTTAAAGACGTTGGCTAAATATCGCGATAAAAACTCATCACATAATGAGGTGGAAGCACAACCCGATGAATACAAATTCTGCCTCGTTAATTACGCAAAATATCTGTTACTTGACAAACGCAACCTGTGCGAAGACTTTGAACTCATAAAAGTAGCAGATGAAGAATGGGTGGCGGTATGTGCTGATATTGAGTTGCAGCCCGACGCAAATGCAGATGCTGTATTTCTGAAAATAAACAGCGTGCTGTACAATTACATCAATCCATCACTACAATTCCATTCGTTCAAAGATCTTATCGACAAAGGAAAACGTACGGAGGACATCTTTAATGGTCCCATCGCTTCGCGTGGTTTTATAGATGATGATGAACTGAACCAGCATGGCCACAAAGAAGTGTTGTATGTGAGCGATATCATTAATGAGCTGATGGATATTCCAGGTATTCTGCAAATCAAAAGCATTCACCTGAGCAGCTATAAAAAGCAAACGGATGGTACTTATACCATCCTGGAAGATGCACAAACCTATTGTCTTCACCTGCACGATACAGCGAATTCTGTTTTTCAGTTTATGCTGGATGCAGCCGAGCAGGATAAAACGAAACTGTTCAATCATATTCGCTTTTCAAAAGGGCTTATTTATTTTCCGCCCAAAAGAAAACCCGAATATGCCACTTATAACTTTATTGACTTTCCATCCTTGCCGGCAAACTTCGAAAACGATCTGCCGATACCATCGGGAAGAAACAGGAACCTGCTGAATTATTATTCCGTTCAAAATGACTTTCCGCTTTGCTATTATACGGGTATGGACGGCATACCCAACAGTGAAACCAACCTGCGCAAGGTGCAGCGGTTGCATCTGAAAGCCTTTTTATTATTCTTCGATCAATTGCTTGCTGACTACCTTAAGCAATTAGATAATCTTAAAAATATTTTTACCTGGAATGGTGGCGTTGCAGCGCATACTTTAATTCCTTTTCCATTACAACAAACCCAGATCAGGGACCTGCGCAAGCTGCTGGCATCGGAGCATAAGGAAGATGAAAATATCAGCGACAACGATTTCTTTCATACAACCTACAATACCTACAGCAGTATACTGGAAACAGATGACCAGCAAAAACAGCGACGTAACCGGGCACTCGATCATTTACTGGCCAGGTTTAATGAGCTGTTTGTTGATTATACGGTGTTTAAATTCCAGCAAAATCAGCAGGGTGATTTTTTTGCCGATCCGGCAACTGATGAAGTCATTAATGATAAGATCAATTTTCTGAGCGCCTACCCTGCTATCAGCAGCCAGCGAAGCCATGCGTTCAATTATACCAAAGATCTGTACGCAACCGACAATATTTGCGGATTGCAGTTCAGGGTTGAAAAAATGCTCGGCATTGCCGATGCATTTAACAGACCGCTGGTAACACCATTGAATAATATAGATTATAAAACGCTCCTTCAACAGATGGCTTCGGGACAAGCACCTACTCCGGCCGATAAATTGCAGATAGCAGATAATCGCTTTGATGCCTTTGATAAAACATTTGGGTTACATGTACTGGAACATATTTTATTAAGACCTTTATACAAGCAACCCTTTGCTCCGCTGGACAAATTATTGCCTCTGTGTGGTGATGGAACAAACAACGTACATGCAGATTGCTTGTCGCCGGATAATTACAGCCTGCAGATAAGTGTAGTAGGTCCAGGATGGTTGTCGATCAGCAACAACATGGATTTCCGTGCTTTTACTGAAAGTCTCATTCGTACCGAAGCACCGGCCCATGTAGCTATAAAGATCTGTTGGCTCGACCCGGCGAGGATGTTTTTATTTGAAAAAACAACCGAAGCATTTTTTAAGCAGATGGCGAAAATAAAAGATCCCGGTGCAGAGCTTACCAGTCAGGAGATCAGCGATTTTAATTCGGCGCTGGAAGATGTTTATACCATGATGGGTTTATTACAGAATATGTACCTTCCGGCTAAGCTCGATGAATGTGAAAATATTAATTACAACGAAGACACAGACAAAATACAGGTGCCGGTAATTCTTGATCACTCGGCATTAGGAAGCGACGGATCCGATGAATGGTTTGAGTTTATTAAGCCTGAAAATGAGAGCACACCTTCATTTTCATCGGAAGCACGGGACACAGGCAGCACAGACGCAGATGCTGAAACTACTACAGACACAGAAAATGGACCAATAGCAGAATCAGGTACGGCAGTAACCGGAGAAAGCCCGGCAAAAAAGAAGGGCGCGCGAAAACAACCGGCTAAAAAACAGCCGCCTAAAAAGAAGAAATAATTACAACCGTTTCAACCGATTTTACATATCGTTCAAAAATTAAAATATGGAAGCTCGTCCGAATTTTTTCCCGGTATATGTGAGCGGGCAGTATCTCACCAGTGAACTGCTGAATGAAACACATAATTTTTTGTGGCAGGAAGAAAAGGCAACCCGGTACCTGCTGGATGGTAATGGTATAGTTACCGGCCTGAATGCCGATTTTTCAGATAATACTTTACTTAAACAGGTAACCATTACAGCCGGAGATGCATCTACCGTAGATGGCTATCTTATTCAGGCGGGTGCGCAAACATTCGACAAAGGCCTTTCCATTAACCTGAGCTGGCTTAAACTGCCGAACGGTTCGCAACAGATAATGGAAAAAACGCAGTATGATAAAGTAAAGGCAAACCTTAATGCGAGCGAAACAGTGTTGTCTGCTATTGAAATATTTTTATCATCTGCCCAGTTGAAGGACCTTCCCGACGGAACTAAGACCGTTGACACCTTTGCTATCAGTTCCAGCGCTGCATTATCCAACTATCTGGTGCTGGCCTGGGTATATATCAATGACCAGGAAAATGACCATTGCCAGCAGGGCGATTGCAATACCAAAGGCATTCAACGGAATTATATTACGAGATATTTTCTTATACAGAATAACCTGTTTCCTTCGGCCAATTCCGCTAGTCCCGAAATGCCTTTGTGCATCGCAGCCCGTATTAAAAATTTATCGCAGGCAGGGAGCTCAACCGGCTTATATCAAAGTTCATATACAGCCTGGGGAGTAAGCTATGCCGAATTGCAGCCTTATTTTTCAACGAATGTTACCGGAAAACAACTGGGAATTATTACTACCCTGCTGGGTACTGATGAACAAACTGCACTGACTTCTGCTATTACTAAATTCGGACAAATAAACAGTTCTGTGAATGCCACTAATTGTCCGCAATATTATAATGCTTTTGCATCAGATCTTTCGCGTGCTGTTAATGAGCTGGTATCTTTTTATAATGATTATGCAAAAAAGTATCCCATTTATTCGCACGACAGAATTGAGCAAACCATTATACTGGGCAGCTTCAGACAAACTGGTATTGATAAGTGGCGATATTATTTTATTCCTGCTGAGGAACAAACCAATTTTACATTCGACAGAAAAAGGCTCAGCGCTTTACTGATGCGGGCAGTATCGCTTGTAAATAATTTCCTTGTTTCGTCAACTATCACAGCCACTGCAAACAAGGTAGCTAAAGTATTGGCCATTCCTTCTTTAATGGGTGATGCATTGCTGCAAAATCGTGCGATTCCTTATTATTATGATGTATTACAGGGTGGCGCTGCGAATGCGGTTATAAAATACTGGAATCCTCAGGGAGGCAATCTGCAGAATATTTTTTGCTTTTATGATTCGATCAATTCGTTACGGAATAACAACCCGAATATGGCTGCAAAGCTTTCGACGGCTGATTGGAGCGGGGATAATTTTTTCCGTATTGAAGGACATATAGGTCTTACAAAAGATGCGGCCATGAGTGCCATCAATGCGCTGATTGTAAATGATGGATTGCCTATACAGGTTCTGGATTGTGACGTGAATTATAAAGGTCCGATAAAATGGATTGACTGGTACACGAAATTTTCTGGTTTTCTAAAGGACAGTCTGGTGGCTTTAAAAAACAATCCGAATACAAAAAGTTATGCTTATGATCCGTTAAAGAAGATTCAGACGCTTACAGTTGAAACAAGTTACCGCAAACCAGATGAAGTAAAAAGCATTCTCGATGATTTCACTGCCTATAACGGCGTATTCTATAATACAAAAGCGACAGCGGCGGCGCCAAAAGCAAAAAAAGCTGCGGCAACAGGAACGGGCAAAACAACTTCTATAACGCAACCGGTGATTGATAATTATAAGAATGTAGTTACCCAGCAAAAAGTAACCGATCTGTTGAAAGAATACAACGATGCGGTGGTTGCTGTAAAAGACCCGGCTGCAAAAAAGTTGATTGTGCTGAAGGACCTTGCAGGACTTGAATATATGGGTGGCGTTCCCAGAGGTGGCACATTTATTCTTTTACACAGTGGAGGAACAGTTATCGGAGATGGATGTCTTTCTTATTATTACCGCATTGATCAGGGCCGGATCTTTGACTAACAACTCAGATAAAGAATACTACAAAAGTGGTATAACATATTTGAGCCAAATGAATTAACTTTATATCGTTTAATTTAATATATAGTTTTGTTGAGGTTTAGGCGAAGCGTGAAAACGTTTAGCGCTCTTAAGTGGGTAAAAGAACAACAACAGGCAAGTTATTGAAATTATTCACGTTTTTGCGAATGTCGAAAGACTACGTTTTATTTCTATTAAGTCCCCGAAAGCAGCTCTTTCGGGGCATTTTTTTTATAAGACGGATCAGCTGTGATCAGGAATGGAAGGCAGCGTGAAGTAAAAACGGCTTCCTATCCCCGGTTCACTTTCAACCCTGAAGACGCCGCCATTTGCGTGAACAAATTCATGACAGAGCAGCATACCGAGGCCAACTCCTTTTTCGTTGGCTGTTCCGAATGTTGTTACGCTTTCTTTGCGGTTAATTTTTGCGAGTACTTCTCTTGCTATTCCTATGCCGGTATCTGCTACGCATATTTCAACCATATTACCTATTTGCTTGCCTTCAATGGTGATAGTGTCGCCGGAGTTACAGAATTTAATAGCGTTGCTGATGAGATTGCGGATAAGCACCTGAACCATATCCTGATCGGCCCATGCCTTTAAAGATGGGGGCACGTTGTTATTCAATGCGATCATTTTATGAGATGCTGTTTTGATCAAAGGCTCTATAGTTTCAGCTACCAGTTGATATACAGGCAGCACGGCAGGCGTAATTACACGGCCATCAAGCTGACTGCTTGCCCATGAAAGAAGGTTGCTGGCGAGTTCTGCAGAATAGTCAATATCCTCTCTAAGTTCACTAATGATTGTTTGCAGGTCTTCCTCGGGTAAAGAGTGATCCTTCAGGATCTGCAGCATATTCCTTAAAGCGTATAAGGGCACCTTCAGGTCGTGTGAAATAACAGAGAACAGTTTGTCTTTTTCATAGTTGGTTAAAAGCAGTTGCATGGCCTGGTGTTCTATTTCGGCATTCTTTGCTTCGAGGATCTGGTTTATTTTTTGCTTGGCGGCCCTGCTGTGGAACAATAAAAAAACCACTATGCTTAAGAACAGGATGATCAGAATTGCAATGGAGATCTGGAACTCCTTATCCCTTACGATATGTTTGTTCAATGCATCTTTCTTTTCCTGCTCCTGCTTAAGGCGTGTTTCCTTTTTCTCGTATTCGTAGGCGGCCTCAAGCTCTGCCGTCTTTTTTAGCATTGATTCATTAAAAAGACTATCGGAAACGTCTTTATATTGCCTGAAATATTTAAGCGCATTGCGGGGATCGTTTTTTGCATCATAAGCATCTGCCAGTACTCTGTTTGCTTCCCCCATCAGTTTTTTTGCTTTTATTTCAGTGCCCCATTGCAGCGCCTGATCCGCATACTCTATTGCCGCGGGGTAATTTTTCAGCCCAAAATATGCCTGGGCTATTTCAACTGAAACCCGGCCTTTGCGCATTTTATCATCAGTATGACTAAAATATTCTTTGCTTTTAAAAAAACGGGGCAGCGCTTCCTGATACTTGCCTTCCAATAGTAAAATTATTCCAATATTATCATTGGATATAACCACAGAATATTCATCTTTCATGGCTGTAGCAACATCCAGGGCCCGTTTGTAACATTGTATTGCCTTTTCATTTTGCTTTTTGTCGGACCATGTGCCGCCTATAGATATTAACGCTTTGTGCCAGTTCAGGCTGTCCCTTATTTTTTCAAAAAGATCGGCTGCCTTTAGCAACAGCGTCAGCGCTTCATCTTTTTTTCCCACATTTGAATAGTATAAAGACAGATTCATAGTTGCCTTTGCAATGCATATTGAATCGTTGATCTTTTCGGCGATGGTAAGGGCTTGTTGGTAACTGGCGAGTACTTTTGCATAATTGCCGGTCAAAGAATACCCGTTTCCTTTTATTCTCAGGCTCGCGGATATTCCCCTGCCATAGCCTGCCTGTTGAGCATAGGTTAATGCTTTTTCGCTATAAAAAAATAAGCTATCGGCGCTGATGCGGTAATAGGCAAATGCGAGGCTGTCTAATACGTCGATATAAGCGGGGTTCTTAGAGAAAGATTTTTTCTCCTGCATTTGCAGCATTTTATGCTTTAACCGAGGTATATCTGCCGGTTGGGCATGGGTTTGCAGTTGCGCAATAAGTATAACTAGTAAAACACTTCCGGTCCTGAATGAAATCTTCATTGATTATATATCCGGAGTGTAAGCAGGTGAATTTTTCCCGAAAAAAGGGTAGTAATAGTTGGAAAATGTGAGGAGCTGAACAGAAAGCACAGGTTACGTTACATTTTTTTAGAATACAATCAATGGGTTTTATTGTTGGTTCTTTTGATGGGTCAGTGCCTTGCTTTTCCCGCCAGGTCACAGATGCGCCAGGTATTTGCTGCGGCTTAATAGGCGAAAGAACGAGTCTCTGCTTCTTCCCTGTCTATTATGGCTTTTTCAATGGCAGCCTGGGGCTCTAATACCCAATCTTTATAAAAATCAAATAAACTGGCTGCAAGATCAGCCCAATTTGAATAGGGCAACTGGCTTTTTGCACCACCACCAACGAGATTGCGTACTTCGAAAAGATGTAGTGTGGATATAGGGAGCTCCTTATCTGATTTATCTGGTGGCAAAGAGCCCATGGATGTACTATTGCTGACAGCTGGACCTCTTGATAAAAGATCTTTCTGTTTTAAATCGGCACTTTCATTGTTCAATGACGGAGGGTAAATGCCAGTTTCCGAATATTTGGGTTTAGTTTGAAGATGAGGTTCTGGAAGATTGCCAGGATCGATAATAGATGATAACCATTGACGCATAGTAGGTACAGGCGTAAATTCTGCGAGCTCGGGATCAACAAGAGGTAAGTCCAAATATTTTTCGTTCTGGGCATATCGCGTGATCGTTGCAATATTAAACATTCCCTTCACTTCGTCTGCCAAAGATTTGTACATGGAGTGAAAATCAGAACGATGCAGCAATGTAAAGGCCGATTTAATATAATCAAACGGTTTTTTGCCGATGGCTCCTAAATCATTCATATGATGAAAGACTGCAGTATACAATCCAACAACTGCGTTAATATGCCGAGGCGGAATGTTTCGCTTTTTACCTTCTTCATTTAATTCCTTCTGCAGGTCAAATATCTTCCCGGGTGAAAATTTAGCATCGAAATTTCTTACCTCAAATAAAAGAGTATCATATCCCGTGTGCCCATTCTGCGACGGTAATAAAGGATAATCGAGTTGTCGCTTATAAGCATCACTTAAATCTCCACCTTTCCGGTTCTTCTTCGGGGTTTTTAGTAGCTTAACATTGAAAGCAGCTGCCTGAACAAAGTTTAAAAGTTGTTCCAACGGAATTCCAAAAGTAACCTGTGGCTTCGCTGAAAAATCAACAGCATTGCCTTCCTGACCAATAAAACTATTCGGGGATGCTTCAACAGCTACAACACCCAGGTGATTTATTATATCCTGCACCTTAACCCCCGAAAATTTCACCAGTCTTTTCTGAGTCTTTTCCTTTTTGCCCTCTAAAACGGTTTCTTTTTCTGAAAAAATGATTTCTTTTTTTTGCGCACCCGGCGAAGAAAGTAATTGGTTTACTGCATCCATAAAATTTTTCATGTCAGCAATAGCAGCCAGCAACTCGCTTTTGTCTGAGGTAGGGTCAGTTACAAATTCCAGCTTACTACCGTCGGAGTGTACATGCCATTTTGCATTTTGCCCCCTGAAAACAACGACTTTGTAGTCTAATTCACCTCCGCCACCATCCCTAACGTGTACCCCTGTTTCGAATTCCATTCCCATGCGGCATTGTTTAACTTTTCCAGTGTGTATATCGCTATGATCTAAGTCCT
>Ga0068855_100009694_pt1 | contig 11625 bp, 11 predicted proteins | sample KBSCornC52_FD_66592 | JGI IMG/M metagenome (GOLD analysis project Ga0068855, IMG submission 66592) | Corn rhizosphere microbial communities from Kellogg Biological Station, Michigan, USA - KBS Corn C5-2 | ecosystem: Host-associated > Plants > Roots > Rhizosphere > Soil ...
GAGCGGAACGGCGGAGTTCGGGAAATGTCACGGCGCGACCTCCAAAGCGAGCACCGCAGCGAAGCGAGGAGCGGAACGGCGGAGTTCGGGAAATGTCACGGCGCGACTCCGGCAATCGGCAAACCGGCGGTTTCGTCGAGCCCAAGCACGATGTTGGCGTTCTGGAGGGCTTGGCCTGCGGCACCCTTCGTGAGGTTGTCGAGTGCCGCGACAACGACGATCTGATGCGCATGCTCGTCGAACGCGACCTGTACGTGGGTCGAGTTCGAGCCCAATGTTGCTGCAGTCTGGGGCCAGCTCGCTTCGGGCAGCAGAAATACAAAAGGCTCGTTAGCGTAGGCATCTTCGAACGCCGAACGCACTGCGGTCGCGTCGACGCCCGGCTTCGGCCGGACAACGCAGGTCGCGAGGATTCCGCGCGGCATCGGCGCAAGCAGCGGGGTGAACGACACGGTGACCGCTTGACCCGATACCGCGGAGAGGTTCTGTTCGATCTCGGGCGTGTGCTGGTGCAGCCCCCCGACCTTGTAGGCCGACATCGAGCCCATGATTTCGCTAGCCATGAGATGCGGTTTAGCTGCCCGACCGGCGCCAGTGGTGCCGCTTGCCGCGACGACGACAACGTCAGGCTCCGCGAGATCGTTCGCGAACAACGGCGCCAATGCCAGGGTGGCGGTGGTGACGTAACAACCGGGATTCGCGATCCGCTTGCTCGCCTTGATGAGTTCGCGCGCACCGGGTAATTCAGGAAGGCCGTAGGTCCAACTGCCCGCGTGCGAGCCGCCGTAGAACCTTTCCCAGGCCATCGGGTCGGTGAGGCGAAAGTCAGCGCCGATGTCGATCACCACGGCAGTGTCGGGCAGCTGGGTCGCGAGTTCTGCCGATTGCCCGTGGGGTAAGGCAAGAAAGACGACGTCGGCCTCGCCGAGCGAACGGACCTCAGTTGGGGCGAAGACCCGACCAGCCAACTGCGCGAGGTGCGGGTGCACCGAGATGATCGGCTGACCCGCGTTGCTCGACGCGCTCGCAACCACCAATTCGAGATCGGGATGTGCCGCGAGCAGGCGCAGCAGCTCACCGCCGGCATAGCCGCTTGCACCGGCTACGGCGACTGTGTGGCCCATCGCTCCTCCTCCTCGTCCTCCCGCGCGCATTCATGCATATGCGGTCGATCGCATGACTATACACGTCGCGCCCGGGCGCGGTGGGCGCGCCTCAGCCGCGCAGGACGGCTCCAACTCGACGGCCCGCCTCGGCCACAGCGGCGTCGCGGGCAGCAGTCGCCTCTTCAGCGGTCAACGTGCGGTCAGCCGCGCGGAACCGCATCGCGTAGGCCAGTGATCGTCGTCCGGCACCGATCTGTTCTCCGGTGTAGACATCAAACAGCCGCAGTGACTCAAGCAGCTCGCCCGCGCCAGCGCGCAACGCCCGCTCGACCTCGGCGCTCGGCACGTCGGAGGCGACAACGAGGGCGACGTCCTGCGTTGCCACCGGGAACGTCGAGACCGGTCGTGACTGCATTGGTCCGTGGCTATGAGCCAACAGTTCTGACAGATCGATCTCGGCCGCGCTCGTGCGCGGAGGTAGCTCGAGCGCGCTGAGCACTCGCGGATGCAACTCACCTGCGTGTCCCACCAGCACGCCGTCGACGAAGATCGCCGCACACCGACCCGGATGCCACGGGGCAACGGTCGCGGCTCGTACGTCGACCGGTGCCTGCACCTCCCGCGCGATCTGACGCACCGCCTCGATGGGGTCGGCCCACGACGCCTCGCGGCCACCGCCCCACCAGCCGGCGCGCGTGCGCTCACCAGCCACTGTCACGGCCAGATGCAGCGGCTGATGCGGAAGCGCGGCCAAGACCGCGGCCAGTTCGTCGTCGGTAGGACGCCGGTCGACGCCGAGCCTCGGCGGCGCTGGAGCAGGATCGTGTGAAGGCAAAAACACCGAACCGGTCTCGAACAGCGCCACGCCCGCGGACGCCGTCCTGCTCAGGTTGCGACGAAGCGCACCGAGCAGGCCGGGCAGCAAGGTGGTGCGCAACAGCGGGTCTTCATCGGAGAGCGGGTTGGCGAGCCGGAGCGCGCGACGACGGTCATCGCCCGGTTCGAGTCCGAGCGAGTCGAAGTCCTTCGGCGAAACGAACGGATACGCCAGCGCCTCGACATAACCGCTGTAGGCAAGCGTCCGCCCGACTTGGCGTCGCAATCGCTGTGCCGACGTCAGGCCGGCGCCGATCGGCGCCCGGGGCAGCTCGACCGGCACGGTGTCGTAGCCCTCAAGCCTGATGACCTCTTCGGCGAGGTCGTTGGGATCGGTCAGGTCGGGTCGCCAGCTCGGTGGGACGACGCACAGCCGCCCATCGATCTCGTCGATCTGGCATCCGACCTCATTGAGCCGGCGAACGACGACGTCGCGCCCGTAGGTCGCCCCGGCAACTCGATCGGGGTGATCGGGGGCGATCGTCACCGAAGTCGGTGTCCGATCCAGATCGACTTCGGTGACGGCGATCAGGCGACCACCGCCCAGCGCCGAGAGCAGCTCCGCCGCACGGGCCGCCGCAAGCGCGGGCAGCTGCGGGTCGACGCCTCGCTCGAAGCGCCGCGACGCCTCGCTAGACAGCTTGTGGCGGCGCGACATGCGGGCGACCCCGACCGCCGAGAAATGGGCCGCTTCTATGAGCAAGTCTTTGGAGTTTTCGTCGATTTCAGTCGTGAGGCCGCCCATCGTGCCGGCCAACCCGATCGGCCCTGAGTCGTCGGTGATCAAGATGTCATCGGCGTCGAGCGAACGGGTGACGTGGTCCAGCGTCTCGAGCTGCTCGTGGCTTTGTGCACGGCGAACGACGATGCCGCCTGCCAGTTTTGACGCGTCGAAAGCGTGAAGAGGTTGACCGAGCTCGATCATGACGTAGTTGGTGACGTCGACTGCCAACGACACCGGCCGCATGCCCGCGAGCATCAAGCGCAATCGCATCTGCAAAGGCGACGGCGCACTGGGATCAAAGCCTTCGACCGTGCGCAACACGAAGCGATCGCAGGCCGCGGGGTCAGCTAGTGTGACGGGCCGGCCGGCCGGTTGCGGCGCCGATGCGGTGGCTGCGGCGATGTCGGCAGGATCGCGAAAACCTACGCCGTAGGCAATTGCGGCCTCACGTGCGACGCCGCGAATCGACAGGCAATAACCGCGGTCGGGCGTGACCGCGATGTCGAGAACGTCGTCGCGCAGGCCGAGCCCCGATATCGCGTCGGAGCCGACTGAAGCATCAGGGTCGATGACGAGAATTCCGGTGTGATCGTCGCCAACACCGAGTTCGCGTACTGAGCAGATCATGCCGTCGGACACGTGTCCGTAGGTTTTACGCGCCGAAATCGCGAACCCGCCGGGCAGAACGGCTCCCGGGAGTGAGACCACCACCTTGTCTCCTGCAGTGAAATTCCGCGCGCCACAAACGATTCCTCGGGGCTGCGCCTCACCGACCTCGACTTGGCAGTAGCGGATTGTTTTGCCGTTACCTGCTTCGAATTCATCGATCTCGATGACCTGACCGACGACGACTGGCCCTTCGACGTCCGACCCAAACGTCTCGACCGTCTCGACCTCAAGGCCCGCGCGGACCAGCGCGTCAGCGACGTCGTGCGCCGACTCGGTGTCTGGGATGTCGACGAACTCGCGCAACCACGACAGGGGAATCCGCATCTCGTCAGACCTCCGTGCCGAACGGCAGGGTGAACCGGATATCGCCCTCGACGATGTCTCGCATGTCGCGGACGTCGTGACGAAACATCAGCGTGCGATCGATGCCGATGCCGAACGCGAAGCCGCTATAGCGATCGGGATCGATCCCACAGGCGATCAGCACCCGGGGATTTACCATGCCGCAGCCGCCCCACTCGATCCAGCCCTCGGAATTGCAAGTGCGGCAAGGGTTTTCGGGATCGCCGACCGATGCGCCACGGCAGACGAAGCACTGCAGGTCGGGCTCGGCGCTGGGTTCGGTGAACGGAAAGTACGAAGGACGCAGCCGCGTCGCAATGCCTTCACCGAACATCGCGGCTGCCAATGCATTGAGCGTGCCTTTCAGGTGCGCCATCGTGATGCCCTCATCGACGACGAGACCCTCGACCTGGTGGAACACCGGGCTGTGCGTGGCGTCGAGTTCGTCGGTGCGATACACCCGCCCGGGGCAGACGACGTAGATCGGCGGCTCGCGGGTGAGCATCGTGCGAATCTGCACGGGCGAGGTATGCGTGCGCAGCACCAATCCGGAGTCGGGCGACTCGACCCAGAACGTGTCTTGCATCGTCCGTGCCGGGTGGTCAGGTGGGATGTTGAGCGCGTCGAAGTTCAGCCATTCGGCCTCGACCTCAGGCCCCTCGGCAACCTCGTAACCCATCGCGACGAACACGTCGGCGATGCGGTCCTGCAAGGTTGTGAGCGGGTGCCGCGCGCCGACCGGTTCGCGATCCCACGGCAGCGTGACGTCGACCGTCTCCTCGACCAGGATGCGGGCGTCGCGCTCGGCGAGCAGCTGGGCTTCTCGATCCGCCAGCGCCGCGTTCACCGCCGCGCGAGCCTGCCCCACCCGTCGTCCGGCTTCGGCTTTTGCCTGCGGCGGCAAGGCGCCGATCTCACGGTTCGCCAGCGCGAGCGGCGAGCGGTCACCCACGTGTACGAGCCGGACGCTTCTCAACCCATCGAGGTCGGATGACGCTGCGATGGCGGCCAGCGCCTCGTCTCGAAACCGGTCGATCTCGTCGGCGTGCAAGGGAGTCACCTCGACGGGGTCGTAGTCGCTGTTGGGTGCGGACACGGCGGGTAGCTCTTTCGAAAGGGGTCGGAACCGGCCGCAAGTCTAGGCCGTCGGCCCTACCCGCTACTGCACGAAGGGGGGCGTGCCGGTAGGGAGCGCGATACGAAACAGCGCTCCGCCGGTCGGAGCCTCGGTGACCGCGACCTCACCGCCGTGGGCCTCGACGAGCCCCTTGACGATGTACAGGCCAAGACCGGTACCGCCGCGGCGACCGGCCCGCCAAAACCTGCGAAACACCAGGCCACGGATGTCGGGGGCGACGCCTTCGCCTTCGTCGGCCACGGTCACGGCCGCACCGTGACCCGTGGGCTCGAGGCCGATGGTGACCTCGCCTGCGCCGTGCCGGATCGCGTTGTCGACGAGGTTGGCAAGCACCTGGTCGAGCTTGTCTGGATCGGCCCACATCTCGGGAAGCGAATCGGACACCCGCAGGGTGAATCTTTCGGCCGGCTCCCCTGCGGCTACGCGCCCGTCGACAATCCGGCGAATCGCGGCCGCGATGTCGACGACCTGCTTGTGCAACTCGAGTCGGTCGGCGTCGATGCGTGACACGTCGAGCAGCTCGCTGATCAACCGGGTGACCCGATCGGCGTCAGCGTTCACAGTCTGCAGCATCAGCTGGCGCTGCTCGTCGTTGAACCGATCCCATTTGCTGAGAAGCGTTGCCGTGAAACCTTTGACGCTCGTCAGCGGCGAGCGCAACTCGTGGGCCACCGTCGAGACGAGGTCGGCGCGATCGCGTTCCGCGCGCTCGCGGTCTGCCGCTCCACGAAAGCTGATCACGAGCCGCTGTACCGGCCCGCACGGCTGCTCGCGCACATAGGTGGCGGTGACGTAGAGCTCGCGCTCGTCGGGCAACATCAGCCGGCGTTCGGGCTGCCCGGTCCGGATCGCGAGGCCCTCATATGGCCGGGTACAGGCCCACCAGTCGTGGCCGACCGAGTCGCTGACGGGCAGGATCTCGCGGTAATCGCGCCCCAACGTTTCATCGACCGTACGCCGCAGCAGCCGCGCGCCGGCCGGATTCAAGACCACGACACGGCCGGACTCGTCGGCAACGAGCAACCCGTCAGGCAAGACGTCGAAGGCAGCCTTCTCGTGCTCGATGCCGATCGGCATCAGGCTGCCTCCTCGTATTCTTCGCGGTCGCCGGGCGTTTTCACCCTACCCAGGGCACTTTGGATCAGGCATCGGTCGAAGGGCCCGGCTCGCAGGGGGCCAAACGGCGGACCGACGCAGCGCCGGCGGGTTGCCAGCGGGTTACCAGCCGTTGCCAGCGGACGCACGAATCCAGCGGGCCGCCCGCACTGCGTTGGTCAGCCGACGGCCCGCTGCGCACGGGCGGCGGCGTAGAGACACACTGCGGCAGCAGCGGCGAGGTTCAGGCTCTCGGCGCGGCCATGGATCGGCACCCGCACCGCCGCGTCGGCCGCACCGACGATGTCGGCCGGCAGGCCCCACGCCTCGTTGCCGAACACCCACATCGTCGGCCGGGCAAGATCGCCGGAACGATCGAGATCGTCGATATCGCGGGTAGCCGCGCCGTCGGCGGCAAGGACCTGGAATCCCGCTCGCCGCATGTGCGCGATCGTCGCGGCGACCGGCGCACCGAGCACGATGGGCAGGTGAAACAAGCTGCCGGCACTGGCCCGCACACACTTTCCGTTGTAGGGATCGACCGAGGTGTCGGAGAACGCCACGACGTCGGCGCCCGCGGCGTCTGCCGTACGCAAAACCGTGCCCGCGTTGCCTGGGTCGCGAATGGCCGCCAATAACACCGCCAGCCGTGCGCCCGGCAAAAGCGCTGCCTCAAGCGACACGTCGATCCGCTCGCACACGGCAACGATCCCCTGCGGAGTTACGGTCTCGGACAACTCCGTGAGCACCCGCCCGCTGGCTTGGCACACCTCGACGCCCGACGCGACCGCGAGACCAACAAGGTCGCCGTGTCGCTGGCGCGCCTCGCCCGTTAAGAACAACGCGCGCACCCGACCGGGTTCGGCCAACGCCTCGCGCACCGCTTGGGCGCCCTCCACCAGGAACGCGTGGTCTTGCTCGCGAAACGCGCGCTTGAGCAGCCTGCGAGCGGCTTTAACCCGAGGCGAGCGGACGTCGGTCAGCTCACTGCGCGTCTCTTGACGCAGATCGCGCGAATCGGGACTGCCGTTCAGGCGGCCGACTCACTACCCGCAGCAGGCTGCGCAGGAAGGGCCGCCCGGGCCACCTCGACGAGTGCGGCGAACGCGTTCTCATCGGAGACCGCGAGTTCGGCGAGCATCTTGCGGTCGACTTCGACGCCAGCCAGCTTGAGTCCCTGGATCAGGCGGTTGTAGGTCAGATCGTGCGACCGCGCGGCCGCGTTGATGCGCTGGATCCACAGCCGACGGAAGTCGCCTTTGCGCGCCTTGCGGTCGCGGTAGCTGTAGGTCGCGGAGTGGAGCAGCTGCTCTTTCGCCTTGCGGTACAGCCGCGACCGTTGGCCGCGGTAACCGCTGGCGCGCTCGAGGACGACCCGGCGCTTCTTCTGGGCGTTGATAGCCCTTTTGACGCGTGCCACGTGCAGACTCCTTGGTCAGGGTGGTTCAAGGTAGGTCAAGGGTGGGTCAGGTAGAACGAGATCTTGCGGTCTAGCGGCCGAGCAGGCGCTTGATGCGCTTGGCGTCGGACGGCGCCATCTCGACCTCGCCTGCGAGACGCCGGGTGAGCGTCGACGGCTTGTGCTCGAGATAGTGCCTGCGGTTGGCCCGCAGACGCATGATCTTGCCGCTGCCGGTGATCCGGAACCGCTTGGCGGAACCACTGTGTGTCTTGGACTTCGGCATGGTGGCCGCGTTCTCCTCTATCGGTTCGAGCGGGTATCGGTTCGAGCGGGTATCGGGGTGCGCTGCCGGTTAACCGGCAGCCGCATCGGGTGCCGCGTGCTCGGCGTCCGGCCCGTGTTCTGCGGCCTTTTCGGCCTTGAATTCGGACTTCTTCTTGTGAGGCCCAAGCACCATGATCATGTTTCTGCCGTCGAGCTTGGGTGCCGATTCGACGAAGCCGAGATCGACCACGTCATCTGCCAGTCTTTGCAAGAGGCGGGCGCCCATTTCGGGCCGCGACTGCTCGCGACCGCGGAACATGATGGTGATCTTGACCTTGTCGCCTTCCTTGAGGAAGCGCACGACGTGACCTTTCTTGGTCTCGTAGTCATGCGTGTCGATCTTGGGTCGGAGCTTCATCTCTTTGATGATGGTCTGCGTCTGGTTCTTACGGGCCTCGCGCGCTTTGACCGCGGACTCGTATTTGAACTTGCCGTAGTCCATGAGCTTGGCCACGGGGGGCCGGGCCATGGGTGCGACCTCGACAAGATCGAGATCTGCTTCTTCTGCAAGACGCAAAGCATCTTCGATTCGGACGATGCCGACCTGCTCGCCGTTGGGGCCGACGAGGCGAACCTCAGGAACGCGGATCCGGTCGTTGATGCGGGGCTCGACGCTGATGGGACCTCCCACGAGTTGACGAATGTGACGATCGTCGCGCAGGCGCATGCAAAAAGCCCCGGCGCGACATGCGCGGGGCTTCAATCGATGGCCGCACGACGCCCGTCGGACGCCGCCTCGTAACCGCGGCGCAACCGCCGCGATCAGGATCACGGTCAAGGACCGCGATCCGCCGACCGAACCTGCCAGCCGCAAGGCCGGCAAGGTGGGAGATCGAATGAAGCTCCACTTGCAGGTGCCGCACACGGGTGCGCCACCGGTCGCGTGTCGAGATTACCAGGCAGGACGACGCCGCGCCCACCTTGGTAGCGTCGGCGACCGATGAGTGCGAGCCGCAACTCCGGTGTGCAGCGCTATAGCGACCTCGCCGCCGCCGTGCTAGCGCTTCCGCCGTCGTGTGGCCAGACCCGGCTAGTGGCGGTCGATGGGCCAGGCGGCTCGGGCAAGTCGACCTTCGCCCGCAGATTGTCGGCGGCGCTCGGCGACGCACCGGTCATACACACCGACGATTTCGCGAGCTGGGACAACCAGTTCGAGTGGTGGCCGCGGCTCATCGAGCAGGTGATCGCGCCGTTGCGCCGCAGCGCGACCGGCCGGTACCAGCGCTATGACTGGGTGACGCGCGCTTTCTCCGAATGGCATGACGTGGCGCCCGCGCCCGCCGTCGTCCTTGAGGGCGTGGGCGCCGCCCGGCGGGAGTTCGATGACGACGTTGCGCTCACCGTCTGGATCGACACCCCGGCCGACTTGCGGTTGCGCCGCGGCATCGAGCGGGACGGCGAGGCGATGCGCGGGTTTTGGAGTCAGTGGATCGTCGGCGAGACGCGGCATTACGCCGAACACGACACCCGCAGGCGGGCCAACCTCATCGTCAGCGGCGACCCACACATCGCCCACGATCCTGAGGCCGAATTCGTGACCCTGACGGCAACCGCTGTTGCGTGAGACAGCAGATTGCCTGGTTGCCATGCCCGATCGCGTCTTGATCACCCAGCGAGCTAGCAGCGAATCGGCAACTACTCGACGATCTTGGAGATCGGGATCTCGAGGATGTCGCGGGCCCCGGCCGACTTCAAGGTCGGGATCAGCATGTTGACGCCCTTTTTCGGCACGACCGACTCGATTGCGTGCATGTCACCAGAAGCAAGCGCCGTCACCGTCGGCGAGCCCATTGCGGGCAGCACGGCGAGTACGGCCGCAAGGTTGCCATCGTCGACGTTGAGCTTGATGAGAACTTTGCCGCGAGCCTGGATCGCGCCGCGCAGTAGCAGCATGACGTCTTCCATTGCTGCGCGCTTTTCGACGTCGGCGTAGGCAGCGGCATTGGTGATCAGCTCGGTGCGCGAGGTCAGCAACGTATCGATGATTTTCAGGCCGTGCTTCTTCAGGCTGGTGCCGGTCTCGGTGACGTCGACAATCGCGTCGACGATGTCGGGCACCTTCGCCTCGGTGGCGCCGTAGCTCGGCACGATCGTCGCCTTGACTCCTATTTTCTCGAAATAGCGCCGGGTGAGCTGTGGCACCTCAGTCGAAACTCGGACGCCGTCGGGGAGGTCTTCGCCGCGCTGGGCGGGATTGTCGTTCATCACAGCAAGCACGATGCGCACCGGATTCGACGTGGCCTTGGAGTATTCGAGTTCGCCGAGTGAGACGACGTCGGTCTCCGTCTCGGTGATCCAGTCGCGGCCGGTGATGCCAAGGTCGAACAGGCCCTGCTCGACGTACGTCGGAATCTCTTGTGGGCGAAGGAAACGGACAGTGCCGATGCGGGGATCGTCAATCGCGGCGTGGTAATCGCGATCGGAGCCGCGACTGACAGCAAGGTCGGCGGCATCGAACAAATCGAGAGTGGCCCGTTCGAGAGAGCCTTTGGGCAAGACGATAGACAGCACAGCAAAAGCCTTTCGGATACGAAGGACGGGGATTAGCTGTTGGCCGGCTGGGCAAAGCCCGGGCCGACGGCGGGACGACGATGTCGCAGCTCGCGCAATATGAGCGCGGAGTCGAGCGCAGCCACCGTGGCCTCCCATCCCTTGTCTTCGATGCTGTCGAGCGCTCCACATCGGTCGAGCGCTTGAGCAAGGCTGTCACACGTCAGCACACCGTTGCCGACGGGGGTCGCGGCGTCTAATGCAATTCGGGTGAGACCTGCGGTTACCGCATCACAGACGTATTCGAAATGCGGTGTGCCGCCCCGGATCACGGTGGCGAGGCAGACGACGGCGTCGTGGTCGACGGCTAGTTGCTGAGCCACGACAGGGACCTCGATCGCGCCCGCGACTCGGACGACGGTCGGGTCGAGCACGCCGCAAGCCCGCGCCGCCGCGACCGCCCTGTCGAGCAGCTGGTCGACGACGTTTGCGTTCCACCTCGCGGCGACAATGCCGAGGGTGAGGTCATGGGCGTCAACCGTGGTCGAGACGGGCCGTCCGGCACCGCTCACGAGAGTCCTCCACTCTGTTCGTCGAAAACCGCGTGTTCGTCGAAAACCGCGTGTTCGTCGAAAACCGCGTGTTCGTCGACGGCAGCGCGTTCACCCACGGCAGCGCGTTCGTCGACGCCCGCTGTGAGCGGCAGTGACTGCGGCAGCTGCAAATCGTGCCCCATGCGATCGCGTTTCGTGAGCAGGTAGCGAAGGTTGTCGGGATTCGAATGAGTTGGCAGTGGCACGCGGCCGACGACCCGCAGCCCCCAACCCTCGAGACCGGCGCGCTTCGCAGGATTGTTCGACAGCAGCCGCATCGATCGCACGCCGAGGTCGACGAGCACTTGCGCGCCGGTGCCGTAGTCGCGCGCATCGGCGGGCAGGCCGAGTTCGAGGTTGGCGTCGATGGTGTCGGCGCCGGCATCTTGCAGCCGGTAGGCGTGCAGTTTTCGCAACAGCCCGATCCCGCGCCCCTCGTGTCCGCGGATGTAGAGCACCACTCCCCTGCCTTCGGCGGCGATGAGTGTCATCGCGGCATCGAGTTGCGGCCCGCAGTCACATCGAAGCGACCCGAACACATCACCCGTAAGGCACTCGGAATGCGCACGTACTAACACGTCGTCGCCGTCGCCGATCTCGCCCATGACGAGCGCCACCAACTCGGTGCCGTCGAGGGTGCTGCGATAGCCCACGGCATGCCAAGGCCCGTGCGGCGTCGGAAGCCGAGCCTCGACGACGCGTTCGACCGTGCTTTCGTTGCGGCGTCGGTACGCCACAAGGTCGGCAATCGACACGATCGCGAGGCCGTGCTCGTCGGCGAATCGCGTCAGTCGCGGCAGTCTGGCCATCGAACCGTCGTCGTCGACGATCTCGCTGATCACGCCCGCGGGTGTTAGGCCCGCGAG
>Ga0068855_100009696_pt1 | contig 11624 bp, 11 predicted proteins | sample KBSCornC52_FD_66592 | JGI IMG/M metagenome (GOLD analysis project Ga0068855, IMG submission 66592) | Corn rhizosphere microbial communities from Kellogg Biological Station, Michigan, USA - KBS Corn C5-2 | ecosystem: Host-associated > Plants > Roots > Rhizosphere > Soil ...
CTTTCCACTGTAAACTTTCGCTTTTTCTACTTTTTGTGATTACTCAGTTTTCATTTATCAATTTTAATTTTTTAGTAATGAACTTGTATGTTTCGAATTTAGGGTTTCACGTAAGCGATGAAGACCTCAAGAATTTATTTGTTGCTTATGGCAATGTTTCTTCTGCCAAAGTAATAACTGACAGAGAAACCGGCAGATCACGTGGTTTTGGTTTTGTTGAAATGCCTGTGGATGATGAAGCCAAAAAAGCCATGAAAGGGCTGGAAGGCAAAGAAATTGAAGGCAGAACGATTTCTGTAACGGTGGCAAGACCAAAAACCGACAACAGGAATAATTCATTTTCTGGTGGTGGCAACCGCGGAAGATGGTAATTATATTCAAAAGCTAAGTAACAAGCTACCTCGAATTTGTTCGGGGTAGCTTTTTTATTTATGCCTGTTGGCGATTGTGATCCATCATTTGGTTTTTTCTTAACTAAAATAAAAATATCTTCAGATCGTTTGATGTGAAGGTTTTATATTTTTGCAAGATTCCTGTGGACCACAAACCGACCTGATATGTCTAAAGTAACGTTCAACAACAAAAATCGTCTCTTTTATACTTCACTGAAAGCCTCTATTGACGAATATTTCTCAGGCACCGGTAAAAGAAAAACAGGCAATATCCGGTTGTACGCTAAATCGGTTATTTTAATCCTGGCAGCTGTTGGCCTGTACGTATTTTTGTTATTTACTCCCCTGGCGTTTCCACTTGTAGCTCTGTGCAGCTTGTTTTTGGGTTTCATACTTGCCTGTATTGGGTTTAATGTAATGCATGATGCCAACCACGGCAGCTATTCTTCGCGTAAATGGGTTAATGAAACACTCGGACTTACACTAAATGCCTTAGGCGGCAATAACTTTATCTGGAAACAAAAACACAACATCATTCACCATACTTACACAAATATTGACGGTATTGATGATGATATTGCCAAAAGCCCTTTTATACGTATGTGTAGTTCGCAGCGCTGGGTACCTGCACATCGCCTGCAACATCTTTACACGCCATTATTGTACGCCATCAGCTCTATGATCTGGATCCTCTTCCAGGATTTTGAAAAATATTTTAGAAAGAAGATAGTGGATACACCGCTTACCAAAATGTCAGCAACTGATCATGTGATCTTCTGGGTAAGCAAGATCCTTTATTTGCTTTTTTATATAGTTATTCCCATTACTTTAATGGGCTGGCAGTCGTGGCTGGTGTATTTTTTATGCATGCACATTGGCTTGGGATTTACGCTCTCCATCGTTTTTCAGCTGGCGCATGTGGTGGAGGAAACCACATTTGAATCAGTGAGTGGTGATGCCAAACAGATAGAGAACGAGTGGGCCATCCACCAGATAAAAACAACTTCTAATTTTTCTCCCAATAACAGCATTGTTTCGTGGTTTGCCGGCGGGTTAAACTATCAGATAGAACATCATTTATTTCCACGGGTAAGCCATATTCACTATCCCGCATTAAGCAAACTTGTTCAGGCAGAGTGTGCGGCTTTTAATCTTCCCTATAATAATCTGCCTACTTTCAAAGCCGCCGTTACTTCGCATTTTCGATTTATCAGATTCCTTGGGAAGAAGCCGGTATTTAGCTAATAGGTACCAGTTCCGGCACTGTGGAATCCGATTCCTTAATTTGAGAAACTACCACTTAGGTGGTAACCGTAACTCGCTTACTGATATTTTTTTCCCATCCATCATCGTTTGGTCAAGAGATTCAATAGCCTGCCTTGCTTCGGTTTCTACGGGCATTTCTATTACACCATTTCCTTTTGAGCGCCCGTTTAATTTATCACGTACTACTTCTGCAGAATTAACGGTGCCAAATGGTGAAAACATTTTTTGAAGGTTGGCATCACTTATGTCGCGGCTAAGGTTATAAATCTGGATCGTCATGAAATGGATTTAAACGGTTAAAAATCTATTCTTTAATGCCCGTAGTACAGATAAACTCCCCGTAACCAGTTAAAAACAGATAATTCACTTTTCGTGTTTTGGGGCAATTGGGTGACAATAAGTTCTTCAAGCTTTCTGCCGTCGATTAGTGTTAACATTCCTAATGATTTACCAAAATAGTTTATAATAAATAAAACCTGGTTGCCATTAAGACGATCAAATAAACGGCGGTCGGGATCGCTGGTATATTCTGAATGATTAGAATTGGTTTCCCAGTTATAATGACTGCTTAGAAGGTGTTTTTTTAAGAATTCCATGATATCAGGTTTAAACTGCGAACACTAGAAGAAGGGAGGGAAAATAAAAGAATGAAATTTATTGACGCGCCTTTCAACTGATATATTCTAAAGGTATGCTTTTTTGCCCGTGATTTCAATTTAATATTGATCCGCTTACAAACTACAGTTGAGTCAGTACCATGCTGTTGCAATTTTGTGATTGCTATTCCAATAATTAGGGCTACCTTCATCATAATCGATAAGGCTTTCCTTACTACCGATCAATTCGTCATTTGATCTGAAACCTGCTCATTAAGGCATCTTTCAAAATTTTTTTCCTGCTGAGGCAGGATTCACCAAACAATTAATATGGCAAAATCTCAGGAGACATTTTCGAAAAAAGAGCGCGAAAAACAAAGGAAAAGAAAACAACAGGATAAACAGGAAAAAAGACAGGAGCGAAAAAGCAATAATAACAAAGGAAAAAGCCTTGAAGATATGATGGCATATCTTGACGAAAATGGCAATCTTACCGATAAACCGCAGGATCCCCGAAAAAAGAGGGTATTTCGGCAGGAAGATATTCCTTTAGAGGTTTCGGCATCCGAAGAACGGTCGAATCCCTCACTAAGAACCGGAATTGTAACTTTCTTTAATGACCACAAGGGATTTGGATTTATCAACGACGCTGAATCCCGTGAGCGCATTTTTTTTCATATAAATGACCTGGTTGATGAGGTTAAAGAAAATGACAAGGTAACGTTCACCGTTAAAAAAAGTGCGAAAGGCCCGGCAGCATTTAACGTAACGCTCATTAATGCCTGAGATTCCACAATGGTTTTACTGTACGTATAAGGAAATATTACATTATAAGAGCCTTCAAATCGTTAGATCTGAAGGCTCTGTCATGTTATTGCTATTAATAGGCAATTGTTATAAAGTTACTTAATTTCATTCCCACCTTTTTCCATTTGTCCTGACTTGCTACCCTCACATAACAATTCTTTGAAAAAAGCGACATGGCAACAGGTACCATGGTAACAGGCCTTTCCGTCTTGTTCAGGCTACTTTCTATCCATTGAGCTGTTACTATAATGTCATCTTTAATTTTTATGTTGTAGTCTTCCAGATCTATTTTCGTCCAGCCGGTTTTGTATTTGTCAAGTGTAGTAAATATTTGTTTGTTATAGATCAGGGTATCTGGTAAATCATTTTTTACGGAGTAAATATTTATCCGAAACTTTATTGAGTTAAAATTGTTGGCGGAAATATAAAAATTAAGGTCTTTTAAAATGGCATTATTCTTTTCGATCCTGTAACGCATGCCCATTTCTGAGCCAATCGTTTCTTCAGCACTGGTTTTGTGGTGTATCGATACCTGTGTCAATTTCCCTGACCCTTGTCTTCCTATTATTCCTGTGTTTTTCCTCTCCTTCCCTGATGTAACAACTACTTCTTCCAATTGTGTAGCTCTTTCGGTTAACCGGATTTTCTTTTCGGGGCCCGAAATAAAATCCTTAACCAGAATTTGTAAACTATTATATCCAACTATACTCACCTGTAAAGTGTCGGAAAGGTTCCCGTTACTAATTTCAAATGAAAAGTTGCCAAGGCTATCGGAAACTGTACCCACCGGTTTATTCAAAATACCAACACTTACATAAGCTAATGGCTGATCGGCTTTGTCTGAAATTGTTCCCTTGAGTATGATAGCATCTGTTTTCGGGGCCTGCGCAAAAAGATGGACTGTGCGTGTCGAAATCGACATGGTAATAAAAAGTAATAACTTATTCATAACAGTTTTTTGGTTAATTGCTATAAAAGAACAAAACAATATCAAAAAGAAAAGATAAAGTTTTGACTTCGAAAGACGGATGTAAGAAAACCAGCCCCGGCTGAAAATTAAAAAAGCCTTCAGGTTGTTAAACCTGAAGGCTCTTTGCATTCGAAATATTCTTGTTCGATTATTGTTTCTGATAGGCTCCCATATCAACCGCTCCATTAACTACCCTTGCATTTCCGTCGAAATCTTTTTCCTGGGTATCAGTGATCCATGAAGGATTACCGGTACCTAAACAAGGACTTCCGGTTTTAACATGCAGATCGGGCGTAGTTCCGGTACTGGTGAAAAGCGGATCCTTAAAGAAAGAATGCGCGTCTTGTCCCGTACCTGTTTTATAGCTCGTGAAAGAACTATAGCTTTTGCTACGCCAGTTGATCGTAATGTCAGAAGCGTTTCCACCTGTGGTAAAATAATCATTGTAGTCAATGGTATTCGCCGTTTGAGGTGAAATGTTCTCAAATGAAAACAGGGTATTCTGACTATTGGTATAAAAAACATTATTTCCAATGGTGCAGTTGGAAGCCTTTGTTACATAAAATTCTCCCGAACCATCATTGTTGGTGTTATTCTTAAAAAAGGTATTATTCCTGAAAATACAATTGGTCACCTGACCGGTTGTACCCGTGTCGTATCCGCCAAAGGCAATTCCTGTAACCTGGTTCAGATAAATCAGGTTATTGGTGACAGTAATATTACTGGCAGTGCCGTTTTCTTCATTGCCCACTTCAATTCCATATCCATTTTGATAAGTTATATTCCGGTCAATTTTAATATCCCTTCCCCCATCTATATAAATACCACCGCTTGTAGCATAGCTTGCCATGTTATTGAAGCAGGTATTTCCTCTGATAAGACCATTACGGGCCTGGTCTAATTGTGAATTGGAGCTTGTTCCATAATGGCCTATTGCTGCAATTCCAATATTTGAATTGTCGTGTACTTTATTGTTGGTAATAGTGAATCCGTCGATATTGCCATCTAAAGATAAAGATTCACTGAAGCCGGTAATATTACTGGTAAATTCACAACTATCAATCACGAGATTCGTAATAGCATTTGCCTGAGCAGCTCCATACCCATATGCAATGAAAGGTTGAGCGTTTTGATTGGAATTAGGTGTGGTTGATGCACTGCTCGTCCAGTTAATAGTTTTGAATACTAAGTTGTGGAAGGTGAGATCATTCGCTCCCCCACTTTTACTCGCTGAAACCAGAACGCCTGTTGCGTTGTTTTTTGTAATATGTTGAACAGTGAGGTTGCTGAAAACAAGAAAGCTCTTGTCGGCAATGGTAATAATGGTAGTACCTGAATTTTTTGATCCATCTATGATCACCTGTTCATTATTGTAGTTCGTAAATGTAACAGGGTTTCCTGCAGTACCACTAACGTGCATTGTCAGTTGTTCATAGTAAGTACCGCCTCTGATCTCTACAACGCTTCCCGCCACAGCCGCATCAAATGATTTCTGGATTGTTTTCCAGGCGGTGGTAAGGGTCAGACCATCGTTCTGGTCGTTGCCCTGTGTACCATCAACATAATAAATATGAGCCGCGGCCGAACTGGCATGAGTGGTATCGGGATCAGAATTTACAGAAACATTTTTTTTACAGGAGAAGCAAAGAAACAGCACGGATAGCAATAAAATGTTACGCATTAGCATAAGGTTTGATTATTAAAGGCTACGATACAGAAAAAATAGTGCCGGTTTGAGTTTTTTTTGTTGTGATAATTTTTTTTTCTAAAAAACGACAGAACCGATAACTGTGCAGTTTTTGCCAAAAAGCGTGTCAATTCCGCCGATAAGTGTGCAATTTTTATAAACTATATGTAGTTAGTTTTGCTGATTTTATATCCCCTGAATGCACAAAAGAACAATATCAAATACGGTTACACGTTTTTGGCATTATTAAATTTTTTTAAACACGTTATGAAAAACTTAAGTCTCCGCTTATTAACCGTAGGCATCCTAGCCCTTATTTCAGCCGCTGCATGTAAAAAAAGCAAAGACGGCGATTCCGGGGGATTATCAGCCACTATTAATGGCTCTTCTTATCAGGGATCACAAGTAACTGGAATTTACCAACAGGGTTATATAACTATTGGCGGTGTGCAGTTTCAAGGCGGCGATTCACTCTTTTTGTCGTTGGATATTCCCGATACCGCTCATGTGAACAACCCCATTGATTTGTATTCTGGTGGAATTACTTATATTAAATGGAAAACCAAAAATACTTACGAGTACGATTTTAATGGTTCTCATGGTTCTACAACTTTAACCAGTTGGGATAAAGCAAACAAAAAAATTGCCGGTAATTTCAAAGGTGTCATTTACTCAGTTACTAACAGCAACGATAGTATTGTAGTGGCTAATGGCCAGTTTAATACTTCTTACAAATAGTATGAACTAAAGCTTATTTGAATTAAGAAATACATAGAGCCTTCAAATCGTTGGATTTGAAGGCTTCTATTTTATGTTCGACCACTCAGACGGCGCCCTGCCAAACTTCTTTTTAAAAGAATGTGAGAAATGTGAAAGGCTTTCAAATCCTAAGTCGAGGTAAATCGCAGATGGCTTTTTGTGTTTTTTTTCTATAAGATGACGTGCCTCTGTCAAATGCAGAATATCAGCCAAAATGTGAGCATTTTCCTGTCAGGCAAAAAAAATCTAACGCAATTCCAACCTTCTGCTCACATGGTGTAGTTTATATTGTTGCAGAAGTGATCACGACTGTAGTCATTACCTTAAAATTAAAAAAGTATGAAAAGAATATTGATCCCGTTTTTGCTTTGTGCGGGAATAGTAACTTACTTATCGTGTCAGAAAGAAAACAGCAGTGATCTTATCAGGGCGCAGGCTGCCAAAGATGCCAATGCCCGCAGGGCGGCAGACAGCACGTGGGACAGTACCCATCATTCAGATTCAACCGGCACAGACACCTGTAGTTATTGTCACCTGCATGATACTACTTTCTCTTTAGCCGGTGATCAGATCCAGATGATGCCTGTGAGAGTTGATTCGGGCAGTCTTTCTGGTCTGTGGATTACCACCACCACGCAAAACACGTATCCCTGTGCCAATACCACGTTAACCACTACTTTCAGTCAACCCGATTCTTCAGGTTATACCTTTGGCTTTTTTGGCGCACATGTTAGCGGTTACTGTATTCCCGGGCAAAGCCATGCGCAATCGACGAAATTCCTTTTCCCGGTTCAGGACGGCACCCATGCAATTACTGTCGTATTCAATAATGCTATATATCACGGCTCCTTTACAAAAACAGGCAACCAGTATAGCTTTACATGGCCTTATAGTAGTGGCGTAACTATTTCACCACTGACCATTAATTAAGGCAGAATGCCTAACGCTTAATGCAAAACGCTGAATGATGAACGTGTAATGCTGAATGCAAAAAGCTAATTGGATAACGCCTACGAAGTTTTGTGTATTTTGCATTCCGACTTTAGCATTTAGCGTTTTGCTTTACGCATTAAGCGTCTGAATGATGTGTTTAAATCGAGAGAAATTTGGATAAGTTAATAGATGGCTGTAAAAAAAACGATCCTCAAAGCCAGGAAAACCTGTATAAACAGTTTTACCCGGCCATGTTTGCATTGTGTAAATGTTTTTTTTCCGACAACCATGATATTCTCACAGCAGTAAACAATGGCATGCTAAAGGTTTTCAGAAACATTCATCAGTACGACCCCAACAAAGGCGATTTTTTTAACTGGGCGTATACAATCGTGCGGAATGCTGCCCTCACGCTGATCAGGGATAAAAAGAACAAGCTGTCTTTCGAACTCACCGAAAACGCCGGAGATGCAGTGATTGAAAATCCCTTTAAACAGTTTGAATGGAAAGACATCTATTATTATCTTGACCAGCTGCCCGCAAACACCCGGTATGTGTGTAGTTTGTATTATCTGGAGGGCTTTTCCATAAAAGAGATCGTGGAGCAGATCGATATGAAAGAAGGCACCGTAAAATGGCACCTCAATGAATGCCGTACCAGGCTGAGAGTAATTTTTGAAAAGCATAATGCCAGGAACATTGGATAAGAAGAAATTACATATCAATGAAGCGGGCGGCAAACCGTATCCCGATCCGGATGTGCCGGTTGAAAACGCGTGGAACAATATGAAGCAGCTGCTTCAGCAAACACCTGCTGCCCCGGCTACAAAATCCGCATTAAAGACCGGCAAAGCCAAAGGCTTCAAACCATTTATAGCCGGAACAGGCATCGCAATAACAGTAACCGTACTCACGTATGTTATTGCAACAAAGAAAGAACAAACATCCTCTCCTAAATTGGTTTACGCCAGTGATGCCATTCCAAGGGCAGATACATTACAGGATGGCACGATCGCTTTTTTAGATACACTCAGCAGTATAGGTGTAATAAACCAGGCTGAAAAAGGAAAGCTGATCACGCTGAATAATGGCGGCTGTTATTTCAGACAATTAAATAAAAATCCCGATACCCCTTGTCAGTTAAAAGTTGGTCCCGTAGAGATATTTCCGAACAACGCCAATATGTATGTATCGATTGATACAACAACAGCTATAGCCACTGTACAGGTGCAAACCGGAAGTGCGGAAATACAATTGGGCGATCAGAAACTGCAACTGGCTGCCGGTGAATCGGTGCGATTGAATACCCGTACTGATCTTGCCCGCAATAAGCAAAAGCTGAACCCTAATGTGTTCAGCTATGCAAATAAAGTATTTGAATTTAGTAATACCCCATTTAAAGAAGCAGCCGGTTTTATTGAAAAAGCATATGGTGTAAAGATCATTGTAAATAATCAGAAACTTTACAATTGTACAATCACCACCAGGTTCGATAATAAATCACTGGAAGAAATACTCGATATTCTGGGGTATACACTCGCTTTTGATTATAAGATCGATAAAAAAAGAAAACAGGTTATAATATCAGGTGATGGATGTGATCAATAAAAAGGGTTTTACGCTGCTGGTACTTATTTTACTGACCGCCTGCGTGCATTGTTTTTCTCAAAGCAAGCCTGCCCCCGTTACTAATAGCCGGCCGAGGTTTTATTTCGATAACCCCATTACCCTCGATTCGCTTACAAAATATGTACATGGCCATAGTAAAATACGCTTCTCTTTTAACTCGTCGAAGGTAAAAGGCAGTAAGATCATCAACCTGAAAAAAGGAACCTATACCCTGGAATCGTTGTTGCAGCAAATTCAAAAACATACTTCGCTGTACTACTCCATGCATAACGGATATGTTATTTTTCAGGATAATCCGCCAAAGCAAAAAAAGGTTACTGTTAAACCACCTGCTCCAAAGGAAACCGTTGCGGCACACCGTAAGCCACTGAACAAACCAATCAACAAAACCAATAATCAAAGGCTTACTCCCGCGACAAAACCGCCGGCTGTTATCAAAGCAGCACAAAGCGATACCGGTAAAACAACAGTCTTCGATACAGCGACTATTCATAGAGACTCTGTTATCAATAGCCAACCGGTAGTAACGGCAAAAGCTTCTGCTCCAGGATCCGCACCTGCGAAAAAGAATACCGGCGCTGCCCGCACACAAAATAACAGTACCGGTAATAATGATGGAGCTGCTGATTTGCACTGGCAATTCGGTCTTCAATGGAAGAGTGCGATACCGCTTTATGGAACCAAATATTATTTTACAGGCACCAATGCCAGCAGTCAGCCTTATAATGTGCTTATTCCCGGTGCATGGGTAAGCGCGCTATTCTATGGTAAACATGAGATCATGTTGCTGGTGAAACCGGCCGAATGGTACGATTACAATAAAAAGCTTATTGGTATTGATTCCACTTATGAGACTACCAATCGTGGTCGCGTGCGTGTTCTCCGGAATACCAGACTGGTAAAGACCGGTAACTTATATACCAGCCTGCAATATAATTACCACATCAACGAGCACTTGATTGCGGGAGCAGGTATAGGTTACTATTTTATGGGGAAGCATCTTGTTTACAGGCAAACTTTTAGGGCCGACTCCTTTGGAAAGGAATGGGATTCCGTGTACAATGCTAAGAGTAGTGATACGATTGCCGGCAAATACCTGGCATCTTCATTTATTACAGGAAAAGTAGAAATAGCTTATAGTTTTGGTTCGTTCAACGTGGGCGCAACTGTACTAATGCCACTCACGAAGCCTTTAACTGATAAAAGCACTAACAAAAGTCACCCATTGAATGTGCAGATCTTTATACGCTGGAAAATTAAACGGGCTGAAGATGAATGATGTACCGTCATCTAAAAGCGTTATAAGCATTTCAGTAAGCTATTTTACCCAATAGGGCAATTGGTGTTTCAGAAGTAACCAGAAATAATAACTTTCAGGTGAAAATCATTCCCATGATACGAATTGCCTGCTACCCTGCCATAGCAATGATTGTATTGCTCACCGTATTTGTTCAGCCTGTTATGGCGCAATGGCCTGAAATACCTGACATTGATCTCTCGAAATTCAAACCTTCCGATTTTACCGATGATGAACTTGACATACCCTATTACCTGAAACATTTTCATACGTTTGCCAACAGTGTAGTGGAAACAGGACCAGATAAAGGGTTTATCAATATTTCGGTTTGGCGCTCTTCTGAAGTGAATAAACCTTATGATGCCCGCATCATGGAAAATATTCTGTCGCTCGCCTGGTTCTACTGTACCAAACGACCATGGAATATCTATTATGCCTCCCCTGCCCTGAGATTAAGACTGGAAGCTGCTTTAGCATTCTGGTGCCACATTCAAAATACAGATGGCCGTTTCAGTGAGTATGGCCCTCAGCAATGGAATCTGCCGGCAACTGCTTTCAGTACAAAATTTATGGGTGAAACACTTCGGTTGCTTAAAAGCGGCCCTCCTGTTGATCCCGTTATTTTACAGAATGCTGTTACTGCCGACCGCAAAGCGATTATGGCCGTACTCACCATAGACGATCTTTACAAACACGGAAAAGATTATTCAAACCAATTTACTAATGTGTGGGCAGGCGCCCTGGCGTATGTATCGCTTTATCCCGATGCTGAAATAAGCAGCCGTTTGCTGGCGCGTATAAAAGAATCTGCTACCGATTTTCAAAGTCCTGCAGGCTATTTTTATGAAGCAGGTGGTACTGATTTTGGTTATAACTTTAATACGCATCACAGCAATTTATGGATGGCTTATAGCTACAGTCGTGGTACTCCTTTGGCCAAAGAATTTATTGAAGAAGAAAAAAGATACTATAACTGGATCTGCTATAATGCGGTACCTGAGCCGGGATCAATTTACTATACCATCAACAGGGCTATAGAAATGCGGCAGAAAGCAACTACTACAGGGAGTTATTTCACGGCCAGCCCGTTGGGTGAACCAGTAGAAGGTATCAGGGCCTTCAACATGAACAGCGAGGAAAAGAGAAAGAGCATTGCTGGTGCAAGAAAAAATCTTGAACAAAACTGGCCCAATGTGCCGTCATTAACGACAGGTGCATTCAGTGCTTTTTCTCCTTATGCTTTTCTTCACCGCACACATTATCAGTGGTACCCTTCGCCGCAGCAAAA
>Ga0068855_100009699_pt1 | contig 11623 bp, 13 predicted proteins | sample KBSCornC52_FD_66592 | JGI IMG/M metagenome (GOLD analysis project Ga0068855, IMG submission 66592) | Corn rhizosphere microbial communities from Kellogg Biological Station, Michigan, USA - KBS Corn C5-2 | ecosystem: Host-associated > Plants > Roots > Rhizosphere > Soil ...
TGCCGCACATAAAATAGGAATAATGAAGTGAGGGCGAACCCTGCCAGAGGAGGGAGGGTTGCGCAAGCGGCGCGAGGATCGCCCAAACTGGCCTCAAACCACGAATGAATTCGAATGAAAACCGTGGAGGGCCTTTACTTCATTTACCCCGCTGCGCCATAGGCGTCTCGCTGGCGCTCGGCTATCCGCCTTCATCCCTCATCCTTCTCAAAGAAATTCTGTGGGATACCTTCTCTGTTCCGCAGCCACGCGCAACCGCTGAAGGCAAAGCTCGACGATGCCTTGGTCGAAATGGCCGCGCAGGCGGCAGATCGCGCGCTGTAAACGCAGCGCGAGCAAATCGTTGCGCCCCTGGATCGAATCGAACCTCGCCAGCAGCCGCTCTCCTTCCGCCACCGCGATGTCTACTTTGTGCTGCGTGGAGAGAGCAAACGGATCGGCATTAAACAGGAGGGACATTGACAAAAGCGACAGTTCAACGGGGGATCGTATTTCGCGCACACAGTGGATGGGTGAGGAGAAGAGGGAATGACGAATGCCGAACGAAGACAGCAGCGCCATGCTCGTTTCGTCATTCGTTCCCGCTCCGCGGCCTCGTCATTCGCCATTCCTCATTCCCTTCCTCCTTCCCCCGCCATCAATTCATCCGTAAAATCCGGCCATGCATTTTCGTGATCTCAACGAAGCCCAGATTCTCGCCCTCGCCATCACTTCGGAGGAGGAAGACGGGCGCATCTATCGCGACTTCGCCGAGGGGCTGCGCGCCGATTTTCCCGCTACCGCGGAACTCTTCACCCGCATGGCCGATGAGGAATCCGGGCACCGGCATCGACTGCTCGATCTTTATCAAAAGAAATTTGGCGGACACGTGCCGCTCATTCGCCGGCAGGACGTCGAGGGCTTCAACATCCGGCGGCCCTCCTGGCTCACCACCTCACTGCGTCCCGAGAAGGCGCGGGAGGAAGCTGCGATCATGGAACAGGACGCCCGCCGCTTCTACGAAGCCTCGGCGCAAAAGGCGACCGACGCCGCGGTGCGCCAACTCCTCGGCGATCTCGCCAATGAAGAGCTAAAACACGAAGCCACCGCCGAAAGCGTCAATGCCGAGCAGACCCAGGCCGGCGAAGTCGCACAGGAGCACGAGACTGCCAAGCGGATGTTCGTCCTGCGCTTTGTGCAACCTGGGCTCGCGGGGCTGATGGATGGCTCGGTCTCCACGCTCGCCCCCCTCTTTGCCGCCGCCTTCGCCACGGGCAACACCAGCGCAACGTTCAAGGTCGGCCTCGCCGCGTCCGTCGGCGCCGGCATCAGCATGGGCTTCGCCGAGGCGCTTTCTGACGATGGCAAGCTCAGCGGTCGCGGGCACCCCTGGCTGCGGGGCGCCGTCTGCGGACTCATGACCACGCTCGGCGGCATCGGCCACACCCTGCCGTATCTCATTCACAACTTTCACCTCGCCACGAGCATCGCCATTGCCGTGGTCGTGGTGGAACTCGCCGTCATCTCCTGGATCCGCTATCGCTACATGGACACGCCATTCCTCTCCGCCAGCTTCCAGGTCATCGTCGGCGGCGTCCTCGTCTTCCTCGCCGGCTGGCTGATCGGCGCGGGGTAAAGACTACCGCGGGCGCAACGGCTGGCTCACCACGCCATTCACCGCGCGCACAATGCGGCGGAGGTTGTCGGCGAGTTGGGGGCGTTGCTCGGGTTGTTCGTCCCAGGCGCGCTGCACGGACATCCAGGTCCGTTTGCCGGCCTGGGAGACATGAAATTCATGGAGACGAATGACTTGCATCATAATAGGAATCGCATCCCGGGTGATGCCGGGATGGCGGGAAGGCGCCGGAGCATCGCCGATATTTATCATCTGTCCACCATTCATTTTCCCGCTCTGTAAACACTCCATAGCTAATGCGATGACAAACACCTCCACCGTCACGACGCCTCGCGAATTCACGTACTAGCCACTCTTCATTCTCCGCCATTATTTCAAATGCGTTTCACTATCCTGCTTTGTTTCCTCACGGTTTGTTTTGCTCACCCCGCTTTTCCCCTCGCCGCCGACGCACCCGTCCATGGTCTCTGGGTGTGGAAGACTTCCACCGTCCTGGCACCCGCGGGCGCAGCGGAGACCCTGCGTGATTTCGCGAAGGCTCATGACATCAACGAAATTTATGTCTCCGTCTCACGGCGCGACGACGTCGCGCACGATGCCCCGCTCATCGCGCTCATCGATCGTCTTCACCAAGCGCACATTCGCGTCGAAGCTCTGCTCGACAGCATCGACGCCGATGAAGCGGGACAACCGCGCGATTCCTTTCTCGCCCTCGCCCGCACCATCGTGCAATTCAACGAGACGCATCCGCAGAGTCGTTTCGATGGCATCCATCTCGACGTCGAACCGCATCAGCGAGCGGAGAATAAAGGCGCGGGCAACCTCGGCTTTCTCTCGGGCCTCATCGAGACCTTCCGTGGTGTGCGCGCCATCGCCAGCGCCGCGCATCTCACCGTCGATGCCGACATTCCCAACAAACTCCTCAAAGGCGACCTCGAGCAACGCAAGGCGCTGCTCACCTCCGTGGATCGCGTGACGCTCATGCTCTACGAACTGAGCAGTCCCGATGATGGAAAGAGCGACGATTCCAAAGTGCGCAAACTGCAGAGCGCCGCGGAGCGGTACCTCTCGATGGCTTACGCTGGCCTCGATAATGCGCATGTCGCGCCCATGATCATCGGTCTGCGAACGCCCGACTATCGCGACAAGCTGCCCAGCATGTTGAAGAGCCTGGACGAACGCCAAAGCGCCCAGCCGCACTATTTGGGTTGGGCCTGGCATTGCTATAATGATCAGCTCAAGTAAGCTGCCTGCCAGAATGCCTGGCGGTCACGCACATGAGTAAGGTCCACGGAAATGCCCGAATCCCCCGTCGCTGAAACGTCTCCATCGCCTCCGCCGATTCCCGGGGCAAGGAAAGCCCCCAGTTGGCTTGCGACGCTCGCCGTCTTTTGCGCGATCGTCGGCATCAACGGAGGCTTCATTTCGGTCGAGGAATATTATTGTGGGATCAGTTGGCGTTTTCCTGTCAGTGCCGCTTCTTGGTTGGGCCTTCTCCTTGTCGATCTGATCTTCTTATTGATCTGGGCGATTACCTTGAATGGTGGATGGTTGAAGACCCTCGCTCTCCTGCCGTCGATAATTTTGAGCTTTTGCCTGATTATTCACTTTGAGCGCGAGTATAATCCGTTTTCGCGCGGCCTCGCGGAAGCCCTCCGTCGCACCGACTTGGAACCTTTGCGGCAATGGGCGTCGGCTCATCGCCCGCCCAAGAGCGATTATCCAACTCTCGTTTTCGTCGAAAACAGCAGTATCCCTGAGAAAGTGTGGCGGACCATCCCCTACAAGGGTGGCAAGCCGTATTTGGCATTTTATCCCTCGTCGGAAGAAGATGATTGGATGCTGGTGATCGATCACAGCCTCGGCGGATTCATGTATCACCACGGTTTTGTCCTGACTTTGGGGAAAGACGTTGACCCAGGCCTCACCAGTTGGGTCAAGAACACGCGCCCTGTGGCTCCTCACGTTTGGGTCTTCGCCGGTTAATCCTTCCGCCGTTTCCTCCAGCTTATGTCCGATGCCAATCTCCCTCCACCCGTAACGGCTCCGATCACCCTGCGCGACATTGTCACGGTCATCATTCGTCTGTTTGCGATCAACTTTGCCTTTTACACGTTCAACATCCTTTATTCGACGGTTTTTCGTCCCCACCTCGGTGCCTCGTTTCACACCCCCCTTTCCATTTTGGACATGCTGGTGCCAGTCATCTACCTCATCGTCATCTATTGGATTTGGACTCTGGCTGGCTGGGTGGCGCGATGCGTGACGAAAGGACACGACGCGGCGCTCTCGGCAACGCAACTCACCCTGCTCGATCTTTACAGTTTCGGCTTTCTGCTCATCGGCCTCTCCGTAGCGATCGAAAACATCGGCCCAACGCTGACCTGGCTTCATTATTCGCTCATGAAAAGCGGTGGCGAGGGACGCCTCAATGAGCAGCAGCAATCCAATTTCTATACGCTCTTTTCTTACCTGGTGAAGCTGATCGTCGGCTTTGCCCTGATCGTCAATGGCCGGCGACTGGCTGCCAGGCTCATGCGGCGCTATCACGCCGCGACGGAATCCGTGACTGCCGGGCGCACGACGGAAATTCCGAGAACTTGAAGCCGAGCTTCCCGACTGGCCCGGATTTCCACGGATGGAAGGTGGGCGCGAGTGTCGCTTTGTGTCGAAGCACGGCAGTGAATCCTGAAGAATCATCGGCACGTGGCATCTGGATAGCTCAGACAACAGGGACCTCGTGAATTCCGACCCAAAATCTCTTCTGGCAGGGCCGCCCTGCTCCATCCGGCGCGCTTCGGCAGCCGATGCGCCAGCCATCGAGACACTCTACCGCGAGCTCGTGTCGGACGGTGACATTCAAGTACGGCCCGAACACATCGCGGCGCTGGCAGAATCGAGCACCAGCTTCCTCCTCGTCGCCAAGATCGACGACACGGTCCACGGCACCGCGCTCCTCACGCTGTGCCCGGACGTGATGTATGGCACGCAGCCGTTTGGCGTGATCGAAAATGTCGTCGTCGCGCCGGCGAAACGCGTCCGCGGAATCGGGCGAAGTCTGCTGCAGCAGATCGAGCAGATCGCGGCACACCATGACTGCAGCAAACTCATGCTACTCAGTAACCGGACGCGCCGGGACGCCCACGTATTTTTCCAGCGGTGCGGCTTCAACGGCGAGACCAAGCGCGCCTTCGTGAAGTATCGCCGGCAATTTGTGGAGTAGGAGTATTGCCTTGAATCGAAAGATGAAGGATGAAGGCGCAGCTGATGTCCGCCGACACCAAACTCATCGACTACTACCGCCAGCGCGCCAGCGAGTACGAGCGCATCTATCAAAAACCGGAGCGCCAGGAAGACTTGGCGCGGATGAAGAAGCATCTGCGGCGGGAATTGGGCGGACGACACATCCTCGAGCTGGCCTGCGGCACCGGTTATTGGACCGCCGCGATTGCCGAAGTCGTCGCCTCCCTGCACGGTCTCGATGCCAATGCAGAAGTGCTGAAAATCGCCCGCTCGAAACAACTCAACCCGGCGCGCATCACCTTTGCGCGAGGTGACGCCTTTTCCCCGCCTCGCGACCTTGGCCAGTTCACCGCCGGATTTACCGCCCATTGGTGGTCGCACGTTCCACTGACCCGGCTCCCTTCCTTCCTCGAGAACTTCCACGCCGCACTGCAACCCGGTGCCCGCGTGGTCTTCATGGACAATCGCTACGTGCCCGGCAGCAGCACGCCGATCTGTCGCGCCGACGCCGCCGGCAACACCTACCAGCAGCGCCCACTGGACGACGGCACCTCGCACGAAGTCTTGAAAAACTTCCCGACCGCCAATCAACTGCGCGACCTCCTCCAGTGCTATTCCAATTCGGTGCGCATCGTGGAGTTCACCTATTTCTGGTGCGCGAGCTATGACCTTGCCCAATGACGATCAAAGGCAGACGTCGCTACGCGACGAGGGCGCTGGGAAATCTTCCGTGGACTAAAGTCCACGGCTACAAGCAAGGATCGCTCCGCGATGAGAAGAACCGCGAACGTATCCCCTAAGTGCATGTCGATTCACTCCAAGCACCGGAACCGCTTGGATGCGACCACGATCAGAGACCGACCTGATAGTTTCGCGCAAATGACTGGTGACAAGCGCGGGCGGGCTCTGGCAGGCTCCCGCCGCGGTTTTTCCCTGATTTCCCAGCCTCTATGCAACTTTCCAACTGGCCTTCCATCACCGAACAGACGCTCGCCATCATCATGGGTGGTGGTGCCGGCACGCGTCTCTTCCCGCTGACCAAGGAACGCTCCAAGCCCGCTGTGCCACTGGCCGGCAAATACCGCATCGTCGACATCCCCGTCTCGAACTGCATCAACTCCGGCCTGCGCCGCGTCTACGTCCTCACGCAGTTCAACTCCGCCTCGCTGCACAAGCACATCCACTCGGCGTTCAAGTTCGACAACTTCTCCCGCAGTTTCGTCGAAATCCTCGCCGCGCAGCAGACGCCCACGGACACGAATTGGTATCAGGGCACCGCCGATGCCGTCCGGCAAAACCTCCGCGATTTCCTCCAGTTCCCGTATCAGTATTTCGTCATCCTCAGCGGCGACCAGCTCTACCGCATGGATTTCCGCGACGTGCTCGAGCAGCACATCGACACCAAGGCGGACATGACGCTGGCCACCATTCCCGTGGGCCGCGAGGCGGCTACCTCCTTCGGCATCATGCACACCGACGCCCAGCGCCGGGTGGTGCGGTTCGAGGAAAAGCCGAAGACGCCCGAACTACTCGATGCGTTGAAGATCCCGCCCGCGCTGCTCAAGGAACTCGGCCAACCCGCCGACGCCGAGCTGTATCAGGCCTCGATGGGCATCTACATCTTCAACCGCGAAGTGCTCATCAAGGCGCTGGACAACGACTACGTCGACTTCGGCAAGCACGTCATCCCGGGCATGATCAAAAATTCCCGGGTGCATAGCTACATCTTCCAGGGTTACTGGGAAGACATCGGCACCATCCGCGCCTTTTTCGACGCCAATCTCCAGCTTACCGCCCGAGTGCCGGAGTTCAATTTCTTCGACACCTCCGCGCCAATCTACACCCACGCGCGCTTCCTTCCCGGCAGCAAGATCAATGGCGCCACGGTGAAACAGGCGATCATTTCCGATGGCTGCATCATCGACGACGCCCACATCGAGCGCTCCGTCATCGGCGTGCGCAGTTACATCAAGGGCGGCACCACCATCCGCAACAGCATCGTCATGGGCGCGGACTTTTACGACGTGGACAAGGTCAACAAGGCCGGCGACGTCGAACTCGGCATCGGCCGCAATTGCGTGATCGACCACGCGATCATCGACAAAAACGCCCGGATCGGCGACGGCGCCGTGATCACGCCGGACGGCAAGCCCGACAACTGCGAAGGCCCCAACTGGTACGTGCGCGACGGCATCGTCGTCATTCCCAAGGGCGCGGCTATTCCGGCAGGGACGTGGATTTAGGAAAATGACGAACGCCAGCCGAGCGGAGCGAGACAAACTACCGAAGGCAGCCCGTAGGGCGAGGCCGGAGGGCCGAGTTAAATGACGAAAAATCGCCATCGGCGCGTTCCCGGCCTTCGTCATTAGAAAATTCGTCATTCGTCATTTGAACAGCCCGCGCGCCCTCCTGTCCCACTTTCCGCCCTGTCCATGACCAAGCTTTCCTCCTTCCTCCGTCCCCTCGTCGCCGCCTGCATGTTCGCTTTGGCCGCACCGGTTGTCACTCCGTTGCACGCCTCGGGGCTGTCATTCGATACCGTGTTCAAGGGACGCAAGCAGTTCGACGCCCTGGTCGCGCAGGCAGACAAATGGAAGAACCTGCCGATCGGCCAGCGGGTAGCGGAAATCGGTCGCGCGCAGGCGGGCACGCATTACAAGAGTTTCACTCTGGAGATTGATAACCGCATCGAAGCGCCGTCGGTGAATTTGACCGGCCTCGATTGCTGGACCTTCTTCGAGACCTCCCTGGCCTTCGCCCGCATGCTCGATGAGCCCAAGGAAAATTGGACGCCGCAGACCATGCTCAAATACATCGAGCTCGACCGCTATCGGGACGGCAAATGCACCGGCAGCTATCTCTCGCGGCTGCACTATCTCGAGGATTGGCTGCACGACAACAATCGGCGTGGCATGGTCAAGGACCTGACGCGCGATCTCGGTGGCGTCCCTGCCGCGCACGACGCGGTGGAGATGACCAAGGCCTGGAAGAGCTACCGCTACATGTCCCACAATCCCGACCTGCGCGCCGGCATCGCGCAGATGGAAGCCCGCGTGGCCAGTGAACCGCTCTACTACATCCCCAAGAGCCAGGTCGCCGGGATTGAATCGCACCTCCAATCTGGCGACATCATCGGCATCTGCTCGCACGACGGCGCGCTCATCGGCACCTCGCATGTCGGCCTCGCCTACCGGACCAGCGATGGCGTCCTGCACTTCATGCACGCCTCCGCGCCGCACAATTACGGCAAGGTCGTTCTCGATCAGCGGCTGTCCGATTATCTCTACCACTTCCGCAGCGACGCCGGGATCATGGTGGCCCGCCCGCTGAAATAGCGAAAAGGCAGAACATCCGACATCCAACGCCCAATTGCCCCACGGCACCGCGGGCGCCTCGCAAAGCCTCGGCTTCCAATGGAGAAGGCGCGAACGCACACGCTTGCGTAATTGGACGTTGGATGTTGGGTGTTCGATGTTGGATGTTGGCGCCGGAGGCGCTCCACGGAATTCCTTGGACAATCCCCGGGCGCTGCCTAATCTTCCGCTCCCGTTTTTCCGGCGGCTGTGGGTCGCTGTAGGACGGCTTTTTGCCACTCTCAATTCATGACTTCATCGCTTTTCCTCACGCTCGCCGACGCCGCCACGCCTTCTGCCGGCCCTTCGCCACTTTCCTCCATCGTTCCCTTCATCTGCGTCGGCGTCATCTTCTATTTCCTCATCATCCGCCCGCAGAACAAGCGCCAGAAAGAGCTCAGCAACCTCGTTTCCACCCTCAAGACCGGTGACAAGGTGGTCACCAGCAGTGGCATCCACGGCATCATCTCCAATGTCAAAGAAGGCAGCACGCTGATCCTGAAGATCGCCGACAACGTGAAAATCGAGCTCGATAAATCGGCCATCGCCTCTGTGGAAAAGGACAAGCCGTCCGAATCCTAATCTCCCCTTTCCTCTCACCCCCACCTCCACTCTTTCCTCCGTTTCCCGATGGACCAAAACGTCTCTGTCTTTCTTTTCGGCCTGCTCTTGATGGTATTGTTCGGTTGGTATTTCTTCACCGACAGCGAGCGGATCAAACGCAACCTGGGCACCTTGCTCACCGTCCTGGTCACCGCTTTTTGCATCTGGGCGGTAAACCCGCCCAAAGAAAAGATCCATCTCGGTCTCGACTTGCAGGGTGGTACTTCCTTCCTCATCCGGCTCGATCCGCCGGCGGTCGATGGGGTGAAGAAGGATATCACCAAGGACATGGTCGATCAGGCCATGGAGGCCATTCGGAAGCGCGTCGACCAGTTCGGCGTCAGCGAACCAATCATCACGCCGCAAGGCACCGACCGTATTTTGGTGCAGATTCCCGGTTTGGATCAGGAGAAGATCGCCGATGCGCGTGAGCAATTGCGCAAGGTGGCCAAGCTCGAGTTTCACCTCGTGCATCCGCAAGGCCAGGCGCTCGCCCAAGCCATCGAAGCCGGAGTCCAGCCCACCCCGCACGGCTACACCCTGGTGGATACTTCCATGGAACGCAGCGGCAAACCGGTCGAGGGCAAGCTGCTGGTCAAGAATAGCGCCGATCTGCTCGGCTCCGACGTCACCCACGCCTCTCCGTATTACGACGGCCAGTGGGGCGTCGCCTTGGAATTCAACAGCAAGGGCGCTGACCAATTCGCCAAGCTGACCGCACAGGTCGCCCGCGAACATTCGCAGATGGCCATTCTCCTCGACGGCAAGGTGCAATCGGCGCCGACCGTGGACGAGAAGTACGCCACGGCTGGCATCGTCGGCGGCCGCGCGCAGATCAGCGGCGGCAGCATGAGCGAGAAGGAAGCCCGCAATCTCGCCAGCGCCCTGCAGAATCCGCTGCAGACCCCGGTGCAGATCGAGGAAGAGCGCAGTGCCTCATCCACCCTCGGCCAGGACGCCATTAATAGCGGTATCGATGCTGGCATCGGCGGCCTGGTCCTCGTGCTCATTTTCGTGGTCATCTACTACCGCTTCGCCGGTCTGGTCGCGGTCGTCGGCCTGGTCATCAATATCATCGTGCTCTTCGGCTCGATGGCCATGTTCGGCTTCGTGCTCACGCTCCCCGGTATCGCGGGTGTCATTCTCACCATTGGTCTCGCGGTCGACGCCAACGTGCTCATTTACGAGCGCCTGCGCGAAGAAATGGCCGCCGGCAAGACCCTCGCGTCGTCCATCAATGCCGCTTACGACAAGGCCTTCACCGTCATCTTCGACGCGAATGCCACCACCCTCATCACCGCCGCCATCCTCTTCTGGCAGGCGAGCGGCCCGGTGAAGGGCTTCGCCGTAACGCTGGTCGTCGGCATCATCGCCTCGGTCTTCTCCGCAATGGTCGTCACCCGCATGCTCTTCTCGTGGGCCCTGAAGATCGGTTTCCTCAAGCGCATCACGATGCTCCACCTCATCTCCGGACAGGGCGTCGACTTCATGAGCAAGCGGTTCCTCTGGATCGGCATTTCGGTGACGGTGGCCGTGGTCAGTATGATCGGTTTCGCCGTGCGCTTCCCGAACAACCTCGGCATCGACTTCAAGGGCGGCGACCTGCTCATGCTCAAGAGCGTCAAGCCGGTGGAAGTTTCCGACATCCGCAAACACATCGAGGAACTGAAGATCGAAGACGTCGCCATCCAGAAGGAAACGGATCCGGCGTCGCATAGCGAATTCATCGCCATCCGCAGCCCCATCGATACAGGTGACAAGATCGAGGCCCACCTCAAGGAAACGATGCCGGACACCGGCTTCAGCGAGCACAAGAAGGACAAAGTCGGCAAGATCGTCGGTGGCGAACTGGCCAAGAGTTCGCTCATCGCGCTCGGCCTGGGCATGCTCGGCATTTTCCTCTACGTCACGATGCGCTTCGAGGCGTCGTTCGCCGTCGGCGCGCTGGTCGCGCTACTCCACGATGTCATCATCACCGTGGGTCTTTTCTCCATCTTCGGCCGCGAGCTTTCGCTGATCATGGTCGGCGCGATCCTGACGATCGCGGGTTACTCGATCAATGACACCATCGTCGTCTACGACCGGATCCGTGAAGGCTTGCACAGCGGGCGCCGTGGTTCGATCCAATCGATCATGAATGCCTCAATCAACGAGACGCTGAGCCGCACATTGCTCACCTCCGGATGCACGCTGCTCTCCGTGGCTGCGCTGTATTTCTTCGGCGGTCCGGTGTTGCACGACTTCGCGTTCGCGATTCTCATCGGCATCGTGGTCGGCACCTATTCGTCGATCTTCATCGCCTCGCCCATCGTCTTGTGGTGGAGCGGTCACAAGCCCGGCGCCGCCCACAACACGCCGAAGGCCGAAGAGACGCCGAAGATCGCCACGGCGTAAAGGCTCCCTCGAAGTAGTTTCCGATCATGAGGCAGGTGTGGGGCGCGTGTCCCCACGCGCCGGTTTCACGCTGAGCGCGATGTTTCGCGACAGCGTCTTGGAGTGCGGCGTTTCACCCTCAGCATTACCCACATCTTTTTGCCTCCGATTTCCTTGCAGTACGGCAGGCGGATATCCCGGAGGGATACAAGGACCGTAGCCCGGGGGTAAGCGAGCTTGCGAGCGCCACCCCCGGATCCCTACCCCTCAAGGCTCCACCCCGGAAGGGGTGGCGGAATTTCATCGGCGAGAAACTCCAGCACACCTCTGGCGTGCATTCGCTTTTTTTGGAGGAGTCCGGGGGTATCGCTCGCAAGCTCGCTCAACCCCCGGCTACGGTCCTTTTATCCCTCCGGGATGAGGTGACAGCTTCGTC
>Ga0068855_100009702_pt1 | contig 11622 bp, 12 predicted proteins | sample KBSCornC52_FD_66592 | JGI IMG/M metagenome (GOLD analysis project Ga0068855, IMG submission 66592) | Corn rhizosphere microbial communities from Kellogg Biological Station, Michigan, USA - KBS Corn C5-2 | ecosystem: Host-associated > Plants > Roots > Rhizosphere > Soil ...
CTAAGCCTCGTAAAGCATGTCCCGTAACCGTGAAGACAATACTAGAAGAACCCAAGGTCCTTGCGTACGCTCTCATGTTACTAATAGTCGTAAAGACTAAACTAGAGGTACCTAGAGTATGAAAGGTTCCGCGTAGTGCGTTACCCGTTACAGTAAATACGATACTGGATGACATAGAAGTCCTAGCAGTACCGCTAACAGCATTACCTGTCGGTGTAAAGACAATCGAGGTCGATCCCGGTTGATTTTCAAGAAGGATACTTCCCGAACCATCCTCAAGAAGTATATGTCCAGAACCATCTTCTAAAAGGATGTAGTTTAACGCCATTACATTACCACAAATTTACTAATTGCAGTTGACAGAACAGTGACTAGGTCTTGAGCTTCTACTAGTTGAGTTTGTAGACTAGTGATATTATCACCAATCTGTACTACATTTGCCTGTGCCTGCACCAGTTGAGTGGCAAAATAAGATGTCAAGTTGTCAATTTCGTTCTGGTCTGCATTCAATGTATTCAGAACATCAAGAATTTCAGGTTTTAGTTGCATCTATGATCCTTTACGCACCAGCCATAATAATCCAGTTAGTACCATCAGAAACTAGGGTGGCCCATTTACCAGCCGTAGCAGCGAGGATAGCTGTACCTGCTGCACCACCCGCGAGAGGAACGACATTAGAAGAAGCAGACACCACAGTAAAAGCCTGTAGGTTCTTAATCATTATTTCTCTACCAGTACATGAAGATGCGGTAGGAAGTGTGACTGTGCAAGTCGCAGCGGCTTTGTTATTGATTAACCAATTTTCAGTAGTAGCGACAGTGAAGTCGGCGGTCTTAGTTACAGGTGCGCCTCTACCAATAGACCCTGCCGACATCGAAAGCATACCATCATTACGTAGTAACATGACTTCTACAAGTGTAGTCGTCGTATTCTTCGTAACTTGGAAAGCCATTTCAGTACCATAAGAAGTACCATTCCAGTTTTCAGCAGCGCGAAATAGTAGTGCAGAGCCTTGTAGAGCACCAGCAAAAGCCGAACCATCGTAACCTAGCCCTCTAAACCCGTATAGAAGATCGCCAGAGACTACAGCAGTAGGTGCACTTCTCGTACCACGAGTTTTTCTACCAACAACTACTGGACCACCCGTGCTAGAAATATACCTAGTCATTTGGGTGATAACGTTACCACCCTCGATATCTAGTGTCAAAGCAGTTAACGTAGTACCACCATCCGTAAACTGAATTGTTTGTGGGTTAGCAAAAGTATTCGTAGTAGCTAATTGAGCGTATCTAGTATCAAAGAGTGAAATAGGGTAAGATTTACTTACCCCTGATGTCTCACCAACCAACACGGCTGAGACTAGGTCAGAAGCTGCTGTAATCGCAGAAACCTTTGTATCAGACATTGGTTAATCCTTAGTTAGCGTTAATAGATAGATCACCGATTTGGTAGTTAGGTGTGATGTTATTTGAGATCGCAGTACTAGAAGCGAGAGCACCTGAAAATAGAAGTGTACCCGTGCCTGTTGAAGCCAACCCAATACCAAAGTAAGTAATCGTGCTAGAGCCACCGGTACATGTTGGAAAGGTTATTACACCTGCATTTGTGATCGTTGAAGTACCTGTATTAATTGTCCAACCACCAGAAGTCCTAGCCACTGAGACACGAGCATAACTCGTATATGCAGTTTCGTTAGTCGTCTGGTTACCTGCCTTACCCGGATCAGCCGTATGTAAAGATACATAAAGGACAGTCGCGGGTGCAGAAGCAGCGTTGTCAGCAATATTGGCAATTGCCGTAGCTTGGAAAATTAGATCAAGTATACTGTTATCAAAACTAGTTGTTGCTGACATTTCTTATCCTTAGCTGAACGTAATACCAACAGATGCGATGACGTTCCACTTACCGTTGTAAGCCATTAGTGTTAGACCAGCGCCCGGCTGAGCAGCAAAGGTAGCGACGTTCACCGAGGCTGTACCAGTCTGTAGAAGACCTGTGGCTGTAATCGTGTGGGCATTAGCTGTGGCAGAAGTAACCGTAATTTCAATACCGTCGTCTGTACCAGCAGTAGGAGCAGCCAATGTATCCGCCAGAACACCAGCCTTAGTAATTACATAGGTATGACCCGTATGCGCAGGGATGGCACCGTTGGTCGTCAGAGCGGTTGGATAGGTCGATTGCAGAGAAGTGATCGGAACGTCCCAGTTGCCAGCCGTTGCACAGAAATAAAGAGCCTGTGTGTTGACACCCTGAGAAATACCTGTCGCAGTTGCGATACCGTTAATTGTGTCTGTACCAGCACCATAGACCTGCATTGGATTGGCACCACGGTTTGATACGAGAACCATAAGACCGGCTGCAGAAGCAGGTAGACGTACTGAGTCACCAGCAGTAGCGACGACTGTGACACGTGCATTCTGTGTAGTAATTGCAGTAGCCAGAGACTGACCACCACCCGCATGGGCTGTAATAGTGTCAGTAACGCTTTCGATCTGGTTACCTGTTGAAGTCAAGGTAGTGGCAGTAACAGCCGTGGCAGTAATCGTTCCAAGACTAGAGACTGTAGAAGTCAACCAAGAACGTAGACCGGAAGGACTGAATGTATAAACGGTTCCTGCGTCATAAAAAGTAGCTTCCGTACCTGTATGGAACGCATCCTTAATGGCGTCAGCTAAAGTACTAACTGGGTTTGTCATAATTTTCCTTAAGTTGTCATAGAGATGAGTTCAGCATCAGAAAATACTGCGCCGGGTCCCATAGCGAAACGTTCGCTAATACCGTATATAGAGTTTTGCCCCGCGCCATTGGTACCAAGGTCAAAGTGGTCTAGAGCAGTTTCGAGAGTAGCGCCAGTTCCAGCCGTACCTAAAACACCGTTAGCGGCTACCTTAATAGAACCACCAGAAGTACAGTACCCTGCAACTTTGTTTAACTGTGAAAGTCCAACTCTCCAAGTAAGGTCAGCGGTCTTAGATGACCCCGGTCCGTTTGAGAACTGGATAGCCCCACCAGAACCAGTAGCAAGAATAGATACGAATACGTTTGTAGCACCAGTAATGATAAAACCACCAGTAGCTCTTTCTGACCGGCCCTGCCAGTAAAATCCAAAAGCACCTTGTGCAGTTGTGATCATCTGGTGTGGGGCGGCGTCGGCGGCGTTAGCAGAAGGACGCGACTGGGAGCCTAGAATAGTAGCTGAAGTCGTATTGATACTGTAAAGACAACGGACATTCAAAGAGTTAGGTGGATTAGAATAGGTATTGACAAAATCGACATCGATAGCATCACCACTCGTAACAAGTCTGATACCGACTGAAGGGTTAGTCACAGCAGCCTGAGAAATAACGACTTGTGAGAATACACCGGCTCCCGGAGTAATCGTAGTCCAAGTAGTACCACCATCGACTGTTAGATCGACATTCCCTGTACCAGTAATACGCTTGATGTATACCTGTAGAAGAATGGTGCTAGAAGCAAGTGTAATACTTTGAAGGATGGTGGCGTTCGCACCAGAGGCAGTTACTCGTGTTGCTGAATTCGCGACACCGTCTGCACCAGTCGAAGTTTTCGCAGTAGTAACACCGCCTCCACCTGAAACCCATGCGACGTTTGTCAAGTCACGTGCCCAAAGATTACGGCATGTTCCATAGGACGGATATTGATAGTGTCCAGCATTAGTTCTGCGTAGACCCGCGCTTGCTTGAAGAACTAGAGTACCAGAAGCATCCGGGATGTAAACAGCGGTGATGTTGTTAGGGTCACGAAAGAAACGACCATCATCGGTGTTGTTTCCGTAGGTTTGGAAACCGTTAGCAGCAGTACCCGCAACGAAGTTGAGATCAAATGTCAGTCGAGAAAAAGGATCGTTAGAGGCAATCCCAGACTTGTGTATCCCTACGGCGTAGGAATTACGTGTCCTGCTATAGGGATTGTTCCACATTAGGTGAGTTCCGTCATATTTGCCTGACCATTGGCAGATGCCCAAATACCTTGGACTGCACCTGTATAGCCATAAGGAATTTCGTAGTAAGTATTAGCAGCCATCTGGACTGAATGAGAAGTCGTCGCTGTGGCAGAAGCTGTACCAAGAAGAACATATAGAATACTGGTACTTGTATTCTGAATTGATGCGCCACGTCTTTGTGAGTTGGCGGCTAGGAGTTGTACCGAAGAGGCACTGGAAGCGACAGATGTGAGCGTCGCTGTATTTGATACACGTAGAGTTACTTCACTCATGTCTTTTCCTTTTGGATGAGAGAAAACTCCCCTAGGGGTTTAATCCTAGGGGAGCAGTTCAATTACGAGCCGACTAGGGCGATACCAGCACCGTTGTTGGCGTCAGAGACGTCTACAAGCAGAGCCCAGACACGAAGCTTACCAGTCGTAAGAGTACCGGTCATCGTGGCTAGAGTGATGTCGAGGTTCAGAGCAGAAGCACCTGCAGTCTTCCAAACCGCACCGACGTCAGTACCATAAGTACCAGCAGTCGATTTAGCATCGAGACCAGAAGTGAAGTCTGCACCACCGGTAACACCGAAGTTCACCGTGCAGGTCGTTGAGTTAGCAGCAGTTTTAATCTGCGTGCCACCGCCAATTACCGCCGTACCCGCAGGAACGACAAGGCAGTTAATGACGTCAGCAGCAGCTAGGGCAGAACCCTTAGCTGTCAGAGCCGCAGCGAAGTCGAGTTCGAACTCAACCAGATACGGGACCTTGACGTCACCATTACGAGAAGGGTGGGTGATACCACCCACTTTAAGAGTCGAAATAGTAGCCATTAAATATTATTCCTTTAAAACCGATTAGCCTACGTTACTATTCCAAGCGCAGCTTACAAGAGCCTCCGGACGGAGGATTTTGCGACCGTAGAGGTTCATACCACGTACGATGTCTGCGAATGAATTAGGATCACGATATTTCTCAGTCTTGTCGATCTGCTGAGCAGCAGCAAGAGCCGAGTCCTGACCCGCGACGATGATACCGTAGTTCGAAGTAGAACCAGCGGTAGCAGCAGTGCCCGGACCAGTACCAATACGAGGAAGGTTATTCGACTCGTAAACACGGAAACCACGAAGGTTCGTATGAACAAGGCGATTGGTCAGTAGCTGACCACCAGCGTTCTGATTGGCCATGTAGTCGTTGTTGACGAGCTTGGAGTTTTCATCCATCAGTAGCTCTTTGAAGACTGGATCAACTACGACCCAGCGACCATCAGCATCGACGTTATTAGTATCGAGGATACGGTTGAAGCGATTAAGCATCTGGAGCGGGGTGATGTCGTAAGTACCGGCAACACCAGTGGCGACCGAAGTCGTAGCACCACCACCAGAGACGAAGTTCGCGCGGAATAGCTGGTTAGCAGAAAGTAGTTCGTTTGTACCAGCCGAAGTATTAGCAAGAGTACCAGAAGTCGTAGTGCTTAGAGCCCAAGTACCGGTACCGACGCCACCAACAGGAGCCGTATAGGCGTAACCTGAAGCATAGGCGAGGATGTTGATATCGAACTGATCAGCCATACGATACGCTGCACGGTTGGTCGCCATATCCATCCAGTTGACATGTGCCTGCTGGATTTCGATGTCGTCAAGCTTGAACGCGAAGTAGTTCGCCTGATCAACCGTTAGGATGAAGTCAACGTCAGCGAGGTCCTGCGGCGTGATAAGGGTACCACGGCGATATGGATTGACGATGATTTCTGGCTCTTTTAGAATACGGACCGAGTCGCCAAAGTTAGCGATTTCACCGAAGTATTCAGAGTTGACGATGTCCTGAGCAACCGCTGTCTTGCGGAAAGCCATCTGGGCCTTCTTCGAGAAGAGGGTTGGTGAGAAGACACCGTTCGGTAGGTTACCGTAGTTAGCGGCTACTGGAAAAGTATAGGGAGCACTCATATTGTATATCCTGTAAGATTTGTGATTGTTTAAGAATGAAACTAATCGACAAACATCAGAGGCTACTAACAAGAGTATCTAAAGGGTAATTATTCCTTTAGGGTCCAGTATCATAGGTAATCTTTAGTTTTTAGATAGTGTTACTCAGCGAGTTAAGGGTAGCTCCGAAGAGAGCCTTACCGAGCCGAGCCGGAGATGTCATAAAATTCAGGATGCTTAGTAGCTTCCTCAATCTCAGACCAATATCTTTCCACTTCCTTATGGGAGAGCTTAGCGATCTTGGACTCAGTCCATTTCACGTTTGTTGCACCTTCCGAGGGAACTGGGCCAGAAGAACGAACTGATTGGGCCGACTCGCGGGTATCAACCTTCTTTGTCTTCTTAATATTTCTGTCAGCCTTGTATAGATCGACAGCGCGTTTAGCAGCTACGGGGTCTGTACTGTTCTTGTACAGAGCGTCGTAAATGTACGAAGGCTGCTCATTAATCCAATCCTGCCAGTCTTGAGTTTCGCGAATTTCTTCAAAGTCAGGATGGAATTCTAGGAATTGACGATAGGCGGCACGTTGAGCGGCTTCAAGCTCTTTCTGTTCGACTGCCTTTAATCGTCCTTCAATTTCTTTATTTGTTTCTGCTGAGGTCTTCATAGCAATGGTCTTCACGATCTTTCCAACATCTGGAAACTGTGACATCCATGCTTCGACTTCCTCTTCGGACTTCGGAGCCCTGAACTGTTGCGAGGTCACCTCGGTAAGTTGAGACTCAAGAGCCGCGATACGTTTTTGTAGGTCTTCAGCCTGACGCTGTGCGTGGGCACGAAGGTCTCCGTAACGCTTCTTAAATGTCTTCTCTTCGGGTGAAAGGTTCGTTTCGTCATCTGCCAGTGGGGCTTCGCCTTGGGCAGTTAGTCGTGCGATTTCTTCCTCGGTCTGCTTTTCACGAGCAAAAGTCCGATACTTATTCTGTGACAAATTATTATCCTTGTTGGGGCCATAGTAGCCGCGTTATTGCGGGGTCTGGGTGGGCCGTTTATGTTTATCACAAGGGGTTATAAGATAACCACCAAGTTCATAACCCCTTTTTACAGCGGGGTCTTTATTTGACAAGTACTCGCAACCGCAAGAACTTTTATATGTAATTTGTTTGAACACTAGTATAGTCCGCCTCCACCAGCGCCGATAGCTCCTGCAGCACCCGGAGAGAGGCCCATGCCACCACCCGAACTACCACCAAAGTTACCGTCTCCTTCAGAGCGACCAATAGAACCTTTAGAAGCAGTTCCTTGGCCATTGGTATTTGCGTTATTTCCGGTAGTCGTACCGGAGTTATTGCCGTCAGAACCTGATGTAGTACCTTGGTACCCACCACCATAATGGTTGTTATTATCCATCGGTGAAGGAGGTGCTGAGGGGAATGAGTTATTGACTGGTGAACTAAAGAGGTTGTCAACGAAATTTTTAGCTCCGTTAAGAACACCTGCGAACATTCCTGTAAAAGGTCCAGCATTCGGGTTATTTGCAGCGTCGAAGGATGCTTTTTGTGCAGCCGCCTGTGCAGGAGATAACTCTTGAACCTGTTGATTATTTAGGAGCGCGTGCATCCTAGCTTCATCAGGCGTCATGTTAGTCATACCTGTTGGAGACATAGCAGCCAACCCGACAGAGTAGTTCTGATCGCCAATACCAATATTAGCAACCTGACCTTGATTATTAGAGATCACCGACTTAGCTGCAGCCATGCCAGTAGTATCAGGCAATCCTAATTCAGTTCTCGCAGCGTTAGTAGCTGCAAGGTTATTAGCATTGATACCCGCGTTGACAGCCTTACCTGCGAGACCGATTGGTCCCGGAAGCATACCTGCCAAAGAAACTGCGCCGGGCTTATCTATGTAACCGTAGTTATTAGATGAGTCACGAGCTTGTGCTCTTTGACCGGCACGGTCGGAACTCGAGTGGTCTTGACCATTACCTCCGGTGTCAGGATTAATGACCTTCTGAGCAGTAGACTGGGGCATATTGGCACCTGTCTGTGGTGTAGCACCAACAGTAGGATTAAGACCCAAAGAAGATAGATCAGAAAAGAAACCGTCAGTCACGTTGTATCCAGCAGGATTAGTCACTGGTTGGCCCGTATTGTCATCGACTAGAACAGACTTCAAAGAGCCGTCTGCTTGACGCTCTAGCATCCTGTGGGCTGATTTCTGTGGTTGTGGCGTAGGAGCCATTCCTGTATTAGCAATACCGGTCATTTAGTAATCTCCATCTGAACGGCCTTGTGCTCCCTTAGAGCCACCTGAACCGTTAGTTCCAGCACCACCACCGGTACTAGTACCTGAGTTATTTCCTTCAGAACCTGAAGAGGTACCACCATATCCACCGATACCGCCTGAACCACCATATCCGCCACCATCGTTAGATGATCCAGAAGGTGAACCCATGCCACCGGGAGAATAACCACCACCACCGGACATACCGGCACTACCGCCTCTAGACGAGCCAGAGCCTCCGTAAGAACCTCCGCCGCCATAACCGGAACCACCTCCATAAGAAGTAGAACCACCACCAATACCTGAACCTCTACCATTGCCGTTGCCGGAACTTGAAGAGTATCCACCACCAGTTCCGAGACCTCGACCGTTTCCATTACCAGAGTCAGACGTGTAACCACCTGTCTGTGCACCAGCGAAACCACCCCAACCGGGGTCTATCGATGATTGCCCGTAACCAGAACCATAAGAGTATCCATTGGTCGGATTACTTGGGTCTTGGAACTGTCCCCAACCCGGAGCGGTTCCGTAGTCAGGTGACTGTTGATAAGCCCCTGCCGCACCATAATTCGCCGTAGCCGCAGCATAGTTCGCTTGAGCTTCAGGAGTATAACGGTCAGGATTGGTATAAGCTGGATCAGTGCCGAATGTAAATGGACCAATCTTTGTCGGATCTTGAATTTGATCTAGCCAACCGGGCGGAGTATAAACACCGGGGATTGGATTAGTATTAGCGTAGTTGGTGAAATTATAGTTGGCCGGAGGATTCAGTCCTGTATAAAAGTCTTTAACAGTAGACATAATTGCTGCATTATACGTAGCAAAGTTCTTCTGCGAGGTTGTAAGATTTTTACCGGGTTCTAGTGAATTATATTGAGACGGTGTCAGTGCATTTTCGACAGTACCCCATGGAGCAGTCGCCGCACGATTTTCCATCGTAGTCTGAATACCAGCCAATGCTGCTTTAGCTTCTGCCTGCGCCTGAGGATCAGTAGAAGTCAAGTTAGCTAACTGATGAGGTGTCATTTCACCTGCGATCGTTAAACCAATGTGGTCTAATTCAGATGGTGTTCTTGAGACCATACCACGAGCAGCGTTAGCTGCAGGAGACGTTGCAGAGTCTGGGACATTACCCATTGCCTGTGAACGTTCAGAGGCCGACTGCGTGGACTTCGCGGCGTCTACAGTGCTTCTAGCAGTAGTATTATCATTCGAAGTATCAGGTGTGTAGCCACCACCAAATCCTGCTGCACCGTACATACCACCGTAGGTACTAGAAGGGGAAGAAGGCGTGGTACCTAAACCTCGACCATTGTTATTACCCGAACCAAAGTTTCCGGCACCAAAAGAAGCTGTCCCTTCGGAAGTTCCACCGGCACCAATTCCCGCCTGAGAAGATGTAGTAGAAACTATACCATTATTGACTGAGACGTTTGTTCCGGGTGCAAGTCCGGGAGCTAGTCCTGAAGGATTATTAGGAGCAGTAGGAGACGAAGGAGTGTTAGGATTAGAGTAGTCGTAGGTCTTAGAGTCACCTGTGTAGTACTGATTACCAGCAGCGAAGGCAGCGGCATTAGGTGTAGAAGGTGAATAGTTTTGTGGGGTAGCACCTTGGGAAGGTTGGCTATACCCCGGAGGATTAGCAGGTGTAGAAGGTGCAGAGACGGGAGAACCCGAAGTCGTATCAACACTAGTTCCTGCTGGCATATTAGAGCCAACAGAAGGTTGAGAAGAAGGCGCCGAAGGACTAGAGACTGACTGTGAAGGAGCAGAAGGAGTAGACGGGAAAGACTGATTTACATGTGCCCTTGAAGGAGCCGATGTAGATGGAGCCTTACCGAACTTTTCATTCTGACCACCTCGACTTGACCCTCCGAATTCTGAACCACCACGTTGGATGGAATTCGTTGTAGTCTTATCGACTTTCTTTACTGGTTTTTCTGCGTCTGGTTGGGTGACATCTTGAACTTGTTCAGGAACGTCACCGACGTCAACGAGCTTGTAACCAGTCATATCAGTCACTGGTGTATAAGAATATGCATCTACGAGAATTGATCTCATAGTGCCATCCGCACCACGTACTAGTCGGCGAATAGCGATTTTCTGTGGTGCAGCAGTGGCCATTATTAAACCTTCTTTACAATAGCTGTGGCGTAATCACGAATGTTTTTAAGTCTCTGAAGAGCCTGAATAGAACCCTGAAGATGTCGGACTTCCTCGAAATCTTTCGCGAAGTCGAACTTCTTACGAAGCTCTTCAATCTCATGGTCGATCCATGTGTGTAGATCGGATAGTGTAGAACCAGTAAATGACTCTAGAACATTCTTAGCATTTTCGAGTGAGATCATCTTAGCTTCCTTGTGAAGGTTGCGACATCGCGTTCTGTGTTGGACTCTGAGTTGTAGAACCAGAGAACCCTTGAGCGCCCGGAGCGGCAGGTGCGTTAACAGGAGACGCCGTGTTATTTATTGACGGAGCATTCGAAGGGTTGTTAGTTCCTGCCTGAGCCGAAGGAGCTTGTGGCTGGATACCCTGCGCCTGATTACGTTGACCCATGATCGCTGCTTGAATACCAGCCTCACGAGGATCGTTGACAACTTTGTCCGGGTCGAGACCGAGACTCTCGGCGATTTCACGAAGGACGTAGTCACGTTTGACGAATGGAGCATCAGTCGGATTAGAAGACAACTGCATGAACTGTAGGAGCTTCTGGCCACGGACTTCCGTACGTAGTAGAGCTTCGACACCTTTAGCAACGACCTCGACATCACCGATGTACTTCTTATCGAAGTTAAACTGCATGTTAAACGCAAAGAGTCGTTTACCAAGCGGAACTAGGAGATAGTCGTCAATATTTCTAATGACACCCTTGATGTTATCTTTCGCGGCACCCATTAGCATTGACATGCCAGAAGCGGTTCTACCTGTGGACATAACGTCCGTCATACCGTGTGAGTAAGAAGGCATACCGGTGGCTTCATCTGCAAGCTGACGTGCTTTGTCGAAAAGCATCATACATTCTTGAGTGACGTTCGGAAACTTAGTAGCGAAGATCGTCTGACCGGGTTGACCACCGTTTCGACGGAAAATCTTACCGGGGTAGAGCTTCATATCCTGACCGGGCGAGAGCATCGTCTCATCGACTTCAAAAATAATGTTTGAAGACAAAGCGGCGTTGTCGATCGCCATACGCATGAAACCATTCATGATCAATTGGGTGTCTTCCATGTTTTCGGCGACACCAACACCAAAGAATGAGTATGGGTTCAATTCGTATGGGCAGGCAAAGAAAGGTATCTTCGCGGGAGTGAACTGATTTAGAACGAAGCGGAGGACCTGATTACCACACGTCCAAATATTGACTTGAACTTGATCGTGCTCTTCCCAGATAGAGTCGGAAAGATCAATACCATTCTTCTCAGCCAACTCTTTATCAATGATACCCCAGTACTCGAAGACTTCATA
>Ga0068855_100009705_pt1 | contig 11620 bp, 10 predicted proteins | sample KBSCornC52_FD_66592 | JGI IMG/M metagenome (GOLD analysis project Ga0068855, IMG submission 66592) | Corn rhizosphere microbial communities from Kellogg Biological Station, Michigan, USA - KBS Corn C5-2 | ecosystem: Host-associated > Plants > Roots > Rhizosphere > Soil ...
CCTGCTGCGGCAGTTCTTCCTGACGCTGCCGGTGGAGCTCGAGGAGGCGGCGATCATCGACGGCGCCGGCCGGTGGCGTGTGCTGTTCAGCATCCTGGTGCCGCTGATGGGGCCGCCGCTGAGCACCGTCGCCGTGCTGACGTTCCTCAACGTCTGGAACGACTTCCTGTGGCCCTTGGTGGTGACGTCCTCACCGAGCACCATGACCGTCCAGCTCGGTCTGGCCACGTTCCAGGGCGCGCACTACACCGACTGGCCGACGCTCATGGCCGGCACGCTGCTCAGCCAGCTGCCGGTACTGGCGCTGTTCCTCGTCGGTCAACGCTTCTTCGTCAGCTCGATTGCGAGCACCGGCATCAAGTGAAAGGTGGAACCGTGAACCGACCAGCCGTCCTCGCCGCCGTGTCGTGCGTCGCCGTCGCAGTCGCCGTCGGAGTTGCAGCCGGAGGTGCGGTCGCCCTCGCGGCGCCGGCCGCCGCCGGCTCGCGCGTCCTCGTCGTCGCGCCCGGCGGTTCGGACGGCGCCGCCGGCACTGCCGCGGCGCCGTTGCGCACCATCCAGGTCGCCGTGGATCGGTTGCCGGGGGGCGGGGTCGTCGAGCTGCGCGGCGGCGTGTACCACCAGCGGGTCGTCCTGCACGGCGTGCGGCACCTGATGCTGCGTCCCTACCGGCACGAGAGAGCAGTGCTCTCGGGAGCCGGGCTCACGGTGCCCGCGGGCCGCAGCGCGCTGGTCGACATTGCCGGCAGCCGGGACGTCACCGTGCGCGGGCTGGACATCACGGGGTACCGGACGGCCGACATCGACGCCATGCCGATCGGGGTGTACGTGCACGGGCACGACACCCGCATCCGCATCACCGGCAACCACGTCCACGACCTCGGCAACGACAACGGCACGCTGGGCAGCTTCGACATCAACGCGCACGGCATCGCGGTCTACGGAACCGACCCGCACGCGGCCATCACCCGGCTGCTCATCGCGCGCAACAGGGTCGACCACCTGCATCTCGGGGCCAGCGAGTCGGTCGTGGTGAACGGCAACGTCGACGGCTGGGCGATCCGCGGCAACCGGATCCACGACAACGACAACATCGGCATCGACGCGATCGGCTTCGAGCCCACCCTGCCGGGCAAGTACCGCTACACGCAGCTCAACCGGGCCCGCAACGGCGTCATCGCGGGCAACACCATCGCGCGTATCCGCTCGCAGGGGAACCCGGCGTACTGGGAGGACGGCGAGTGGTGCAACTGCGCGGACGGCATCTACGTCGACGGCGGTGCGCACATCCGGGTCACCGGGAACCGGGTCGCCGACGACGACATCGGCATCGAGGTCGCGGCCGAGAACCCGCGGGGCCGGGCCGATCACGTGCTGGTGCGTCGCAACGTGATCACCGGCAGCCTCTACACCGGCATCGCGACCGGCGGGTACTGCAACGGCGCCGACGACTGCGGCGGTGTCCAGACCGGGTCGTCCTGGCACAACACCTTCGAGGACAACTGGCTGCGCGGCAACAACCGGCTGGACGACGGCTCGCCCGAGGTGTTGCTGCAATACCACGTCCACGACGCGGTGCTGCGGCACAACACCGTCATCGCCACCAACACCGACCACGTCGTGTACGGCACGCAACCGGACGCCGACGGCAGCGGGACGGTCAGCGACCACAACCGGTTCCGGGTGGTCGGCGGCGGGCCGGCGAGCGCGCAGTTCGGTTGGCTCGGGCACGTCTACACCGGGTTCGCGGCCTACCGGGCGGCGACCGGGCAGGACGCCCACTCGACCTTCGGCTGAGCCCGCACCGGAGTAGAAAGGACGAGTCGGAAGCACCACGCCCTCGGGGAGCGAGCATGCCGGACTGGGACGACGTCAAGAAGTTCGTCGACGATCACGACGACAAGGTCGACGACGCGCTCGAGAAGGCCGGCGACGCGGCCGGCGCCAAGTTCGGTCACGCCGCCGAGATCGACAAGGGCGTCGACTGGGTGCAGGAGCACACCGGGGACGGCGACTCCGAGCAGCGCGCCGGCCAGTAGGCCGCCGTCCCCGTTTGCACGTTGCGAGCCCGGTGCCAGCCCTTGGATGGTCGCGTCCCAACACTGATCGGAGTCCCACCAAAGGTGGGCCGGTGACCGCGTCGGCAGCTGCAGGTCCGAACCGTTGGTGCTGTCCTGCTCGAGGAGGAGGTCGACGTTGTCGTGCCAGGGGAAGTCCAGGACGACGAACCCATCACCGCACACGCGGGCCGTCCAACCTCGATGAGTCGAGTGCTGGAACACGATCTGCACGTCCCGGACGCGGCGGGCCCACGCGATGGGCAGCAGGAGGGGGTCGTCATCGAGGTCGCGTCCCGGCCAGGACGAGAAGGCGGGCGCTGTTTCCATGCCGGGTCTCAGGCCGCGATGAGGTCGTCCGGCGCGAACACCCGCACGTCGTCCGTGGTGGCGAGGTGGACCGGCCACGGCGAGACGTGGCCGAGGCCGGCTCGCAGGGCCTGCGCCCACCGGCGATCGCCACCGGTCATCTGACCCGGGCCGGGGCGGGACAGCAGCATCGCGGTGGAGGCGAACTGTCCGTCGTCACGCAGTTCGGTGAAGATCGTGGCCAGGTTGCGGATGACCAGCGGATCGGGCTCTTCCGGCACGTCGTCGATCGGCATGATCACGCGTTGCAGGCGGTCGTCCGCGTCGATGAAGACGAACCAGATGCTGCGGCGGCCGAAACCGCCGGGGCCCATCAGCCGCCGCCACACCGCGAGCAGGTCGGCGGCGGAGCGGATCGGGGTCTCGAGTTCGGGAGTCATGGCCAAGGAGTCTGCGCCTTTCGAGACGCGCGGCCGGGAGTTATCCACAGCCGGGGTCGCGGCGGCGGCCATACGATGCGAACCATGACGACGGCGTATGCGGTCTGCCCGCTCTGCGAAGCGACCTGCGGTCTGGCGGTGACCGCCGCGGACGGCCGGATCGCGTCCGTCCGCGGCGATCGCGAGGACGTGTTCTCCCGCGGCTTCATCTGCCCGAAGGGCGCCTCGATCGCCGCGCTGCACGACGATCCCGACCGGCTCCGAGCGCCGCTGGTCAAACGGGACGGCGCGTTCGTCGAGACGTCCTGGGACGACGCGTTCGCCGAGATCGACCGCCGGCTGCCGGCGATCCGGGCGGCCCACGGCAACGACGCCGTTGCGGCGTACATCGGCAACCCGGGCGCGCACAGCCTGTCGTCGTTGCTGTACGGGCGCGTCCTGCTCAAGACGCTCGGCACCCGCAACGTCTACAGTGCGAGCACGGTCGACCAGATGCCGAAGCACCTCAGCAGCGGCTACCTGTTCGGCGACCCACTCAGCATCCCGATCCCGGACGTCGACCGCACCGACTTCCTGCTCATGCTCGGCGCGAACCCGCTGGTCTCCAACGGCAGCCTGCTGACGGCGCCGGACATGCGGGGTCGGCTGAAGGCGCTTCAGCGGCGCGGGGGACGCATCGTGCTCGTCGACCCCAAGCGCACGCGGACCGCCGAACTCGCCGACGAGCACCTGGCGATCCGGCCCGGCACCGACGCGCTGCTGCTCGCGTCGCTGGTCAACGTGCTGTTCGCCGAGGGACGGGTGCGCCTGCGCGACCTCGCCGACCACGTCGCCGGAGTGGACGAGATCAGTGCTCTCGTTTCCGACTTCACCCCGGACGCCGTGGCCGCCGCGGTCGGGCTCGACGCCGACACGATCGTCCGGCTGGCGCGCGATCTCGCCGCCGCCGACCGCGCCGCCGTCTACGGCCGCATCGGCACCACGGTGCAACGGTTCGGCACGCTCGCCAGCTGGCTGGTGGACGTCCTCAACGTGCTGACCGGCAACCTCGACCGCGAGGGCGGCGCGATGTTCCCGCTGGCCGTGGGCGGGCAGATGAACGCCGCGCCCGGGCGGCGCCGGGCGTTCCGGCACGACCGGTGGCGCAGCCGAGTCCGCAACCTGCCCGAGGTGCTCGGCGAGTTGCCCGTCGCGACGCTGGCCGACGAGATCACCACGCCGGGGGAGGGACAGGTGCGCGCGCTGATCACGATCGGCGGCAACCCCTGCCTGAGCACGCCGAACGCCGAGCAGCTGGACGCCGCGCTGGCCTCGCTCGACTTCATGGTCAGCATCGACCCGTACCTGAACGAGACGACCCGGCACGCCGACGTGATCCTGCCCGGCCCGCCGCCCTTGGCCCGCGAGCACTTCGACGTGGTGTTCCACCAGCTGTCGGTGCGCAACGTCGCGCACTGGACACCGGCCGTCCTGCCCACCGACCTGCCGGCGGAGTGGGAGACGATGCTGCGGCTGGTCGGCATCCTCGCCGGCCAGGGTCCGGCGAACGACGTCGCCGCGTTGGACGACCTGGTGGCCGCGGACGCCGCCACGCGGGTCGGGCTCGACGTCGCGGTGACCGGTGACCGTCGCGGGCCGGCGCGCCTGGTCGACCTGCTCGTCCGTTCGGGTCCGTACGGGCTCAGCCTGGCCGACCTCGAGGCGGCACCGCACGGCCTCGACCTCGGCCCGCTCCAGCCCCGCCTGCCCGGCGTGTTGAGCACGGCGAGCGGCAAGATCGAGCTGGCGCCGCCGGCGCTCATTGCCGACGTGCCCCGCCTGCGGGCCGAGCTCGAGCGGGCGCCGCACGAGTACGTGCTGATCGGCCGCCGGCAGCTGCGCTCGAACAACTCGTGGATGCACAACGTCGAGCCGCTGGTGGGCGGCGACAACCGCTGCACCGCGCAGCTGCACCCGGACGACGCGGCCAAGCTCGGCCTGGCCGACGGCGCGCTGGCCCGCATCACCTCGCGCACCGGTTCGCTGACCGTGCCGGTGCAGGTGACCGACGCGCTGCGGCCCGGCGTGATCAGCGTGCCGCACGGCTGGGGCCATGGCGTGGACGGTGTGCGGACGGCCGTCGCGAGTGCCCATGCGGGCGTGAACTCGAACGTCCTCGCCGACGACTTGTTGCTCGACGAACCGAGCGGGACGGCCGTCCTCAACGGCATCCCGGTCGAGGTCGCGCCGGCGTAACGCGCGCCGGCTACCTCACCGGGCAGATGACGTCGGCGTGGCTCGTGCGGCCGGCCGTAACGTCGACGCGGGCCGCCGCCCGGCACGGTGGCGTCGCGGGCATCGGGTCGATCGAGTACTGCGGCGACGTCCCGGCGAGGTAGTAGCGTCCGGCCGGCACCCGCAGGTCGAACCGCCCGTCGGACGACGCCCGCGCCGTCGCGACCGGCCGGGCCGCCCACGAGCCGGCCCCGCCCCGCCGCCGCCCACCCTCATTCGCCTTCCCCCTAGCTAGCGATGGTCGGAAGCGCTTCCAACCATTCGTAGCTAGGGGGAAGGCGAAGAAAGCGGGGCAGACGGGCGGCGGGGCAGACGGGCGGCGGGGCAGACGGGCGGCGGGGCGAACGGGCGGCGGGGCGAACGGGCGGCGGGGCAGTATGCGGTCAGGCCTGCTTCTTCGCCGGCCGCGGCTTCGCCTTCGGCTTCGCGGGGACGGCCGGCTCCTCACCGGCGAGGATCGCCCGGACGGCGGGCGAGGCGAAGAACGGCTCCAGCCGCGCCCGCACCAGCGCGGCCAGCCGGCCGTCCTCCTTCGCCGCCTCGATCGCGGGCGGGACGAGCGCCTGCAACTGTTCGAGGACGTCGTCGCGCCCGATGCCCAGCTCGGGCAGCAGTGCGGCGACCGACCACTCGCCGTAGCGGGCGAAGAACGCGTCAACGCACTCGTCCAGCGCGGCGCTGACGTACTCGTGCGTGCGCGTCGTCGCGACGATGTCGTGCACCAGCCGGGCGATCTCGACCAGATCGTCGCGCGTCATGTAGCTGCGCAGCTCGCTGATCGGCTCCTCGGCGTGCAGGTCCCAGATCTCGAGCGCGGCCTCCTTGAGCGGCGCGTCCTTGATCACCTCACGCAGCGCGCTGTTGGTGCGCCGGATCGCCATCTGCGTGCCGCGTTCGGCCGCGTCGCCGACGATGCCGACGTTGCGCACCCGGCTCGCCGCGCTCGCGCCGAGCGAGAACAGTGACTTCGCCCCGGGCAGCTTCTCGGCGAGCTGCCGGTTCTGCGCGACGAAGTCGTTGATGATCGACCCGACGAAGCGGGCGGCCACGGTCGAGACGAGCGGGCTCTGGGCCATGCGCTCCATCGCCCGCTCGTGCAGCTGCTGCATCGACAGCGCCTTCTCGATCAGCGCCTCCACCTGCGCACGGGGGACGACGTCCCCCAGCTGGTGCTCCTCGCTCGCGCCGAGGTCGTAGAGCGCCTCGGCGAAGGCGTCGACGAGGTCGGCGAGCAGCGGCCCGGAGCCGGCGAGCTCGACCAGCCGGCGCAGGGTCGCCTTCGCGTCCTCCGGGTCGAGCACCGCATCGACGCGCAGGTCGTCGGCCAGTGCCAGCAGGTCGTCCACGTCGCGCTCGAGCAACGCGGCCAGCCGCGCGCCGCTCAACTCGCCGAGCACCCACTCCACCTGGGCGTCGAGCAACCGGCCGGCGAGGTCTGCAGTCATACCGGACAGTCTGTCGCACGTACGCCGCCCGCTCGACGGCCCCCCGGCGCCCGCGTTACGACCAGGAAAACCCTGCGCGTGTCGCCCCGCCGCGAATCGGTTCGCCGCCTTACCGTGCTGCCCATCGCCCAGCATCGGCGCCGGTACCACGCACGGAGGTTCCCCCACATGGCCATCCGGATCAGCACGGACAAGAAGTCAGGCACGTCCAAGATCCAGTTCATCCTGCCCGACGACGTCCACGACGGCCCCGTCTCCGCCGTCGGTGACTTCAACGACTGGCGGCCGGGCGCGCACAAGCTCGTCCGGCGCAGCAACGGCACGCGCAGCGTCACCATCACGGTGCCGACCGGCCAGGAGCTGCGCTTCCGCTACCTGGGCTCGGGCGGCGTGTGGTTCGACGATCCCGAGGCCGTCCTCGCCGGGCACGTCCACACCTGATCACGCCGCCGGGGCGGTGATCCACCTGAGCGTGCGGACCAGCGCGCCGCCGGCGCCGCGGACGACCGTGGCCTCGGCCAGCGGCGCGTAGGGCAGCCGCAGCGGCCAGCGCGCCCACACCGGCAGCGACGCCACCGCGGCCGACGCCAGCACGGCGTACGGCAGCCGCGCCGCCAGTGGCAGCGGTGGCCGCAGCAGCAGGAAGCGGGCCGCGGCCCGGGCCTCGGGCGTCCCGCGCAGCTCGGGCCGGTAGGCCGTCAGCTGCTCGCGCAGCTGCGCCACGCTCGCCGGCGGGTCGAGGACGCCGACCTCCCGCGCGACGCGGGCGGTGTCGGCGACGTACCCGTCGGCCTGCTCCGGGCTCAGCCGGGGCGCGCCGTAGCGACGGTGCGCGTCGAGGAAGCTGTCGACCTCGGCGAGGTGCACCCACTTCAGCAGGTGCGGGTCGGACGCCGCGTACGGGCGGCCGTCCGGCGCAACGCCCTGCACCCGCTCGTGGATCGCCCGGATGCGCCGGATCGTGCGGGCGGCGTCATCGGACCGGCCGAAGGTGGTGACGGCGAGGAAGTAGCTCGTGCGCTGCAGCCGGCCCCACGGGTCGCCGCGGTACCCGGAGTGCCCGGCCACGCCGGCCATCGCGAGCGGGTGCAGCGACTGCAGCAGCAGGGCGCGCAGGCCGCCGACGAACATGGAGGAGTCGGCGTGGACGATCCGGATCGGGCGGTCATCGGCGAACCAGCGCTCACCCGGTGCCTCGTGGATGCGCGCGCGATGGTCGGGACCCTGCGGACCGGCCACCCGCTCGAACAGCCGCGCGCCGAGTGCGGTGCGGACGTCCTCGATGCCGGCCATGCCTCCATCCTGCCCCGAACGCCCCAAACGCCCGCGAGTGGTCAGTTCCGCACCCGAGTGGTCACGTATACGTGACCACTCGGGGCGAAAACTGACCACTTGCGGGCCAGAAGAGCGTCAGCTCCCGCCGGGGTTGAGCGTGACGGTGATCGGCTTGAAGTTCGCGCCGGTCGTGTCCAGCCCCATCTTCTTCAGGTTGGCCAAGGCCTTCTCGGTGAAGTCGTTGGTGTACGCCTCGCCGGTCGGCGCCTTGGTGAGGACGGTCTTGCCGTCCTTGTTCTTGGTGCTCTGGGCGATCTGGATCGTGCTGGCCCACTTGGCCGGGTCGACCATGCCGATGCCCTGCGGCGACGGCCAGATCAGCTTGTTCACCTCGTTGACCTGCCACAGCTGGTGGCTCGCGCCGAGCTTCGAGCCGGCGTTCACCACGTCGTCGCGGCACTCCTGCGCGTGCTGGGCGCAGTAGATCCAGCCCTGGTAGCTGGCGGTCAGGAACTTGACCGTGGTGTCCTGGAACTTCTTGTCCTGCAGCTTCTTGGTGTTCGCCCAGATCGCGTCCTGCAGCATCGCGGTGCCGACGTCGTTCCAGTTGATCACGTTGAGGTCGGAGGGCTGGTACAGCTTCCCGGTCGCCGGGTTCTTCGCCTCGAGCACCTGCGCGTACTCGTTGTAGATCATCGCCTGCGCGGCGTCGATGTCACCCGCGAGGAACGCGTTCATGTCGAACTGCTGCTGGACGATCTTCACGTCCGAGCCGGGGTTGAGGCCGTTCTTGGTCATGCCGGCGAACAGCTCGTACTCGTTGCCGTAGCCCCAGTCGCCGACGTGCTTGCCCTTCAGGGCGCCGACGTCGGTGATGTCCTTCTTCTTGAACGAGATCTGCAGCGTGCCCGAGCGCTGGAAGACCTGGCCGACGTCGGTGATGTCGGCGCCGTTCTCGCGCGACTGTAGCGCCTTGGGCACCCAGGCGATGGCGAAGTCGGCCGGGCCGCCGTCGTCGACCGTCGTCTGCGGCACGGTGTCGGTGCCAGCCGGCTTGATCGAAACGTCCAGCCCCTGCTTCTTGTAGAAGCCCTTCTTGAACGCGGCGATGTACCCGGCGAACTGCCCCTGCGTGACCCACTGCAGCTGCAGCGTGACCTTGGTCAGCTTGCCGCCGCCGGACGAGCCGTTGCCGGAGCTACTGCAGGCGGTGACGCCGGCCGCGGCGACCAGCGCCGTGGCTCCGGCGAGGATCTTTCGGTGGGACCTGACCATCGATTTCCTCCTGATTGGTGTGCGGTGAGCGGCGGCGCTGCCGACGAAGAGAGGCTTCAGGTGACGGGGGCCGCGCGCGGGCCGAGGACGACCCGTTCGAGGACGGCCGCCCCGAGGTAGAAGATCAGGCCGAGGACGATCGACCCCAGCACCGACGCCCAAGCGCCCGGGTAATCGGAGGAGCCGACGGAGTCGGTGATCCGCGAGCCCAGGCCGTCCTGCAGCCCGCCGAAGTACTCGCTGACGACGGCGGCGATGACGGCCAGCGACGAGGCGACCCGAAGGCCGGTGAAGAAGTACGGCAACGCGCCCGGGATGCGAATGGTGCGCAGCACCGCCGTCTCGGAGGCCGCGTAGCTCTGCATCAGCTCGCGGTGCACGGCACTCAACCGCGACAGCCCGCGGTAAACGTTCATGAAGATCGGGACGAACGCACTGATCGCCACGACCTCCCGGCGGGGCAGCGGCGACAGCGGCGAGTACATGTTGTTCAGCAGCGGCGCCAGCGCGACGATCGGCATCGCGGCGAGCGCGGCAACGAGCGGGGTCACTGCCGTGCCCAGCAGTGGCAGCCGGGCGGCGACGGCCGCGAGCAGCACGCCGGCGGCCAGCCCGATCAGCAGGCCGACGACGGCGTTCGCCCCGCTGTGCCGGGCGGCGGTCGTGATGTGGCCGGCCTGGTCGGTGGCCGAGGACCAGATGTCGGTCGGCGCCGGCAGGACGAACGTGCTCACGTCGAAGCCGCGGACGAACGTCTGCCACGCGACGAGGAACAGCACGCCGAACAGCAGCGGCGGGGCGAGGCTGCTGCCGACCCGTCGCACGTTGATCCGCGGGCTGGTCACAGTGGGGTCCCCGCGGAATCGTGGAGCGCAGCGGAGCGATTGCGTGGGGTGCTCATAGTGCGCCCGAGGCCTTGTCACGCAGCGCGGCGTCGACGGCCGCGCCGACCTGCACCGCCTCGGGCACCGGCCGGCCCCGCAACGCTTCGCGCACCTGCGTGATCGCCGCGTAGAACGCCGGCGCCTCGCGGGTGTCGTCGGTGCGCGCCCCGAGCGGGACCTCCACGACCTCGCTGATGCGCCCGGGGCGCGGAGACATCACGACGACCCGCTGGGAGAGGAACACCGCCTCGGGGATCGAGTGGGTGACGAACACGACCGCAGCGCCGGTCTCGCCGGCGATGCGGACGAGCTCGTTCTGCATGCGCTCGCGGGTCATCTCGTCCAGGGCGCCGAAGGGCTCGTCCATGAGGAGCAGCGCCGGCGACTCGGCGAGCGCGCGGGCGATCGCGACCCGCTGCTGCATGCCACCGGACAGCTGGGGCGGGCGGTGGGTGCCGAAGTCGGCGAGCCCGACGAGCTCGAGCAGCTCCTGCGCGCGGGCGCGGCGCTGGGCTCGGCCGACGCCGTGCAGCTCGAGCGGCAGCTCGACGTTGGCCTGCACGGTGCGCCAGTCGAGCAGGCCGGCCTGCTGGAAGGCGATGCCGTAGTCCTGGTCGAGGCGGGCGCGGCGGGCCGGCTTGCCGTTGACCCACACGTCCCCGCTGGTCGGCGCCAGCAGGTCGGCGATGATGCGCAGCAGCGTCGACTTGCCGCAGCCCGACGGCCCGATCAGCGAGACGAACTCGCCGCGCTCGATCCGCAGGTCGACGTCCTGCAACGCGTCGACCGAGCCGCGCTTCACGGTGAACGTCTTGTTCACCCCGCGCAGCTCGACGGCCGGGGGGACGGGTTCGCTCATCGGGAAGAAGCTCCTCGGTGGTAGCGCCAGAGCGCGAGGTCGAACACGGTCACGGCCGCCCCGGCGGCCAGGCCCAGGACGGCGGCGCCGATCACCGCGTCGTAGACGCGGGACGGGTCGCCGGTCGCCTGCTGCGAGTACGTGATGATCAGCCGGCCGATGCCGTCGCCAAGGCCGGTGGAGATCTCGGCGACGATCGTGCCGACGACCGCCGCCGCCGCGGCCAGCCGTAACGCGGGCACGAGGTAGGGGACGGACGCCGGCAGCTTCAACCGGATCAGCGTCTTCCACCAGCCGGCCGCCGAGCAGCGGAAGTAGTCGGCGTGCACGGCGGTCGGCGACTTCAACCCGCGGGTCATCCCGACGGCGACCGGGAAGAACGCGAGGTACGCCGCGATCACCGACACCGACATCCACTGCTGCCATTCGAGCGAACCGAGCTTCGAACCCTGCCCCCACTTGGTGACCAGCGGGGCGAGCGCGATGAGCGGGACGGTCTGGCTGAGCACGACGTAGGGCATCAGCGCCCGCTCGAACACGGTGAGCCGGTCCATGAGCAGGGCGAGCAGGAAGCCCACGGCGACGCCGATCGCGAACCCGGCCGCGGCCCAGCGCAGCGTGTGCAGGCAGGCGTCCACGACCGAGTCGGCGACGGTCTTGCTCGGCCCGAGCGTGATCGTGCCGCCGACCTCGGGCTTGCCGAAGGCGTGCCAGATCGTCGACAGGTGCGGCATGGCGGCATCGGTCGTCCGCGGCAGGACGCGCGCGCCGAGGATCGTCACGCCGTCCTTCGGACCCCAGT
>Ga0068855_100009706_pt1 | contig 11619 bp, 11 predicted proteins | sample KBSCornC52_FD_66592 | JGI IMG/M metagenome (GOLD analysis project Ga0068855, IMG submission 66592) | Corn rhizosphere microbial communities from Kellogg Biological Station, Michigan, USA - KBS Corn C5-2 | ecosystem: Host-associated > Plants > Roots > Rhizosphere > Soil ...
CTGGCCAACGACAGCGAATATGGCCTGTCCGCCGCGGTCTTCACGCGCGATACGGCGCGCGGCCTGGGCGTTGCCCGCCGGATCAAGTCGGGCATCTGCCACGTCAACGGCCCGACCGTGCACGACGAGGCGCAGATGCCGTTCGGCGGGGTGGGGGCCTCGGGCTACGGCCGCTTCGGCGGGCGGCAGGGCATCGACAGCTTCACCGAAACCCGCTGGATCACCGTCGAGACCCAGCCCGGCCACTATCCGATCTGAGGAAGCGCCCGATGCGCAGGGTTCTCGTCGGGGTCGCCGCGCTGGCAAGCGCCGGGGCGGCGGTCGCGGGCCCCGCCGCCCCGGCGCCCACTCTCGAATATGCCTTTACCGCCACCGTGCTGGTCGGCCAGCCGCTGGAGCAGGGCGAAGCCGATGGCGGCCGCAAGCGGTTCATCCCGATCACCGGCGGCAAGGTCGCGGGCCCGCTGCTGAGCGGCGAGGTCCTGCCGGGTGGTGGGGACTGGCAGGTGATCGAGCCGGGCGGGCTGACCCGGGTGGACGCGCACTACTTCCTGAAGGCCGCCGACGGCACGGTGATCGAAATCGCCAATCCGGGCGTGCGGGTGGCCGAGCCGGCCGTGATCGATCGGCTGGCGAGGGGCGAGGAGGTCGATCCCTCGGCCTACTACTTCCGCGCAACCCCCAGCTTCAAGGTCACCGCCGGCCCCCATGCGTGGTTGCGGCGCAATGCTTTCGTCGCTCGCGGCATCCGTAGGCCGGACCGCGTCCTCATCGATGTCTACGTGGTGCGCTGAGTTGGCGCTAGGCGTAGAGGGCGTGGAGAGCCGGTAGCAGGTGCGGCCGATGTTCCTCGGGAATTCGGGCCATCAGGTCGTCCTCGAACTGGCCGGTGATCGCCTCGACCTGCGCGTGGCGTGACTGGCCGGCATCGGTCAGGACGATCGCCTGGGACTTGCGATCGAGCGGCACTCGCCGGACCAGCCCGGCCGCCTCCATCCGGGCCAGCAGCGGGACCATATTGGCGCGCTGGATGTCGATGATGCGGCCGATGTCGCTCGAGGTCATGTTGGCACGTCCCGCGATCAGCAACAGCACGGTCGCATCGGCGATCCTCAGGTCGAGCGGGGCGAGGCGGCTGGCCAGTTCCGCCATCATCGCGGCCGAAGCGCGGCGCAGGGCGTAGCCGGGCAGATGGGCCAGGCCTCCATCGGGACGCTGCGCGGCTTCGGCGAGCGGGGCGGCGGGGGACTTGGCCACTACGGAACTCCAGAATGCAAATCACTGTTGACCATAGCGAATCAATTGCTATGAACAATAGCAAATATGAACGCTTTTGTGGAGTCTATGCCATGTCTGATCGAGCAGAAGAAGATACGGTTTCCGTCCGGGTTTTGGATGGGATTGGGTGGGTATCGTACAACCGTCCGGAGAAGCGCAACTGCATGAGCCCAGGGCTGAACCGGCAGATGCTGCGGGTTCTGGAGGGTCTGGAGTTTCGGGATGACGTTGGGGTTGTGGTTCTGACCGGGGAGGGGGATGCCTTTTCGGCCGGGATGGATCTGCAGGAATACTTCCGCGAGAACGAGGCCAAGGGGATTGGCGCGATCCGCCAGTCGCAGCGCGAGGCCTATGGCTGGTGGGACCGGCTGCGGTGGTATGAGAAGCCGACCATCGGGATGGTCAACGGCTGGGCCTTTGGCGGGGCCTATGGTCCGCTCCATGCGCTCGACATCGTGGTGGCGGCGGACGATGCGACGTTCGGGCTGTCGGAGATCAACTGGGGGATCCTGCCGGGCGGCGGCGCCAGCAAGGTGGCGCAGGAGCTGATGCCGTTCCGCAAGGCGATGTACCACGCGATGATGGGCGAGAACCTCACCGGGGTGCAGGCGGCCGAGCAGGGGCTGGTGACCGAGAGCGTGCCGGCCGACCGGCTGCGCGCGCGGGTGACCGAGATCGCGCAGGTCCTGCTCAAGAAGGATGCCAACGCGCTGCGGGCGACCAAGTGGGCGATGCGCCGGATGACCGAGCAGACCTTCGACAACGCGATGGACTACCTGATCCGCGCGCAGGAGGCGCTGAACGGCATGGGCGGGCTGGAGGCGCGCAAGGAGGCGACCCGGCAGTTCCTTGACGAGAAGACCTTCAAGCCGGGCCTGGGCGCCTTCGACACCTCGAAGATCGCCCGGTAAGCGGGGTGCCCGGGGCGATGGAGCGGCGGCCTGACCGCGCGATGCTCGACCGGCTGCTGCGGCCGCGCTCGGTCGCGGTGGTGGGCGCCAGCGACAAGCCCGGGGCGCTGGGCGCCTCGGTGCTCGGCAACCTCGAGCGCAACGGCTTTGCCGGGGCGATCCATCCGATCAACCCCAACCGCGCGACGATCGGGACGCGGCCCTGCCTGCCCTCGGTCGAGGCCCTGCCCGAGGGCGTGGACGTGGCCGTGCTGGCGATCCCGCAGCCGGCCGTGCTCGAGGCCGTGCGCGCCCTGGCCGCGCGCCGGGTCGGCGCGGCGATCGTCTTTGCCTCGGGCTTTGCCGAGGGCGGGGCGCAGGGGCTGGCCGAGCAGGCCGAGATCGCGCGGATCGCGGCGGCGGCGGGCATGGTGATCGAGGGGCCCAACTGCCTGGGCATGGTCAACCACGTCGATGGCGTGCCGCTGACCTTCGTCGAGACCGAATGCGTGGCTCCGGCCGGGCGCAAGGCGATCGCGGTGGTCTCGCAGTCGGGGGCGATGGCGGCGGTGCTGTGCACCACGCTGCAATCGCGCGACCTGGCGCTGTCCTACTCGATCTCGACCGGCAACGAGGCCGCCTCGGGGGTCGAGGACTATGTCGACTGGCTGGTCGATCAGCCCGACACCGGGGTGATCGCGATGATCGTCGAGCAGTTCCGCCAGCCCCGGCGGTTCCTCGCGGCGGCGGCGCGGGCGCGGGCGGCGGGCCAGCAGATCGTCCTGCTCCATCCCGGCAAGTCGAGCGCGGCGCGCGCGAGCGCGGCGACCCACACCGGGGCCATGGCCGGCGATTATCAGCTGATGCGCGCCAAGGTCGAGCGCGCCGGGGTGGTCTTTGCCGAGACGCTGGAGGAACTGGGCGACATTGCCGAGATCCTCGTGCGCTGCGCGCCGGTCGCGCGGCCCGAGGTGGCGGTGCTGGGCGAGAGCGGGGCGTTCAAGGCGCTGGTGCTCGACCTGGCCGAGGAACTGGGCCTGCCGCTGGCCGCGCTGGGCGATGGGGACAGCCCGGCCCTGCGCGCGGCGCTGCCGCCGTTCGTGCCGGTGAGCAATCCGCTCGACATCACCGCGCAAGGGCTGAGCCAGCCGCAGATCTACACCCACAGCCTGGATGCCCTGCTCGACGACGGGCGCGTGGGGGCGATCGTCTGCGGGATCATCCAGGGCGATCCGGTGACCAGCGGGATCAAGGTTCCCGCGATCCTCGCCGCGCTCGACGGGCGCGAGCTGGCCAAGCCGCTGATCTTCGCCGGGCTCGACGAGGGCGCGGGCATCCCGGCCGATTACGTCGGGCAGCTGCGCCGCCGCGGCGTGCCGTGGTTCCCGACCAGCGAGCGGGCCCTGCGCGCGCTCACCCGGCTCGGCCGGCTGGCGATCCGCGACCTGGCCGACCACACGCCCGCGCCCACGCCGGTGCCGGGCCTGGCCGCGTGCCACGGGGTCGTGCCGGAATACCGCGCCAAGGCGCTGCTGGCACCGCTCGGCGTGCCCTTCCCGCAGGGGCGCTTCGCCGCCTCGGCGGACGAGGCGGTCGCCGCGGCCGAGGCGCTGGGCTATCCGGTGGCGCTGAAGGCCCAGGCCGCCGCGCTCAGCCACAAGAGCGAGGCCGGCGGGGTGATCCTCAACCTCGCCGATGCCGCCGCGGTCCGCGCCGCCTGGGACCGGATGTACGCCAGCGTCGCGGCCTACGATGCCAGGATCGCGCTCGACGGGGTGCTGGTCGAGGCGATGATGGCGCCGGGTAGCGGGCGCGGGGTCGAGATGATCGTGGGCGCGCGCAACGATCCGGAATGGGGCCCGGTGGTCCTCGCCGGGTTCGGCGGGGTCACGGCCGAGATCCTCAAGGACGTCCGCCTGCTGACCCCCGACCTGTCCGAAGCGGCGATCACGGCCGAACTGATGAGCTTGCAACAGGCCGCCCTGCTGGCCGGCTGGCGCGGCGCCCCACCCCTCGACCTGCCCGCCCTGGTCAGCCTGATCCGCCGCGTGTTCGCCATCCTGCGCGCCGAACCCGCCCTGGCCGAACTCGACCTCAATCCCGTCATCCTCAACCCAACCGGCCACGGCACCAGCGCCCTCGATGCCCTCATCCTCGTCGCATGACACCATCTCACACAACCCAACACCACGGGATCAGCGGATGAAAACCCAAGTCGCAATCGTCGGTGCCGGCCCCGCCGGACTTCTGCTTGGCCACCTGCTGCGTGCCGAGGGGATCGACTGCGTGGTGGTGGAGCGCCAGACGCCCGACTACGTACTGGGACGGATCCGCGCCGGCGTGCTCGAGCAGGTCACCGTGGGGCTGATGGCAAGGCTGGGGCTCGATGCCCGGCTTGCGGCCGAGGGCCTGGTCGAGGAAGGCTTCAACCTTGCCGATGGCGAACGGCTGATCCGCATCCCGGTGACCGAACTCACCGGCAAGTCGGTCGTCGTCTATGGGCAGACCGAGATCACGCGCGACCTGATGGATGCCGCGGCCCCGCGCGGGCTCGAGGTGATCTACGGCGCCGGGGACGTGGCGCTGCACGATATCGAAAGCGATGCGCCGAGCATCACCTTCCGCGCGGACGGTGCCGGACAGCGAATCGCGGCCCGGTTCATCGTGGGTTGCGACGGGTTCCATGGGCCCAGCCGACGGGCGATCCCGGCCAGCGCGGCGCGCGAGGTGGAGCGAGTCTATCCGTTCGGTTGGCTCGGCATCCTGGCCGACGTGCCGCCATGCACGGCCGAACTGATCTACGCCAACCACGAACGCGGTTTCGCGCTGGCCTCGATGCGCAGCCGCACCCGCAGCCGCTACTATATCGACGTGCCGTTGAGCGAGCGGATCGAGGACTGGCCCGACGACCGCATCTGGGACGAACTCGCGCTCCGTCTCGGACCGCAAGCGGCCGCGGGGATTACCCGCGGCCCGTCGATCGAGAAATCGATCGCGCCGCTGCGCTCCTACGTGTTCGAGCCGATGCGCCACGGCAGCCTGCTGCTTTGCGGCGACGCGGCGCATATCGTCCCGCCGACCGGGGCCAAGGGGCTGAACCTGGCCGCGAGCGACGTGCACTATGCCTGCGAGGCCCTGATCGGATACTTCCGCCTCCATGATGCCGATGCGATTGGCGGCTATTCCGCCAAGGCGCTGGCCCGGGTCTGGAAAAGCGAACGGTTCAGCTGGTCGCTGACCCGGCTGATGCATCGCTTCCCCGAGGATGGCCCGTTCGAACGGGCAATGCAGATGGCCGAGCTGGACTATGTCGCCACCAGCCATGCCGCGCAGCTGTCCATTGCCGAAAACTATGTCGGCCTGCCGGTTTAGCGCCCGAAACCCCGCCGGGTAGGCGCCCGCAGCGGGCGCCCTCGTGCCGATCGGTGCCACGGTCATTTACAAGCGTGAGGCCGCTGCTAGGTTTGCCGGACGATGGCCAGTACCCCTCGTCCTCCCGTTCGCCCGCGGCAGACCAATATCGCGTTCCTCGCGCACGATATCGGCCGTCTGTTCCGCAAGCGGTTCGATACGTCGGCCCGGGCCCTGGGGGTGACGGGGCCGCAGTGGCGCGTCCTGGCCGCGCTCAACCACAAGCCGGGGATCACCCAGGCGGTGCTGGCCGGCTTGCTGGACGTGGAAGCAATCACGGTCGGGCGCATGATCGACCGCCTGCAAAAGGCCAATCTGGTTGAGCGCAGGGCGGACCCGTCCGATCGCCGGGCCTGGCTGCTCTATATCACCCCGGAGGCGCAAGACCTGCTCGGGCATTTGCAGGACAAGGCCGAGACGATGATGGCCGAAACCCTCGCCAACTTCGATCCGGTCGAATTCGAGCAGTTGGTCGGCCTGCTCAACCGGCTGCGCAACAACCTGGTAGAGGAAGTGTCGGACTGAATTCCGTCAGTCGCCGTGGCCGCTATCCGGCCCGCTCGCGCAGGAAGCCATGCATCCCGTGCCACCATTGCAGCGCGATCACGAGGCCCTTGGACGGCTGGAGCATGGCTATCAGCATGGCTACGCACAGCGGCAGCAGCACGGCTGCGGTCTGGGCCGGAGTCAGGGCGAAATCGAGCACCAGCGCGATCATTATCGGGGCCAGCAGGTGTCCGGTGACGATGATCGCGATATAGGCCGGGAAGTCGTCGGCCCGCTGCGGGGTCCAGTCCACCGCGCAGGCGCCGCAGCGCTCGACCGGCTTGAGCCAGCGGGCGAACAGCGGGGCTGCGCCGCAGCGGGGGCACCGGCACAGGATCCCGCGAAGCATGGCCTCGCGAAAGCTGCGGGGAAGGGGGGCGGACAGCGAGCGCGACTCTGGCATGGAGCGGACGCTTAGGCCTGCCTCCGGCACGAAACAAGCGGGTGCTTGCCGCTCATCGGCGGCCGGCCGTGGGTGGGCCGGGCCAAACGGCGGAACCCTGCGTTCGGTTCGTCGCAATGCGCTGGGTGATCTCAGGTCGATTGCGTAAAACGATGGTGGACCAGGGAGTTGTTCATGCCCTACTTCACGCGGCTGTCGTCCATCGCAGGAGCAGCCGTCATTGTCACCGCAACATTCATCGTCTCGGCCGTCCGGGTTCTGCTCGGCTGACTTCGCCGGGTCAGGCCGTCCGACCGTCGTGCGACAGGCTGCGGCGCAGGCGCACCGCCGCTTCGGTCAGCTTGGCGCGGTCATTGCCGATCTTGCGGATCAGTTCGTTGGCCTGGGCCGTGGTGAGGCCATGCTTGCGCGCAAAATAGCGCAGCTCGTAGCCCTGGTCGGTGGCTACGCGCCGGCGGTCGGCGGCGCCGCGTTTGGCGGGATCGTCGGGCATTTCGGTCTCCATCCTGGCGACAGGCCCGGTTCGCCGGCGCTCCCATCGCCCGTTCGTCACCTTTGCCAACGTCTCCGCCACGATGGCGGTTCCCGGGAACGCGGGTCGCAAAGTGTAAGCGCCAATTTTCATGTGCGGAATTTCAATACATTATTTGGATTTGTGCCCGGGACCATCGGTTTTGTGGCCGTACTGGCGCTGGCCTTCCTGTCTGCCGGGGCCAAGGCCGGCGAGGCAGCGGCGCCCGATCCGCGCGAGATCGTCGTGACCGGGAAGGGTCTTCCCGTCGCCCCGGGCAGCCCCGCCTATGACGCCGCCACGCTCGAACGCGATGCGCTGCTTGCTGCCGCGTCGGGGCGGATCGAGGATGCGCTGGCATCGGTTGCCGGGTTCCAGCAGTTCCGGCGATCCGACAGCCGCTCGGCCAACCCGTCGGCGCAAGGGGTGACCCTGAGGGCGCTGGGCGGCAATGCCACGAGCCGGACGCTGGTCCTGCTCGATGGCGTGCCGCAGGCCGATCCGTTCTTCGGCTATATCCCCCTGAGCGCGCTGGCGCCCGAGTTTCTGTCCGGCGCCCGGGTCACGCGCGGGGGTGGGGCGGGGGCCTTCGGATCGGGCACCGTCGCCGGCACCATCGAGCTGTCCAGCGCCGGCCCGGCCGATCTCGGTCGCGGCACCCTCGGCGGAGCGATCGACGATCGGGGCGAAACCACCTTCTCCGCGGCCGTGGCACCGCGCCTGGGTTCGGGCTTCGCCGTCGCCTCCGGTCGCTGGGACCGGGGGCAGGGCTTCTGGACCACGCCCGCAAGCCAGCGCGATCCGCTGTCCGTGCGCGCCCGCTATGAAAGCTGGTCCGCCGGGCTGCGCGGGGTCGCGCCGCTGGCGCCGGATCTGGAATTGCAGGCCCATGTCGGCGCTTTTTCCGACCAGCGTACCCTGCGTTTTGCCGGGGCGGACAGCTTTTCCTCCGGCCAGGACGCCAGCCTCCGGCTGGTCGGTCGCGGCCCCTGGGGCGTCGAGGCGCTCGCCTACCTCCAGGCGCGCGATTTCGGCAACGTGGTGATCGGAACCAATGTCGCGGCGAAGTTCCGCAAGACGGTCGATCAGTATGCCACCCCGTCAACCGGCTGGGGCGGCAAGCTCGAACTGCGTCCCCCGGTGGGCACGGTCCATGTCCTGCGGCTCGGCGCCGACCTTCGCGCGGCCGACGGCCACGAGGCCGAGGCGAGCTACAGCGCCACGACCGGGGCGGTCACCCAGCGCCGTCAGGCCGGCGGCCGCAATACCGACCTGGGGCTCTATGCCGAGGATGACTGGCGGCTTGGCGCCCTGACCCTCACCGCCGGGGCCCGGGCCGACCGGTGGGCCATCGCCGGCGGCTTCTACGAAGAGGCGACGCCGGGCGGCACGGTCACCCTGTCCCAGCGGTTTGCCGCCCGCACCGGCTGGTACGGCTCCTATCGGGGCGGGGCGGTGCTGCGGGCGGTGCCCGGCCTGTCGCTGCGCGCTTCCGCCTACGGGGGCATGCGGCTGCCGACGCTCAACGAGCTTTATCGGCCCTTCACGGTGTTCCCGGTGAAGACCCAGGCCAACCCTGCGCTCGGCAACGAGCGGCTGGCCGGCTGGGAAGTCGGGGCGGACTGGATCCCGGTTGCGGGCCTGAAGCTCACCGCGACCGGGTTCGACAACCGGGTCAAAGGTGCGATTGCGAATGTCACCATCGGCGCCAACCTGCGCGAGCGGCGCAACGTCGATGCGATCCATGCGCGCGGGGCGGAACTGGGGCTCGACTGGCACAGCGGCCCCATCGCGCTGGCTGGCTCGCTGGCGTTGACCGAGGCCAAGGTCGAGGCGTCCGGCGCCGCCGCGGCGCTCGATGGCAAGCGCCCGGCGCAGACCCCCAGGATAGCGGCGAGCGCCACCCTGGCGTGGAATCCGGGGCCAGCCAGTCACCTCGCCCTGACCCTGCGCCACACCGGCGCCCAGTTCGAGGACGACCTCGAGACCGATGTGCTGCCGGCGGCGACCACGCTGGCGGCGACCGCGCAGGTGCCGTTGGTCCACGGATTCAACCTGATCCTGCGCGGTGAGAACCTGACCGATGCCACGGTGATCACCCGCAACCAGGGTGGCTCGCTCGACCTCGGTACGCCGCGTACGTTGTGGATCGGCCTTTCCGCGCAACTGCGCTGACCTTGTCGGCTTGCCGGGGGCGGCCTACCGTACGGGCGATCACGCCAACGGGGGGGCAGGAATGGAGACGACGGGGCAGCAGGCCGATGCGATCGGCCCGGCGTCGGCGCAGGTCGCACCGCCCCGGCCAGGCGCCGAGGCCGGCCGCGCCCTGCGCGCCGCCACCCTCGCCACGCTGGTGCTGCTGGCGCTGGGCGCGGCGGCGGGCTGGGCGATCCGGCCGAACTGGGCCGATCCGATCTACCTCCAGATCCTCGCCCAAATGTTCGCCCTGCGGCAGGACGTGCCGGTCGCGGCCGGCATGGCCGTGCTGCTGGTCGGCTGCGGCCTGCTGCGCTCGCGGCGCGGGCTCATGCCGGCCATGCCGTCGCTTACGGCGCGCGGGGCGCTGATCGCGAACGGCGTGCTGGTGCTGGGCGCCTGGCTGCTGCGCACCCGCCTGCTGTTCGATCTCGATTTCAGCCGCGACGAGCAGATGGCCACGTTCGACGCCGCCATCTTCGCGTCCGGCCGGCTGTTCTGGCCGCTTCCGGCGGATCTGCGCGCGTTCTACCAGGCCTTCAACGACCTGTTCCTGTTTCCCGTGCCGGACCATTCCGCCTGGGTCTCCAATTACCTCCCGGTCAACGCCCTGATCCGCGCGCTGGCCGGCCAGATTCTTCCCCCCGCGCTGGTCTCGCCCTTGCTGACCGGCCTTGCCGGAATTCTCCTGTGGCGGATTTCCCGCAGGCTCTGGCCGGACGATGGCAAGACGCAGTTGGTCGTGCTGGCCTGTTTTGCCGGTTCCTCGCAGGTCGTGCTCACGGCTACGACCACCTTCGCGATGAGTACGCACCTGGCGCTAAACCTGTTGTGGCTCGCTTGCTTCCTGCGCGGTACGCGGCTCGGCCATGCCGGCGCCATCGCCACCGGTTTCCTGGCCACCGGTATTCACCAGATTGCCTTCCATCCGCTGTTCGTGCTGCCCTTTCTCGAACTGCTGGCCCGGCGTCGCCAGTGGAGTACGCTGGCCTGCTACCTGGTTGGCTATGCCGCGATCGGTCTGTTCTGGGCGGAATGGCCCCATTGGCTGATGTCGCAGATCCTGCCCCATCCGGTGCCCGGAAGCACGGCGGCGGCGGCCGAGGTCGGCCTGTTCAACCGCATCGCCGGCATGATCGGTCCGCTCAGCCGGGATGCGATCCTGGTCATGGGCTGCAACGTGCTGCGCTTCGTCACCTGGCAGCACCTCCTGCTCGTGCCGCTGGCACTGGTCGGCGTGCGCAAGTGCGTGGGCAGCGACGACGTGGCGCGGGCCCTGGCGCAGGGAGTGGTCCTGCTGCTGCTGGTCTTGCTGATCCTCATTCCGCCGCAAGGGCATGGCTGGGGCTATCGCTACCTTCACGGCCTGATCGGCAGTTGCTGCCTGCTTGCCGGTTACGGGTGGCGCTGGCTGGCCGCGCGTGACGGGGCACCGGTGCGGGCGATGCAGGTGGCCACGCTGGCCTCCGTGCTGGTGCTCATTCCAGTCCACCTGTGGATGGCGCGCGGAATGCTGGCTCCCACGGCCGAGGCCAAGGCCGCCATCGCGCGAACCGGCGCGGACATCGCCGTCGTCGAAACCGGGCTGATCCCCTTCGGCTCGAACCTCGTGATCAACCGGCCCGACCTGTCGAACCGCCCGCTGCTCCTCGAAAGCGGTATGGTCACGCCGGCCAACCTCGCCGCCCTGTGCCGCGGACGTTCGGTCACGTTCGTCGATGCGAACCGGTTCGACGATGTCGTGCAATACTACGGCGCGCGACCGCTGACGGCCGTGGGCCCCCACCAGTTGCTGCTCAGGCAGGCCGCCGCGGACGCCGGATGCCGACAGATCGCTTTCGTGCGATAGGCAGGCAATGCGAGGCCAGCGCCCGGCACCTCATCAGTTATCAAGGAAGGCGAATTCCGCGATCGGCTGGTCGATCGCACCCGACACTTCCGCTTGCGCCTGACGCAAGGCCTCGCGCGGCGCGCCGAAGACGAAGCCATCGATCAGCCGCTGGTAATTGCTGATCATGCCTTCGCTGCGCACGGCGATGCGCAGGTATTCCATGTGCGCGGCATGCATCCCCAGTTGCTGGAGCGGCACGTTGGCGAAATCCTGGGTGGGGATTTCCGGGATGCGCGGATCGCCCACTTCCCAAACTTCGGGTGTCGGCAGGCGCGGGGCCTCCTCGCCCGCCGGGAACAGTTCGAGGGCCCAGATTTCCATCATGCAGGATTCGGCGTCCAGCGGGCGAATCCGGTAGCTCGCCATGTTCCCGAACATGGGCAGCAGGAAGAAGTTCGGAAAGGCGAAGTTGACGGGCGAATCGAGATTGTCGGCCATCGCGACGAGGTCGGGCATCGGTCGGCCAGTCTCGATCCCATGGCGGTAGATCGCC
>Ga0068855_100009708_pt1 | contig 11617 bp, 9 predicted proteins | sample KBSCornC52_FD_66592 | JGI IMG/M metagenome (GOLD analysis project Ga0068855, IMG submission 66592) | Corn rhizosphere microbial communities from Kellogg Biological Station, Michigan, USA - KBS Corn C5-2 | ecosystem: Host-associated > Plants > Roots > Rhizosphere > Soil ...
GTAGCCGCGGTCGAACTGCATGCCCTCGACCACGTCCAGCGTGGTCTCCATCGACTTGGCTTCCTCGACGGTGATGACGCCTTCCTTGCCGACCTTCTCCATGGCCTCGGAGAGGATCTCGCCGATGACCGCCTCGCCGTTGGCGCTGATGGTCCCGACCTGGGCGATCTCGGTCTTGCCCTTGGTCGGCTTCGACTGATCCTTCAAGTTCTCGACGATACGGGCCACGGCCGCGTCGACGCCGCGCTTGATGTCCATCGGGTTGTGACCGGCGGCCACCAGCTTGGAGCCCTCGGTGTAGATGGCCTGCGCCAGCACGGTCGCCGTGGTGGTGCCGTCACCCGCGATGTCGGAGGTCTTGGAGGCGACCTCCTTGACCATCTGGGCGCCCATGTTGGCGAGCTTGTCCTCGAGCTCGATCTCCTTGGCCACCGTGACGCCGTCCTTGGTGACGGTCGGGGTGCCCCAGGACTTCTCGATGATGACGTTCCGGCCGCGCGGCCCCAACGTCACCTTCACGGTGTTCGCCAGAATGTTGAGCCCGTTGGCGATGCTCGCCCGCGCGCTCTGAGAAAAGACGATTTCCTTCGCTGCCATGTTCGAATCTCCAGTCAGTTGTTGTTCGTTAAAAATCAAAAAGGGTCTGGGCGCAGACGGGCGTTGCCGTCGGAGCCCGCGCAGGAGGGCCAGGGAACCCTTCGAGGATTCCCTGGTCGGGTCCGGGCGAGACGGGCTTTGCCCGTCGGAGCCCGCGCGGAGGGCCAGGGAGCCCTTCGAGGGTTCCCTAGTCGATGATCGCGAGGATGTCGTCCTCGCGCAGGATCAAGTGCTCGACGCCGTCGATCTTGATCTCGTTTCCCGAGTACTTGCTGAACAGGATCTTGTCGCCCGCCTTGACCTCGAGCTTGCGGAGCGATCCATCCTCCTGGATCTTGCCGTTACCGACGGCCACCACGGCGGCCTCCATGGGCTTTTCCTTGGCCGTGTCCGGGATGTAGAGGCCGCCAGCGGTCTTGTTCTGCTCCTCGAGACGCTTGACGAGAATGCGGTCGTAAAGAGGACGGATCTTCATGGTCACTTGCTCCTTCTTGAGGTTCGGTTCGTTCAGTCTCTATCCCCGCGTCTGCCCGCAGCGCACGGCGCTCGGCTCAGGCGGCGCGGGAGTCAGCTTTTTTTGCGGAGGATTCCTTCTTCTTGCCCGATGACTTGGCGCCGGCTCCTGACGACTTTCCGCTGTCGGCCGCCGTCTTCGCTGTCGAATCGCCGCTCGACCCGCCGGACGGGCTCGCGCTCTCGCTGCTCTCCGACTTCGCCTCGGCGGCCTTACTGTCCTTGGCCTCTCCCGGCTTGGAGGACGAGTAGAGGTCCGCATACCAGCCGCCCCCCTTCAACTGGAAGGCGGTGCGGCTGATCAGGCGTTCGACTTTCTTCTTTTTGCACTTGGGGCAGGTCCGCACCGGAGCGTCGGACATTTTCTGCCACTCCTCGAATTCGTGCCCGCAGGCGGTGCAGGCGTACTCATAAATCGGCATTCGTCTCCTCTAGCCAGGCGAACGGCGCGCCAACCATAGACACGCGCCAGGTTCTGTCAAGCAAGCACGGAGAGTGCCAGGAAATTCTACAATAGTCCAATTAAAACATGACGTTAGCCATGCTGCCTGACCTTGTCAGTCCTGGACTGCGTCTGCTACTGCGCGCGCTCAGACCTCCTGGGCCCCGTACTGCTCAGACTTGGGACGCGTGCCGATTAGAGGCTGGCCAGGTACCCGGCGAATAGGCTCACGGCCACGACGACGCTCAGGTACAGGGCCTTTTGGAGCTGGCGCTTCGAATACCTACCGAAATAGCGCCGGGAAGATCCGCGGCGACCCGAGCTTCGGTGCCCACGAGAATGCCTGCGTGCAGGCCCTCGCACCTCGCTCGCCGCGTCCCCAGACGACATCGCGGCAGTGTACCAAAATCCCAAGCCGTTTTGCGACCCGCAGATACCCACTCCACCTTGCAGGGCCCGGCCCCCCGACGTACGCTCCCTGCCGTGTCACTACCCACTTCTGCAGCAAACGGCGCACCCATGAAGCTGGCGCCTGTCCTCGATTCGGGTCCCACTTCGAGGCAGCCCGCTGATCTGGGCGGGCTCCTATCAGTCAGGGCGATCCTGAAACGCTGGAAGCTGGTGGCGCTCACCGTGGGCGTGGTCTGTGCGGCCGTGGTGGTCTGGACGTACCGAGCGCCGAAGATCTACTCGGCGACCTGCACGATCATCATCGACCCGTCAGCGCCCCGGGTCTTCAGCAACAATGTGTCCGAGGTCGTGGAGATGGGGTCCGGCAGCTACTGGGCCGACATTCAGTTTTATCAGACGCAGTACAAGATCATCGGCTCCAAGGAGATCGCCCAGAAGGTGGCCGAGCGGCTCGGCCTGGGGGCCGATCCCGATTACCCTTTTCCTCACGCCGGCACGCGCGGCGTCGTCCGTGACGTGTCCGGCGCCATCATGGGAGCCACGACGATCAAGCCGGTCAAGGACTCACGTCTGGCTTCCATTACCGTCGAGGATCGTAACCCCGAGCGGGCGGCGCAGATCGCGAATACCCTCGCCGGCGTCTATATCGAGAGCAACCTCGACCACAAGCTGGCCGGCACTGCCGCCGCATCGACCTTTTTGGGCGATCAAATGGTCACGGTGGGACAGAAGCTCAAGGACGCCGAGCTCGCGCTCTACGAATATCGCAAGGAACACCAGCTCCTCGACACCACCTTCGACGCGCGCCAGAGCTTGATCTCTCAAAATGTCCAGCTCTTTACCCAGAAGCTGGCCGAGCTGCGCCTGCGGAAGCTCGAGCTCGAATCGTCACGCAAGCTGATCTTGGCGACCCGCGACAAGGTGGACGAAGAGGAGACCCTCCCCGAAGTCCGGGATAACCCCGTCGTGCAACAACTCCGCGTGAGCTATGTCGATCTCACGAAGACGATGGCGGAGCTGGAGACCACCTACGGTGAAAAGCACCCGAAGATCGAGTCCCTCCGCAACAAGATCGCCAAGGTTCGGCAGGAGTACGTCGCCGAGATCAACAAGCTCCTCAAGGCGAACGACAACCGCTACCTCGCTCTGGAAGAGAATGAACGAGCGTTGAACAAGATGTTGGGCGCGGAGAAGCGAGACGCCATCGAGCTCTCGAAGCTGGAGGTCGAGTACCGGCCCCTCGTGCGCGAGTCGGACGACACGCTGAACCTCTACAAGCTCATCACTCAGCGCCAGAAAGAGACTGGTCTCACCGGACTGGTCAGAAGCAACAACGTTCGGATTATGGACATGGCGGTCCCCAACGGCTCCCCCGTCCGACCGCGGCCCATCACCAACCTGGCGGTCGCCATCTTCATCGGCTTGCTCCTGGGGATCGGTGGGGCCGTGGGCGCCGAGGTGCTCGACACGACCATCAAGAGCCAGGAAGAGGTGGAGGCCGTGCTCGGGGTCCCGGTCCTGGGGATGTTGCCGATCCTAGGCGAAAAGGGCGTCGGCAAGACGTCGATCGAGGAGCAGCGCAAGCGCGACCTCATGGTATTCCACGACCTGCGATCGTCCGGCGCGGAGGCGTGCCGCTCCATCCGGACGAACCTGATGTTCTTGTCGCCGGAACGCCCTCTGAAGGCGATCGTCGTGACGAGTCCAGGCCCTGAAGAAGGTAAGACGACGACGGCGGTCAACCTGGCCATCACGATGGCACAGGCCGGAGGTCGAGTGTTGCTGGTGGACACGGATCTGCGACGCCCGCGCATCCATCGCGTATTCGGCATGAAGAACGAAGTTGGGCTGTCGAATGCCGTCGTCGGGGAAAAGACCCTCGACGAGGCGATCTTCCCGACCGTAGTTCCCAACCTGGACTTGTGCCCGTGTGGGCCCATCCCTCCGAATCCTGCTGAGCTCCTGCACACACGACGCTTCGAGGAGATCATCGCTGAATGCGGGCGCCGCTACGACCGCGTGATCTTCGATTCGCCCCCCACCTCGGCGGTGACCGATCCGCTCGTCGTGGGACACCTGACCGACGGCGTGGTCCTGGTGGTTCGCGCCGGCCACACCAGTCGGCAGGCGGCGTCCTTCGCGCGGCGCCAGCTCGAGGATGCGAAAGCGCGGCTGCTCGGGTGCATCGTCAACCAGGTCAACCCGACCGACACTTACTACAAGTACTACTACTATCGGGGATACCAGTACGGGGGTTATTACGGACCGCGCGAAGAAGGCGCGAAGGCCTAATCGACGACCCACGGGGCCGGATCGATCGCTCCTCCACGGACGTGGTGGGCGACGTCGGGGCCCCCCGAAGTGCCCGGCGCGGTCAGCCCGCCAGGGGGTTGAGGACGTCGGAAGCCGCCACCGGGAGCTTGGACAGCGGGGCGCGCTTCTCTCCCGACTGGTCTCCCACGTCGGCGCCCATGGCCAGCGGCCCCGGGGTAGCGCCGGCCTGGAACTCGGGGACGATGCGCGCCAACATCGCCCGCACCTCGCCACCCTGGGCGAGATCGGCCGCGCGTTTGAGCTCCTCGATGCGCTCCAGGACCAGCTCGAACGGCTCGGCCACTGTTCGACCGATGAAGATCTTCGGGTGCTTCGTCTTCTCGGCGGATTCGCCCGTGATCGACAGCTCCTCGTAGAGCTTTTCTCCGGGACGCACGCCGCTGAACACGATGGGGATCTCCTCCGGCTGGAATCCGGAGAGATGGATCAAGTCGCGCGCCAGGTCGACGATGCGAACGGGCTGGCCCATATCGAGAATGAAGATCTCGCCCCCCTTGCCCATGGCGCCGGCCTGCAGGACCAGCTGGCACGCCTCGGGGATCGTCATGAAGTACCGCTTCATCTCGGGGTGGGTCACCGTCACCGGGCCACCGCGGCTGATCTGCTCCTTGAAGATGGGAACGACGCTGCCGTTCGAGCCGAGCACGTTGCCGAAGCGCACCGTCACGAACCGGGTGGCGCTCTGTTTGCCGAGCGCCTGGATATAGATCTCGGCGGCGCGCTTGCTCGCCCCCATGACGCTGGTGGGGTTGACGGCCTTGTCCGTGGAGATCATCACGAACGCGCGCGCGCCGTGGGCGTTGGCGATGTCAGCCAGCGTGCGGGTCCCGAGGACGTTGTTCTTGACGGCCTCGGCGGCGTTCCACTCCATCATCGGAACGTGCTTGTGCGCGGCGGCGTGAAAGACGATCTGCGGCCTGTCCTGCTCGAAAATCTGGCGAACGCGACGCGCATCGGCAATGTCGGCCAGCAGCGGCTCCAGCTTGAGGGATGAGAAGGTGGCGCTCAGCTCGCGATGAATCTCGAAGAGGGCGTTCTCGGAGCGTTCCACCAGAAGCAAGCGTCCTGGCGCGAAGCCCGCCACCTGGCGACAGATCTCGGAGCCGATGCTCCCTCCGGCGCCAGTCACCATCACGACGCTGTCGCGGAGGTCGGCGCCGATGGCCTGATCGTCCAATGTCACCGGCTCGCGGCGCAGCAGATCCTCGATGGCCACGTCGCGGATGCGCGTGACTCGCAGGTGGCCGCCCATGAGTTGATGGATGCCCGGAACGATCTTCACCTTCAACCCCGCACGACGGCAGTGCTCGCCGATGTTGCGCACCACCTGCCCCGGGGCGCGGGCAATCGTGATGATGGCCTGCTCGGTCTGCCGCTGCTGCGCGATGCGCTCGATGTCCGCCACGGCGCCGAGAACCTTGATTCCGTGGACCAGGGTCCCGTGGAGCTTCACGTCATCGTCGATGAACCCGACCGGGAGGATGCCCAACTCGGGCGAGCGATCGATCTCCTTGGCGACCAGCAGTCCCGCGTGCCCAGCGCCGACCAGCAGTGTGGGCACGCGCGGAGTCTCCCGGGCACGCTGGGCCTGAGCGCGCTCGGTAAATAGACGCCGAGCGGCTCGAACGCCGGTGAGGCCCATGAAAGCGAGGAGGAGGTCGAGGACCACGACCCCGATGGGCAAGTGGGTGTACTGGCCGTACCCGGTGGCTGCGGCGAATTTGCCGGCGATGAGCCGCGCCCCGAGCAGCACTACGCTGGACGCGCCGAGCGCTCCGAGGATCCGCACGGCCTCGCGCAAACCGATGTACCGCCACGAGTATCGGGGGACACCCAGCACCGCGAGGAGGACGTATTGAAAAGCCACCACGTAGGGCCACAGGAAGAGGACCCGCTTGAACATCTGGAGCGGAACCCCACCTTCGAAGCGGAGCCACAGCGCCGCCCACAGGGACGCCGACAGCACCGTCAGATCGATGCCAATCTGGAGCGAACGAAGGACGATGGAACGATTCTTACGCATCTTCATGACGCGGCGACGGCTCCTCTCGAACTGGCAGGAGCCATCGCGCCCCGGATGATCTCGACGATTCGCGCCCGGTCGGCGGCCGCGAGCGCGGATCCGCTGGGGAGACAGAGGCCGGTTTCGAAGAGCTGGCGGCCCACCGTGCCGCCGTAGATGGGACATTCCGAAAAGACAGGTTGCATATGCATCGGTTTCCAGAGCGGGCGTGCTTCGATGTCCGCTCGTTCGAGCGCCTCGCGAATGGCCTCTCGATCGATCCCGGACTGGCGCGGATCGATTGTCACACACGTCAACCAGCGCGTGCTGAGGCCAGTCGGAGCTTCGGGCATGAAGGACCAGCCCGGGAGGTCACCGAGCGCCTCGCGGTAGGCATCGAAATTGCGGCGTCGAGCCGCCACCCGGTCTGACAGCGCGAGCAACTGGCCGCGTCCGATGGCCGCGAGGAGATTGCTCAGGCGATAGTTGTAGCCGACCTTGCTGTGCTGGTAATGAGGCGCGGGATCTCGGGCTTGGCTCGCCAACTGGCGCGCCTCGACGATCCAGTCCGTCCGCGCCGACACGAGCATGCCTCCGCCACTGGTCGTGAGGATCTTGTTGCCATTGAAAGAAAATGCCGCGAGCAGCCCCTGGGTCCCGGCCGGTCGGCCCTTGTACGTCGCGCCCAGCGCCTCGCTGGCGTCCTGCACCGTCGGTACACCGTAAGGAGCGCAAGCGGCCGAGATCCGATCGTAGTCCGCGCACTGGCCGTAGAGATCGACCGCGATGACCGCCTTGGGCGGCCGGCCCCGCCGCGCCCGGTCCGCCAGCGCCTCGGCGAGCAGGTCCGGATCGATGTTCCAGGTCTCTCGATCGGCGTCGACGAACACGGGTGTGGCCCCCAGGTAGCGGACCGCGTTGGCAGAGGCGGCGAAGGTGAGATCGGAGACGATCACTTCATCGCCGGGTCCCACGCCCAGGAGCAGGAGCGCCAGATGCAACGCGGCGGTGCCGCTGGTGAGGGCGGCCGCCGCCGGGACGCCGACGGTGGTCGCAAACTCGCGCTCGAATGCGTCGACGTGTGGACCGAGCGGCGCAATCCAGTTCGAATCGAAGGCTTCCAGCAACAGCCGTCGCTCTTCGGTTCCCATGTGAGGAGGCGAAAGATAGATCCTGGCCATTTCAGTACCCGACCGCTGTTCGAAGATCGGTCGCGGGCTGCTCCCGGGAGATACGGACCGCTCCACCACGCGCCCCCATACCGCCAATCCTCCGGCTCCGGCGCCAGGTAGTCCTCTCACTCATTTCCGACCAACCATATAGCGCTTGTCTTCCTCGAACGCGACCCGCCCGTATGATGGTGCGTCCCATTCGCTCCGTCGAACCACCGACTGCCGCTCTCGAGAGCTCCCCGATCCTCTCCTCTGGCCCCCGCGCCCCGGATAGCCGTTGCCTCCGGCCCGGCCCGTCCTATATAAGAATCGCGTCCCGCGTCAGGTTCCCGAAGGAGACGGAATGATCGAGAAATCCCAGTTCGTCGCCGACATCGAGCGGCTCGTCGAGTTGAAGGCAGGCACCTTGAAGGGCGATGAACGGCTCGACGCCGTGGGATGGGACTCGCTGGCCGTCGTAAGCTTCATTGCGCACATGGACTCGAAGTACGGGATCAGCGTGGCCCCGGATCGGATCCAGGGTGCCAAGACCGTCCAGGACCTGTTCACCGCCATCCAAGGCTAGGGACGTGTCGCGCTGTCGCGCCACATTCCATACGGGGACCTCCGCTCCCTACCACCACGGCCGCCGGGTTCGCCGGCGGCCCGAGAGGTGCTATAGCGAGGCGAGATGAGCGCGTGCACCGTCTCGGGGGTGGCCGTGCGGGCGGTCGCCACGGCCATACCGTCTCGGATGGAACGGGTCCAGGACGCCGCGGAACGTTTCGGAGCGGAAGAGGTCGCCAAGATCGCCGCCAGCTCCGGCATCGAAGCGCGGGTCGTCGCTGATCCGTCCTGCTGTGCCTCCGACCTTTGCCAGGCTTCGGCCGAGCGGCTTCTGGCGGAGCTGGGATGGGATCGGAGCACGATCTCCGCCTTGGTGTTCGTGAGCCAAACGCCCGACTACATCCTGCCTGCCACGAGCTGTCTGCTGCAACAGCGGCTCTCTCTGCCCAGCACCTGCGCCGCCTTCGACGTGAATCTGGGTTGCTCGGGCTACGTCTACGGCCTGTGGATCGCCGCATCCCTGGTGGCGGCGGGACAGCATCGAGTCTTGCTTCTGGTGGGAGACACCATCAACAGGTTGGTCTCACCGCTCGATCGCGCCACCGCCCTGCTGTTCGGTGACGCAGGCTCGGCGACCGCGCTGGAGGCGGATCCCGACGCCGGTCCCCTTCACTTCGTGCTCGGAACGAACGGAGCGGGGGGCGGCAACTTGGTCGTTCCGGCGGGTGGCGCCCGCCAGCCCCACACCTCGGAGACGAGCGTCCGAAAAGAGCGGGCGAACGGCAACATGCGGGCTGACGACGATCTGTCGATGGCGGGAGCCGAAATCTTCGCGTTCACCCTCAAGGAGGTGCCTCCTCTCGTCGACCAGGTCCTCGCCATGGCCGGCTGGACCCGAGAAGAGGTGGACCACGTCGTGTTTCACCAGGCGAACCGATTCATCTTGCAGCACCTGGCGCGCAAGCTGAAGCTCGACGAAAGGCAGGTGGTCCTGGCTCTCCAGAACTATGGCAACACCGTCAGCGCGTCGATCCCCCTCGCGCTGTCGTCGGCGGTCCCGACCGGAGGGCGCAAGAAATTGATCTTGGCCGGATTCGGCGTGGGATACTCGTGGGGCGCGCTGGCGTTCTCGCCCAACGAGCTACTTCTGATTCCCCCCGTCACTCTCACTCGATGACGAGCGCTGACAAGATTCAACCGATGGACTTGACCGAGCGACGGATCGTCGTCACGGGCGCTTCCTCGGGAATCGGCCGGGAAACGGCGATTCTCCTCAGCCGTCTGGGGGCTCGTCTCGTGCTGGTGGCACGCGACTCCGAGCGCCTGAACCAGACCTGCGCCGCCCTTCACGGTGATGGCCACGAGATTCACGCCATTGACTTGAGCAATATCGATCCGCTGCCGGATTGGCTCGAATCGCTGGCGGGGCGCGGGACACTGCATGGCCTGGTGCATGCCGCGGGCGTTCACGCCGTGTTGCCGCTCCGTGTGTTGAGCTCCGCTGAAATCGACCGGATGTTCAAGATCAACGTGTACGCGGCCATGGCTCTGGCGAAAGGGTTCCGCCGCGCCGCCGTTTCGGCGCGGCCGGCCAGTGTGGTCTTCGTCGCGTCCGTCATGGGCCTCGTCGGTCAGCCGGCTCTCAGCACCTACTGCGCGACGAAAGGTGCGGTGGTTGCCATGACGCGCTCTCTCGGCGTCGAGCTAGCCCGAGAAGGGATTCGCGTCAACGCCGTGGCCCCTGGCCAGGTGGTGGGGGAAATGACCGACCGCCAGCGGTCCTCTCTTACCCAGGCCCAACTGGAAGCATTCGCCCGCCAGCATCCGCTCGGGCTCGGAACGCCCCAAGACGTCGCCCAGGCCGTCGCATTCTTGTTGGCGGACAGCGGACGATGGATCACGGGATCGACCCTGGTCGTCGACGGCGGCTACACCGCTCAGTAGAAACGATGATCAATTCGGCCTCCAGCAACAGCCGCCACCGGCTCGTGATCGTGGGCGCCGGTGGTTTCGGCCGCGAAGTGGCCCGCTGGGCGGGTGCCGTCGCCCCGACCGATCGGGACTGGGAGCTGGGCGCGTTTCTGGACGCCAACCCGGACGCCTTGGCCCGCTACGACGTCCCTTGGGCGATCGTGGGCGATCCGGCCACCTATCAGCCGCGCCCCACCGATCGCTTCATCTGTGCCATCGGCGATCCGAGGACCAAGCTGGATGTCTGCCGCGCGCTGGTCGACCGCGGGGCCATCTTCACGACCATCCGGCATCCCACCGTGGTCGTCGGAGGAGCCTGCCAGATCGGCGTTGGATCGATCCTGTGCCCATACGTGATCCTCACAGACTCCGTCACCATCGGGAGCTTCGTGACGCTCAACGTACACGCCACCGTCGGACACGACGCTTCCGTCGGCGATGGGTCGACCATCAGCGGCCATTGTGACGTCACGGGCTTTGCTCAGCTGGGCCAGGGGGTCTTCCTGGGCACCACGGCCACGATCTTGCCCAAGGCCCGAGTGGGAGATTTCGCCCGCGTAGGAGCGGGAAGCGTGGTTCTGCGCCATGTGCAAGCTGGTGCAACGGTGTTCGGCGTACCAGCGGTGCCGATCCAGCGCGCCGAACGAACGGAGGGATCGAGCTGATGCCTCGTTCCGCGTCCATAGCCGCGATCGAGTACTACCTGCCCGAGGCCACGTTGACGAACGAGGATCTCGCGGCGCTCTTCCCGGAATGGCCCGCGGAGAGAATCAAGGCCAAGCTCGGCATCTCGACGCGCCATATCGCAGGTCCGGACGAGTGCGCCTCCGACCTGGCCGCCAAGGCCGCCGAGCGCCTCTTCGAGCTGCGGGGATATGCGCCCCGCGACGTCGACTACCTCCTTTTTTGCACCCAGAGCCCCGACTACGTCCTGCCGACGACGGCGTGTGTCCTCCAATCGCGGCTCGGTATTCCGACCGACGCTGGTGCCATCGACGTCAACCTGGGCTGCTCGGGATACGTCTATGGGTTGAGCCTGGCCAAGGGTTTGATCGAGACGGGGCAGGCCGAGCGCGTCCTGCTGCTGACGGCCGATACCTACTCCCGCTACCTCGAACCGGCAGACAAAGGAGTTCGGACCGTCTTCGGAGACGGAGCGGCGGCGACCCTCGTCTGCCCCGCGGACGACGATTCCCCTCGACCGTCACTTGGTCCTTTCGTGTTCGGAACCGACGGTCGGGGAGCGCCGAACCTGATCGTTCACGGCGGGGGAACCCGTCGAGCGAACACTCCCACCGCCGCGGGCGACCGCCCGGCCGCACCCTACTTGCGGATGAATGGCGGCGAGATCATGACGTTCACGCTGGACACCGTCCCTCGGGCGATTTCGAGGGTGCTCGAACGAGCCCGGCTATCCATGGAAGAGCTGGACTTCTTCGTGTTTCATCAGGCGAATCGGCTGGTCCTGGAGACGCTGCGCCGAAAGATGGGCATCCCGGAATCCAAGTTCGTGGTGTCGCTCGATCATTGCGGCAACACGACCTCCTCGACCATCCCCATCGCGTTGAGGGACGCTCTTGCCGCCGGCACCGTCCGGAGTGGACAGATCGGAGCTCTCGTCGGGTTCGG
>Ga0068855_100009710_pt1 | contig 11616 bp, 7 predicted proteins | sample KBSCornC52_FD_66592 | JGI IMG/M metagenome (GOLD analysis project Ga0068855, IMG submission 66592) | Corn rhizosphere microbial communities from Kellogg Biological Station, Michigan, USA - KBS Corn C5-2 | ecosystem: Host-associated > Plants > Roots > Rhizosphere > Soil ...
GCGCCATCTTCCCCGGAGGCGTCAAATCCGAGTTCGCGCTCGGCCACGGCCGCACCGAAGAGTACATTCGCAACTCCCGCATGATGGACCCTGCCGAAGTAGCCGAAGCCATCGTCTTCGCCTGCCTCCAGCCGCCCAACGTCCGCATCCCCCAGATGACGGTCCGCCACATGGGTTAGAGCATTTTCCCTGAAGATATAGCCCTCGCGGTCTCATCCTCCGAAGCGGGATTTATTGTCATTGGATTTGTTGTCATCCCGAAGGGAATCGGCGTTTTCATCCCACCCCTTTTGTTGTCATTCCCGAAGGGAATCTTCCATCCCACGCCCTTTGTTGTCATCCCGAAGGGAATCTGCGTTTCGCATCGGCCTGCGCCGGGGCTACACCTATATGGAAAATGCTAATCCATCTTCGGCCGCATCAAATTGAACGCAGTCTCCATCTGATACGCCCGCGCAAACGCAGCCAGCCGCGCATCCGAATACAGCGCCCCCAGAAACGTAATCGACACAGGAGTCCCCGGTCCGCCCACATTCTCCGGGTCGCCATCGCCGGTCTTCTCCGGCAAAGGCGCGCCGGCTCCGCGCACGCCATTCGGCACAATCACCGCAGGATGCCCCGTCAGGTTCGTCGCCGCCAACTGCCCCCCGCCCGAAGGCGTCACGATCACATCGACCTCGGCGAACATCTTCGCCATCGCCGCCATCGCCAGCGTCCGCGCCCGCTGCGCCTGGATGTAGTCCACCGCTGAATAAAACCGCGCCACGCGAAACGTGTTCGGCCACTCGTCAGGACCCTGTTCCGTCAGCAAAGCGTCCCGCCCGCTCAGCGTCAGCTCGTCAAACGCCGCCGCCGCCTCAGCCTCCAGCACCGGCGTGATGTCTCCAAAGTGGCAGCCATGCGGCATTTCCATCGGCAGCAGCTTCACCCCCATGTTGCGCAGCGTATCCAGCGCGCTCAGTCCGTACTTCGCGTCGTAGACACGCCTCTCAAAGTTCCTCTTCGCCTCCGCGTCAGTCCCATCAGGCTTTGCAGGCACATCAAACTCAGTCTGCAAATACCCCACGCGCAGCCCCTTCCAATCAAACTCCGCGTCCCAGTTGAACGCCGCATCCCACACGCTCAGGTCCTGCCCATCCGGCCCATAGATCGCGCTCATCACCAGCGCGCAGTCCTCCACCGAACGCGCAATCGGTCCAATCTTGTCCATCGTCCAGCTCAGGGCCATCGCTCCCGTTCGCGGCACAAACCCGAACGTCGGCCTCAACCCGGTCACGCCGCACCGCGTTACCGGCGACGAGATCGACCCCAGCGTCTCGGTCCCAATCGCAAACCCGACGCACCCCGCGCCCACCGCCGAAGCCGACCCCGCCGACGAGCCGCTCGAAGGCTGCTTCACATTCCACGGCGTCCGCGTCATTCCGCCAAACCAGACCGGCCCGCTCGCCAGTGCCCCCATCGAGAGCTTCGCCACCAGCACCGCGCCCGCATCGTCCAGCCGCTTCACCACCGCGGCGTCGTAATCGAAGCTCTGCTTCTCAAATCCACCGGCGCCCCACGTCGTCCGATACCCCTTCACCGCCAGCAGGTCCTTCGCTCCCCACGGAATCCCATGCAGCGCCCCGCGATACCGGCCTGCCGCAATCTCCGCGTCCGCAGCAGCTGCCTGGGCCAATGCTCGCTCTTCGGTGTACGTAATCACGAAATGCAATCGCGGATCGTACTTCTTCAACCTCGCCAGATACATCTTCGTCAGCGCATCGCTCGTCACCTTGCGAGACTTCACCAACTCGGCCAGCTCGCGCACCGAAGCAAACGCCAGATCGTCCGAATCAACAGACACGCTGGCAGACACAAGCCGCGAAACATTCGGCGCCGCACTCATCCGCATCGTGTCTCGTTCCGCACGCGGCTCCGTCTCGATCTTCATTCCCGTAGGCACCGGATCGAACACAAACGCCGGGGCCACGCTGTTCGGCACCTTCAGCGACCGGATCACCTCCACCGAATCCCGCATCCGCGTCAGTCCGCCGAGCATCATTGCCTTCTGCTCCGCCGTCAGCCGAAGCCCGGCAATCGCCGCCGCCGCATCGATCATCTCCGGACTAATCTTCTGAAGCGCGCCCTCGCTCACCCCAGCGCCGCCGGAGCTCTCGGCTCCTGCCGCCATTCCCAGCAGAACTCCAGGCAGCAAAGTCCCGCCCAACCCAAGCGCCGAACAAACCGCAAGAAACCGCCGCCGATTCAAACCATGCCAGATTGGCTGTCCACTCATCCCCGCATTATTGCATTGCTGTAGAAATGACGGGCAGCAAAACGCTGCGCATTTCATCGACGGGGTGGCCTGGCTACCGACGGGTAACTCGCTGGAGCTGGATTCCGCGAATACTGTCGTTTCCACCGCAGCGGTGGTTCAACATCCGCATAGCGCCGATGCTGCTGATTCGCCCGCGCTCGTATGCTGGATTATGAACACTTATAAGTTGGTGAGGACTTATTTGAATCGTACAATGATTCCGCAATCAGTCAATTCACAATAGCAGCTACAGGAGCGCATTCATGGCATCGAGAAAAGACCACAGTCGGGAGTAAAAGTAAAGCGTGGCGCACGTATGACGACCGGTAAAGGATAGAAATTGGTGGGTCCGAACGGGAGGGGCCTTCAAGGCAGGCTCGCTAAAGAGATTGGACATTGGCGAAGAGAGCATCGCTATCTTCCGGGTTCTGCCTCGTCCCGCTGCAAAATAAACATCGTTACTCTCATCGTTGCAATTGCGTGTGTCACGAAGCCCCTCGGCAGCGTTGTCTTCGGTCAATGGACGTCGAGGTCATGTTAGCGTGAACAATGGCTTCTCGACAGCCGCAAGAAATATCGAGAACTGGATTGGGCCCATGGCCCGTCATCTTCTCGGATTAGGAAGTACACAGGGAGCGCTCATAAGATGCTGCGATCTAAATGCCTTTCCTTCCTCTGCCTGTTCTCCGCACTGTTCTTGGCCTCTGCGAAGACCTCAGCCCAAACCTCACAGCCCATCCGCGTAGCCATCGTCGGTCTGGTACACGGTCACGTGCAGGGATTCCTACACAGCCTGCCGCAGCACCCTGAGATTCAGCTCGTCGGCATCGCCGAACCCGACGCTGCCCTCCGCAAAAGGTACGAGGACCGCACCCACCTTCCCGCCGCTCTCTTCTTTCCGACCGAAGCCGCGATGCTCAAAGCCACGCACCCGCAGGCGATCCTTGTCTATACCTCGATCGCCGAGCACCGCGCTGCCATAGAAGAAGCCGCTCCGCTCCACATCGCTGTCATGGTCGAAAAGCCCCTTGCCACCACCGTAGCCGACGCACTCGCCATCCAGCGCCTCGCCGCAAAGTACAACATCCCCGTCCTCACCAACTACGAGACCACCTGGTACGCCTCCAACATCGCCGCCTACAACAGGCTCGAACAAGGTAGCATCGGCGACCTCCGCAAGCTCGTCATCCACGACGGCCACCGCGGCCCCAAAGAGATCGGCGTCGGCCCCGAGTTCCTCTCCTGGCTCACCGATCCCGTGCAGAACGGCGCCGGCGCGCTCTTCGACTTCGGCTGTTACGGCGTCGATCTCGCCTCCTGGTTCATGCACGGCCAGCTTCCGCTCACCGTCACCGCCGTTACGCTGCACATCAAGCCGCAAATCTACCCCAAAGTCGATGACGACAGCACCATCATCCTCACCTGGCCGCACGCGCAGGCCATCATTCAAGGCTCCTGGAACTGGCCCTTCGACCGCAAGGACATGGAGGTCTACGGCGCCACTGGCTACATCGACACCATCTACGCCGACAACAACCACCTCCGCATCCGACTCCACTCAGACCGCGCCGAACACATCGAATCCATCCCCGCGCTCTCCCCGCCGCAAGACAACTCGCTCAACTATCTCGCCGCAGTCCTCCACGGCACGCTGAAGCCGGAGCACGACCTGACCTCACTCGACACCAACGTCACCGTAGTCCGCATCCTCGACGCCGCCCGCCGCAGCGCCCAGACCGGACGCACCATCCACCTCGCCTCAGCAGCAGCGAAATAACCTATCCCACCCCGATTGCGCTAGATTAAAGCGAATGCAAAAACTCGGTCTCATCGCCGGCAACGGACGCTTCCCCTTCCTCCTGCTCGACGCCGCCCGCGCACATAACCTCGTCGTAGTCGTAGCCGCCATCAAAGAAGAGACCGACCCCGAGATCGACGCCCGCGCCGCAGCCGACCCCAACATCCACGTCCACTGGCTCTCGCTCGGCGAGCTCTCGAAACTCATCGAGACCTTCCAGCGCGAAGGCGTCACATGCGCTACGATGGCCGGCCAGGTCAAACACAAACAAATCTTCTCCTCCATCCGCCCCGACTGGCGCCTCGCCAAGCTCCTGCTCAACCTCCGCACCCGCAACACCGACATGCTCCTCGGAGCCATCGCCAAAGTCCTCGCCGACGAGGGCATCGAACTCATCAGTTCCACCCAATACCTCGAACCGCTGCTCGCCAAACCCGGCATCCTCACCCGCCGCGCCCCCGACGAACACGAGCAGAAGGACATCGCCTACGGCCGCACCGTTGCCCGCGCCATCGCCGCCTACGACCTTGGCCAGACCGTAGTCATCGCCGCGCAAGCCTGCGTCGCCGTCGAAGCCATGGAGGGCACCGACGCCACCGTCGCCCGCGCCGGCGATCTCTTCCGCACACTCGAAACCACCGAACCAGCCACCGATATCACCCTCCGCCGCTCGCTCACTGTCGTCAAGGTCGCCAAGCCCAACCAGGACATGCGTTTCGACGTCCCCGTCATCGGTGTAGCGACCATCCAGACCATGCAGCGCGCCGGAGCCACCTGCCTCTCCATCGAGGCCGGCCGCACCCTCATGTTCGACCCCGCCGCCATCGTCTCTGCCGCCGACGCCGCAGGCATCGCCATCGAAGCCGAGTAGCCGCAATTGTCATCCTTTTGTCACCACGGCGTAAAATTCCATCGGACCGTGCCCCGCGCGAGTCTTATCGCTGCATCCGCTCGTCAGCACTCAATAGATCCAAATATCCAGGAAAAAGAGGAACCACGATGCATAAAGGAATCTGGACCGCCATAGTCGCAGTCGCCGTAGTCACAGCATGTGGAATCGGCGTCAAGGCCCACGCAGCACCCCCGCCCGACGTGATCGCCGTCGGCGCAACCGCACCCAACTTTACTCTGCCCTCGCAGGAAGACAAGCTTATCAGCCTCTCCGAGTTCAAGGGCAAATGGGTCGTCCTCTACTTCTACCCCAAGGACCAGACCAGGGGCTGCACCATCGAAGCGCACAACTTCCAGCGCGACCTCGATAAATATCACGCCCTCAATGCCGTGGTCCTCGGCGTCAGCCTCGACACCGTCGCCGACCACAAAGCCTGGTGCGCCAAGGACACCTTCAACTTCAAGATGCTCGCCGACCCCGACCATAAGGTCGTCGATCTCTACGGCGTCCCCCTCATGACCCACGGAGATATGAAGTTTGCCGCGCGCCAGACCTTCCTCATCTCGCCTGAAGGCAAAGTCGTCAAATTCTGGCCCAAGGTAGACCCTAACGTCCACAGCACCGAAGTCCTCGCCGAAATCGCCGCCGACCAGAAACAGTAACCCGGTCCTATTGGGCAGGCGCAAAGAACAGCAGACGCAAAAAGGCCCGGCCCTCAAGCGAGGAGTCCGGGCCTATTTGCTTGCCTTAGGTGGGGAGTTTATTTCTTCTTTGCAGCAGCCTTCTTCTTCGCCGGAGCCTTCTTCTTAGCTGGGGCCTTCTTCGCTGCCTTCTTGACTGCCTTCTTTGCTGCTTTCTTAGTTGCCAATTTAATACCTCTCGTTGTTGATTTTTTACTGCTTGCCGTGCCCTTTTTCACGGACGCCTTTTTAGTTGCGCCCTTACCGCGACGAGCACTGGCCTTCTTCGCGGTAGAAGCTGATGTCTTTTTGGCGGAGCTCTTCTTCTGAGCCTTCTTGGTCGAGCTCTTCTTCTTCGCCGCAACCTTCTTCGCGGCAGGCTTGGCTGCGGCTTTCTTCGCGACTGCCTTCTTTGCCGGAGTGGCCTTCTTTTTTGCCGCGGCCTTTTTCTTCGCAGGCGCCTTCTTCACCGGAGCCGCCTCGCGCTTCACCGGAACCTCCGAAGGCCGGGTCGGCGGAACATAGCTCGCAGCAGGCGAAGGTGGCAACGCAAAGGCCGTCGCCTCTTCCCGATGCACTTCTATCTCGTGGCCGCCTTCATCGGCGCCCGTCTCGTCATCGTCGGAGGTCATCGTGACCTCTTCTTCTTCATCATCGTCGAAGCGACGCCGCAGGTCATCCTCGTCGTGCTCATCGCCAAAGTCATTGCCATCGGCCGCTGCTGCATAAAACTTGATCGTGTCGTCAAACATCATCGTCGTTTCCCTCGCTCGCCTGTTGTGCTTCTACTGCTCTGTTCGCCATTCCAAATACGATGCGGTGAAATAATCCTTTACTGCCCGGCACGAGATTCTAGCAACAGGATGCATCCAAGCGCCAGCGAACGCAAGCACTCTTTTTGGTCAGGGTAGCTTATCGAGCAGCTTTCGATCTCGTTTTGGAAGTCCTGCCCTTCATCTTCGGGCCGGAGCTCGCGCGCGATTTCTTTACGCTCGTCTGCTTCGAAGCCGCATGAACAGAGGTCGTTCGCGTGTGCGCGCCCGGTCGCCGCCGCGACGATCTCCGCCTCACGCGGCCATGCGGCGCAAGCTTCACAGGCTGAGAGACCGTAAGCAATCTGCCTGCCGTCACCGTGTTTGTCCGCATACGGTTCCACCGTCGCAGCTCTTCCACTGACACGCCGAACCGGTCCGCAACAGTAATCAGCGTATCGCCGCGGCGCGTCTTATACCTCTGCGGCCTTACGCTCGTCGCGTTGGCAATCGGGATGACCAGCTCATCGCCGGTATCGACTGGGTCGCCGGCTGCAATATCATTCGCCGTCGCGATCTCGCGCGCATGGGAGTGAAACTGCGCGGCGATCCCATCCAGCGTCTCGCCGTCGCGCACCACATGGAACCGCCACGTGTCGCGCTTGTCTTCGGGAATCTCCTTGATGCGCTCCCTGAACGTATCGCTTGTGCCGGGCGGAATGTGCAGGTCGAACGGCATGTCGCTCGGCGTCGTCATCCGCAGCAGGCTCGGATTCAGCGCGACAATCTCTTCGAGCGTTGCGCCCGTCACGTCCGCCACCAGCCTGAGATCTATTGCGCTATCGACCGTCACGGTGTCTGAAACGACCGGCGCATCGGGGACGACGTTCTCCAGACCATACTGCGCCGGGTTCTTCGCCATGATGATCGCCGCGATAATGCCCGGCACGTAGTTCTTCGTCTCTCCCGGCAGCACGCCGCGCCGGTAGAGCTCCCAGAAGTCCGCATACCCCGTGTGCATCACGGCGCGCTGCACGTAGCCCGGCCCCCAGTCGTAGGCCGCCATCGCCAGATACCAGTCGCCGAACTGGTCATACAGCGACTTCATGTACCTCGCATACGCCTTCGACGACTTCTCCGGATCGAACCTCTCGTCGAACCATCCATTGCGCGCCAGTCCATATGCGCCCGTCGGCATAAACTGCCACATCCCGCCCGCGCCTGACCGCGCATTCAGCGCCTGCGGCTGAAAGCCCGACTCCGCCACCGCCAGATACATCAGGTCCTGCGGAACGCCCGCCGCGCGCAGGTCCTTCGAGATCATGTCCTTGTACTTCCCCGCGCGCTCCAGGGAACGCAGCAGATGCGCGTGGCCCGCAGGTGAGTTCGAGAAATAGCTGATGAATCCAGCCACATAATCATTAATCACCAGCGGAAAGTCCGACTGCGTCGTCTTCAGCTCCGTCTCCAGCTTTGCGGTCAGGGCCGCATTCGCCGGAAACGTCACTTCATCGGCCGCATCCAGAGGCGCGGCTTCCACCGCCGGCGAAAATCCATTGCCCTGCTTCAGCGCGGCCATCTCCAGCGAGTTCACCGCGTCCAGCAGATGCTCAAACTCATCCGACAACTGCGGATCGCCCTTCAGGTCCATGCCGCTGGTCAGCATGAGGTCCACTGCAGCATCGAAGTTAGCGCGCGCCGCGTCCAGATGTCCCGCGCGATAGTTGTCCACGCCCGTCTTGTAGGTCTGCTCTGCCTGATTGATGAGTTGCTGTATCTTCACAGCCTTCGCCGCGCTCTCGGCCGTCTGCGCAGGAGCAGGCGCCTGTTTCGCAACCGGCGCAGCGGCATTCGCCCGGGCGGCAACCGGAGGCGCGGTCGCCACGGCCGGCATTTTACCCGGCGCGGCGGCCTGATCTTGCGGACATCCAGCCAGCAATACCAGCGGCGCACATGCCACTACCATTCCCAAACGCCGCATCGAGTTCCGTAAAGTTGTCCGCTCCATCTTCCTGCTCATTGTAAGACGAATCAGCTGCGCCAATCGCAGCATCTTCCATCATTCAGCGTCAGCTTCGCCCTCATGCAAATCGTCCTTCCGCGGTGATAGCATCGATTATTGAGGCACTTTTCACCCGCATGGATCCCAGTCACATTCGCAACTTCGCGATCATCGCGCACATCGACCACGGCAAGTCCACGCTCTCCGACCGTCTGCTTGAACTTACCGGCAGCGTCACCGCGCGCGAGATGCAGATGCAGGTGCTGGACACCATGGACCTCGAGCGCGAACGCGGCATCACCATCAAGGCCCATACCGTCCGCATGATGTACAAGGCGCACGACGGCGAAACCTACCAGCTCAACCTCATCGACACACCCGGTCACGTCGATTTCAGCTACGAAGTCTCGCGCTCGCTCGCCTCCTGCGAAGGCGCGCTGCTCGTCGTCGATGCCTCGCAGGGCGTCGAGGCCCAGACGCTCGCCAACGCCTACCTCGCCATCTCGCACGGCCTCGAAATCATCCCCATCATCAACAAAATCGACCTGCCCTCGGCCGACATCGAGCGCACCAGGGAGATGATCGAAAAATCCGTCGGCCTTCCCGCCTCCGACGCCATCCCCGTCTCTGCCAAGACCGGCCAGAACGTCGCCGAGATTCTCGAAGCCGTCGTCCATCTATTGCCTCCGCCCAAAGGCCACCCCGAAGCTCCGCTCCAGGCGCTCATCTTCGATAGCTGGTTCGACCCCTACCGCGGCGTCATCGTGCTCGCCCGCATCGTCAACGGCCAGCTTCGCAAGGGCATGAAGATCAAAGTCATGTCCAACGGCAAGGTCTTCGACATCGAAAGCATGGGCGTCATGACCCCCAAGCCCGTCGAACTCACCGAGCTCTCCGCCGGCGAAGTCGGCTTCTTCGTCGCCACCATCAAAAACGTCGCCGACACCAAAGTCGGCGACACCATCACCGACTTCGACCGCCCCTGCGCCGAACCCCTCCCCGGCTTCGAGGACATCAAGAGCATGGTCTTCGCCGGCCTTTACACCGTCGATTCGCATGAGCACGCACTCCTCCGCGACGCGCTCGAAAAACTCCGCCTCAACGACAGCTCCTTCACCTTCGAGCCCGAGTCCTCCGTCGCCCTCGGCTTCGGCTTCCGCTGCGGCTTTTTAGGTCTCCTGCATCTTGAAATAATTCAGGAGCGCCTCGAGCGCGAGTACTCGCTCGACCTCATCACCACCGCCCCAGGTGTCCGCTACAAGATCACCCTCACTGACGGCAGCGTCGTCGAAGTGGACAACCCCTCGCGCTGGCCCGACCCCTCCAATATCGAGCAGATCGAAGAGCCTGTCATCACCGCCAAGATCCTCACCAACGAAGAGTACGTCGGCGGCATCCTCAAGCTCGTCGAAGACAAGCGCGGCCGCCAGCAGAACTTCGAGTACGTCTCCGAGACCCGCGTCATGCTCACCTACGAGCTGCCGCTCAACGAAATCGTCCTCGACTTCTACGACCGCCTCAAATCCGTCTCCCGCGGCTACGCTTCGCTCGACTACCACCTCGCCGGCGCCTGGGTCTCGCCCATGGTCAAGATGGACATCCTCGTCTCCGGCGAACCCGTCGATGCGCTCTCCATCATCGTCCACCGCGACTTCGCCTACGAGCGTGGCAAGGCACTCGTCTCCAAAATGCGCGAGCTCATCCCACGCCAGATGTTCGAGGTCGCCATCCAGGCCGCCATCGGCTCCAAAGTCATCGCGCGCGAGACCGTCACCGCCATCCGCAAAAACGTCATCGCCAAATGCTACGGCGGCGACATCAGCCGCAAGCGCAAGCTCCTCGAAAAACAGAAGGAAGGCAAGAAGCGTATGAAGCGCATCGGCAAAGTCGACATCCCGCAGGAAGCCTTCCTCGCCGTTCTCAAAGTCGGCGAAGAGTAGCTCTCCAGCCTGCATCGCAAACAGGTCAAGGGCAGGGAAGCCGCAGCATGTAACGTGCCTGTAACAACAGCCTGTGGAAACGACTGAAATAGAGTCACTTGCCGGTCAGACCAACCGATGCCCATTCGGGATTCCACAGCCCATCCATAAGCCACGAATTTGCATAGATTTGCAAGGTCCAGGCCAGGCGATGCCGCCGCCTCACCCAGCCGAATTGCGCACTTCCAGGCAAAGTCCCAAATAATAATCCACAGATTTTTCCACAGGGGAGCCGCAATTATCAGCGGGCCAAAGCTATAGCTGTTTCCCTGGAGGTGTGGTCCCGGTTACCTCCTCATCCCCAAGGCAGTCCCCACTTTTTGTTTGTCATTCCCGAAAGGGAATCTGCGTTTCGCATCCCACCCCTCCTGTTTGTCATTCCCGAAGGGAATCTGCGTTTCGCATCCCACCCCTTTTGTTTGTCATTCCCGAAGGGAATCTGCGTTTCGCTTCAGGTCGCCCGAACTACAGTTCGAAAAAGGGGAGACCTCACCGAGGCCTCCCCTGATTTTTACTAACGCAGTCTTACTTCTTCGTTGTCGTGGAGTGTGTCGACGCCGGGTGGGTCGTATGCGCCGCCGGGGCTGCCGGCGCAGCAGCGGCCACAGGCGAGGATGCATTGTAAGCCTCGACCACGGCCTTCGTGACGTCGATGTTCGGTCCAATCCACATGATGTTGCTCGCTTGGCTGCTCACATCCATCAGCATGGTGAATCCGTTGTCGGAGGCATATTTCTTGGCCGTCACCGACACCTTCTGCGCGACCTTGCCATACGCCTGCTGCAGGTCCGCGTTGTAGGCCGTCTGCGCGTCCTCGGCCTCGCGGTTCAGGTCCTTCTCCTTCGCGTCGATGGCCTTCACCTTGGTCGAGCGCTCCTCGTCGGTCATCGTCGTCGGCGCAGCCTGCAACTGCTTCTTCAGCGTATCGACTTCTTTCGAGAGCGAGTCGATCTCGGCCTTCTTCGGAGCGTACTTCTTCTGCACATCCTGGACGGCGTGCTGTCCTTCGTTGGTGGCGAAGACGGCCTGTTCGAACGCGATCAGGGCGATCTTTGCTGGAACGGCTTGTGGCGCAGCTTCTGCGGCTGCGGGTTGCGGCGCTGACGGGACCGCGGGTGCGGCTGTCTGCGCCATCATGGCTGCGGTCATCAATCCCGCGCCCAGGGCGGAGACAAGAATAAGATGGCGATTCATGTAGTGTGTGGTACTCCTTCGGG
>Ga0068855_100009711_pt1 | contig 11615 bp, 11 predicted proteins | sample KBSCornC52_FD_66592 | JGI IMG/M metagenome (GOLD analysis project Ga0068855, IMG submission 66592) | Corn rhizosphere microbial communities from Kellogg Biological Station, Michigan, USA - KBS Corn C5-2 | ecosystem: Host-associated > Plants > Roots > Rhizosphere > Soil ...
GTGACGCAGCACACCTACGACCACTGGCGGGTGACTCGGGGACTTCGGCTTCGCGATGTCGCCGACATCACTCCGGACGAGGAAAGCGCTATCTACCGGACGATGTACTGGGCGCCGGTTCTCGGCGACCAGCTTCCCGCGGGCGTCGACTATCAGGTGTTCGACTGCGGCGTGAACAGCGGCCCCTATCGTGCCGCGTGCCTTCTCCAGCAAGTCCTGAACATCGACGTTGACGGGTATATCGGCCCGGTGACGGTAGCCGCTGCGCGGGCCGCCGATCCGAAACAGCTCATCAGCGCCTTCACCCAGGCGCATCTCGCTTACCTCCAGACCCGGCCGACGTGGGCGACCTACGCGCACGGCTTCACGAACCGGGCAAACACGGTCGAGGCGCGCGCCGACGCGATGATCGCATGAGCACCGACAGCCTAGCGCGGGCGCTGTCGCTGCAAGTCGCTATGGTCCTTGTCGGAAGTCTCTCGCAGATGTCGAGCCTTCCGACCGACAGGACGGCGTTTTTCGACGGAAACCTCTGGACGTTCCAGGCTTCCGATCTTTCTCCGAGCGTCGCCCAGGACCCGCATCACGCGATCTACAATCCCTCTTCGCTGAACCAGTCAGGGTCCGCGGGAGCGTGGGTCCGAAACTTCGACAGCCCCGTGCAAGGGCGGTGGGCCGGAATCTCTCAATCGTCGTCCGACAACTACGCCGCGATCAACGTCGGGATCACGCTGTCTCGGCTCTCCAAGAAGCCGTTGGAGATCCCGGCCGGCGTGTTCGTGGTCAACCAGGCGGTGCCGAACTTCGCGCTTCAAGACGACGATCAGATATTCGGGCAGGGCCCGGTACTGACGACACTCCACTTCACCGGGCTCGCCAACAGCGGAGAGGTGTTCTCCTCCACCACCATGTCCCGCATCCGCCTCGCGGACTTCAAGATGGAGGCGAGCGTCCTCCAGACTGGCGGGCAAGTCGCTATCAGCTTGAAGGACTCCACCGACTGCACGGTTGAGAACGTAACGTGCGACAAGTGGACCAACAGCTTCATTTTCTGGCCCGCTGCCGGAACCGCCGCTGGCCCGATCCCCCCGCAGTCGACCACCCTTCGCAACAAGGCGATCAACTGCATCTCGCTCTCGTCGCGCAGCTACGGCTTCTTCATGAGCAACGCGACGGCGTGCGAGTTCCTGCACTGCCAGGTTTACAATGCCTCCAACCAGGACGGTTTCAAGTTCGGCGGCGGCACCCTGTTCGCCAAGGTAATCGGCTGTCATGCCGAGGGCTGCAACGGCGACGGCTTCGACACCTACGACGGGTTCATCTCGTCGATAATGTCCGGCTGCACGAGCTACAACAACACGTCCAACGGCTTCCAGCTCAAAGGCACCTTCGGAGGCACCTGGTCGGCCGGGGACTACGTTACCCGTGAGAGCAGCTTCGTCAATCTCGTGGCGCGGGGGAACGCACTCTCGGGCTTTCTCTTGCAGGAGATGCGCTACGCCTCGGTGGTCGGCCTGGTGGCGAGCGAAAACGGGACCGCGGGGATCGTATGCAACAACATCCAGGGCGTCACCTTCGTCGGCTGCACGACGTTCCGTAACACGCAGCACGGCTGGAGTATGATAGGCGGCACTTCGCGCTGCGACTTCATCGGCTGCTTCGCGTTCGACAACAGCTATGTCGACGGCATTATCCAGAACGGCACCTACGACGGATTCAATCTCGGGTCCGCCAACACCTGCACCTTCCTCGGCTGCTACAGTTCCAACGGGACCATAGGCGGCAAGCTCGGCGGGCAGGGGTTCGCCTACAATATGACGACTTCGAGCGGCAACAACGTGTTTTGCTGCGGCGCCGGGACCAGCGTGACCGGCCCGGTCGGCGGAACGAGCCCCTACACCAACAACAAGTTCGCGCTCTTCGACGCGGCAGGCACGTTCATCCAGTCCAGCTACGAGCTTGGATACACGGCGGGGATCGGCCTCGGCGGCGCGGCGACGCAGCTTACGAGCAAGACTACAGCGGTAACGAACAACAAGTTTTGCGGTCAGTTCACGACCAACAATGCCTCCTTGGCGGCCGGCGCACGCGTCACTTTCGAAGTTCTCAACTCCAACTTCGCGTCCACGGACACCTGCATCCTCAACCTTCAAGGCGGCCACGCCACGAAGGGGACGTACCGATACTGGGTCGACGGCGTAGTGACCGGGGGCTTTTTCGTGACACTTGAGAACCTTAGCGCCGGTGCGCTTCTCGAAGCGCTCATCTTCAACTTCACATCCTTCAAGTCGGTCGTAACGTAGCTATCGACGCGGGGAGCGAAATCTAATACACCATACCGCGTCGCACACTTTGCTCCGACAGGGAGAGTACCCATGAAGAAGTCAGGCAACCTCCTCGAAGGTCTCAAGACCAAGAGTCCCGAAGGCGCCATCGGCCGCAAGGCCGAGAGCGAAGCGGCCTCGATGAACAGCGATTCGACGCGCAGCTCGGTCGCTCACGGCCACTCGATTGGCGGCCGCACGGCGTAAATGCGCTTCTCGGGCATCGGCTACTATGACCTCTCAAGCTTCTACACCGCGTACATTGGGAAGCACAAAGCGGGCCTCGTAGAGAGCCCCGCGCCGCACCATCACAAGGTCCGGGTGCTCGACCTCCTGAACGACCGGGAAGAAACAGAGGTGCTGAAAGGGTGGAAGTCGGCGCAGGCCCTCTTCCATAAGGTCCGCACGCGCCTGTCGGACCTGCCGCGCCCCGGCGACCTCCAGCACGCCTACGTCCTCGCCTACGCGCCGGATGCGTACACCGACTGGCACACCGAGGACATTATCGACCCCGACGCCTTCATGCGCGTCCACGTCCTCCTCAACCCGTCGCCTTCGTTCCGGCTCTACTCGGCGGAAGAGGTGCTTGCGCCGCTCGTGTGGGGTGCCACCGCTGCCGACCACCGCGGGCTTGTGTCCGCGTCCAACTTCAATGCCCCGAACACCGCGCACGAACTGGTGCTGGAGCTCGCGCTCGATGTTGTCGGTTGAGAAAACCCCTCTCTCGTGGCTCCGCGAGGACAACCTCGAAGCGATGATGTTCGCGCATTGGCGCGAGTGCTCGATCGACCACGAGGCGGTGCCGCTCAACCCGGATTGGGAGCTGGCGGCCGAGATGGAAAAGCGCGCGACGCTCCACGCCTTCGGGCTGTTCGATGATCGCAAGCTGGTCGGTTACGCCGTCTTCGAAATGGCCCCGCACCTCCTGTTCAAGTCGACCCTCTTTGCGTGGAACACCGGCTTCTACGTCGTGCCCGAGAGCCGCAAGGGTAATGCGGCGTTCAAGCTGTTCGTCGGCTGCGAGGAGGCTTTGAAGCGCATGGGCGTTCAGAAGATCACCTGTCTCGCGCCGAACGAGTCTTCCCTCAACCGGCTGCTCGGCAAGGGCGGGTACACCCCGACCGAGCGCTACTACACGAAGCTGGTGGCCTGAGATGGGTGGGGGACAGAAAGCGCCGACGCCGTACCAGCCCGCCCACCAGGGCGCGGCGGACAGCGCCTACTATGGGACGCTGAGCGGGCTTACGTCTCAGGACCAGGCGAACATGGGCGCGGTCGATACCGGCTACGCCAACGCCTACAACGGCGTCCTCGCCAACCAGTACGCTCAGCCGATGGTGCAGGGGACCGTCAACGCGGCCAATGTCACCAACCAGGTCGGCCAGAACGATGTCACGCAGGGCGGCCTCGTCACCGCGCAGGGCAACCAAATCTTCAACGATGCGGGCACCGTTCGCGGTTACGCGCCGCAGCTTGAACAGCTCGCCGGGCTCGCCAAGGGCTACGCCGCGCCGATGGCGGCTAATGCCGACACGCTCCGCAGTTATGCCCCGTACCTCGCGGAAATGGGGCTCGACCCCAACTTCTCCGAGTACAATTACGGGATGCAGCAGACGAAGGACGCGGCGAATGTCGGGAACGCCGAGCAGGGTCTATCGGGATCGCCGTTCGCCGCTGGCGTCACCGGCGACGCGATGGCGGCCTACAAGCGCAACTATGACGCCTCCCGGCTCACGAAAGGGATGCAGGCGCTTTCGGCGCTGAGCGGCCTCTACGGCAGCGCCGGCGGCCTCGACCTCAACGCGCTCACCGCTTTGCAGGGCTCGGGTGGGTTACTGAACGACGCGGCGGGCATGTACGGCAAGGCCGCCAACATGGGGATCACCGGCTCCAACATCGTCACGGCGGGGCAGGGGTTGCAGGGCCAGGGCGCGGACACGCAAGCGCTCGCCGCGATGATGCCCTACGAGGCCAGCAATACCATCTCGCAGGACCAGATGGCAGCGCTCGGGCAGATGGCGCAGGGCGAGTCGGCGATGAGCGGCAACCTCCAGAACGATGTCAGCGGGTATGGCAACTACCTGAACATCGGCCAGCAGGCGACGGCCGGGGCGCAGAACGCCGCGAAGATCAATTACCAGGACAGCTTCATGGGCGGTCTCGGGCAGTTGCTCGGCGTAGCGGTCCAGGCCGGTATGCACTTCATTCCAGGCGGCTAACATGGCAGACTTTTTCTCAGGACTGGCGCAAGGGCTACAGGGCCTCCCCGACGAAATCGGGAAGCTCCAGGAGTACGCTCGCGCCAAGAAAGCCGCCACGGCGCTGGCTAACAGCGACTTCTCTGGCGTTGGCGGCAACGCGCCCCCCGCGCCACCGGCCGCCGCCTTGGCCGCGCTCGCCCCGAAGCCACAGCCCACAGCGCCTATGCCGTCGACCGCGCCGCAGGCGGCGCCGCGCGACCCTTTGGCGCCTTTGCCCTCACCGGGTGGGGCTCCCGCGCCGCCGATGCCGTCGACCGCGCCGCAGGGAGCGCCACAGGCGCCGCCGCAGCCCGACCCGGCGCTTTCGGCCACCGCGCAGCCGGGGATAAACTTCGACAATCCGATCCGCGAAGCGAACCAGACGTGGAGCTCGATCATCACTTCGATCAAGCGGGCCAACCCGAAGATCGACCCGATGACGCTGATGACTGCGGCGAAGGAGCAGCTTGATAACATCAAGGGCATCGCGCCAATCACGAAGTCCATCATGGACGCGCAGATGAAGGGTAATGAGTTTCTAATCACTACCCAACTCAAGATGCAGCGGCTCCGGCAGCTCGGGCAGGAAGTCGAGATCAAGCTGGCGAACGCGCAGACCAACGCGGAGAAGAACCAGATCATCTCCGACTGGCACAAGGGCCAGCTTGCCATCGAGCAGGGCCGCGCCGAGACCTACGCCGAGAGCGTCGATTACCAGCACGAGGATCGTCAGTCGGCGGAATCCGGGCGCAACACCCGCAACACGCAAAACGTCCAGAGCCGCGAGGGCATCGCGCAGGGCCGCAACGAGACGAACCTCGACATCGCTGGCGGCCGCTCGCGCGACAGCCGCTACCGCACGGAGCAGGGCTTCCGTGGCGCGCAGGTTCGTTCGGGCGGTCAGGCTGGCCCCGAGCCGAGCCGGGAAGGGCTTGGCCTCCCGCCCGACGCGCGCAAGGCGCCCGACGGCAACTACTATGTGAAGCGAGGCGGCAAGTACTTCCGCGTTGAGCCGTGACCCAACTCACCCCGGTCGACGGAAACCCGTTCGCGTCGAAGAGCGGGCCGAAGCTCGCCTCGGTCAACTACGACCCGTTCGCCAAGGCCGCCCCGTCGTTCGATGGCGGGGCCGCGCTGCGCTCGGTCTTCCCGCAGGCACGCATCACCAGCCAGCACCGCGGCCCCGGCGGCGTCGGACCATCCGACGACTACCACCACACCACCAACGCGGCGGTGGACCTGGAGCCGATCAAGGGGATGAACTTTGGGCAGTTCACCGCCAAGCTGCAAGAGGCGGGCTATCCGATTATCCAGGGCATTGACGAGGTTAACCACCCGTCGAAATATGCCACCGGCCCGCACTGGCACGTTGTCCTCGGAGCGCGCAAAGGCGGCCCGCGCCTGGCCGAAGTCGACCACGACCCGTTCGCCGGTGGCGGCGGAAACCTCGTACCCGTCAGCGGCGACCCATTTAAAAGCCCGCAGAAGCGTTCCGGCGCGCCGAGGTCTCCCAATACCTCCAAGCGCCCGAATCCTGCTCAGCGAGCCGGAAATCAAGCCGCAGAGCCGAGTTGGCGCGATCTTCCGGGCAACATCGTTCCAAGCGCGGAGAAGACGGCCAAGGGGCTGTTCGAAGCGATCCGCCACCCCGCCGACACGCTCAAGGGTGTCGTCGAGACCGTTGGCGGCGCGGGGCTGTCGGCGATGGACGCGCTCAGCCACAGGCTCGAAGGCAAGGACTTCGCCACCGGCCCCAAGGCTAAAGCGATGGTGGCGCGGTTCAAGGATGAGGCGAGGCCCTACCTCCAGCACCCGTTCAAGCAGCTCAAGAAAGACCTCATCGAAGACCCCGTTGGAACAGCGCTCACTGCGGCGCCAGTAGCCGGTGGAGCGGCCCGGGTCGGCAAGCTCGGACTGCGCGGGGTCGACGCTGCGCGGCTGGCCTCGCTGTCCCCCGAAGCGCGCGTCGCCTTGAAGGCGAAGCGCATCGAGGACATGGCCTCCTCCAAGGCGTACAAGGAGATGGCGCGTCCACGCATGGCGCAGCACCGGCTCGACGCCGAGCGCGCGACCAATGAGCTTCGCGACCACCAGAAGACCATCGGCAACCTGCCACCGGAAGAGCAGCGCAAGATCGCGATTGCCGCCGACACCGGCGACCGTACCGGAATCGCGGCCGAGCACCACGGGGCACTCGATACGATCCGCAGCGTCGCCAAGCGCTATGAAAAGAAAATCCGCGACGTGTACGCGGCGGGCGGCCACAATTTGCCCGAGTTCGTCGAGAACTATTACAAGCACTGGTGGCACCCGAGCACCACGCAGGGCGAGATCGACGAGTTCCTGCGGAAGCGGCAGGGCTCGTCGGCCAGTTTGAAGCACCGCACCATCCCGACGCTCGCCGAAGGCATCGAGGCGGGGTTGAAGCCGCGCTACGAGAACCCGCTCGACACGATGACCCACTACGTCCACCAGATCAGCAACCACCTGGTGAACCACGACCTGATGAACGCGATGCGGAAAGATCCGCGCATCGGCGCCAAGTGGGTTTCGAAGCGCAGCATCCCCGACGGCTATCGCAAGCTCGAAGGCATCGGCACCGAACGCGGCGGCCGTGGCATATCGAAGGAAATCGACGGCCAGCAAATCCATACCGGCAACGCGCCGCCGATGGTGCTCGTCGCCAAGGATGGCGCGGCACGGCTCTACAACCGCAGGATCAGCAAGGGCCTCTCCGAGACCATCAACGAGCACTTCGGCGCTACCGCCGGCAAGGCGGCAAAGGCGGTGCAGCGCGGAGGCCACGCGCTCGTTTCGACGAAGCTGTTCTCGGCCTTCCACCCGATCCTCATCACCGGCAAGGGCTACGCCAGTGAAATCGGAAACGGCATCCGCCACCTGTCGCGCGGCGCCCCGATCGACACCATCAAGTCGCTGGCGCACATGCCGTTCGCTCCGGCCGTGCAGGTGTACCAGGGCGCGAAGATGGGCAAGCGCCTCCTCGAAGACGAGGGCAAGGCGATGAAGGAGATCGATCACCTCTACGTCAAGGCAGGGGGCAGCGTGAAGTCCGGGGACGCCTACAGCACCGTCGACGCCCCGAGCCATCTCGAATCCGCGCTTCGCGGCACTTTCGCCACCGACATGAAGAAGTCGCTGGCGCAGATGGGCAAGTCTCCGGTGGGCGGCACGATCAGGATGGCCGGTCGCGCGCTCGACAGCTACAACGATACGATCTTCCGCCACTACATCCCGGCGGTGAAGCGCGGCGCCTTCGAGCGCGAGCTTACCACGTCGCTGAAAGCGCACCCGGAATGGGGCGAAGCCGAGAAGGCTGCGGAAGCCAAGCGCGTCTTTTCGAGCATCGAAGGCCGAATGGGCGTGATGACGCGCGACAACATGTTCTGGTCGAACATGGCCCACGATGTCGGCCAGGTAATTTTTCTCTCGCCCTCGTGGCAGTTGGGCAACGCGCGTCTCGTCAAGCAGGCGATGGCCGAAGTCCCCGAGAGCATCCGCTCGATGCTCAAGGGCAAGGGGATCACGCAGGGACCGGCGCAGGCGATGGGCCTCCTCGGCTCCTACATGCTCGGCAACGGCGTCATCCAGTACCTCTACACCGGACAGCCGCCGAAGGACGCCCACGACCTGCTGGCGGCGCGCACGGGCGGCACCAACAAGGACGGCACCCCGGAGAGGGTGATGATGCCTTCGGTGATGAAGGAACTGTACGAGTACGCCACCTCGCCGCTGAGCGAGCTTCCGAACGTCATCAACCCGTCGACCAAGGCGGGCTTCCAGCTTGTCAACAATCGCGACTGGAGCGACACCCCGATCTACCACCCGCAGGACGCGCCGTGGCAACCGGGCGACCTCTCCCGGCCGCACGAGATAGCGAACTACCTTGGCGACCTCGCGACGCCGATCCCGTTCGGCCAGAACCCCAACGGCGCGCAGAGCCACGTCGGCGCGCTCGGCCAGTTCCTCGGACTGAGGCCCGCGGGCAAGCGGTTCGCCAACCCCGAAGGCTACGAGGCGCAGCAGCGCTACTTCCAGGGCAAGGACATGGACCGCCTTCGCCGGAAGGAAAGGAAGCGCAAATGAGGACCGTCGGCTACCTGTTCGGCCTGTCGTGGGCGCTCATCGTCGTGGTGATCTTCGCCCTGCTCATCCTGTCGCTTGTGTCGGATAGCGACTGATGCGCCTGACCGAGCTTGATCCTCATTGGCTGATGTTCGAAGGTCACCGCGTTGGCTTCATTTTCCGCTGCCCGCTGCCGAACAAGCGCACCGAATGGCAGACCTGCTTCGTCGAGAAATTTTACCTATTCAAAGGTCGCAACGGAACCTACCCAAGCGATGACATTGCATGGGCGCCAGACAGTCAGAGCGGAATAGTGCATACCGTTCAGACCGACCTTCCCGACCTGCGTGAAATAGGTGACAGTTGCAACTGGCAGAGCTGCAATCCGGACTGTCAATGGACGATCGAGGGCGGGATTGCCAACGCCAGCTTCGAGACCATGAGCGTGCAGCCATCGTTGGACGGATCGAAAGGCGGTAACTGGCACGGGCACATTACCAATGGTGAAATCGTGGGGGGTCTATGAGGTTGCTCCTCGTCGACAATGCCGGGTTGATGACGGACTTCGCGCTGCGCTGCCAAGACGCGGGCCACGAGGTTCGCTGGTACATCCGGCAGACCCGCATGACCGAAGGCATCGGCAAGGGGTTATTGAGTGGCAAATCGAAACTGATTGACGACTACCAGCTTTGGGCGCGGTGGGCGGACCTCATCCTGCTCGCCGACAACGTGCGCTACCTGCACGACATGGAGCGCTGGCGGGCCGAAGGTATTCCCGTCATCGGTCCGACCATCGAGACCGCCGCGTGGGAGACCGACCGCCAGAAGGGCCAGCAGGTGTTGAAGCGGGCCGGGATCAAGGTGCCCGACTACAAGACGTTCGACGACTACGACCGCGCCATCGCCTATGTGAAGCGCGAGGGGAGGGCGTTCGTATCGAAGCCCTGCGGCGACGAAGAAGACAAGTCGCTGTCTTACGTCGCCAAGTCACCTGCCGACATGGTGTACATGCTGGAGCGGTGGAAGAAGAACCACCGCCACAAGGACGCCTTCATCCTGCAAGAGTGCGTGAAGGGCGTCGAGATGGCCGTCGGCGGCTGGTACGGCCCCGAAGGCTTCCTCCCCGGCTGGCATGAAAATTGGGAGTTCAAGAAGCTGATGGCGGGCGACACCGGCCCGGCCACCGGCGAGATGGGGACGATCGTTCACGTGGTCGAGAAGTCAAAGCTCGCGGACCTGGTGCTCAAGCCCGTGGCGAAGCAGCTCGAAGCCGCCGATTATATTGGCTACGTCGACGTGAACTGCATCGTCGACGAAAGCGGGACACCGTGGCCGCTGGAGTTCACCATGCGTCCGGGCTGGCCGACCTTCAACATCCAGATGGCGATGCTCGAAGAGGGCGAAGACCCTGCTAACTGGCTCTACGATCTCGCCGAGGGCAACGCGACCGACCCGTTCCGGAAGAACGAAGTCGCCTGTGGCGTCGTCATGGCGATCCCCGATTTCCCGTTCAGCCGCTTCACCCGCAAGGACGTACACGGGATTCCGATCTATAAGCTCAACAACAAGAACCGCTACCGCGCGAACCTGCACCCCTGCGAGGTGCAGCAAGGCGAGGCGCCGACCGATGTAAATGGAAAGGTGGTGACGCTGCCATGTCTGACGACAGCCGGGGATTATATTCTCATCGGGAGCGGACTTGGACCAAGCGTGAGGGTCGCAAGGGCAAAGGCGTATCGAGCGCTGGAAAGTCTCGAAGTGCCAAACAGCCCGTTCTGGCGGCCGGACATCGGCCAGCGGTTGAAGAAGCAGCTCCCGACGTTGCAATCCCTGGGCTTCGCGAAGGGCTTGCTCTTCTAGGGCGCGACAGCGAGGATTTCGAAGACCTCCTCAAGCAGAGCCTCCAGTTCGCTCGCGACGTGATGGCGCTCAAGGCCAACCCTGCCGACGCCAGCTTCGCCAAGATCATGACTCTCAAAAAGGAGGTGATGGCCTCGGTGCTATCGGCCGGTGTGCGCGTCAATGATGCCGCCCTGCGCCGCAAAGACACCGATAAAGTCGCCGAGCTGCTGCGCCAAGTGAAGGCGAAACAACCCCTCCCCGACCAGCCCGAGAGCGAAGACGAGCGGATGCGGCGCGAGCTGTTCGACTAGGTGTTATACGCCGCGAAGACTATGGCTGCGGCGCGGTAAGCGCGCGGCAAAACCGCCTTTAGAGTCCCGAAAAAATGAACAGGAAGTCGCGAAGGAGCGGGGTCAAAAGCTCTGATTCAGAGGGAACTCTGTGTGAGACGCTGTGTTGACATCGCAGTGGTCCCTGGTTCAATCCCAGGCACGCCCACCACTTTCAATTCAACGACTTAGGCTGCTTTCTTGCCCTTCGCCTCGGGCTTCTGCGCGGTAACGGCGCGGTAATAAGCGCCGGGAACCTGCTGCTCGATCTCGTCGATTATTTGCTCGATACTTTCGCGAGCGTTGGCGAGGTAGTCGGGCCTCAGAGGCGCGTAGAGCTCGGAGATAGAATCGAACCGCTGGTGGCCGAGGAACGCCTCGATCTCGCTCCAGTCGGTCGAGCGCATCCGGCTTCGCAGCAAGTCGGCCATCGAGCGGCGAATGAGCTTGGTGCCCGATTCGCGGTCGCCGGGGAGGCCAAGCTCGGCGGCCATCGTGTCCCACGCCTTGCGGACCGAGTTGGCCTTGATGACGGGCCCCTTGGGGAGCGTAGCGAGCCATGCCGCGCCCTGCCTCGCGATCGGAACCGTCGCCCGGTACTTCTTCGTCTGCGGCCGGTTCTTGGGGTTGAGGTTGAAGATCCGAGGCTCGGGGAACCACTGGCCGCGGGCAGGGTCCGTCGAGGCTTCGAGCACGGCGTCGGGGCGCCCGAGCGTTAGCACCGACAGCCGCAGAAAGGAGAGCAGGTTCGTCTTCTCGCCGTCGAGGGCGTAGGCGAACATCTTCGCCAGCGTGTC
>Ga0068855_100009715_pt1 | contig 11611 bp, 19 predicted proteins | sample KBSCornC52_FD_66592 | JGI IMG/M metagenome (GOLD analysis project Ga0068855, IMG submission 66592) | Corn rhizosphere microbial communities from Kellogg Biological Station, Michigan, USA - KBS Corn C5-2 | ecosystem: Host-associated > Plants > Roots > Rhizosphere > Soil ...
CCCACAAGTACAATTATTCAAAGTCTTCCTTCGACCCCGTCGACGACTGGTTGTACTTAAACAGTAAGCTCGAACGCCAGAAGAAGGGGTTCGGTAAGTGGTTTTCGGAGAGAACAAATGATGGAAGTTAGAAGAGTCGTTTTCGACGGTCTGACGGGTCTAGGGTGGCTCACGATTTTCGAAGGTGACGAAGTCGATCTCGCGGGCAATCTAGGTGTTGCTTTCTATAGTACGACGTACACTCATGAGAACCAACAAAATTCTTGCATCAGCATCCGCCTTCCGAATTATCATTATGGTAACGATCCTGAAAACTGTCACTCTTGGCACTCTTCAAAGCTTCTCCACCACAAACGGAAGGGTCCGCGTGTCGTTAATAAGTCGGGGTTTGGTCGATGGATAGCGAAATGTTCAACGTAGGTGACGTCTGTTCTCTAAGAATCGACGGAATGGAACATATAGGTACTTTTGAAGTCATCATTCGTGGTCCGGGTAATGACTATGAATACACTGTCGAATTCATTGGTCCTAAAGACCAACAGTACGCTACCAGTGCTTTCCATCCCTGCCATGACGGCCCTATTCGTTTTGATCACCGTCCGGTAGGAAGGTGGGTAGACTCAAAAGAATTGACGCTCGTTCGCCGAGCAGAACGTCAACCAACGAAATTCGCAAAGTTCATCAGAAAGATAGAAGGAAAGTAAAGTGGTACACTACATTCTGCGTCGTCGTCAGGTCGGAAGAACTTCTGCTCGTGAAATCGCGAGGAACTCGACTCGTGGTATCGTCGTCTATCGCAATGACGGACGGAAGTATAACCATGTGAATAACAAGTACGAGAAGGTTCCGGGTGGTCTTCCGACCGATCCGGGTTATGTCTTCCGTTGGGGTTGTGTTTCCACCGTTCCGGGTTCTGCAACGATCGTCAATACGGCTGCTGCTATCGAGACCGTGAACAACAAGCGTTCGTTCCGCAAATTGACTGCTGATGCCAATCTCGCTCCGAAGACGTGGCTCTCGGTCAACGAGTTCCGAGATGACACCACGGCGGCATACCCCGTCATCCTACGGAAGGCCCGACATGCACAGGGCAGGAACCTCCACGTTTGCAACACGATCGATCAGCTTCAAATGGCAGCTTCGAGGTACGGTGCCGGCAACTATTACATTTCCAGCTTGATCAACAAGGTTTCCGAGTACCGTGTGGCCATCGTGTCCGGTCGTGTATGTTGGGTCGCCAAGAAGACTCCGGGCAATCCGTCTGATGTCGCATGGAACGTCGCTCGTGGCGGGCGGTTCGACAACGTTTCTTTCGGTGACTGGCCTTTGAAGGCCGTGAAGGTCGCTATCGCTGCATTCAATCTTACCGAACTCGACTTCGGTGGTGTCGATGTCATGCTGGATGCGGAAGGCAATGTTTACGTCCTCGAAATCAATTCGGCACCATCTCAGACTTCTCCGTATCGGCAGTCTTGCTTCACGAAGTGTTTCGACTACATCGTCGATCACGGTAAGGCACGTATTCCTCTGATCGAAGAAAATGGTGGGTGGAAGAAGTTCATCCATCCTTCGTTGTCTACGGAGGCTCAGCTTGTCGGTTCAACAGTTTAATCCCGGAGATACCTGCCGGACTCTGAGGGCACATCCTATAGATGGTGATAATTATCCGAAAGGATCGATCGTCACCATTCTTCAGTACGTTGGTCATCTAAATTCTTATGTAGTTGTTGGCCAGAGTACGAAGTATTGTTGGGTGTCCGACTGGTTAGAACCTGTCAAAAGACAGAAGAAAGGGTTTGGTAAATGGTACTCAAGTACAACGTAGGTGACGAAGTAGTAACCCATGGAATGAGCGAGACCTATACTAGTTGTCACGGTGCAATCCCTAACGGAACACGGGTTCGTATCCGTAAGTTAGTCGGCGAATATGGTTATCTTCTTGATCATGAAAGTTCTCGTGGATGGTGGGCGGAGGCGAATCTTCTTCCCATCAATGACCTTAGAGAGAATAAGAAATCCGGCTTCGGTAAATGGGTCAGCAAGCATGGAACATAGGTTCAAAGCTGGTGACGTAGTCCAGACTAACTATTATGGCGTGGGTGGTCATGTGTCTGGGTGGTCCAACGGTGTAGTGTTTACCCTGACGCATATGTACGCTCATTTCGATGGTCGTCCCGCATGGTGGGACCCAAGTCATAGGTACTACTGGTTGGAAGAATGGTTGCTTCCAGCAAGAACTGTCGAAAGACAAAAGACTGGTTTCGGAAAGTGGATCAGCAAGCATGTTTAAGTTCGAAATGCAAGACCAATACGTCACTTGGTTCGTGACGACTGAAGAACCCTACATGGAAGATCACATAGAGTACCAGAAAGGTCTCTACAAGGAAACTAAGTTCACCTTCCATTCGATCAGCAATCGGCAGACACCCCCAGAACCAGTCGCAAGACAGTTAGGGTATTTCTACTTCTCTCCGATGCCGGGTTGCTGTGGGATCGTCGTTTCTCATAACACGTTCCTGAACACGGACTGTCGTGGGTCTGGTGTTTCTGATCCGTTTCGGAAAATCAAGAATGAACTAGCAAAGGCTCTCGGATACACGGTCATGATTGCTACCACTCAGATGCACAATCTTCCGGGTGTCGGCAACATGATCAAATCGAAGTACAAGATGCCTCTGACATTTACGAACAAGAGGACCAGTAATCTCATTGGCCTCGGATATAAGGTGATTTGATGGCGACAAATAACTTTTCCAAATGGCTCGGTGGTGACAATTTCGTCTACGCCCCTCAGTGGGCTTCCGGTCGGAGTAATGACGGAAACTACAAGAAGAAGTACGGTAACGCAGCCACAAGGAAGAAAGGTAGATTTAACCCCAATCCTACCGTCTGTGCCCACGTTTCCTGCCAGATCACATTGCGGTCTGCACAGGACAAGAAGAAGTTCAATGAGTCCCCTCGTCCGGTTCTATTCTCCGGCAAGAAGGTTTCTGTCAACTAACGAATAAGGTAATTTCAATTGAGCACTGTATCATTTAAAACAGACACGTCAGTATTGACCAATTTGTCGGATGTTTTTGATCCGCGTAAAAATAATCTTCTGAAGATTGACGCAGGAACTTCGGACGGTCGTAAGAAATTCTTAAAGGAACTCTTCCGACTGAACGGTGAGACTATTCTGGATTACTTCGGTTCTCTGAATGGACATGCCGCAAAGTGGATCACGACGTTCAAGACGATCGTGGATCGCGATAAGTGGTATGGTCTCGCTCTGTTCGAAGAGATTTACTTCTATTCTTCAGAAATTCAATTCACTGTCCTAGGAACGGGTGTGTGTCACTCGGATCGCAAATACGCGAACCTCTCCGAGACGTTCCTTACCGAGTTCAACAAAAGGCTGGAAGATACCTTTGAACTAAAACCGAAGGTCTCAATGCTGCAAGGGTACTTCGCTACTCTTTACAGCGTCCTACTCGGAAACTCGAAATACGCAGGCCGGAAGTCAACACCATTGTCTACCATTCTCGAAATGGTTTCTAGAGGTGAAGCTTTCGAAATTGAAGTCATTGAAAATTCATCGGGACTTACCGTGGTGGAGGTCTCAAAGCTGAAGGTGAAAAGTATGCTCTCGTATGCCAATCGTTCGGAACTGTACAAGAAGTTCGAATACTCGACGAACATCATCGACATCGTCGGATGGAAGCGTCCTCGGCAGGAAATCGTCGATGAGACGCTCTATGGTATCGAACTCGAAGTCTCGACCGATTACTCGGAAAAGGTTCTCGTCGATGCCTTCCCGGACATCTTTGCTCTCGTCAAGAAGGACTCGTCGATCACCGGGTCGAAGTCGAATATGGGCGAGATCGTGACTATTCCGACAACCCTCCGTCAACAGAAGAAGATGTGGGCTTCCTTCTTCAAGAACCTGAACGAAGACATGTTCGACTGCATGGACAAGCACAACAATGGTATGCACGTCCATATCGATCGTGAAGCCTTCGACAAGGACACGATGCATCTGAAGAAGTTCTGCTGGTTCTTCGGCAACCCTGCCAACCATAAGTTCCTCTTCGATATGTCGGAGCGGACGCAGGACAGCCAACAGAAGTATGCGAAGTTCGTCACTGCTCCTTCTGTTTCCAAACCTACTGGGAACGCAAAGAAGGGCGCCCTATCATACATCAATGCGGAACGTGCTCACCGTCAGTCGGACAAGAACACCGCTCTAAACCTCGGCAAGTCGGCAACAGTTGAAGTCCGGTTGTTCAAAGGCATCGTCTCGTTCGCTTCTATCGTGAAGAACCTCGAACTCGTGGATGCTCTCGTGGAGTTCACCCGTTTCCACAACTACCGGGATATGAACCTTCCGGCCTTCCTGAAATGGCTTTCCTCGCTCCATACGACGAAGTATCGCACTCTGCGTTATTGTCTGGAAGAAATGGACATTGACAGTCTTGTCAAGGAAGCGGAGATCGAAAAGATCATCAAGGCTTCTGGCTTCGGTTATGCCCAGATCGTCGAGGAACTGAACAAGTTGCAACTGAACAACAAGTTCTCCAAAACGGCGGTCAAACTGTTCAACGAGAAGTATTCAAGTAACGGGAAGAAGATCGAACGGAAGGAAGAAGGTTTCGTCCTGATTTCCATCGGAACGAAGTTCGCGAAGTTCAACGAACGCACCCTCGAAATGCTGTCCCGCTCGCGTTAATCGTAAACCCAACCCAAAAGGATAAAATATTTTGTGTCAATTGATTTATAAGCCTGCGGGTTTTACGATCGACAAGAGACTGATCGAAAGTACGTGCATCGTCAATCCAGATGGTTTTGGACTGATGTACTACAACAACGATCTGAAAGACCTTCAAACGTTCAAGCTTTACAACGGTGACAACGATCCTGAAGTTCTCTTTCCGATCTTGGAAGGTCTGCATGATCAGGATGCTTTCATTCACTTCCGTTTCCGAACGAAGGGTGAAGTCAACGAGGCATCTTGCCATCCGTTCGAGGCGTACAATGCCAATGATCGGCGGGTCTACCTGATGCATAACGGAACGATTTCTGGTTACGGATCACCGACAGAGGTTGACTCGAAGGAGTTTGCTGAGAAGCTCGTTGGTCCGTTGTACAATCGTTTCCTTCTGTCTGGTGTCCGTGCGCCTCTTCAGGATGAGTTCTTCCATGAAATCGTTCAGAAGTTCGTCGGACTCGACAGCAAGGTTGCTCTTTTGGACAACACAGGAGACAGCCTGATCTTCAACTATCAGAAGGGCGATGTTCGAAAGGACAAAGTTTCTGAGGTCATAGAGGGTGTCGAGACCGAGCGTGAGGTCGAGTGGTGGGTGTCGAACACGTATTCGTTCAATACCGGTCACAGGAAGTCATATACGACGTATGGGACGAACTGGCAGGGAGGTAGCTCAAACAACGGCACCACCCCTTTTCGGGCGGACACAACCCATGGTGGGACGACTACTACGGAGACGACTACGAAGACTGGTGGTACAAACAACACCACCAATCAGAGTTCGACCGATCGAGACAAGGCTAAAGGGCAAATCCCAAGGAGAACTCTGGTGGCATCATATTGGCAAGATATTCTTAAGCTACAGAGTATCCAAGACCTTCAGCCTATGACGAGGGAGCATGTCTCTGATCTCGTCGATCTGGAACCAGAGAATGCCAAATTGCTGATCAATGATCTTCTTATCGAGTTGTTCGATAACGAGGACTGGTCCGAAGACGAACATGAGGATGAAATCGACCCAAATGAAGACTCGTAAGACTACACATAATTATTCTGGTTTTGCATATGGTAATTTGAAAGACCTTATTGAGATAGTTGATGGAATTATCTCTAGAAACCCAGAAGCCAATCTAACTTATGAGAATTTTCGTTTCGATTACGAAAGTGATTATGACGATCAAAGATATGTAGTTCTTGAGTACGAACTTCCGGAAACTGAAAAAGAACGTTTGTCAAGAGAGAAAAAAGAACTAGAACAGCAAAAATACCGTGAAGAATATGAACGCAAGCAGTTTGAGGCATTGAAGAAGAAATATGGCACAAGTGAATAGTGAACTCGGACTCTTTTTCTCCTTGACATTCAAGAATGAGCTGAAAGAGATAGCCAAATGGACACACGATGTCCCCTATCTCAATCAGTTCGACAATCATTATGTCTTTGTCTACGGTTCTTTGAAGCGTGGGCAGAAACGTGGTGATCTGCTGACGAAATCGAGCAAGACTAAATTCTGTGGTATCGGTGTGACCGAAAGTCAGGAGTACGAAATGCTCCTACATGTCAATGAGGACACACGAGACAACTTCCCTGTGATCTTCGAGAACATTTCCAAGACAAGAAATGCAAAAGTCAAGGGGGAGCTTTGGCTCGTTCCGACCGATGTTCTTCTCCATATGGATAAGCTCGAAGGAAATGGTTATCTCTACGATCGGACATGGACGACTATCCAAGTCGGGACCGAGAGGGTCCATTCCTTTATCTACGAAGGGATCAAGTCTTTCTGGAAATATCAAGACCTCGTTGATCTTCCGATTCTCAAAGAGAACGGTAAGTCCTACCACTTCTACCATGGTGGTATGGCTGACAAGATCGCGAGCAATTGGATCACTCAACGAGTAGTCTCAACCCATTAGCTCCTTTAGGCAGCGCCATTAGAGGTTTCGATGATCAATAAATCTGAACTACGTGTGGGTGATCGAGTTGGTCATCCAGCGTGGGGCACTACGACGTACGAGTGCACTAGTATAGAACCTGATCGTTTCTTTGTCCAAGTGAACACCACTACCGTAGACTTTCCGTTCTCTAACAGTTCCTTCTTTATCGCAGAAAAGAAAGTGAAGACGATAAGAAAGTCGGGCTTCGCAAAGTTTATTAAGAGAGTCGAGCATGGATAAAATCAAAGTTGGTGATTTTGTCAAGATTTCCGATTGGGATAAATTCTTTGAAGTCGTCAAGGTAACTTCAACAGAAATCGTATTAATTAGTGATCGTTCTCATGTTGAGTACAAGTACTCCAAGGTAGGTTATCAGCGCCATACGTGGATTATTCGAGACAGTGTGACGAAGAAGAAATCCGGCTTCGGTAAATGGGTAAAATCTCATGGAATTTAAAGAAGGCGACGAGATCGAGATCGTTGAAAACCCAAGTTACTTCTGGGACAGAGTAAAACCCGGAATGAAAGGGTATATCACTCATATCACTGATGCAGGGGCAATGGACATCATAGTGCATCTACCTGATTACGGAGACTGTTTCCAGCATATAGGTTCTCACAAATGGAAACTAATCAAAAAAATCAATAAAGAAAAGAAGACATCAGGGTTTGGCAGATGGATTAAGAACCATGAAAAAGTTTAATGTAGGTGATAATGTCGAAATCATTAAGATTGGTAACTTCCATCCTTCCGTACAAATTGGTGATCGATGTAAAATTGTATCGGCCAATGATACAGGATATACTGTTTACTTTCCAAGTAAAGACATGTCTCAGATCGTTTTGTTCAATTGGAACTGTCTTGACTTTATTAACAAAGAAATTAAGCGGACTGGCTTTGCAAAGTTTATAAGAAGGGTTGACAGCCTTGGAACGTAAGGGTATAATAGTATCTAGGCAAGTGAAGTTATGGGATGGTTGGTATCTAATGGTTTCCCCACCTTGGATTTCGGGACCGCGCCCCATCGTTACGTATATACCTATAGGATCACCTTTGGTATTACCTCATGTATTCTATTAGTATAGAAACCTAAGTAAATACAATTAAGTAAGGGATACCTTAAGGTACTTTAGGTATAACTTAAGGATATTATACCACATTTATTTGTTTGTGTCAAGAGCCAAGTGGCTCCATTAAGGTCAATTATGGTAACTAATTTTAAGTTTGTGGATGACAATACAGAATATTCTGAAGACAGTTATGTCAAATATGAAACTCTAGACCGGAGTAATCTCCGTTGCTCTATTTGTGATGCGGTATCTTCAATGGATATAGCCGACGAGTTCGGAAGTAACTTCACTAAGGCTAATATGGTCCACGATCGTCGGGATCATACAAAGATCATTTGTACAGAGTGTTTAGGTTCTACCGAAGATGCATTGGAGGAATTTTGATGGAACGATTATTGCGTGGTTTTATTCATATTTTGATGTTACTGTTGATATTCACCCTAGTATTTGCGTTACTAGGTGGCGTAGCGTGGCTAATTTCTAATACAGTGTGGTTGAACGCCGTTTGGGTTATCCCATTGTTTCTCGGTGGTTGTTGGATTATGGGAGACATCGTATGAATATTCCCTTTTGGTACCTAATGTTAGCAAGTCAAGCAATGTATTGGTTTGGTTATTATATGGGTGGAGGATTTCGTTGATGAACGAATTTATTAAGAAGACCCTCGTAGGTGGTGCGATCATTACGATCCTGCTAGTTTTACTTTTTTGGTTTGCTAAGATACTCGCTATTATCGCGTTACTATTCTGCTTTCTTGGCCTGTCTCATGCCACTGGTACTCTCTTCTTTCCATCGGATGAAGACAACCACGGTGTATGATTTTCTGTATCTGCTAATTTGGGTTTCTTTCGCCTACTGGTGGGGTTTCTACATTGGTAGAAAATCCAACTAGTAAATGAGTAAGTGGTTCGATACCGGCCTTCCTTGCCCGTGTGGTAAATCATCAGACGCTTTCGCAATTGATACGGAAGGCGATGGTTACTGCTATGGACAGTGTGGAGGTCGTTACTACAAAGATTATGCTAATGGTGGTTCGCCACCCAATCAAGAAGAAGAAGATGAATTGGAAATAGAACAACCAGCGGGAATTGAGACTTATGACTATCAAGACCATTATCGAGGAATATACAAAAGGACCCAACAGTTTTATAATACAGTTACTAAGTTTGTTGGTGGTGTGCCTTACTCTGTCGCTTATCCGTTTGCTAATGATGCTCTGAAAGTTCGTGTTCTCCCAAAGAAATTCTTCACATCAGGACCAATTGCAGATGCTCACCTCTTCGGAAAAAACCTCTTCGACGCCGGATCGTTTTCCACAATCCTTATCACAGAGGGTGAAAACGACGCAATGGCTGCGTACCAAATGCTCCATGAGCGCGTGGCAGTGGTATCAGTTAAAAATGCCGCAACTGCCCTCGGAGATATTAAGGCTGAACGAGAATACCTGAATGCGTTTAAGAAAATTATCTTCTGCCTCGACAGTGATAAGCCGGGTCAAGAAGCCCAGAGGGCCATCACCAATGCAGGCATCTTCGACTACGAGAAGGTCTATAGAGTCACCATGGGTCGCCATAAGGATGCCCACGGATACCTTGAAGCCGGTGAGATCGAAGAATTTATCTCGGCCTTCGAGGGTGCTAAGAGGTACACCCCTGACGCGGTTATCAACTCTTTCGCGGATATTGAGGAAGCACTCAAAGCAAAGAAAGATGGACCAATCGGTTCCTACCCGTTCGAGGTTCTGAACGAGTGTCTCATAGGTATGCATGGCTCTGAGTTCATTCTGCTCAAGGGTCTTGAGAAGATTGGTAAGACTGAAGTCTGTCGTGCTATCGTCCATGAGAATTTGAAGAAGACAGATATCAACATTGCTACGATCTTCCTTGAAGAGTCTGTCGATACGACGATCAAGGGTGTCGCTACCTACGAACTAGAGACTCCATGTGCACTGGAATTATCCGGTGTATCTGACGAAGACATCCTCCGTGGTTATAAAAGAGCGTTGGGTGACAATCCTTCTCGTCTCTATATCCACACACATTTTATGTCGGAGGATGAAAGTGAACTCATTGATAACATACGCTTTCTCGTTACTGTCGCTGGCTGTCGTCTCGTTCTTTTGGATAATCTCACTATGCTCGTTACTGGTAGAGAGGACGAAGATGAGCGTCTTCGTATCGATCGGACTATTCGTCGCCTTCGTGATCTCGTTAATGAATTACATTTTTGTCTTGTCCTCGTTGCCCACGTAAACGATGATGGTAAGACCAGAGGTTCTCGCCTACCAGACAAACTGGCCAATACGATTATCTTTATGGAACGCGACAAGATGGCCGCAAATATCCTAGATCGTAACTCATTGAAATTCTTTGTAGAGGGTGCCCGTGCCCAAGGAACCAAAACTGGTCCTGCTGGTTCGGCATTTTTCGATCCTATCACATTTAAACTACGCGACGTAAGAACAGAAGATACAATCAATTTACCGCCCTTGGAGTAATTATGCCTTTATATCAGGATGGAACGGAAGTTCGGATTGGCGATACCTTTTGGTCCACTAGGTCTAGTCCGGAATGGCTTTGGAAAATCATTAATTTAGATGGACAAAAAGTCTATTGGAAAGGTATAAGTTTCGCGCATAACGGTTCAAACCCTTTGAGTGATACTCAATACTGGGTATTGATTAGTCGGGAAGGACAACTGGTGTCCCGTAAGACATCAGGTTTTTCGAAGTTCATCCGTAGGATTGAAAAAGATGACAAATGAAGAAGCCAAAATCTTAAAGGATGGAGATGTTCTTGTTCGTCTAGTCAACAAGGGACAGTCTGAAATAGGGTATCATGCCGTAGTCTTTACAGAGACTTATCGGGGTACCGAGTACAAGAGAATTAAGCATCAGAATGGTTCCGTCGATAATATCTTCCCTCCATATTGGGACCTAGTGAGTAAGCATCCTGCGAAGAAAACTGGTTTTGCGAAGTTTATTAGATTTGTAGAAGGTAAAGTATGACAACTCGATTTATGGTTGGTGATCTTGTTCGAGTAACCGATAGTTTAGATGTCTCTTTTCCGAGTCGTGAAGGTAGAATTATATCGATCGACTATTTACCCGACGATCCTTTAGAAGAAGCGGAGTATATGGTGGAATTCGACGTACCGGTACCTAATCCTCACTATGCAGGGAATGAGGAATGGGAACAACAAGAATATACCGAGGCGTATTTTACTGATCACGAACTAGAACCTCGTGTTCGTATCCCGAAGAAACGTACCTCTGGTTTTGGCCGCTTTATCAATAGGATTGAAGATGACAACTGAACCAATTCCTGTAGGCTCTAGTGTCTACCTCCTTTCCTTTGGAGAGAAAATCCTTGGTACTAAGATCATGGAGGGCCTCTTCAAGGCCGATCTATATGATAGCCGTCTCCATAATGGAGGTGGTAGGGGTGCCATGGGTTTCTACTGGTATGCATCTGATGGAGGTATGGAACTCTCCAAACCTCCAGAACGTAAGAAAACAGGTTTCGCAAAATTCATTGAGAGAACCAAATGACTCGGTACTGTCACTGTCGACGATGTAACCAAGAAAGACGAAAAGGACGTGTTCTTGGAACTGCTCGTTACGGAAATTATCTAGTTAGCGCTTACGTACCTTATATTCCTTTCGCAAAAGGTCGAAAAAGAAAAGAGAAAAATGTAAATGTTTATGATTTCTGACGTTAAGAACTTTCAGACTAGCAACATCATTCACGTCAAGGGTTCGTTTGGTGGTGGAGCGCGTTCGTTCTCTGCGCCTCGTGTATCCGTGCCACGTATCTCTGTCGCACCCCGCGTATCGGCCCCTAGGGTTACTACACCCTACGTAGC
>Ga0068855_100009717_pt1 | contig 11611 bp, 12 predicted proteins | sample KBSCornC52_FD_66592 | JGI IMG/M metagenome (GOLD analysis project Ga0068855, IMG submission 66592) | Corn rhizosphere microbial communities from Kellogg Biological Station, Michigan, USA - KBS Corn C5-2 | ecosystem: Host-associated > Plants > Roots > Rhizosphere > Soil ...
GGCATCAGGATCGTCCTGTGCCAGCCCAGGACGGGATCCCTAGGCCACCCTCCAGCAGCGCGTTGTGCCGGCTGCGGAAGGCCGCACCGAGGACAGGACGAGAAGACAGCGAGCAGGCAGGCGTCAAGCCGCCCGCGACTGGCTCAGCGTAAAGGCCAGTAGATCGCCGTCGGTGGGCTCGCCCCACGTCTTGCGCGCAAGCCAATCGAAAAACGCCGTCTCGCCAAGTTTCGAGGTCAAGCCGCGGCGACGCCAATCTTCGCGCAAATGCGAGCCGAGTTGCGGCAGCATGTCGTCCTCGAACGATTGCCGCGCGATCTCCTGTTCCGACTCACCTTGTTCCTCATACAGCGCGCGTGCCTCTTTCCGGCGGTAGGCAGCGTACTCGTCCAGCAACCGTGCTTTGAGTTCATCGGCAGGTACCGTACCGGATAGCCCTTTAACCGTGCCGGCGGCCGGCTGCTCGATGAGGTCTACCGGCGGGGCGTAGCCTTTCTTCAGGGCATCCTTGAACAACGCCGGGGCGCTACGAACAGGCGGCAGTGCCGTACTACGCATGCGCTGTTCGGTCATCTGCAAGGCAGCCCGGATACGGTTCTCCTCGCTGTCGGCATACAGCGTTTGTGCCTCCTTCAACGGGATGCCGATCTTGACCATTCGATCGATCAACGTGCTGTCGAAGACATTCGGATGCTCGTCGAGCGCCAGCATCGGCTGTTTGCGTTCGGTGACGCGAAATTGAATCTCGGCGACCCGTCGGCCTTCTCGGTGCTCGATGAGCTCCACGAAGATATTGGTTACGGCGTTCACTTCCGCGATGGCCGGACGCAAATAATCACGCTTGAAGTATTTGTACTCGCGCTTAGCTTCGTCGCCGGCCTCCGTATCGGGCGTCCCGGACAGAATCGGGCGCCACCAGGCCCATGACTCACGCATCGTCAGATGGCTGGGATTGGTCAGATATCGAACGCAAATCTCGTACAGGGCGAGCCCCGCGCTGCTGCGCAACTGACTTTGGAACTGCAGGCTCAGCCGCGCGTACTGCACCGGATCAAGCAGCTTTTTCTTGATCTTCGGTGCGAACGAGAACTCAACCCAGACGCGGCGCGTGGCGGGATCTTCGAGAATTTCGGCATCGGCAATCAGCGTCGAGATGCCCCACTTGCGGCCGGGCTTTTGGCTCGACGTGCCTTGACTCCACTCGACTTGCACGGACACCATCCGCCGCAGGTGCTCCTTCACGAGCGCCGTATCGTTCGAATCGAAAGCGGAATTGGCCACGATGTCAGAGAGCAACGCGCGATAAGTGTCGCCCGACTCGTCGGCCTGTTGAGCAACGGCCAGCAGCACGTTGAACAGCTTTCGCGTCAGCAGCGTGATCTTGCCGCTCTTGGGCTGAATCGCGATCGCTTCGACGGCCTTTCGCAGTTCAGCGGAGCTGGGACTCACGACATCGGTCTTCTTCGCGCGCTTCGTTGCCATGCATCGGTCGTGGAGGAAAATTTTCAACAGGATACAGAGTGTGGTGATGGGCGTCTACAACCACAGTCTCACCCTTCGCGGTGAAATGCGGTTCTGTGTTGCGCCTCACCTCGACCGCCTCCCGCAAAGCCTCACCTAACGAAAATGGCGGGTACCGATGCATTTCATTGTCGGACGCGGCCTGCACCTTAAACCCACCCCAACGCACCCGGCAACAAGCGCTACGAGACGCTCCCGTATCCACTCACCTCGTTAAACGTCGCTATTTCGCGACGACAATACAGCCAAGCGTCTGGCGAAAGCTTTTGCGCCTCCGCCAGTCAATGCGAGGACCGTTTTCGACTCCACCGGACCCCGATCGGTTGCTCGCCCAGCCGGCAAACGTGCACTCGCTTCACGGCACGAAGCGTACGTCTCCCGCAGCGCGCATCGCGCAACAGTCCTCGCGCAAAAAGTCGCGGTTGAGCGCAACGGGCGGATCGCCACTATCGGTGTGGGTTCCCTGGCCCCACCCCTGTCCTGCCGTAGAAAGGCGCAGCCCCCCGAAAAAGCTCACCTTCACGGAGCACGAGAAGCAATCCGGCCGTGCTTTGCCATCATTTCCAAATTGTCTTTGTCGTCAGCAGGTCCCGGAAACACTCACCCAAAGATATTCCGATCGGCAATCACCCTCGAGCCGGTATCGCGTAGGCAGGGCTCCCGCAAACCCTCACCCTGCTCTGCAGCAGCGGAAATTTCTCAACTCTGTCCGATACTTAGCGCGAGCGCCTCGAGCGAAAGGCACTCGACCAGCGGCTCCCGGATCGTCTCACCCTCCGCCGATTTGGGTCCAGCCGACCGCGCGACGCGAGTCCTCCGACTCATCCCGAAAAGTCTCACCTTGTCGCCGTCTAGTGCCATCTGACGACAGCTCACCATGCAGCGTGAGCGTCGTTTTCAACGAAAGTGGAGACTAACTTCGATTGGAACCCGATTCGAACGGTCGATATGGATCCCGAAAATCCTCACCCTTTACGTCTTGAGTGAATCGGCCGGGGGCTCGCGCATCGCAAAACGATCTATCCTGCAAAGTCTCACCTTAAGCGGGCCGATCACCGCCAGAGGCCCCTCCCGGCATCGTCGCCCTCTCACGCGCGTGCGATAACGATCCCGAGAAAGCTCACCCTCGACAGCGGTGATGCACCAAACCATGCCAAAACCCGCCCCAACATAGGCCTTCCCTGAAAAAGCTCACTCAGCGTGCGCGTTGTTTCCCGGAACCACTCACCCAGCGGTAAACGGACGTCGAATCGACGACCCAAGTGCCTCTTCCAACCGCCCCCGCAAAGCCTCACCTACACTCGGTTTATCGAACTGACGTCCTATCCGGTATACGGTGCGTACAGCGGCAACAGCTCCCGGAAAGTCTCACTACTCGCCTATCGATCGGGAAGCCCGCATCCCGAATCCCCTCACATTGTTTCCCGATACCGCTCACGCACGTTCCCGAACCCCATCACGGATTCGTCCCGTGGCGGCTCACCTCGGCTCCCGTAAAGATTCACTCGATCGCCGCGAAAGCCTTGCCAGGTAAGGCTGAGCCATGGCGTTAACGTCTTTTAATAAGGTTCAAGGGTGTTTACTTCAATGGCTCTCAAGGAAGATCCTCTGTGTGCTCGAAGATAGATGACGCTCGAAAAGCGGTTCCGTCCCGTGAAACAAGCCGTCATAAATTGAAAACGCAAAAAATCCCATCAAGATCAATGTATTAGCGAAGATTGCTCGCTTTGTTTCACGGAAGAGCACATCGATCTCACACGCAGGCGACAGATTGAAACCGGTCTGCCCTCCGTCCACCACGCTCGAGCTCCATCTTTTCGATAATCGTATCAATTGATACGTAATCCGTTATTATCCATACACCACAACCTCGCCACGACACCCCGATGACGCTCGACGAAGAACGCGAAGCCATCCGACGAGAGCTTGAATCGCTGCGTGCGAACGGCGCCCACCGTCGTGAATTATCGCTGCACGCCTGCAAGCGTTTGTTCTTCGATCTGGGAATCCGGCCATCAACAGCCGCCGTCCGGGAATTGACCCAAACGGGCAGCGCGAGCGACATTCCAAAAGACATCGATCATTTTTGGGAACGGATTAGAGACGCCTCGCGTGTGCGGATCGGGCAGGGCGCTATCCCGCAATCGCTCGAAACGAAAGCCGGTGAGTTGCTGGGTGCCCTGTTCGAACACGCCGTTGCCGATGCCAAACTGACACTCGACGGCGAGCGTCGGCAAATATTCGAGGCGCTCGATGAAGCGACGCGTGCACTGCGCGAAGCACAAATTCGCCGCGAAGCGGCAGAAGACGCCCGGCTTCACAGTGAAGCGCGCGCGGAAGCGGCGCTCGCGCGCGTGCGCGAGCTCGAAGCTCAGATCAGCGCGTCTGCCGTATTGCACGCAAGCGGTGACGAGGCCGTGCAGGTCACGATTACGCGGCTCGAGGCGGAAAATGGGCGGCTCGAACAGCGGCTGGAAACAGAACAAACGACGAACGCCGCATTGCGCGAGCGCATCGACGAGCTTCACCGAGAATTGCGTGAGCGCACCGAGCATTACGCCGCGCAAATCAAAGATGCCATTGCGGAAGCCGAGCGCCGCGTGAAACCGATGCTCGTCGAACTCGACGCGCTGCGCAGCATGGCCAGTACTTATCAGTCCGGCATTCGCGACGCGAGCCGCAAAGAATTCGATTTCATTCAACAGCTTAGCGCGGCGAAAAGCCGAGGCGACCGGCTTGAAGCCCAAGCGCGCGAACAGTCCGACGAAATCGATGCATTGACCCGCGAGCTTGCCGTGGTGCGCGAACGGGGCACCGTCTCCCCGCAGCTTAGCGTCCTGATCCGTTCGTGGGCCGAGACCGGAAAACTGGCCGATGCCGATTTTGCCGGGATCGGCACCGCGCTCGACGCTCACGTCGATTTGCCGAACCATTGTCCCAAATGTGCAGACGGCGAGCCCGAGCTCGCGCGCACAGGTGACGGCTACGAGTTGCTCTGTCCGGAATGCGACCATTCATCGGGCATCAAGCGATCGCGCCTCGAAGCCGTGACGCGCTTTCTCGATACGTCGCGCACGGATTTGCCGGGCCTCAGCGCTTGATTCGTCACCGGACCAACGCACTGCTGCCGGAAGGTGAGTAAATTCGGGACCTCAAAGGTGAGCCGAATCGGGAGTACTAGGTTATGCGGCGCCAGCTCGAGGCCGATTGTGCGGGGCTTCGAGAGGGGACGGCGCTTCTGCCGATTGCGTAGTGCCCGCCTCTTCATAGGCTGCAACAGCGAATGCAAACGCGGCGGGCAACGCGTTCGATTTACCGAAGGTCGCCGGATCGTCCGTCTCCGGGTAAGCCATATCCTCCGGGCGTTTGAAAAGGTCGAGCACATCGGGATCGTGCCGGCTGGCAAAGCCGAGGTCCGCCAATGCCTCCGCTTCGATCGCATGCAGTAACCGCCAAGTCAGCGGCACGCCCTGGACGACATAGCGCGCCGCGATATGTCGGATGATGTGTTCGAGGTCGCGCGCTGCGGCCTGAAAGCGCAGCGCGGCAAGATCGTGTTCGTTCACAGCCGCTCTCCGAGTATCGAGATACTGTGTAAATATACAGTAGTTCGGCAGAGCGACCAACTGCCGGGTGACCGCACGCCGACGCACGCCAGAGCGCCGGTGGACGCCACGCCTTACCCGTGGATGACGATCAGCAGGGCTTTGGCCTCGTTCTTGCCCGCGTTGCGAATGGCATGCGGCACGTCCGCTTGGTAGCGCGCGGTATCGGCAAGCTTGAGCCGCTTCGCTTCTCCGTCGGCTTCGATTTCGATCGAACCGCTCAGCACGGTCAAATGCTCCCGCGTGCCGGGTTCGTGCGGGTTCGAGACCAGTGCGCCGCCCGGCTGCAGCGTGAGTTCGTACCACTCGAACTTGCCCGCCAGCTCGATTGGGCCCCAGACACGCAATTGGTATTTCGCGTCGTGTCCGTCCAGCGTCGGGATTTCGTGTGGCCCGGATACAGCGATCGTTTCGTGCGCCCGCTGCGCGGCGAACAATTGATCGAGGCTCACGCCGAGCGCGTTCGTGAGGCGCCAGGCGACCGCGATCGTTGGGTTGGCCTTATCGCGCTCGATTTCCGAGAGCATCGACTTCGACACCCCGGCCGCGCGCGAAAGATCGTCCAGCGTGAGCTTGCGCTCCGTGCGCAGCCGCTGAATCTGCTCGCCGACGCGCGGAGGCGCCGAGATCGAAGAAGGCGCTCCGGAGGCGGGTAAGGGTGTGGTGCGTCGAGTGATCGAGCTTGCCATTTGGTTTTCGATCGCTTAAAGTTGTTCGCTATATCGAACTTGTGTTCGGAAAATTGGAATTGTTCGGCAAAACCGGACAACCGACTATAACAGTAATAGAGGCGCGTATTGCGCGTCACTCGGCGCGAGCGGCGTCTTTCCTGGCAGGAGCGAACGAATGCGCGACACTTTTCTCGCCCACTTGCGCGGCACGATCGATCAGATCCGCGCCGACGGCTTTTACAAAACGGAACGCGTGATCGCGACGCCGCAGTCGGCCGACGTGCGGCTGGCGGGTGGCGAAGCGGTGCTCAATTTCTGCGCGAATAACTATCTTGGGCTGGCCGACGACGAACGCCTTATCGCTGCGGCGAAGCAAGGTCTCGACAACGACGGCTTCGGCATGGCGTCGGTGCGATTCATCTGCGGCACGCAGACGGTGCACAAGGATCTCGAGCGCGAACTGTCCGCTTTTCTTGGCACGGAAGACAGCATCCTCTATTCGAGCTGCTTCGATGCGAACGGTGGCCTATTCGAAACGCTGACCGATGAAAGCGACGCGATCATCAGCGACGAACTCAATCATGCGAGCATCATCGACGGCGTTAGGCTGTCGAAAGCGAAGCGCTATCGCTACAAGAACAACGACTTGGCCGATCTCGAAGCGAAGCTGCGCGAGGCCGATGCCGCCGGCGCGCGCTTCAAGCTGATCGCAACCGATGGTGTCTTTTCGATGGACGGCATTATCGCGAACCTTGCCGGCATTTGCGACTTGGCAGACCGCTACGGCGCCCTCGTGATGGTCGACGATTCACATGCGGTCGGTTTCATCGGCGAGCACGGCCGCGGCACGCCCGAGTTTTGCGGCGTGGAAGGGCGTGTCGACATCATTACCGGGACGCTTGGCAAAGCGCTGGGCGGTGCGTCGGGCGGGTATGTCGCCGCGCGCCGTGAAGTCGTCGAGTTATTGCGGCAGCGCTCGCGGCCTTATCTTTTCTCCAATACGTTGACGCCGAGCATTGCCGCGGCCTCGCTCAAGGTGCTCGAATTGCTCGTAAGCGAAGAAGGCGATCGCCTGCGCCGGCGCGTGCGCGCCAACGGTGAGCGTTTTCGGGAGGCAATGAGCGCGGTCGGATTCACGCTCGTACCGGGTCAGCACCCGATCATTCCCGTGATGCTCGGCGATGCGTCGGTCGCCTCGCGCATGGCCGATGCGCTGCTCAAGGAAGGCGTCTATGTCATTGGCTTCTCGTATCCGGTCGTGCCCAAGGGACGCGCACGCATCCGCACACAGATGAGCGCGGCGCATACGCCCGAGCAGATCGATCGCGCGGTGGATGCGTTCACGCGAGTCGGCCACTCGCTCGGTATCGTCTAAGGAGCCTTGAAAAATGAAAGCACTCGCGAAACTCGAACGCGCCCCGGGACTCACGCTGACGCAAGTGAAGAAGCCGGAAGTCGGGCACAACGACGTCATGATCCGCATCAAGCGCACGGCGATTTGCGGCACCGACATCCATATTTGGAAGTGGGACGACTGGGCGCAAAAGACGATTCCGGTGCCAATGCACGTGGGTCACGAGTATGTCGGCGAGATCGTCGAGATGGGCGAAGAGGTGCGCGGCTTCGCGATTGGCGATCGCGTGTCGGGCGAAGGACACATCACCTGCGGCTTCTGCCGCAATTGCCGCGCGGGGCGGCGCCACTTGTGCCGCAACACGGTCGGCGTCGGCGTGAATCGCGAAGGCGCATTCGCCGAGTATCTCGTCATTCCCGCATTCAACGCATTCAAGATTCCCGACGAAATCTCCGACGATCTCGCCGCGATCTTCGATCCCTTCGGCAATGCGACGCATACCGCACTGTCGTTTAGTTTGGTCGGCGAGGATGTGCTCATCACGGGAGCGGGGCCTATTGGAATCATGGCGGTCGCGATCGCGCGGCACGTCGGCGCGCGCAACATCGTGATCACGGACGTGAACGAGTATCGTCTCGGCCTCGCGCGCAAGATGGGTGCGACGCGGGCGGTCAACGTCACCAAGGAATCGCTGCGCGATGTCATGACCGATCTGCACATGACCGAAGGTTTCGACGTGGGGCTCGAGATGTCCGGCGTGCCGAGTGCATTCACCGGGATGCTCGAAGCCATGAATCACGGCGGCAAGGTCGCGCTGCTCGGCATTCCTCCGGCGCAAACCGCCATCGACTGGAACCAGGTGATCTTCAAGGGGCTGGAGATCAAGGGAATCTACGGACGCGAAATGTTCGAGACTTGGTACAAGATGGTGGCGATGCTGCAAAGCGGCCTCGATCTTTCGCCGATCCTCACGCATCGCTTCGCCGTCGACGACTACGAGCAGGCGTTTGCGACGATGCTCTCAGGGGAAAGCGGCAAAGTCATCTTGGACTGGACCGCGTAATTGTTCGAAGCCGTCATGCGTGGCGGCACCACGATGACGGGCGCGGGCGATTAGTTATCCTGAACATTCTCACCTTCCGCGCTTGGCCGCTCGAATTCGGCTTCGATGCGGACCTGCACGTCGTTGCCGACTGCGGGATACCACGTTGCCAATCCGAACTGCGCACGGCTAAATGCGCCGTGCGCCGAAAATCCGATCGTGTCTGCCTTCGTCAACGGGTTGCGCCCGTAGCCGTTGAACGTCACATCCAGCGTCACGGGGCGGGTCACCCCCCGGATCGTAAGTTCGCCTTCCAATGTGCCGTGCGCGGGGCCCGTGCGGACGAAGCGTTGGCCGACGAAGCGAATCGTCGGGTAAGTTGCCGCATCGAACATCTCGGGGCCTTTGACCATCTTATCGAGCAGCGGCACCTTGGTATCGACGCTCGCGGCATCGATCGCCACATCGACCGTGCTGGCTTCGAGCCCACCCTTGTTCCAATCGAGCGTGGCATGCGCACGGTCGAAGCGCAGCACTGGGCGCGAGTACTTCAAATGCTCGACATCGAACGTGACGCTCCAATGATCGGCGTCCATCGCGTATCGGCCGATGGGCACTTGCGCCTCGTCCGCCGATACGGTGTGCGTGACCACACGCAGCGGCGTGCAGGCGGACATCGATAGCGCACTCGTCGCAATCGCCGCGGAAACCACCAACACAGTGCGCGCGGCGAGCAGTCCCATCGCAAAGCGGGCCATCGTCATCTCTTCCTTCCTCGTCGTCTTGCAAAAATCGGCTTGGCCGCGACCCGTGCGACCGGTCCCGAAACTTCTCACCTTTCGTCGAACGATAGCTTATATGGGATCGTCTTCTTGACAAAGGAGAACGATCATTCTACCTTTGCCGACATGAAAATAGCTAAGGATGCTTCGCTGCCCGCCGAGCGCGCCGAAAGTGCCCATCCGCTCGGCCCGCGTGAGCGATTGCTCGAAGCCGCCGAAGCATTGATCTATTCGGGCGGCATTCATGCGACCGGCGTCGATGCCATCGTTCGAACGGCAGGCGCAACACGCAAGAGTTTCTACTCCTACTTTCAATCGAAGGACGCGCTAGTGGCCGCCGCACTCGAGCGCCGGCATGAGCGATGGATGAACTGGTTCGCGCACGGCACGCTGAGCCAAGGAAGAACGGCCCGTACGCACCTGCTCGGCATGTTCGACCTGCTGTATGAATGGTTTGCCGCGCCGGGCTTTCATGGCTGCGCGTTTCTTAATGCATCGGGAGAAATTGCCTCGTCCGACGATCCGATCCGCGTGGTCGCACGAGCCCACAAGGCGGCGCTGTTGCGTTTCATCGCTGAGCGCTGTGATGCGTTTGCTGCCGAGCACCGTATCGGCGCGCGGTCTGCCGCAGCGCTCGCCCGTCAGTGGCTCGTGCTGGTCGACGGCGCCATCGGCGTAGCGCTGATCAGCGGCTCGGCCGATGCCGCGCGCGATGCGCGAGCCGCCGCTCAGCGATTGCTCGATCACGCGGTCTCCCCGCCGCAACGCTCGGCTTTGAAAGCGCAGCGTCCATCGTTGTCGAACTAGGAGAAGCTTATGTCGAATACAAGCCCAAACGAAACCCGTCCGCCGCTGCCGCCCTTCACGCTCGAGACCGCAAAGCAGAAGGTGCGTGCGGCCGAGGACGGCTGGAATACCCGCGATCCCGAGCGCGTTTCTCTGGCCTATACGCCGGACAGCGTTTGGCGCAACCGCGCAGAATTTGCGACGGGGCGCGCCGAGATCGTCGCGTTCTTGAAACGCAAATGGGCGAAGGAACTCGACTATCGCCTCATTAAGGAGCTATGGGCGCATGACGGTAATCGCATCGCCGTGCGTTTCGCTTATGAATGGCACGACGATTCGGGCAATTGGTTTCGCTCGTACGGCAACGAGAATTGGGAATTCGACGAGCATGGGCTGATGGCGCGACGGTTTGCCTGCATCAACGATTTGCCGATTCGCAACACCGATCGCTTGTACCATTGGCCGCTCGGCCGCCGGCCCGACGATCATCCGGGGCTGTCGGATTTGGGCCTCTGAAGTTCAGTTGTTCCCTGAGTGGCTTCCTTGTTGGGGCCGATCGCGCTTCGTCGCAGTCGGCCGCGCTTCGTTTCTTTCTGGTTGAGCCCGCCTGCTCGCTGCCGGTACGAATATGATGCGTACCGCTACGCGTCACATTCGTCACGTCTACCCGGCGCTGTAGTAGAGTGCGCGACGAACGGCAGACAGCCGAACGAATGGTGGGAATCAACAACGACACTGCCGGCGGCGGCCGGCAAACGGAGCGGGCATGCGTTTAGGTAGGGCGGCAGCGCGTCGGGGTGGCTCTCGCGCGGTGAGGGCGGCATCGGCCGTCATAATCGGGGCGGCCGCGCTCGCCGCAAGTCCCTCGCAAGCACACGCAGCCGATTGGTGCGGCGGCGGGGTGTGGGTCGACGCGATGCTGGCCTCGCATCACGTCCATCCCAAGCAATCGTTCGAAGATGTCAATCCCGGGCTGGGCGTGGAGTGCTGGCTTAACGGGCAATGGGCCCTGACGGCGGGCGGGTTCCGCAATTCACTTTCGCGTCCGTCGTGGTATGGCGGCGGCGTTTGGGCGCCCGAGTTCGCGCATTGGGGCTTCGTACGCTTGGCCGTCATGGGCGGGCTCATCTCGGGCTATAACTATGGCAGTTACGGCTTCGGACACGATCATTCGATCGGGCCGGTGGCTGCGCCGATCGTAATGGTTACCTATAAGCGCGTGGGCATGAATTTCATTCTCGTGCCGCCGATTCCGTCGGATAACCTGCCGTTTACAATTGGGTTTCAGGTGAAGGTGGGGTTTTGAAGACGAACGGACACCCCGATGTCGGCTAGGCCGCAACCTTCAATTGACCCGCGACGAGGTCGAATTCACGTGCAATCGAAACAAGCCGGTCCTGCCACTCCCACACACCGAACACGTCGTGGACGTTTTGCAGGCAGCTTAGCAGGGCGACGGTGCGCACGTTGTAGACGTTGATCCGAGCTTTGAGTAGCGCCTTGCGCAGCGCGGCGATACCGGCATCCATATAGGCCGGGTGGTTGAGTTCGTGACCGATCAAGTATCGGACAGGCACGCCTTCCATCGCGTTGGAATAGTCCACCGGGCGAATGAAGTGCCCGATCGGGCAGCCGCCGCATGCGCCACGGTACGCACCCCCGCCCCGCGGTAAAAGGGCGGCACGCCGCTGATCGCCAAGATGGCCGACGACTTGGTCGTAGATCTCCTGGTGCGTCAAGAATCGTTCGTTCTTCATGATTTCTCCTTGCTCGGCGACCGGCACTTATTGCATTGCGCGCCGTAGTGTTGATCTCAGTATGGTCGACGTCTCCGAAAGCCGAAATAAGCG
>Ga0068855_100009724_pt1 | contig 11605 bp, 11 predicted proteins | sample KBSCornC52_FD_66592 | JGI IMG/M metagenome (GOLD analysis project Ga0068855, IMG submission 66592) | Corn rhizosphere microbial communities from Kellogg Biological Station, Michigan, USA - KBS Corn C5-2 | ecosystem: Host-associated > Plants > Roots > Rhizosphere > Soil ...
TTCGTTGCCCAACGGGCAGAACAAGTTTGGCTGCGGGAGGAAGCGGCATACATATTCAGCATGCCTCGACCTCCCCAATTAGTAAAGCTAATTAAGATACCGAAGACTAGGATTGCAAATGTGCAGTCGCACCCCGGAACGAAGCATCCTGAAGGAACTTAGGATTCACCGTGATGGTCCGGACGCGGATGCCTTCCGAAAGCAAAAGGAGCAGCAATCATGAGCGAAAAAAAATTTAAGGGCGTTATCAAGCTGGACGTTCGGGATTCGACGCCCGACTGGGCACCGTACCTCCCGCCAAAAGCGCCGGAAGGCGCGCCGAACATTCTGTTCGTTCTATACGACGACACGGGCCTTGCCGCTTGGTCACCTTTCGGGGGCAAGATCAATATGCCGACGCTGCAAAAGGTCGCCGACCGTGGCTTGATGTATTCTCAGTGGCATACGACGGCGTTGTGCTCGCCTACCCGATCTACCCTCTTGACTGGGCGCAACCATCACCTCAACGGAATGGCCGCGATCACGGAGGCAGCCAGCGGATATCCGGGCCAGCACGGTCGACTGCCGGAAACGTGCGCCACAGTCGCGCAAATCTTGCAGGGCGCCGGCTGGCGCACCTTCTGGTTGGGCGAGGACCATAATGTCCCGGAGCAGGACGTCGCCTCGGGCGCCAGCCGCAAACAATGGCCGCTGCAGCAAGGCTTTGACCGGTACTACGGATTCCTGGGTGGCGAGACCAACCAATGGTATCCCGACCTGGTCGAGGACAACCGGTTCGTTGATCAGGAGTATGGTCCGGAGGATGGCTATCACCTCTCCAAGGACTTGACCGACAAGGCCATCGGTATGATCCGCGACCAGAAGGCCAGCAATCCTTCAAAGCCTTGGTACATGTGGTTTTGTCCGGGTGCGAATCACGCCCCGCATCATACCCCGAAGGAGTACATTGACAAGTACAAGGGCAAGTTTGACGACGGCTACGAGGCTTACCGGGAATGGGTATTGCCGCGCATGATCGCGAAAGGTATCGTGCCTAAAGGGACGCCAATCACAGCGCTCAATCCTATGCCGCAGGATAGGGCGAACCCGGCAGACGCGGTGCTCCCCTGGAATACTTTGAAAGCAGATGAGAAGAAGCTCTTTTCGCGCCTGATGGAGGTTTACGCCGGATACTCGGAGTACACGGATGCACAGGTCGGCCGCATCATCGACTATCTGGAGCAGAGCGGCCAGCTTGACAACACGGTCGTGCTCTACGCCGCCGATAATGGCGCCTCCGGAGAGGGCGGGCCGACCGGTTCGGTCAACGAGAACAAGTTCTTCAATGGCTACCCGGACGAGCTGTCAGAAAATTTGAAGCTGCTGGACGCCCTGGGCGGGCCGGACACCTACGAACACTATCCCACCGGATGGGCAGTCGCCACCTCGACACCGTTCAAGATGTTCAAGCGGTATTCGGAATACGCGGGCGGCACTTGTGACCCGCTGGTGATCTCCTGGCCCAAGGGCATCAAAGCACACGGCGAGGTCCGCAACCAGTATCATCATTCCACCGATATAGTTCCGACGATCCTGGATATCTGCGGGCTGGAAATGCCCAAGATGTATAAGGGCGTGGAGCAGATCCCGCTCTCCGGCGTCTCGATGCGTTACACATTCGACGCCAAGCCCGACGCGCCCACGCAGAAGAAGCGTCAATATTACGCCATGCTCGGAAGCCGCGGCATTTGGGAGGATGGATGGAAGGCCTGCGCGGTCCACGCCCCGCTCAGCGGCAAAGGCAAATTCGACAAAGATCGGTGGGAACTATACCATGTAGAGGCCGATCGCTCGGAGTCGAAGGACCTGGCCAAAGAGCAGCCCGCGAAACTAGAAGCGCTGATCAAAGCTTGGTTGGAAGAAGCAGACAAGAATCTGGTGCTGCCGCTGGATGACCGGAGCGCGTTGGAAGTCCTCGGCACAGAACGGCCTTCCGAAGAAGCGCCGCGCGAGCGCTACCTCTACTATCCCGGCACGGCTCCTGTACCGGAGGGCGTGGCCGTGAATACTCGTGGCCGCTCGTACAAAATCATCGCCAACGTGGAGATCACTGATCCGAATTGTTCGGGTGTGATATTCGCACACGGGTCCCGGTTCGGCGGCCACGCGCTCTTTATCAAAGACCAAAAACTCTACTACGTGTACAATTTCCTCGGCATCAAGCCCGAGCAGCAATTTGTATCCACGGAGCTGAAGCCCGGCAAGTATTCGCTGGGCATGGAGTTCAGCAGAGAGAGTGCGGGCAAGTACCAGGAGTCGCTCGGTTCGACCAAGCTGTATGTGAACGATAAGGTCGTCGCCCAAGGTCCTATGAAGACCCAGCCCGGCAAGTTTACGTTATCTGGCGATGGCCTGTGCGTCGGCCGCGATAGCGGCGACGCCGTCAGCCAGGAGTACAAGACACCCGGAGAGTTTGAGGGCGGTACGATCGAAGTCGTTGGCGTGAGTGTCGAAAAGGCCCAATATCTCGACCTAGAGAAAGTGGCGGCCATGGCCATGGCTACGGATTAGCCGCTCTCTGCGATCCAGGAATCCCGGCCTGGTATCTTCGACTCGGTCGAAATACCGGGCCCGATTTCACTAAGACCATGACGCCATGGAGTGCCAAGGGCTGGTCTTTTTTGTCGCGACTGAAAAGGCCTCGCCGGCACAGACTTTCTGCATCAGTTTAGAAATGCCGGCGTCTAAAGCGAAACGATGCCAGATCACGAGGAAGCGGGGCCATCGACATCGACACAGCTCGCAGTCGAGCGAACTCTATTGGCGCACGAGCGAACCCTCATGGCATGGGTGCGGACCGCCGCGTCCCTGATTTCTTTCGGCTTTACGATTTATAAGTTCTTCCAGGGCCTGCGGGAAGCTGGGCAGCTCAAAGTTACTACGCATCTCCTGGGATCGCGCAACTTTGGCCTCTTGATGATCATCATCGGTCTCGTGGCGCTCATCCTGGCTAGTATTCAGCACTGGCAGGACACAAGGACGCTAAGAATGCAGTACCAGGTCAAATCCCGATCGGTGGCCGTTTGGGTCGCCGGTCTGATTGCGCTCCTCGGGAGTGTCGGCTTACTGGCCATTCTGTTAAACCAGTGACACGCGTGTTCTGACGCTTCCTAGAAACTCCATCCCAGGCTCGACGTTACGCCATAATCACTCTTGGTTGCCACACTTCTTGGTGGCCTGCTGTCATACGTCAAATAAGCCCCGAACCTCCAATAAAGATCCTTGATCAGTTGGAACTTCACGCTGGCATTCCCATTCAGACGCAGGCGCCCTGGGTCGGTAAAGCTAGGGAAGGAGTTCAGGACAAAGCGAAAATCTGTCGTTTTGAAACGGTAATATTCCATAGCGACACCCGCCAAACCCTCCGCGCTGTTGGTGTTCGGAACTGAGGTTGTTCCGTTGCCGTTGTACAGCTCGCGAGTCCAGACACTCCCGGCCAGCCAATAGACTTTGTTGTGCTCGTTTTCTCTAATCAGGTGGCCGAGCGCACCACCTAGCGTGGTACGAAGCTGGAGTTGTTGCTCGTCATTGTGCTGAAAATCTGCAATGGCGGCTGCGAAATACGTGTTTCTCGTTCGCCCAAGGAATCGCAGGGCATTGAGGCTCAGATCCTCTCTAAAATTGCTCGGACCGGAGTCGGAGCCATTGAAGGAGGACTGGAAATTCGCTGTGGCTCCCCAGAGCTCCCGGCGATAGGCCACATCGGTATTAAGAGAATACTGAGTCTGAGCGTCACTCTTGGCATAGTTCATTCCCCCGTCAACGCCCCCGTGCAAGCCCTGCCAGAAAGAGGTCGCTGTCTGTTCGATGGCGATGATTTGCGACGGGGGCAGGCTGTGGGCCTCAGGCTCGGGGCCGACAGCAATCTGACGTCCTTCCCCCGACTTGTCCGGTGTCGCGAGTGGGCCGCTAAGAAGATCCCCTCTCTCCGTCCGGACGACAAATAGTTGCGGGCTGTCCACTCGATCGACTTTCGACCAGTCGACCGAGACCGTCCCATCCACGTAGTCCAACTTTACATATAGGTAGGCCCGGTCTAGCTTCTTGATCTCGCACGTCCAGCGGTCACCGTTCTTGAAATAGATCGTATCGGCTTTGGGCCGGGCGCGCGCCGGCCTAGTGCAAACCGTTATCAAAACCAGAACAAACAGAAGTCGCGACAGGCATGCGTTAGGGCTGTAGTCAGCCATTAGTTTGAAACCTCTTCCACGAAACTTAGACTGGGGCGAACGGATGTGGATTCTCTTCTGCAAGCCGGACTGAACAAAAAGAAAATCGCTCGGCGCCGTGCAACATCTTACCTGGAGATGACCGTCAAAGCGGCGGTAGATGTAGTCCTTCCCCTAGTCCAGTGGCTTCGGCTGGCCCTCGAAGCCATGGGCGCTTTGTGCATTGCTGTGGGCTTTGTCTACGCGCTTGTGAGTCTGTCAGTACTTCACTGGCGCGGGCAAACGAAGAGCTTCTTGCGGGTTCGGCTGACGTTCAGCCGATATCTGTCGCTCGCGCTCGAGTTTCAGCTCGCATCCGATATTCTCTCAACTTCGGTTGCACCCAGTTGGGACGAAATCGGGAAACTAAGTGCAACGGCCGTCATCCGGACCGCTCTGAATTATTTCCTTTCGCGCGAGATAAATGAATACGAGGAAAAGGAAAAAAACAAGGGCTTGGCTGAAAAGTTAATCGATGGGAAAGCGTAAAGCCATCCTGCACTTCAATGTTGGCTAATGAGATCTGTGGCGAGCTTTCTTAGGGCTGGCTATTTGGACGGCTGTACGGTCACGCTGGCCGGCTGCGTTGTCACGAAGGTGAGGACCGTTCCCGCCGGTATTTCAGCGGCCGGGCCGCGGGTCGCCAGGTTTGTGGCAACACCGGCGCCTCCACCCACAGCCGCCCCGATCGCCGCACCTTTGCCGCCACCGGCGATGGCGCCGATCGCCGCACCCCCACCCGCCATCAACCCTGTCCGGATCACATTCTTCTTCGTGCCGCTCTTGGCTTGCACGCTCACGGTGCCGGTGCGAATCGCTAGATAACGCCCGGAAGAGAGAAGAACACGCGACAGAGCGAGCGTGAGGGAGGCCTTTCCCTTAACGCGGCCGCCCTGATCCGCGTTGACGACGGTACCGATAACTGTCGCGCCGGGTTTGGCCAAGGTATGACCGTCAACAGTAAGGGAGTCGACCAATGTCGTCTCAAACTCGTTTTCCGTTTTTGTGTGCTTGGTGTCGACAGCGGCCAGAGTTCGCACACCGATGGATGTTCCGGTAGCGATCGTGTAGGTTTTGGGCTGGGGCGGCTTTGGCGGTTCCACCGGAACCGCGGCGAGCGTCGGGGGAGCTGGCGCTGCTTCGGGCGGAGCGCTTGCTGGTGCCGCAGCGGGGGGCGCCGCCGTAGGCTGGACTTTTGCCTGTTCAGGCGATGCCGCTGGGGCGGCCGGCGTGCTTGCCTGGGCTGGAGCTGAGGCCGCCGCAGGCGGTTGCTCCTTTGCCTGATCGGGTCCTTTGGATCCGCAGCCGACCACGAACAAGCTTCCCGCTAAAAGAGCGGTTATTCCATGTCTCATGACAACCTCCATACTGAACGCGAATCTTCTCAAGCGTGACGTTTTCCGTCAGCGACCTACTTCATCTGTTCGGAGCCGGCATACTCGACCAATTTCGTGATGAGCTCATCCGACGGCGCAGCCTTGGTGACTTTGCCGGTAAGAATGTCCTTGCTGGTGACTTTGCTGGCATACAGAGAGTTGTTGGCATCCTCGTCAGGCCGAAGGGTTCCGCCCTCTAACGAGAGCCCACCAAAGACGCCCCTGGAACGCGACCAGGATAGGATATCGGCTTTCATTGTTGCGTCAGTCTGCGCGGTTGCTTCCCGACCCACCGGGCCTGCCGCCACGGAGGCCTCACCGCCAAGCGTAAATTTGCTCGATAACAGTCCCTCCATTCCTTTCTTGCTCATGACCAGCATCACTACGTCGGTTGCCGAACCCCCGGCCTGAAGCCCAAAGCCACCGCCTTCAATTCGCATCCCTGCCGGTATGGTCCAGCCGCCCGCCGCCTTGCGGCAGGAAGCATATCCACGTCCGTACTTGCCAGAAAAGATGAATCCCGCTTTCTTCATACCGGGGATCACAACGACGCAACTTGCCTTATGGAACAAGTCGTTCGGAATTCCCTTGTCTGGGACTGATTGGATTTCACTTAAGACGTTCCCGGACTCTTTCAGCCGCTGAATGTCTTCGTCTGAAGCTGCCACAAGAAGGCTAGCTGCCAAGCTGGTTGCCAGGAGAGTCGTTGATATGAATTTCATTGTCTTGAACGTTTCTTGTAGCCTATAGTTCCGAACTCTATCAATTGCAGGTCTGTGATCCGCTTAAAGAATCACGCCTTACAGATAAATAGTTTCGGGCCCGACATCACCCTGTTTAACTCTCATCAGGCCGACTAGTGTTTCTTTTTTTGTGCGACTTTTCGCACCAAGTATAAGGCAGATTCGATTCGAGGGCCATTGGGCTTTGGTCTAGTAGCCCCGCGGGGGCGCCCTGACCTGTGGGGACCATCGTGCCTTTTGCCGCTCTGTCTCGGTGCGGCTGCAACTCTGTCAAGGTCACTGCATGCTTGCGCGGACATCTTTTAGCTGTTGATCGACCTTGTCAATGCGGATCAGTCCGCCGCGCGGATATTCATAGTCAATAGTGATGTAAATGGAAATCGGCAGAAGCACCGCGAAAGCGAAGACATGAACCCAACTTCTTCTCTTGTTCGCCGCGGTCGCGTGACCCGCTAGAAATGCTCCAGCAAGGGTCATGACGGTCAACATACCGAAAACCGCCGCAGGCGGATGGGCCTGTAACGCCGCAGCACGTGTGGACGTGATATCGATCATGTCGTTCAAGGAAGAAGCAACGAGCGAGGTGACGGCGGCGCCATTCGTCTCGACAGTTTTTGCGGCTGCCAAAGCTCGCTTCCAGATTCGCTTTTGGATGATGTTCGACCGAGCAAATCCGGCCATCACCGCCGCCACGTCGGGCATCGCTTCATAACTGGCCAGCCGCGAATCAACATACTGCCGAAAATCAGCGCGGAGTTCCGGCTGGGCGGTTGATGGCAGCAGGTCGATGCGCAGATATGCCGTTCCAATAGCGTTTGCTTCCTGAACGATCAAGTCGCGCCGTCGCTCGAATCTCGACGCAGCCCCGGAAAACGTGAAGGCGATGAGTAAGCTCAGGAGGCCAAAAATAACTCCCTCCATCGCTCCGAACCCTTCGAATCCACTGTCAGGGTAACGCGACAAACGCCGGAGTCCAGTAGTACGCCCGATTACTAGCATCAGGACGATGCCCACGAATAGCGCACCGATGAAAGCCCAAACCGAGTAAATGCTCGAAAACATGGATTTTCAATTTTACGGAAGCAGGCACGGATAGTCCAGGAGAGGACTCAAAGAGGATCCTTGCTAACAGTACCGGGAGCCCGCAAGTATCAAACCGCCGGTCTTCATCCAGACGCGTTCTGTGTCAACGGGGAGGATTGACTACGACATAAGTAGTGTTCCCGCCTGCGAATTGGGGTTGGTACCAGGTGTTGCCGCACTGCTGATAGGAAATGCCGTTGACGGCGACCACAGTACAGGACGGCGGTACGGTATTCACTACCGAACCGATAACTGCCGCAGTGACCATCGCGGTTGCTGTGACAGCAGCCGCCGTAGCCACGGGATGATAACAGCAACCGCCGCCATAATAGCCGCCACCGTAGTAGCCACCATGGACATTCACGTCAACGTTGCGGTTCACGTTGACGTTCGTATTGCGATTTACGTTTGTGTTCCGGTTTACGTTCGCGTTCCGATTGACATTTTGATTTCGATTAACGCTGCTACGCGAGCTTGCGCGAGCAACTCCTCCTCCACGTGGCCCGGGGAGGGCTGTACCGGCTAAGAGAAGCGCGAGCGCGGGCATAAGGTAGCGGCGAGTGTTCAATGTCATAATCGGCGTCTCCTATTTCTCTTTAGCTTCAGCGAAAACGATCTTGTGGGCGTCTGGAGGAGGGTCGAATATGAAGGCCGCGTCATTGTACGACGGGGCTAGGTTCCAGATAAGGACAGATGTATGTTGCGGGCGGGCTGCATCCGTCGTGGTAGTCGAAACAAGTTTTCTGGGAAGCGGATGGGTGCCTAGCTGAACCCAGACTTGCCAATCCAGACCGGGTTGGCGGAACGCATAATGTTCGCATGAAATACCCCCGATCTCACCGGCTCCGATGTCGGTTGCAGAAGTGATCTCGTCGGTGGCGCGTGGGGGCCTCCCCAAAGGAACAGATCCACCAGAGGGATTTGAATGTCGTATTTTTTATCGAGAACATCTGCCAATTCGACGACCGTAGGAGGGGCTTTCACCGTTGCATAGAAGCCCGCACGCCGCGCAAAAAGCGTGAACGCTTCGCCGTCATATAGGAACAGCTGCGAATTCAGTTCGCCATTTATATCGACCCGCATCTTGTTGGGCGAGCTGGCAAGTATGTTGGTGGTGTGGCCGTATTGCACCTTCTCCCCATTCTCCAGAACATCTTCGTCGGTGACTGCTGCCTCCACCTGGAAATCCTTCAGGGTTCTGAGATACTTGCCCATGTCGTTCAGCGCCTTCATCGCATCGGTGTCGATCTGGTCTGATTTCGATTCGCTCGCTTGTTGTGCCAGGAGCGGCCCGGAAAGCCCAACACTAATCACCAGAAGCGCAATTAGGTACTCGATGGTTCGTTTTATCAGATAGGTCCAATCTGTACTTGTCTTAATCAGCCGGCGGCGTCCAATTGGTCTTGCCAACAATCCAGTCGATCAGAACTATTCTGCGGCAGTAGCGCGGGAGATGCAATGAGACTTTAGCCCAGTGCTCGTTTAACGAAAACGCAATCTAGAATCGGGAAATCATCCCGTCGCCGAGGAGTATAGTCGAATCCCGATCCTCCGGCCATCGGACCTTAGGCTAGCAGCGTCGTACTGCTGTTCTTCGTTTCATGCTGTAGCAAACTCGCCATCGAGCGACATGGCAATGGGCGCATCTGTCAAACCGGCTAAAACTGCTTTTAAACCGAACAGACGATCAGGATCTCTTTTTTGCCCTCGAGCAACAGCTGTAAAACAGAAGAAGATGTCCGGCGGATGCGAGCCTTAACTTCTTCCTCACAAAGCACCCTTGGGCCCGATGGCGATATTGTCGCCGGTTACAGCAAGGAGTGGGCCTACTCCAAGGTAAAAGTTAGAAATTGGAGTTTCGCATCGCGTTGGATCTGTAGCACAACCGGCGCGCCAGAGGGCAGCGCCTTCAATGCCGCTCGCAGCGTCTCCAGCGTTGTCATGGGCTGTCCGTTCATCTGTCGGATGACATCCCCGGTCACCAGCGGTACCTCACTGGCCGAACCGGCGGCCTTCGCCGCGACAATAATTCCGAACGGCTCGCGCAATCCGGAAACCATCGATGCGATCTTGTAGTCGATCTCGACGCCGAGTATTCCGAGAGCAGGCACCAGATTCTTTCCAGGATCCGCCAACGAAATCACCTGGTCCATATCGTGTTTTTCTTCCACGACGGGCACGTTGAAAGTCGCCGGAGTCGCTCCGCGGAGTACTACGACCTGCGCCTTGTCTCCGAAATCGCGCAAGAGAAAGTGGTAGCTAACGGTCGGCAAATTGTCGGCTGGTTGGCCGTCAAGTGAGACCAAAATATCGCCGACCATAATGCCCGAGGCTTCGGCGGGGCCTCCAGGCAACACGTCCGAAATGATGACGCCATAGTTTCTAGGCAGCTTGAGTGCTGTTGCCATCGCCGGAGTGATGGCTTGAACGCCTATGCCGATCTCTTCCCGGCGCAAATGTCCGTATTGTTTCAACTGGTGATAGACGGTTCTCACTGTGGCGCAAGGGATGGCAAATCCCAGCCCTTCGTTTCCGCCCGATTGAGACAGGATAAACGTGTTCATGCCGACAACTTCACCGTCCACATTTACGAGCGGGCCGCCCGAATTTCCTGGATTCACGGGCGCGTCCGTCTGGATATAGATCAGTGGGGAATCGGAATCGGTCTGCCGTGCAACGGCCGAAATGAGTCCGTGGGTCACTGTGTTCCGAAGCCCCTGCGGGCTTCCAAAAGCAAATACGGTTTCGCCTTGCCGCAAATTCCGGTACGTAGCGAGCGGGAGTGCGGGAAGCTTTGGGCCATCCACCTTCAAGACCGCCAGGTCGATTTCGCGTGTCTGCCCGACGATCCGAGCCGGGACGATTGTAACTTTGCCTGAAAGGGCGGACTCCAACGATCCATCGGAATCGGGCGGTGGCAGAACGACCTCAATGCGCTGCGCACCGGCTACAACATGAGCATTCGTCACAATGTAACCTTCAGGATCGATAACAAAGCCGGATCCGACTGCACGTTGCCGTCCGAGCGATCCTCCTGTTCGTCCGGGACTTTCTTCTAAAGTTCCATAGCCCGTGACCAGAATCTGCACAACGCTTGGCGCAACCTGCTTAATCAGCGTGTCGACCAATTGATTGGCCCTTCGCAAGGTATCTCGCGGATTTTCCGATGCAGGCGCGGCCGCTTTCGGCTTTGCCGTTTGAGCGGAGGCAATCGGACCGATGCCCAGTGCCATCACGAGCGTCGCAAGCTTCAACCTGGTCAAGGCGATGTGCTTCACCGTTCTCTTTTTCTCCTCCTCGACCTGCTCAATGCCGGACCCTTCTTGCAATCGGAATAGCTGTTGGTTGCTTAAATTACATTTGTTTGATTTGAACCGCGCTGTTGATCATCGCTGGCCGGTACCGCGAATTTGCGAAGCATCTGTTTTAAATATGTTTTCTGCGATTGTCTCGATTTATTTTGTTTTCTTCTGTGATCAGGGGCTGAATTAGTTGGTGCGGCAAAAACCCATGCGTCGAAGGTCGTGCTTTCCGTAATGAAGTTGATTGCCCCTAGGGCGTATGCTCTTTCCCTGCATGGTTGAACACATCAATTCCAAATTTCGGCTTTCCCTTCGTTCCGCTGATTGTGACCGGGATGTCCGCCCCGCCGCCTTTCTTTTTGAACATCAGCGAGGCGGGTTGTAGTAAAAGGGACTTCCACCAGGAATCGACCATTTGAGATATTGACGCCTTCGTTAAAACGTGTCCGTGGAATTCAAATTTCTGGCCGTCCAAAGAGTATTCGCCCAGTAAGTTCACATTTGCACCTGGCAGCTTATAGGCAAGCTCGCTGAACTGAAGAACTCCCGCGTTCAGAATAAATCGCCCTTGCATTTGAGAAGCGATGTCCGCCGCTCCCGGTCTCGCCTTCTCGGGTTTGCCTTGGGCTCGGAGGCTGAGCATGTCTACTTTGTCCTGCACCTCCCGGTTGGTGAAGTGAATGTTCTTGAGCATGAACTTACCATCCAGGCCGAGTTTCTGCGAGACACTTTCGGTGCCGGGCGGGATTTGCAGCTTTGCCTTCGTGCTGATCAAGGCGCTCATGACGGGTGGCTCCGTTTTCACGGCCAGCGCCAGAAAATCTTGCAATTGACAATCACTGACATCCACATCA
>Ga0068855_100009729_pt1 | contig 11599 bp, 7 predicted proteins | sample KBSCornC52_FD_66592 | JGI IMG/M metagenome (GOLD analysis project Ga0068855, IMG submission 66592) | Corn rhizosphere microbial communities from Kellogg Biological Station, Michigan, USA - KBS Corn C5-2 | ecosystem: Host-associated > Plants > Roots > Rhizosphere > Soil ...
GAAGACAATCGCGACGGACACAACCACAACTTGAGTTGGAACTGCGGCATCGAAGGACCCACGGAGAATCCCGAGATCGTGGAACTGCGCGAACGCCAGATGCGCAACATGCTTGCGACGTTGTTGCTGTCGCAAGGAGTGCCCATGCTGTATGCCGGCGATGAAATGGCGCGTTCGCAACGCGGTAACAACAACGCTTATTGCCAAGACAACGAACTCAACTGGATCGACTGGTCGCTCGCGGAAAAGAACGGCAATCTGATTTCATTCATCCGCCTGCTGCTCAGCATCCGCCGGCAGTCGCCTGGATTGCGGCGCGAAACCTTTCTCAAAGGCGCGCGCGGACCCGACCGCGAACACAAAGACGTGAGCTGGCGTCATCCGAACGGCGAGGAGCTCACCGCGGCCGATTGGCACGATCCGGGCGCACAATCGATCGGCGTGCTCATAGGACAAGCATTCGTCGATTTGCACGGTGCCTCGCGCGGTCATTTGTTCTTCTTGTGCAATACGGGCGCTCAACCCGTGACGTTCTCGCTGCCGCATTCGCAGCTCAGCCTGCAGTGGCAAATCGTGTTCGATACCGCGAAAGCGAGCACCGGCACCGGACAGGTAATGCTCGGTCCCGAGAAGACATACACGTTGATGGCAAGGTCTGCGGCGTTGCTTGCGGACGGCCTCTACGATCGTCGCCTCGATCCGCGCGATACCACAGGTAGCGCCGCATGAATCACGCGGCGCTATCCGCATTGGCGAGCGCACGCGGTCTGGGCGATTCCTATCACGACTATCGCGGCGAATTCCGTGAGTTCCCCGCCGCTGCAAAAACCGCAATCTTGAGTGCGATGGGCATCGACGTGCACGATGCTGCCGCGATCGACGCAGCAGCCAAACGTCAGAATGCTGCAAGTTGGACGCGGCTGTTGGAACCGGTGTATGTGCGCGCCATCGCAGACACTATCGAAATCGAGGTGTCCTTACCCATCGATGCACAAGCCCGCCACTTACAATGGGTCGTGCTCGCAGAAGACGGCAGTGAAACGCGTGGCGAAGCGAGTGTAGCTGCCTTACCGGAAACAGCGCGCGCGGTCGTCGACGGCCGCCTGTTTGTCCGCAGAACCGTAGTGTTGGAACGTTGCTCCACCTTGGGCTATCACCAACTCTCGGTCGCTTGTGACAACGGTCTCGTCGCGACTACGAGCCTGATCATCACGCCCGAGCGGTGTTACGAACCGGCTGCGATGGAGCGCAACGAAAAGCTTTGGGGTCTCGCCGTGCAGCTCTACACGTTGCGTACGGAACACACCTGGGGCATAGGCGATTTCGGCGATCTGCACGATCTGGTGGAGCGTAGCGCACGTGCCGGCTGCAACATCATCGGCGTCAACCCGCTGCATGCACTCATGCCTGCCAATCCGCTACAGATTAGTCCGTACAGTCCTTCCAGCCGTCAGTTTTTGAACGTGCTGTACATAGATGTCACGCGCGTGGCCGACTTCAAAGACAGCATGAACGCGCGCGATTTCATCGCACAGCCGTCGGTGCAAGCCAAGCTGCAGAAGTTGCGCGAGACATGGAATGTCGACTACGCGGGCGTGGCCATACTAAAACTCACAGCGCTCAGGCTTGCCTATGCACATTTTCGAGCCGTGCACCTTGCATCTTCGTCAGCTCGCGCAATCAGCTTTCAACAGTACGTCGAAGCTCGCGGCACATCGCTCATGCACCATGCCATTTTTGACACACTCGACGCGCACTTTCGTAAACAGGGGCCGCAGTACTGGGGCTGGCCGAGCTGGCCCGCGGATTACACGAGTCCGGAAAGCCCGGCAGTACAGCGCTTCGCGAGCGAGCACTTCGAAGAAGTGCAGTTTTTTCTCTATTTGCAATGGATTGCCGAAGAGCAGCTCGCAACTGCGCAGGCGCGGGCACGCGAGCTCGGCATCACTGTCGGCATCTATGGCGACGTCGCCGTGGGCGTCAATCCGGGCGGTTCGGAAACATGGTCGAACCGACATTTGTATTTGGATGGCGTGTCCATAGGCGCGCCTCCCGATCCGCTCGCGCTCAAGGGCCAAGACTGGGGCATTCCTCCGCAAGATCCGAGCGAATTGCGCGAACAAGCCTACGTGCCTTTCATCACGTTGCTACGAAACAATATGCGAGCCGTCGGCGCGCTTAGGCTCGACCACGTAATGTCGCTATGCCGACTGTGGTGGGTGCCGCGCGGATTCACCGCAACCGACGGCGTATATGTGCGCTATCCGTTGCAGGATTTGATGCGCATTCTCGCGCTCGAGAGCGTGCGCAATCGCTGCCTGATCGTAGGCGAGGACTTGGGCACGGTGCCCGACGAGATGCGCACTGCGATGGAACGGTTTCACACGTATCACTACAACGTGCTGTTGTTCGAAAAGACGGCGGCCGGCCAATTCAAAGCACCGGACAAATACGTCACGCGCAGCTTGGCTTCCGTCACCACGCACGATCTGCCGCCGCTCAAGAGCTGGTGGGAAGGCTTGGACATCGAGCTGCGCATCAAATTGGGCCTTTATCCAACCGATGCGGTGCGCGATGACGAGATCGAGCAACGCAAGCGCGACCGCAAAGCGCTCATGGAAGCACTGATGAGCGCCGATCTGTGGTATTTGGGGCCGGACGAACCACTGCCCGAATTTTCTCATGCGCTCATGCGCGCGATACACCTCTATCTCGGATTTTCCAGCGCGCGGCTGGCCGTCGTGCAATTGGAAGATCTCATCGGCATGGTCGATCCGGTGAACGTTCCCGGCACCGACAAAGAACACGCCAATTGGCAACGCAAACTCACCCAGAATCTGGCGGATATCTTTCACAATCCTGAGATTCAGGAAGCGTTGCAAGCTATAGGCAAGGCACGGCGCGGAGAGAATCCGAATGCGTGAGGTATTGCAGTCATGCACTCAAGTAAACTCGGCGGCTTCATCATCGATTGCGACACCGACGATATCGAGCAAGCTGCGGCTTTCTGGAGCGCGGCGCTCGGCATGCCCGTCAAAGGTCGCTCGCACTCTCCCGGCGCCGACTATGTAGAGCTCGATAGCGGCGCACGCGATCTACACATCGAGATACAAACGGTGTCTCACGCCAGCCGCGTGCATCTCGACATTCAAAGCGACGACGTCGAAGCCGAAGTGCGGCGCTTGGAACAGCTCGGCGCGAAGCGCGTAGCACAAGTACAAACGTGGTGGGTCATGGAAGCGCCCACCGGTCAACGCTTCTGTGTCGTGCGACCCCAAGACGATCGTTTTGCCGAGAATGCGCGACAGTGGAAGTAGCAGCCCAACACCTCAATGCCCTTTATAGTCACCCGACAGTTATCCCAAGGAGCTTTCCATGAAACACCTCTTATTGCTTGGCCTCTTGGCCTTCACCTCGGTAGTCGCACAAGAGCGCACACCTTCACCCCCGAATGCCGAGGTGTACATCATCAGTCCCACCGACGGTGCAACGGTGAGCAATCCGGTAACGGTGCGATTCGGTCTTAAAGGAATGGGCGTTGCACCGGCGGGAATTCAATTCGAGAACTCGGGTCATCATCATTTGTTGATCGACACCGAAGTGCCGCAAGACTTGAGCAAGCCCCTGCCGGCGGTGGAAAACAAGGTGATTCACTTCGGCAAGGGACAAACAGAGACAACATTGACGCTGCCGCCCGGCAAGCACACATTGCAGCTCGTGTTGGGCGATCACTTGCACATCCCGCATGCGCCGCCTGTGGTTTCGAAGAAGGTGACGATTACGGTGAAGTAATTGCGCGCGGAGACACGTCCCGAACGGGCAGTGTGACTCTGGCTCTGTCTTGAGTCTGATGGCACCTGCTTTGTAACGATGCCAGAATGCGAGTGCTGCAAGGGGAAAAGTTCCCTTGAATTCGGCTTAATAAGCCATTGTTTTGGCGGTCGTTGATCTTAATCCACTTATCGAGAGGAGCTACCTTATGGCTGCCCGCATCGAAGAAATCACTAAGGAAGTTGTCGAGCTTCCGCGGCACCAGCGACTGGTACTTGTCAGGCTGCTGCTCGATCTGGATCAACCTGGCACCAGCGCTGACGTCGATAACGCTTGGGACGAGGAGATTCGTGCTCGTGTCAAAGCGGTTGATGAAGGCCGAGCGGTCGGTATTCCCTATGAGCAGATCAAGAAGGAAATGGCGGAACGATTTCCTCCACGAGAATCATCAAGTTTGTATCTCAGGCCAGTGCCGAACTGGTCGATGCTGTCGCGTATTACGAAGGTGAGCTGAGCGGCCTCGGTTATCGATTTTGGGAAGAGGTGAATGAGCACATTTCATGGATCGAGATGAATCACGAAGTACCACGGTTGCGATCGGGTGGTTATCGTCGCGTCAACCTAAAGATCTTTCCCTTTTACATTTCATACGTTGTTCGCGATTCGGTAATCTGGATTTTGGCGATTGCACACGGCCATACCAGACCTGAGTATTGGATCGACCGACCAGACGCCATCAAGTAGCCCGCCAGCGGAACACACGCAGCGCTCCGATCTGGCCGAGGGACCGCGATTGCCCCCATCCCCAAACGCAAAGGGCCATCTCGATCGATGGCCCTTTCTTCGACCTCAACCTCTAACGCGCGTTAGCGCGTCGCAGCTCAGCCCGGGTTATCGAACTTCAAGCGCACCATCGAGCGCTGGCTTATGGGTTGACCATCGCGCAGCGGCGGCTCGAAGCGCCATTGTTTGACGGCTTTGACAGCCGCGTCGTCGAACACATTCTCCGGTGACGAGTTGCGGACGCTCACGTCCGTGACTTCACCCTTTGGCGTCACCGTAAAGTTCACTTCCACCCAGCCGCTCAATCCTGCTTTGCGGGCAGACTCGGGAAAGCTCGGCGCCACGGTTTTGGTGCGCTTGAGTGAGACTTGTGCGACAGGTGTCAGCGGAGCAGATGCTGGCTTGGTTTGTGCCGCAGCCTGCTGTGCTTGACGGCGTTGATCGAGATCGCGCTCGGCTTGTGAAAGAGCAGCGTCGTTGGCCCTCACACCCGCATCGCGCGCTGCAGTCAACAGCGTCTGCGCGCGGTCGAATTGCTGCACATTCGTCGCTTGTTTGCCCGCCTCGATGAGTTTCGTCGACAGTTGTCGAGACAAATCATCGAGATCGTTGCGGCTCGGGTCCGACGCACGCACATTGGCGATGAGATCGCGCGCGCTTTCGCCCGCGGGATCGATGAGTTGGCCTTCAGCAAGACGCTTGCGAATGGTGTTCACCATCGCATCGGTCGTCGCGCGCTTATTGGCAGCATTACGCGCGTCGGAGAGCGCGCGTTCGACCGCAGTCAGCGTCGAACCTGCGTAACCCATCTGACGGGCGGCGACTAGATAAGCTTGCGCTTGATCGACCTGACCATTATTGGCCGCCTGACGCGCTGCATCCGCTACACGGCCGCCCAGATCGCGGAACGCCTGCGCGACGTTCGGATCCGTGGGATCAAGTTTGCGCGCTTCCATCAGCGAATCGCGTGCGCTCTCGCCCTGCGGCGCAATGAGACGATCTTGGTCGATGCGTTGCGTTGCTTGCGCGAGCAGCGTGCGCACTCTCGCGCCGACTTCCTGCGCTTGCGACAACTTCAGACGTTCACGTTCACGGGCAATCTGCGAGTCGAGGAATGCAAGGCGCGGATGATCGGGCTTGATGTCGCGCGCAAGCTCGAGCGAAGTCACTGCTTCTTCGAGCCGCTCGGCCGTCAATGCGGCCTCTGCCTTTTCCAATACCTTGTCGGCAACTGCCTTGATGCCGTCTTTCGCGTGCACGTTGTTCGGATCGATATTGAGCGCACTGCGATAGAGATCGAGCGCACTTTCGCCGGCCGGCTCGATGTACTTGCCGGCATCGAACGCCTTTTTCGCGAGCGCCAGTTCTTGCGACACAGGGTCCTGACGAACCTGCGAAGCGACGCCGGGCGCACCGTTTTGCGCGGCCGAATTATCGCCGGCCATGCGGCTAATGCCGAACCAGATGCCACCGAGCACCACGACAATGCCGGCCGCGATGCCGATGTAAGTCGGCAGGTAGTTCTTGCGGACTGAGCCATCGTCGCTCGACGAACTCAACCGGGCAGCCGCGGCACCGAGCTCCTGGTGGCGTGTAATTGCAGCCTCGAGCGTCAGCCGGGTTTGACCGTGTGACAGAGGCTTCAACAAAAAACGATAGATTTCGCCGGCGGCGGTGAGTCGTTTGAGAGCGTTGCTGTCTTCGGTCTTACCCGCCACTACGACCACGAGTTCGGGAAAGTTCTGCGTCAGTTGCGTGACCATGCCTTGCACGTCGGCGACGCTTGCGGTGTCAACTAACAGGACGCCGGGCTGCAGTACGGGCAGCTTCTCTGCGGCTTGGTCCAGGCCCGGGGCATCGGCAAGTCGCGTACCCCGCGGTACAGCCTTGCGAGCGGTCTCGAGGAGCGCCGCGTCGCGGCTCAGAACGAGAATGGGCGGATGCTGAGCGGAGGCGGTTTCAGACCCCCCGGACGCTGAGTCATCTAACTCGAAATTGACTTCGGAATTGTTATCGCTGCCGGTGCGTGCAGAATTGGAATTGCCCATGGACCCCCTCCTCAAGGGATTCCCTCCGTGAGTCGCAGATCTTACTGATGAACCCTATGTCAGATGAGAACCAGATCAGTCTTTTGAAGGTCATTGACGTGAACTGACGCGCAAAATTCTCTATTCCTGCTGGTGTCCGAACCTGAACTAATGGCGCGCAGCAGCATTCCTTCCTTTGACCGTGTCCATCCTTGCCTCGGGAGCTGCGTTGATCAACCCGCCCATTGCCATTCCTAAGCCCCATACAGTCGTCGCCGAGCAGGGTACCCGGGAAGACCCTTACTTTTGGTTGCGCGACGACAGTCGCTCGTCGCCCGAAGTACTGGACTACCTTCGCGCCGAAAACGCGTACACGGACGCCTTCATGGCGCACGCCGGACAGGAGTCTCTATACGACGAAATCATCGCCCGGATCAAACAAGATGAATCCAGCGTGCCGGTGCGCCTGAGAGGATACTGGTACAGCTCGCGCTATGCGATCGGGCTGGATTATCCCATCTACGTACGACAGCGCGATGTCGCGGGAGCTACCGAAGAGATTTTGCTCGACTGCAACGCACTCGCTCGCGAGCATGAGTACTTCCAAGTCGCAAGCTACGCAGCGAGCCCCAATAACGAATTGTTGGCCTATGCGGAAGATGTCATAGGCCGGCGGCAGTACCGCATCCGCTTCAAGGATCTGCGCTCCGGCGCATGGCTGGAAGACGTGATCGAGAACGTCGAGCCCGATATTGCATGGGCCGACGACAACCGCACGTTGTTATACGTCGCGAAAGACCCAGTCACACTGCAAGGCGTACGTGTTTGCAAACACGTACTTGGTACCTCAACCGTTGCCGATATCACGATCTACGAGGAAGAAGACGACACCTTTTCGGTATCCGTCGCGCGCAGCAAATCGGAACGCTATATCTATATCAGCTCTGAAAGCACGGTGTCGTCGGAGTGGCGCTTCGCGCCGGCAGCCGATCCGACACTTGAATTCTCGTTGTTTCTGGCACGAGAGCGCGATCACGAATATCAAATAGAAGATATTGACAAACGCTGGATCGTGCGCACCAATTGGCAAGCGAATAATTTCCGCGTTGTAGAAATGCCGCTAGCGGCGCATGCGGATCGCCAACGCTGGCGCGATGTCATCGCACACGACCCGCAGGTATTCATTCACGGCTATGAAGTGATGCGGGATTTCATCGTCGTGAGCGAACGATCCGGCGGCTTGCGCAAATTGCGCGCGAAACGCTGGGATGCGGCAACCGAATTTCATCTCAGCTTCGACGAACCCAGTTATGCAGCCCATTTCGGCGCAAACACCGAGATCGACAGCAACGAAGTACGCTTTACCTATACCTCGCTGACCACGCCGACCGAAACGTACGATTTGAATCTGCTCACAGGCGAGCGATGTCTTTTGAAGCGCGAAACCGTCCTGGGCGATTTCGATCGCGCACGCTACACGACTGAATTTCTCTGGGTCGAAGCGCGCGATGGCGAGCGCATTCCCGTATCACTTCTGTATCGGAAAGAGGTGGCGCGCAATGGCTCCGCGCCGTTATATCAATATGCGTATGGCGCCTACGGACATTCCAGCGATCCCGTGTTCAGTTCGATTCGCTTGAGCTTGGTCGATCGCGGCTTCGTGTACGCAATCGCCCATGTGCGAGGCGGTCAGGAACTCGGCCGGCGCTGGTACGACGACGGTCGCCTACTCAAGAAGCGCAATAGCTTCACCGACTTCATCGACGTCACGACGCATTTGGTGGCGCGAGGATATGCGGCGAAAGACAAGGTATTCGCAGCCGGCGGTAGTGCAGGCGGACTACTGGTCGGCGCAGTTGCCAACATGGCTCCGGAAAAATATCGCGCCATCATCGCGCACGTTCCCTTTGTCGACGTCGTCACCACGATGTTGGACGAATCAATTCCACTCACCACGCTCGAATACGACGAATGGGGCAATCCGCAGGGGCGCGATTACTACGAGTACATGCTGTCCTACTCGCCTTACGACAACGTACGTGCGCAGGCTTATCCCGCGTTCTGGATCACCACAGGCTTGTGGGACAGTCAGGTGCAGTATTACGAGCCCGCCAAATGGGTGGCGAAACTTCGCGCACTCAAGACTGACAACAATCCTTTACTGCTGCGAGTGAACATGGAGGCAGGCCACGGGGGCAAATCGGGAAGATTCGAACGATATCGGGAGATTGCTGAGGAATACGGGTTTGTGCTCGCAGGCTTGCAAGGTGTGGCCTACGTCTCACCCGGCGCGCAAAAATGAAGCAAAAAATAGACAAGCGCGGAGTCGAATGCCTACCTTCCGTCAAGTTGGGGATTTCACTATCCATTGGGAGAGTCGGGGCGAGACCGGCGCGAGGACGCGGCCAGCCCGCTCAATGACTGAGCATGAGCACGATCCTAATAGCTTACGAGCGTGACAGCGAACAACTGGCGCTCGACAAAATATTGACCAGCCGCGGATACAATGTCGTTCGCTGCGGCAATGGTCTCGACGCTTTGGATCAGGCGCGGCGCGAACCGCCTGCGCTGATCGTCAGCGATATTCTTTTGCCCAAGATGGACGGCATCGCGCTGTGCCGCAAATGGAAGCACGACGAGCGCTTGCGCACGGTGCCCTTCATTTTCTACAGCACGCGCTACGGCGATCCGAAATACGAGCGCTTCGCACAGGAACTCGGCGTCGAACGATTTTTGTCGCGGCCGGCGCCCATGGAATCGCTATTGAAGGCGATCGAAGACGTGTTACGTGAAGTCGAGGAAAAGACTCGGCAGCCGCAGAAGCCTACACAGACTAAATCGTCTCCGTCTCAGCCCGCCGCAACAGCCGATGCTGATGCATTAGCGCGCGCCACGCGCAAATTGCAGCGTCGTATCGGTGAACTCGAAGCGCAGGAACAGCGTGCGGCAAACGAGCTTGCACGTGCACGTCAGCTATTCGAAGGCAATCCGACCGCGCAGTGGGTAGTCGACGTAGAAACCGATCAATTCGTCGCAGTCAATGATGCAGCACTTGCTCTCTACGGCTATGCGCGTAACGAATTCCTCGCACTTACGCCCACCGCTCTCATGGCACAGGCTAGTTCGCTCGAAGCACCCGCGCCGGGACTCGTTTGGCATACGCGCAAGAACGGCAGCGCCTTTGCGGTTTCATTAACCACACGCGTCATCGACTTGGCCGGTAAAGGTGCTTCGGTAGTAAGTGTCACCGATGCCGCACCCCGACTGCGTGCGGAGCGCGAAATCAATCAGGCGGTGGCAGCGCAAAAGGCGTTGATCGCTTCAGCACCGGACGGATGTTGGATCATCGACAACGACGGCCACTTGCTCGATGTCAACGATGCATACTGCCGCATGTCCGGATATCGACGCGAAGAGTTGCTGCAACTGACTGCCGAAGATCTCGAGCGCAGCACCGCCGGCACCACGACAGTCATTTTGAATCTGACACGCTCCGTCACCCGCGACCGCTACGAAACCAAACACCGGCGCAAAGACGGCTCGGAATTCGAAGCTGAAGTGACTGTGGGATCGCTCGATGATGCGCAGGGTCGCAGCATCCTATTCATTCGCGACGTCAGTGAACGTCGCGCACAGCGCATTCGCGAACGCTCACAGCAGCATCGGCTCGAAGCATTGGTCGAGCTTTTCTTGCACGCGGACGAGATGGACGAGCATGCGCTCATGATGCGTACCAGCGAACATCTGGCGCGAGCTGCGACCAGTCCGCTCGCATTCGTTTACTCGGGCGATGCGACGGCGTCGCATTGGACGACTACGGCGTGGTTCGATTCAGTCGCTGGCAAAGCGCACTTCGAAGAAGAGCCTGTGCCGCTCGAAGCGGTTCCCCAATGGATGCATAGCGCGCGCGAAGGCCGTGCGGTGCTCAACAACGATCTCACTGCGATTACCCAACCCAAACCGCTGCCGCCCGTGCACCGCCATTTCGTCATACCTGTTACCTTCGATACGGACAGTATTCTGCTCATCGGTGTCGCGAACCGTTTGCGCGATTACAACGACGACGATCGGCGCGAAATAAAACGGCTCGGTGAGTTGCTCGGACGTTTGTTGCGAAACAAGCGCGCACGGACGCAAACGCTTGCGATGCTGAAGAAGACAGAGGTCGCATTCGAGTCGACGCTGGGAACGTTACTCACTATTGCCGAGCGCCACGATCCCTACACAGCGGGCAGCACGTTGCGAGTCGCAGAACTCGCAGTGGCCATTGGTCGCGAATTGGGACTCGATGGCGGCAAACAGCACGCGTTGCGTGTGGCAGCGATGCTGCACGATGTTGGCAGCACTATCGTTCCCGCTGAATTGCTGGCGCGACCTGCACCACTCACGCCGCCTGAATACACACTGCTGCAATTGCACGCTGCCGAAGGCGCGAAGTTGCTGAACGGCATGGAACTCGACGGACCGATTGCGGAAATCGTGCATCAACATCATGAGCGCTGGAACGGCAGCGGCTATCCGCAAGGTCTCGCAGGCGAAGCCATCCTGCTGGAAGCTCGCATTGTCGCGGTCGCCGACGTCGTCGAAGCCATGTGCTCGAATCGCCCGCATCGAATCGCGCCCGGTCTGGATGCAGCCATGGATGAAATTCAACGCAACGCCGGTCAGCTCTACGATAAACGCGTCGTAGAAGCGTGTGTGAAATTGTTCTTTGAGAAGGGATTTAAGTGGGAGAGGAGTTAGCAAGAGCCGGCTTCGGCGGCGCGACCGCTTTCACCTTCGGATATCTCTTCGACAGACTCAATTGCGCCGCACGGGATTCCAACATCGGCAACCGTGCGTGTGTAGGTCGTACACGTTTGACCGCTGCAATGTCTTCGAGCGCTCGCGCCACGTCACGCGATCGTAGCGATGTTTCGGCATCTGCGAGCACCGCATCTACAGCTTGTTGCAAACCCGCCTGTGCTTCAGCGTTGCTCGAATCGAGCTGCACCACGGCAGCATACAAGTCCAAAGCG
>Ga0068855_100009730_pt1 | contig 11598 bp, 7 predicted proteins | sample KBSCornC52_FD_66592 | JGI IMG/M metagenome (GOLD analysis project Ga0068855, IMG submission 66592) | Corn rhizosphere microbial communities from Kellogg Biological Station, Michigan, USA - KBS Corn C5-2 | ecosystem: Host-associated > Plants > Roots > Rhizosphere > Soil ...
CCAGCTCTTCGCTAAACACTGCATCTGGGGAGTCAGCTATGGCGAGGACGGGGGCGACGATAAGTGGCAGGAGGGTCGATTCGAAAACTGGCACGAGAGTAAATCTGGCGGCCTGGATCGGCAGCTCAAGGCGATGCTGAATATCTTCCAGAGCTTCTATATCCAGGGCGAGAGATTGGGAGTCTTCGTACAACTCGGGATCAATGATCCGAAGTCGAAACTGCAAGTCAAATTGGAATGCAAATTCATGGGCGACCGCCACGAGACTGAATTAGTCGTGTCACGGGACCCCGCGTCGCGCACAGGCACTAAAACTCAAGTGTTGTCATTTAAGGACCCGGACAAGTTTAGGACCCAGCAAGTGGCCACAGCCTGTCTCGGAGATCGATTCTACGTTCGCTGGTCTTTCAAAGGCTGGCCGCACAATGAGTCGAGACCCGATGACCGCAGCTGGGACGGCCCCCAGAATATTACCGCATCGGTGCGCCTGGACATGAAGGGCGATGGAAAACAGATGGTCCCCCCATCCGGAAACTGGGTGAGTTACGACACTTTCTCGGAAGGATGGCATAAACCTTCGCGTAGCCTGGACGAATAGAGAGTGACGGGAGACCCGCAGGGCGGGGGCTTGTCCCTCGCCGATCGGTAGGGCGAGGGCTTGTCCCTCGCCGGTTGCCAGGAAGCGCGGGGGTTGTCCCTCGCCGGTAGTGAGGCAGTGTTTGATTCATCTTCCCTAATAGTGAAGCGAAGAGAATCGCGGTGAGGACCAATCGAGGGGAGATTTGAATGGGCGACCCGACACCAAAAGATGCGAAGTATACCAAAGTACCCACGGCGGAGATGAGCCGTCTCTTTGCGCTCAAGAACGTGGAAGTGGAGTTCGTCAACCCTGTAGACTCTGAGGTCGGGCAGAAAGACCCGGATGGTCCGCTTGGGAATCCTGCCCCGAATTGTATGCTGGTTCATAAGACGCTCACCAGCCGGTGGGTCTATATCTTCCAGAGCCTGGGCGATAAGATCACCTGGTTTGCCGAGCACTGGCTCGATAAAGACGGGCTGCTGCATCCGGTGGATATGAAAGCGGCCAGGGATAAGGAGCGCAACAAGCGACCGGACCCGTCCAAGGCCGATGACGGCCACGGCGGCCAGATGACTCTGCCCCACACGGTTAACGGCAAACGGGCGTACTACGCCTTTTTTGTGATCGGAACGCGGCTCCCGCTGGAGAGCATCCACAAACTCGCGACGCCGGAGAACTTCAAGAAACTGTTCAGCGGCCTGGGCATCGATCTGAAGAAGGATGAGTCGTATAAACTGTTCGATCCGAGGGAAGACAAGCACCTCAAGCCGCCCCCGGGCACGGAACAGCCTTACATCCTGGTTTTCGATGCGCTGAGATATGGTATGAGCGCAAACAGGGCATTGCAGAAGCTTCGCGATCGGGAGGTCGCCTGGCTCGTGCCGGCTAAGAACCTGCCTGCCGCGCAGCGTGAACGTACGGAGGCGCGGCAGAAGAAGAAGCTGATCGCCTCCACCGTGAAGGCGCTGCTGGATGGCGATCCAAATGACAGGCTGAGTATCAAGAAGAAGCTGAAAGTTGACGACCTGAACAACTGGCTTAGCGATTACGATTCGAAGACCATGTCCAAGAAGGCCAATTGTAACGCGCTGGTCGGTCACGTACAAGAGTTCCTGATGGAACGCTTTCACATGCAGTTTACCGTGGAAGCCAATATGCTTCTGGAGAAGGTTGACCCAGACGGAGGCGACCCGGATCTCGCTCAGTTTATGCAGGACTACGCCGACACGATCGACCGGTTTATCGAAACAGATCAGGGACTGAAATATCTCACCAAGGTTGTAGACGACAAGAGCCACTTCATCCACAACTACGTCATGAATACCTCCAATGCGCCTCGCCTGTACTTTGCGGCGTTTCGCAGGATGCCGAGGGCCTTCATGTGGATCTTCAAGGAGGTGTTCATTCCGTACCGCGCCAAGTACGGCACGAGCTTTCGAGCTACGATGGTCGACCCGCTCTATGGTACGATCATCGCAAGAGAGTTTAGCGTCGATCTGGAGTCGTTTCGATGGACGAACAAGACGGGGCACGTCGTTACGGTCACCAGAGACGCGAACATCCGGGTCATCTATAACGATACGTTTACGCGCCCGACGCCCGGCGCCCGCTCCGGTGCGGACCCTCTCGGCGATACCGTGCACGATCCTCATGCCGTGACCGTGCCCGGCAATCAGCCTGCAGGCCCGACAGTAACTCGGGACGGCGGGCTGTCGGACGCACCCCGGGTAAACCGGGAAGTCAATATGACCCTCTATGAAGTCGGGCCGGTCACCGTAACCACTACTCACACGCCCACCAACTGGTCCAAGTATTTCACCGATAAGGACATCGCCAACATACAGAACGCGGCGAAGGAATTCACACAGGTATTGACGGTGCTTAACATGGGGCTGGCGATGTTCGACCTGGGAGATAAGGGCGTCAACACATGGTCGATCCTGAACGCCGCAGCTTCCCTTGGGAACACAGTTGTAGCGCTCGAAGCCATGACCCTCCTGGCCGAAGCAACCCTGCGGCGTATCGCGTTCGTGACGGCGATCTTCGACACGGTCAACTCCGTCCATAACGCGCTTCATGCCTACGATAAGGGCGACAAAGTCGCCGCCCTGGGGTTTTCTATCACCGCGCTGGGATCACTGGTGGCCGTGGCTGGTTTGGGAATGACATTGTTTGTCACCGGCGCCGCGACCTCCTGGACCGGTATTGGGGCGGTGATCGCGATCATCGGTGCGCTCGTCGTGCTGTTCGGAGGCAGCAACGACTCGGAGATTCAGCTCTTTGCCAAACATTGCATCTGGGGAGTCAGCTATGGCGAGGACGGGGGCGACGACAAGTGGCAGGAGGGTCGATTCGAAAACTGGCACGAGAGTAAATCCGGCGGCCTGGATCACCAGATCAAGGCCATGATGAACATCCTCCAGGGCTTTTCTATCGAAGGTCGGGCGTGGACAGTCCGCATCAGCTTGGGGATTCACAACCCGAAGTCAAAACTACAGGTCAAATTGGAAGCCGACTATGCAGACGAACACCATGAGCGGGAAGTGGTCATCGCGCAGGAGCCGAAGAACAAGACTGGCACCAAGACGCGCATCGTGGACCCCAAGGACGCGGACCGGAATGATACAGGCGGGGTGAGCGCGAGCTACGGAGGCGACTACTTCGACATTACCTGGTACTTCGGATCCAATAAGTATGGGGTTCGGCAGGACGAGCCGCAGCTAGAATCCAACCGCGAAATGGACATCTCGGTACGCCTCGACCTGAACGGCGACGGCAAGACAATGATTCCGCCTTCCGGGAAGTGGGTGAAATACCACACCGTAGCGCTCGCCTGGCGGAAACCCGCCCGCAGCCTGGACAATTTGTGAGATGAGGGCGCCGGGCATTTGCGGTCTGAACTCAAGAGAACAGATTTGTAAGACTATTACCTCGCGGGAAACGCGGACGTGCAGTGCGCCCCAAGGTAGGATTGGAAATCGATAATGAACACTGAAATGATGTCGCGCCGCGAGATGCTGGCACGAAGCGGCGCTTGTGGGCTCGCGGGCCTTGGTTTGGCTGTTCGCGTGCCGGATGGCATGCGCAACTATCCCGGTCTGGTCTTGGACAAGAACCCGATCGGATACTGGCGATTGGGCGAGCAGCAGGGTCCGACGGCGACCGATTCTTCCGCGCAAATGCGTCATGGAACGATTCACGGCGAGCCGGCGTTTAGGGAGCACGGCGCTCTCGCGGGCGATTCGAACACGGTCGTTGCGCTGGAAGGCCGCCGCTCCTACATCGAAGTCCCCGATAGCGCGGATTTCAGCGTCCCGACGAGTGGGAACGGTCTGACGATTGAAGCCTGGATGCGTCCGGACGCCGTGATCTTCAACGGGCAGACCGACGAGCACTACGTACACTGGATGGGCAAGGGTGAGCCGGGGAAGCATGAGTGGGGATTTCGGTTTTACAGCAACGCGTATTGACCAGCGACGAGATCAGGCAGAACTACGAAGCCGCAACTGGCCGCAAGCCCGGATAGCATATGAGATTGCGCGCCTGCCCCACGTGGCGGCCCGGCAAGTCACTCCACGGTTGATCAGACTTCCGGGTCTCGCCAGATGCCCCACACGTTGCGCTCCTCCCAGACTTCGGCCGGCTCTTTGCCGCCGAGGCGCAACGCCAGGGTGATCAGCGCGAAATGATAGCCCTCGTGCCAGATCATGTGCTGCAGGAAGTGGATCGGATGCGTGTAGGGTCCGACTCTCGCGGTCCCGGCTTTAAGATGCTCTCGCATCGCCGTCGCGATGGCGGCGCCGCTCAGCGCAAGCTGCCTGCGGATCTCGTCGAGATCGTCGATCGGAACCCAGGTCTCGCCGTTCTGCGTGTAAGTGTCGCCCAATGTTGTGGCAAGCTCTGGCGAAACCTTTGAGAGCCATCCGTACCGAACTTCGTGGATATGGCACATCTGCTCGTAGAGCGGCATGCCATCGTCGGATGGCTTCAGGTTCTTCTCAGTCTCGCCGATGAGCGAGCAGATATTCGTGAGTATCTGCGTCTGGCGGTCCCAGGATTCTAGGATCACTTCGGCCAGGTCTTGCGGCTGGGCATCGGATGTCATCGGGCCTCCATTCGTGTAGCGTTTGTGGAATGGTGTGAGATTTTGCCTGTCTGCGCAACCTTGAAGCCGGTCAAACCGCTTCATGGCGAAATCCGCAGGCAGCCCGGTTTATACAGACAGACATATACATTATGTCCAACTCCGCAATCCTTGTCAAGAGAGGACCGTGGATTGGGAGCGAAACCGCGGGCAGCCAGAATCTCCGCGCGGGAGCGCGAGGCTCCGCCGAGCTTGAGCATGCCGATGAACGACCCGGCAAATGAATCGCTTCGCGCCTAGCCCGTACGGGCGACGCTTCGCCGGCTGAGTACAACCGGACCATTCGCCCGGGAGCGCGAGGCTCTCCTGAGTCATTGAGCGATGCGCGCGCGGCGTACCGGCCATTTGGAACAAAACAGGCAGGGATTACGTGTAGAGGTTACGCGACGACCCGAGCAAGATTCAAACGGTGCCCCTCACACCCGCCGATCGTTTCTCAATTTGAACAGCAACATCGTTCCGAGCCGGAGCTCGCCCAAAATGATGGACCTCTTTAGCGACGACATGCGTCGCGATCCCTACCCGATGTACGACCAGATGCGGCGAATGTCGCCAACTCTCCGCGTCCCGACAATTGATGCCTGGTTACTGTTCGACTACGCGAGCGTCGATCAGGCCCTGAACGATCCAACCGCCTTCAGCAGCGCCGTGCCTGCGCCGGAGAACTGGTTCACCTTCTCCGATCCGCCGAAACACAGCCGCCTTCGAGGCCTCATCGCACGTGCATTCACTCCCAAAAGCATCTCGGAGCTGGAGAGCCGGATACGCGGCCTCTCGCGGAGGCTGCTCGATGCGAAGGAGGGAGAATCGGAATTCGACCTGGCGACGGAATACTCCGTTCCACTGCCGATGAGAGTCATCGCAGAGATGCTCGGCGTCCCCACCGAATACTTGCCGCGCTACAAGCATTGGAGCGATGAGATCCTGAAACTCAGCTACAGCCTTCTGCGCGACGATGCCGGGATCGCTTCGGTCGACGCCTATCGCAGCGTGACGCAGCAGATGCGGGAAGCGCTGCCGCAGTGGCTGGATGCGCGCCGGGCCGCGCCTCGAGACGATCTGCTTTCGCGCCTGGCTCACGCCGAAGTAGAGGGCGAGCATCTCACAAACGACGAGATCCTCGGCTTCTTCCAGCTGCTCCTGGTGGCCGGTCAGGAGACCACCGCCAACCTGATCAATAACGCCATGATCTGCTTCATGGAGCACCCGGACCAGTTAGCGAAGCTGCGGGCATGGCCCGAGCTGCTGCCGAGCGCCATCGAAGAAGTGATGCGCTACCGCGCGCCGCTGCAGTGGGTGATGCGCACGCCCGTACGCGATATCGAGATGAACGGCAAAACAATCCCGGCGGGCAAGCTCGTCGTCCCGGTGATCGGTTCCGCCAACCGAGATCCTGCTCGCTTCGAAGACCCCGAGCGATTTGACATTGCGCGCGACCCGAACCCGCACATCACCTTCGGCCACGGCATCCACCACTGCATGGGCGCGCCGCTCGCCCGCCTCGAATCTCGTGTCGCCCTCGGCGACCTGCTGTCGCGCTACCGCCACTTCGAGCCTGCGTCAGCCGATCCCTGGCCCCCGCGCAAGGCGCTGCACGTGCATGGGCCGGCGAGCCTGCCACTGCGGTTTGGGGCTTGAGCGCGCCGAGGAAATGCACCTCACCCAACCCTCTCCTGGCCGCTCGCTTAGGCTTGCTAGGAGAGGGCTATCTGGCCGACAGTCCGCGAATTCCCTCTAACCTTTACTAGGCGAAACCGTACCAACACGACGCGACAACGCTCGCCCCAGAACTCCCCTTCTCCTGCGAGCGCAGCGAGCGGACCAGGAGAAGCGGGTACCCGCTTGCGGGTGGTGGGGATGAGGTACAGCTGCCCACATGGTAAACTAGACTTACCATCCATCCACCAGGAGACACGCGTGAATCCCCGACGCCACCATCTGCTTGCAGCCACAGTTCTGCTCATCTCAATCATCGTCCGACCTGCGCATGCCGACACCATCGACGACTTTATCAAGCGGCAGATCAGGAAGCGGCATATCCCGGGGCTTTCGCTGGCGATCCTGAAGGACGGCCATGTGCTCAAGATGGCGGGATATGGCTATGCGAACTTGGAGCTGAGGGCGAAGGCGACGCCTCAGACGGTCTACGAGCTGGCGTCCATGAGCAAGCAGTTTTGCGCCGCTTCTATCCTCCTCCTCAAGCAGGACGGCAAGATCGACCTGGACGCGCCTATCTCCACCTACCTCGACGGCACGCCCGACTCGTGGAAGGCGATCAAGGTGCGCCACCTGCTCACGCACACCTCGGGGCTGCCGCGCGAAGGGATCAAGACCTCCGACAAAACAGGCCGCGCCGATTACACTCACGATGAGATGCTTAAATCCGCGGCGGCTATGAAGCTCGAAGCGGAGCCCGGCGAGCGATACTCCTACAGCAACCTCGGCTATAATCTGCTCGCGATGATCGTAGAGAAGGCGAGCGGAAAGAGTTACGGCGAGTTCCTGGAGCAGCGCATCTTCGGCCCGCTAAAGATGACCGCCAGCCGTGTCAACGATCTGCACTCCATTATCCCGAACCGCGCATGCGGATACGTCTGGTCGCAGGGCCGCGTCAAGATCGGCGAGTCTACCAGCCCAACGCTGTACTTCGGCGCCGGCGCAATCGTCTCCACCGTGCAGGACCTTGCGAAGTGGGACGCCGCGCTCTATTCGGACAAGCTTCTGAACGCCGATACGCGGAAGCAGATGGTCACTCTCACGCGCCTGAAAAGCGGCCGGAACGCTTACTACGGCTTCGGCTGGTTTCTCGGCAGCCTGCATGGCCACGCGCGTATGTCGCACGATGGTCTGCTCTCAGGCTTTCGCACCTACATTACGCGGTTCACGGACGAGCATCTGACGATCATTCTGTTGACCAACCAGAGCAGCCTCAGCGACCCGGCGGTGATCGCAAACGGCATTGCTCGCGACTTTCTCCCGGACATCACAGACTATCTCGCGGACGCGGGCGATGGCAAAGAGCATGGAAGCACTCTCGACCAGCCGCCCTCAAGGCTGAAACCAGCAGTACTCACTGCACTGACCGGGCGGTATGAGTACCAGAACAACCAGATGCTGACGGTCGAGGCAGACAGAGGCCGTCTGCTGGCCCACCTCGCAGGAGCGGACAGTGATACCTACGTGCCGCTGTCGGACCACGTGTTCGTCTGCGCCGAAGAGGCGACACGGATGAATTTCATTAAAGGGCCGAACGGCGAAGTGAGCGAGATCGAGATCCAGGAGTACGACGGCAAGCGCAAGATCCCGCGGATCGGGCCCCTGCCGCACTCGGTTGCCGCCGTCCCCGACCCGGACCCCGCCCGCACTGCGAAAGTGCTCGCGATATTGCAGGCGCTGTCGCAGGGAGGCAAGGCCGTTCAGGATACGCCCGGCCTCACGAGTGGCGCGAAATCGGACTTTGCGGACGCGGAGGCGGATCTGGAGGGTATCAAGTCGATCACTTACGTAACAGAGCGCGATCTGCCAGACCGTAAACTGGTCCGCCATAATGGAAGGATCGAGAAAGTGCTCTATTACCAGTGGAAGACCGGGAAGGCGACCCGCTATATCCAGGTCTACCTCACCAAGGACGGACTGGTAACGGACGAGGATGTAGTGGAGGATTAAGGGCACAGCGGCCGAACAGTTAATTAAGTTCCCGGCGCGCTCATTAGCGTGAAGCCGGTGGCGTAGATTGTGCCCTTGCCACCCTGACGGCCGGGCGCGTCGACCAGCAGCAAGGTGTCGAGGTGAATAGGGTAGTGGATAACGCCATCGGCGGGACCGCCCCAGTGCCCGCTGTTTTCGCCAGTCAGTGGGAACGATACGAAGCGCCAACCCTTCCAGTCGATTTTCCCGGCAGTTGGCTGGAAGGTCTGGCCGAGCGTATCTGTAAAGCGCGCATTGAGGATATCGCCGGACGCGTCGCCGTAGACCCAGGCTCCGAAGGCTTGCGGCTTTCCCTCCAGCGCCGCGCGCTTCTGGTTTTCCGGCTCCAGCCGCAGAAACTTCCACCCCGGTTCGAAGTCATAATCAACCCGTATGGCTTTTGAAGGCAGCCCCGAGACAGCCTCCGGCGCATTGACAATCTTCGCGGTAATCGTCGACTTGACCTTCGGATCGCCGTCGGGGAGCACGCGAAAATCGCCATCCGGCGGCGCGCTTCCTACCGGATAGCCAGCCAGATTATCGATCGGCCTGTATTCGACCTCCGGCAATGTGGCAACGGCGGTCCACCCGCTGCCTTTGAACTGTCGCTCGACCCTCACTCCTATTCGATAGCTACCGCGACCGTCCGTATGCAGCGGCAGGCTGACGGTCTGTTCAGACTGTCCCTGGTTGAATACCAGCCGCTTTGCGCTGCTCTCCGGTTCGGAAGAGAGCCGAATCCGGCCTTCGAATAGCGATTCGGTCGGATTTTCGATCCGGATCGCAACCTGGTCCCCTGCGGCGGGCTGAGGAATGATCCGAAGCGGGTGTGGATTGATAAGTAGCAATTCCTGCGTGAGCGCCTGGCCGCTGGTCGTAAGAAGCGATACTCTCAGCGGGATGGGCGCCTCGGAATTGTACAGGAGCGGGGCGTCACGCATGAACTTCTCGAGAGACATACTTGCTAGCGCGGGATCGGTCAGCACGGGCCCGATCACGTTCAAGCCCTTGCCGGGCGCTGCAGGGAATGTGATTTGCAGGCCGGTCGCGAGCGATCGATCGGAAGCAGTCCAGTTGCCGTCAGTCACGTGCCGCAGCGAGGTGAGCGCGCCGGCCGGCGACGAGGCCGATGCCGCGACGGGCGCATTCCATCGGCTCGCCGCGCCGAGCAGCGCGTTTTCGCCGGTCGGTGTCAGGTATTGCGGCGTGTCGGTGAGCGCGACCGCAAGGCCGCTCTCATCCGCTTTAACCTCGGAGGCGGCCCCCAGGTAGCTCTGCACGTGAAAACTTCCGGCGCTGCAGGGCACGCGAACGGTGTGCGGTTTCATGTCCGTCGTCCACAGCGCCAGTTTGGGTCCACCAGGCGACGTGAACAGCAGGCAGTAGTCGGATGCGTTTCCAAGGGAGAGGCGCTTGTTGTAGCGGCAATCGGCGAGAGCCTTCGAGAGCGTCTGAATCGCTTTGTACGTTGGCTTAGGCTTATAATCATTGTAGACCGTGCCGAAATGGTGTTCGGGCTCGTTAGGATCGACTCCATCGTCATGCCAATCGTACCAGATCGAGACCCCAAGGCCGCTGGCGATGTTGCTTAAGGCTTGCCGGACGATGTACTTGCTCTGTTTCTCGAGGTCCAGGCCGGGGTACTTCTCGGAGTATCCCCACTCGCTGCTGAGGATGGGGACCTGCTTACCGGACCCGGCGTAGCGCGTGATCATCGCACGAAGGCGGAGGAAGTCGGGGGCCGCCGTTTCCGGAGCGATATTGCGGTAGGGATGGAACGACACCGCGTCCCAGTATTCGAGCAGGCCGGCTCGAAAGCACGCCTCTATGAATGGGAAGTCCATTCCAGAGACGCCAGGACCGATGTACCACTCGTCCGGCGCAGCCGCGCGGATAGCCTTGCCTGTCGCGAGCGCCAGGGCGATATACTCGTCTACATTTGATTTCGGCTTCCAGAAGTCGCCGTTCGGCTCGTTCCACATCTCCCAGAGCACCCCCTGCCCCTTGAAGTGGGTGACCGAGGCCGCGGCGAACCTCGCGAATGCGGCTCGCGACTCCTCTGAACGCGGAGACCCTTGCTGGTAGAGGTCGTTGCCGTAGTCGAGGATGAAGATCGGCCGGATTTGGTGCGCCTTGAGGCTCGCCATCAGATGCTCGTAGCGAGAGAAATCGTACTGTCCGCGGGTCCGTTCGATGCTGCCCCAGGTGAAATCCATCCGGATCCACTTGAAACCGGCGGCGGCCAGCTGTTCCATCTCGCCCGGCCGCGGATCGGTAAAGTGGATATTCACTCCCAGCGAGGCGGGAACGCCGGGCGAAGGAATCGGATAGACTCTGCGGTACTGCGCAAGGGAGGGTACAGAGCACAAAAGGAGGAGGACGAACAGAAACGGCAGTCTAAGACGGAGCATTGCACTCATCTCCAGAGCGGGCAATCGGCAATAGGCATTCGGCAGTCGGCGATTGGCATTTGGTTTTTCACTACTGCCGAATGCCCAATGCCTAATGCCTACTGTTCCAGCTGCGCCATGACTTCATCGGGAATGGAGTAGGAGGCGACCATGTCAAGTCGGATCACCTTCGTTTCGTGGCCTACATGGAACGTGAAGACTTTGCGCGGTACATCCGACCCGACCCACTCGATAAACTCGCGGTGGAATCGCTTGATCTCTTCCTCGTTCACGGTAAAGGTCACCTGGCCAAGCCCCTGCAGGTGCAGTACGATAACTCGTCTCAATGGAATGGATCTCCTTGCCGCCTGACGATCTCATCGGAGGCTTATTTGCTCTCCGCATGCTGGTGTCGGACTGCGTGCGACGGACTAGAGTCCTTCGCTGTACTGCCTGCGGCCAAATGTCCCTTCGGGACAACAACGCCTAATTAGTGCACCCGTTGTGACCGCTGGACGACACTGACGACTTCACCACAGATGGCTTCGTAGTTTTCATTCGCCCGGTTTCGGCCCACAAACAGCCAATCCGATTCCCAGGTCGCTAAATCAGTATAACAAAGCTGCCGGTATGTGTCAATCGCGGCGAGTATACTCCCCGCTCTTGCCTCCGGACTTGGACTCCAGCCGTATGTCCGTGATGACCGCCGCGCGATCGATGGCCTTCACCATGTCATACAGCGTGAGCGCCGCGACAGACACTGCAGTGAGCGCCTCCATCTCGACCCCGGTCTTGCC
>Ga0068855_100009731_pt1 | contig 11596 bp, 9 predicted proteins | sample KBSCornC52_FD_66592 | JGI IMG/M metagenome (GOLD analysis project Ga0068855, IMG submission 66592) | Corn rhizosphere microbial communities from Kellogg Biological Station, Michigan, USA - KBS Corn C5-2 | ecosystem: Host-associated > Plants > Roots > Rhizosphere > Soil ...
GAACCGCGAGTGGGCACACATGCACCCGACACGCCGACGCGTTCAATGCATAAGTGCCCACTCGCGGGGCGCGCGGCCAGTCAACGTCCCGGATTACCGGCTTCCCGGGTGGCTCAGGTAGCTCAGGTAGCTCAAGTAGCTCAAGTAGCTCAGGTAGCTCAGCTAGCTCGGCCAGCCAGAACCTCGGCGGCGGCCTGCAGGTTCACTCGCCCGGCTCCGAACGTGCAAACGCTCGGTCCGGTGGCGAGCGCGGCGTCGTCGGGCATGCCAATCGCGACGAGCACCGTTTCGGGCCGCGCCCCCAAGAACGCGTTGACCCAGTCACGTTGCCACGGCCGGCGGTATGCATCGCGGACGACGAGAACCGCCGGCCCACCGCCGAGCGAGCCGATGACGTCGTCGGCGGTCGAACCACCCTCGATCACCGGGATTTCGCCTGCTGCCAAGTCGAATTCGTGCAACTGCTCGGCAAGGCTCCAGTGCGCTTCGCCGACAGCGAGGTTGGCCGGTGCCGACACGTTCACGACCGTCGTCGGCGCGTTCAGTGCGACGGTTCCCGAAGCTCGCACAGCACGACGTGCCGCAACCAGCCCCACCGATTGATCGATCAAACGACCGGTCCGCGGCGCCGGCGCCGCCCAGGCGCGCAACTTCTCGATTCGTGCTGCTGCGGCTTCGAGCACTTTCGCATCGAGCGAACCGTCGCGAATCGCTTCCGCGATGCCGGCACGGATCGAGGCGCAGTATTCCTCGCCGTCGACAGACCCGAGGAGCAGCAGGTCGGCACCTGCGACGAACGCCCGCACCGCTGCACCTGCAATTCCGTGGGGACCGGCCACAGCCTGCATGTCGAGCGCATCGGTGATCAGGACGCCTTCGTACCCGAGTTCTTCACGCAGCAGCCCGTGCAAGATTCGGCGGCTGAGGGTGCCGGGCTGTTCGTCGTCCAATGCCTTGAAAACGATGTGGGCTGTCATGATGCTCGTGGTGCCCGCTTCGATCGCAGCGGCGAATGGCGGCAACTCCCGGCGCCGGAATGTGTCAAGGTCGGCGTCGATCACCGGCAGCGCGTGGTGCGAGTCGGCAACGGTCGCCCCATGGCCGGGGAAATGCTTTGCGGACGTCGCAATTCCGGCGTCCTGCATGCCTTTGATGTAAGCGACGCCGTGGGCAGCAACGCGCGATGAATCGGCACCGAAGGAGCGCACGCCGATCACCGGGTTGCGGGGGTCGCTGTTCACGTCGACCGAGGGCGCAAGGTTGTAGTTGACGCCGTTCGCTGCGAGATCGGCCGCGATCGACGATGCGACCGAATACGTGAGGTCGATGTCGTCGACCACGCCTAACGCGAAGTTACCCGGATACGCGCTGCCACGAAGGTAGTCGAGCCGCGTGACGTCGCCGCCCTCCTCGTCGATGGCGACCAGGGCGTCGGGGGCGGTCTCGCGAATCGACATCGCGATGCGGGCCGTGGCACCGTCGTCGACCAGGTTGCTGCCATAGATCGCGATGCCTGACAGGCCGGCTTGTAACGCGTCGTGCACCCACTCAGGAGGCACGTCACCACCGGCAAAGGCTGGCAGCAGGCAAGAATTCACCAAGCGGTCGATCTCACTCACGGCCAGCTCCTCGTGGCAAAAAGTTAACAGAGGTCTAGACCTTTGTCGGCCCTGCCGAGAGCATACAACGGGCCGGACGACGAAAACGCCTGAACGGCCGACGTCACACTCGGCTAGCGTGACCTGCTCGTACCCGTATCGAAAGGCGCTCACGTGGCCGCCGAATCGCCCCTCGCCCGATTGCGGGCGGCTGGTTGCGTGTTCGCCGAAGACGAGGCCCGACTGCTCACCGATTCGGCAACCACGACGGCAGAACTGGCCGAGATGGTCAACCGCCGCATCACCGGAACACCGCTCGAACACGTGCTCGGCTGGGCCGAGTTCGCTGGCCTGCGCATCGTCGTCGAGCCGGGCGTATTCGTGCCGCGACGCCGCACCGAGTTTCTGCTGGAGCAGGCCGTCGCCTTGCTGAAAACGCGCGCCGTGGTGCTCGATTTGTGTTGTGGCACCGGCGCGATCGGGGCAGCCGTCATGTCCATCGCGGAGGACGTAGAGCTGCACGCATCCGACATCGACGCGGCGGCGATTCGGTGCGCAAAGGCCAACATCACCCGTGGCCACGTGTACCACGGCGACCTTTTCGATCCGTTGCCCCCGACGTTGCGGGGCCGGGTTAACGTGCTCATCGCCAACACGCCATACGTGCCAACGAAAGAGATCGACTTCCTGCCGGCCGAGGCCCGCGAGCACGAGCCGCGAATCGCACTCGACGGCGGCAACGACGGGCTCGACGTCCAGCGGCGCATCGCCGCTGGGGCGGGCGAATGGCTTGTGCGGGGCGGTCATCTGCTGGTCGAGACGAGCGAAAAGCAAGCCGCCACAGCCCAGGAGATCTTTGCCCGCAATGGATTTCGGCCGAGCGTCGTCAGCGACGACGAGCGTGGCGCGACCGTGGTGATCGCGACCGTTCAGTAGCGGAAGCGACCCACGACAGTGGCGAGTTCATCGGCAGTGCGGTGCACGTCGACCGAGGCTTCCTGGGTGTCGCCGACGCTGCTCGCCGTCGCCAGCGCAGCCGCCGCGACGCTCACGATCGTCCAAGCGATGTTGCCCGACGCCGATGCGGCTTCGGCGATCGAGCGGGTCATCTCGTTGCTGCTGGCGGTCTGCTCTTCGACGGCGCCGGCGATCGTCGACTGGAAGTCGTTGATGCGGTCGACGACCGTGCCAATGTCGCGGATCATGGCGACGGCTTCTCCGGCGTCCGACTGAATGGCGTCGATCATCTTCGCGATGTCTTCGGTGGCGCGCGAGGTGGCGTGAGCGAGGTCCTTGACCTCACCGGCGACGACCGCGAAGCCCTTGCCTGCATCGCCGGCCCGGGCAGCCTCGATGGTGGCGTTGAGGGCGAGCAGGTTGGTTTGCTGGGCGATCGAGGTGATCACCTTCAAGATGTTGCCGATCTCGGCTGAGCTCTCACCGAGTTTGGCGACCGTGCCGTTCGCCCGGTTGGCGGTGGTGGCCGCTTCGGCCGCGATGCTTGCGGCGCGAGCGGCGTTGTCGGCGATGTCGCGGATCGCGACTTCCATCTGCTCGGAGCCGGTGGCGGCGCTGACGACGCTCATGCTCACCTGGTCGGCGGCGAATGAGACGACGGTCGACTCGTCGGAGGCGCTTTCGGCGCTGTTCGCGAGGCGACCGGCGGTGTCACGCAGCTTCTCCGAGGTCGACGAAAGCGTGTGCACACCGGTCGTCACGGCGAAGAACGCGTCGGCCGCGCTATCGAGCATCGTGTTGAGGGCGCGAGCCATCTCGCCGAACTCGTCGGCGCGGCGGCTGCCGGCCAGCCGAGGGCGCAAGTTGCCGTCCGCGGCAGCCTTCAAGACCACGACCGCTTGATGCACGGGCCGGACGACGGCCATCGCGAGCCGCCAGGCGGCGAGGGCACCGACGACGACGCCAACCGCCAGCGCAGCCCAGGCCTCGTTGCGCAGCTGCTGGGTGGTCGAGGCGGAGTGGCCTGCGGAACTGATGACCAGCAAGAGGCCCACGACGAACGGGACGGCCATTCCGCCGAAGCCGATCACGAAACGGGCGCGCAGCGACAACCTGCGGCTGACGTTGAGCAGCAGCAGGCGAGCGGCCGAGTACGGGCGTTTGAGCCAGCGAGGCATCCGTATCCCCATGAGTTCGCGTCGAGTCCGGGCAGAACCTGGTTGAGGGGCTGGTCAGGTCTCTCACGGTCTCTTCGGCGTTTGCGGCGAGAAACTAAGCATCGGGTTTCGACAGATACCGCAGGGATTGCGTCGTCCGACCTGGTGGTCTTCGGCGATCGGGCGTGGCGCCGCGAAGATGCAGGCGACCGGCGATTGCCTCGCGGGTGGCGTCACAGAAGCGGCGGTTCGACCCCTTTGGCCGAGAATGGGAAGAGTTCATACTGATCTAGACCAATTTGATCGGCGTGGGCCCGGCGAAGCTTGCGTCGCTATGGTGCAGATCATGTCGGCGTAGGCGCTCGGCACGCTGTCGCGGACACATCTCGTTGAGCGTGTTCGTCCTTCCACGAATGGAAATGATCCGAAGTCCCGATGCCGGACATTTCGCGATCTTCGGCTAGCCTGGCCTGCCGTACGAGCCCGATGCGCATCTCGGTCTCCGTGATGTTCGATGGCCGGTGCATCAAGTAACAAACGGCGATCGATGGCGATTGGCGGCCCAGACTGCCGCAGCGACACGCCCGGATCGGCGGTTGTGGCGTTTGGGCAACGGCAAGTTCGGCGAAGTTTGTAAAGTCAGGCGGCGGCACAGTAAGCGTTCGACAGCAGGCGTTTCGACAGTGAGCGCTGAGTTAGGGAGGCATGGATGGGCGCGGGTCTCGCCCAAATCGGAGTTCTCATGGTGCTCACCGTGATTGGCCTGCCGCTATTTTTCTTCGGCCTGATGGCCGCCCTTGACCGCTTCGAAAAATCCTTGTCGGAATCGCCGCGCACCGTGACACCTGTCTCGCGGGTTGCTGCCGGTGCGGTCGCCTCGCCCGTTTCGGTTGAGACTGTCGTCGATCAGCCGGACGCCGAAGTCGTCACGCTTCCCACCGCACCCGTTTCTGCCCCGGCAACCGCGTCGAACTCCGCCGCCGCGATCTAACCGATCACTGCAACTGACTGGCCAGGCCCATCGGGGACCAAGATCGGTCATGTTTTAGACGGCTACGCCTTAAGCGTCTATCGGTAACGAGTCAGCCTGTAGCGCTCGCGAAGGCGAGATGGATTCCGCCATCGGCAGTGTGAGCGGTGATTTTGGAGCTCGCTGACGGGTCGGTCGGTACGTCGATCTGCCTGCCGCCGTTGCCGGTGCTCGCCGACACGGCATACGGCCCGCTACCCTGCGGAACGTCGAGTTTGATGCCGCCGTTACCCGTCCTCACGGTTACGTTCTTCGGCGTGACGAGCCAATCAAGGTCGATACCGCCGTCGCCGGTGGCAGCTTGCACCGAGGTCGACCGCAGCCGAGTGGCACCGATCCCGCCGTTGCCCGTGTGCGCGGCAATATCGCCACTCACGTTGTCGAGGGTGATGCCGCCGTCACCCGTATCAAGTGACAACGCGCCGGTCACGTCGGCAATCGAAATATGCCCATCTCCGCTGTGCAGCACCAGATGCGCCGACGCCGGCACGGTCAGCGTGTAGTTGATTTCGCAGTTGTTGCCGAAGATTCCACCAGGGCACTTAGCGTTCAGCTGAACTCCATCGGCGGACGTCGTCGCCGTCACCGTCGGCCTCTTCAGCTGATAATGCTCGCTGTACGACACGCCGACCTGCGTTCCCGTCCCGACGACCACATGCACGTAGCCCGATGACGTCTGCAACGAGATCTCGCCGCCATTCCAGTCATAACTCGCCGCCTGGTGTTCGCTGGTCTGGGCAAATTGGCCCACCATGCTGAAAGCCCCCCACCCGGCGGCCGCTAACACGAACGGAATCCCCACCAGCAAGGCAGTTGCCCGACCACTCGTCGCAATCATGGGTCGCCTCAGCTTTCGAGATAACGCAGGACGGCGAGCACCCTGCGATGGTCGGTGTCAGCGGGCAACAAACCCAGCTTGGTGAAAATGCTGCTGACGTGCTTTTCGATCGCGCCCTCACCGACGACAAGCTGTGCCGCGATCGCAGCGTTCGACCTGCCTTCGGCCATCAGCGCAAGCACTTCCTTCTCCCGTGCAGTCAGTTTGTCCAACGGATGCGATCGCCTGCTGCGAGCCAACAGCTGTGCCACAACCTCGGGGTCGAGAACGGTGCCACCGGCCGCAACCCGGTTCAGCGCATCGACGAACTCGACGACATCGGCCACCCGGTCCTTCAACAGATAGCCGACGCCGCGCGTTTCGCCCGCCAGTAGCTCGGTTGCATAACGCTCTTCGACATATTGCGAAAACACCAGCACCGCGACGTCCGGCCATTGATTTCGGACGACGAGTGCCGCACGCAGGCCCTCGTCGGTGTGCGTCGGCGGCATCCGTACATCGAGTACCACGACATCGGGCCGGTGCTCGCCGACCGCACGCAAGACAGTCTCACCGTCCGGTACAGCGGCCACGACGTCGAAGCCCGATTCGCTCAACAACCGCGACAGCCCCTCTCGCAGCAGCACCGAATCCTCGGCGATTACGACACGCATGGCAACTCCGCGGTCAAGACGGTCGGTCCGCCGGATGGACTGTTCACAACGAATGTTCCGTCGACCCCGCCGATGCGATCGGCGAGGCCTGCCAGCCCGGTGCCGCTGCCGACCGCTGCCCCACCGACTCCGTCGTCGGTCACCAGCAGCCGCAGCCGATTGCCGAGTCGGTGCGCGACGACGTCGATCCGATGCGCGCCAGAATGCTTGGCCGCATTGGCTAAAGCCTCGCTCACCACAAAATAGGCGATCGCCTCGATCGTCGGCGAGCAACGGGGTTCGACGCTGACATCGAGCGAAACTGGGATGGGCGAACGACCGGCGAGCCCTGACAGCGCTGCGTCGAGGCCGCGATCCGTGAGCACAGCAGGGTGCAGCCCGCGCGCCAAGTCACGCAGTTCGACAAGAGCATGTTTCGCGTCGTTGTGCGCTTCGTCGAGCAAACGCCGGGCAGCCTCGGGGTCATCGTCGTACCGGGCTTTCGCCCGGCCGAGATTCATTGCCAACGCAACCAGTCGCTGCTGTGCACCGTCGTGCAGGTCGCGTTCGATTCGTCGGCGCTCGGCCTCGGCGGCGTCGACAACCCGCGCTCGGCTGCCCTGCAATTCATCGACCCGCTGCGCCAACTCTCGCGAGCTCACGCCCAGCATCGCCCGAGCGAGCGCGCCTTCGGCCGACGTGAGGCCGATCGTCAGACCAACCGCGATGCAGCCGACTGCCAAGCCGCCAAGCGCTGTCAGCCACGCACCGCTCTGGTCGTTGATCGTCGTAATCCAGATATCGGCGCGCTTTGCCGGAATCTGCTGTAGCCACCACGGCATCGACATCAATGCCAGAGCCGTACCCCAGCCCGCCACTGCAATTGAGAACGTCAAAACTGCCAGCGGAAATTGCATGACGTGATAAGCGATTGCCCGCCAGGTCGGCCGGTGCTTGAGCGCAGTCTTCACTCTGGTCGGACGCGTTAACGGCTTCGGTATCTCGATATCGAGAAACAACTTCATGCGCTTGCGCTCGAATGCGGCTAACCCGCGAACGATTGCGCCTACCCAGGCGAACAGAGGAATTCCCAGCAAGAACAGCGGCAGCAAGCCAAACGACAGCAAGACGCCGATCGCGGTAACCACGAACATGAAGATCGCTACGGGCAGGTCGGTCAGCGGCATCACCAGACGCAACCCCAGACGCAGCAGCGGGTTGCCGAATCCCTCGGCGCCTGCGTCGGTTCGTGCCGATCGAACGGCAGCTGATGAGTGGCTCACGTCGTCCACGGTATCGGGCACTCACCGCGCCGCCCATCTAGTCAGCGTCCGAACACGAGGGGGGTTAACCCCACCCCCGAAACGGTCGCTGGCGCCACCGACAGCGACCCACCGCACGCGGCATCGTCGACCAATAGGTCAGCCGGCACCCGTGCCGGACCGCTCGCCCGAGGGGAAACACTATGAACGTCGCAGCTCGCATGGGCAGCTGGAGTACGAGGCACCGCAAGAAGGCGATCTTCGGATGGTTGCTGTTCGTCGTGATCGCAACTGTCATCGGCTCGTCGCTCGGAACGAAGCAGATCACCGACGCCGAAGGTTCTAACGGCCAGAGCGCAAAGGCAGAGCAGGTCCTTGCGAACGCTGGATTCGCGCACGCCGCATCCGAGAATGTCCTGCTCCAAACCAAAGATGCCAAGCCGGACGACGCTGCGCTGCGCGCAGCTTCAGCACAGGTCGTCAAGGCGGTGAAGACAACCCACGCCGTAACCGACGTGCACTCCGCACTCGATTCCGACGGCCAGCCATTCGTCTCGAAAGACGGGCACTCGATGCTGGTGTCGTTCGACATGGCCGGCGACGCCGACAGCGCGTCATCACGGGTGCAGCCCGTGCTTGACGCCGTTGCGAAAGTGCAGCAGGCGCAACCGAGTCTTCGCATCGAAGAGGTCGGTGATGCGAGCCTGAATAAGGCACTCGACAGCACGCTCGGCAAGGATTTTCATCGAGCCGAGCTCCTGTCGATCCCTCTGACGCTCGGCATCTTGCTAGCCGTCTTCGGCGCACTTGTCGCCGCTGTGGTGCCCGTGGGCCTCGCGCTCACCGCGTTTATGGCTGCTAGCGGCCTGCTCGCCTTCACGAGCCGGGCGATTCACATCGACGGCACCGCCAACTCGGTGATGCTGCTCATCGGCCTCGCCGTCGGTGTCGACTACACACTTTTCTATCTGAAGCGCGAGCGCGAAGAGCGTGCGAAAGGAGCGAGCTCAGCTCGGGCCCTTGAAATTGCTTCGGCGACATCAGGTCGGTCGATCCTGGTCTCGGGACTCACCGTCGTCACCGCACTCGGGGGCCTGTTCTTCACCGGCAACGCCACGTTCGAAGGCGTCGCCGAAGCCACGGTGCTCGTTGTCGCCATCGCGGTGCTCGGGTCGGTGACGATTCTGCCGGCCCTCATGTCCTGGCTTGGCGACCGCGTTGAGAAAGTGCGGGTTCCGCTCGTCAATAGGCTTCGCAGGTCCGACGGCGAAAGCCGGGTCTGGCGTGCCGTTCTTCGGCGAGTGCTGAAGCGCCCGGTTTGGTCAGCGGCTATCGCCGGCGCAGTGCTGGTGGCGCTGGCCTTGCCACTTTTCGTGATGCGCACGGCACTGCCCGGCAGCACTGATCTTCCGCAGAGCCTGCCGATCCTGCAGACCTACAACCGCGTGCTTTCCGCTTTCCCCGGCGGACCTTCGCCGGCCGAGGTCGTCGTCAGCGCTCCCGACGTAAACGCCCCCGACGTGCAGAATGCCCTGCGCGAGATGTCTGACGAGGCGGCCGCAACCGGTGAAATGTCGGCCGCGCTGCAGACGCGAGTAAACCCTGCGGCAACCGTTGCCCAGGTTTCGATCCCCCTTACCGGTGACGGCACGGATTCGGCGTCCAACCATGCATTGGCGACGCTGCGGGACACCGTGATTCCCGAGACGATCGGCAAGGTGAACGGCGCGCGTGCCTATGTCACCGGGGAAACAGCGGGCTCGCACGACTTCGGCGCGCAATTAGCCGACCGTGCGCCATGGGTATTCCTCTTCGTGCTCGGCCTGGCGCTCGTCGTCTTGCTGACCGCGTTCAAGTCGTTGACGGTCGCACTCACCGCGATCCTGCTCAACCTGCTGTCGGTCGGCGCGTCGTACGGCGCGATGGTGCTGGTGTTCCAGCATCACTGGCTCGACGGCATTCTCGGCTACACGTCGACCGGTACCATAGCGACCTGGATTCCGCTGTTCTTGTTCGCGATCCTTTTCGGTCTTTCGATGGATTATCACGTCTTCATCGTCAGCCGTATCGTTGAAAACCGCCTACGTGGCTCATCTACGCGTGACTCGATCGAGCACGGCATCGCCTCGACAGCCGGCGTTATCACCAGCGCAGCGGTGATTATGGTCGCGGTATTCTCGATTTTTGCGACGCTTTCTCAGGTCTCGATGAAGCAGGTCGGTCTCGGCCTCGCTGTCGCCGTCCTGCTTGACGCGACGATCGTGCGTGCGGTGCTGCTGCCCGCGGTGATGGCTCTGCTCGGCGAGCGAAACTGGTACCTACCGCGATTCCTGGGCTGGCTGCCGTCGTCCTCACACGCCGAGGCGGCAACGGCCAGCGAGCAACGCCGAGCCGAACTCGAACCGGTCAGTTAGCGAGAGGCACGAAGCTGCCGGAGGTTTGCGTGCAAAGGCCTTCGGCAGCTGTTTCGCTCGACAACGGGCCGACAATGTTGGCACCGCCGCTTTGCGCGATGAACCACCGATTCGCCTTGCCTGCAGAGACGTTGGCACCGACCACGCAGTAGCCATCTGTACCTGCGGCCACCAGGACCTGGTTATCTGGCGAATGCAGCGCGACGCCGAAGTTCAGTTTGTTGCCGTCGGTCGTATAGGTCTCGCTGTCGACGAAGTAGCTCTCTTCGAGCACCGCGACCCCACGCAGGTCGGCTTTCACACTCGTGTCGGACGACGCGGTGCTGCCCGACCCTGCACCCGAGGCGAAGCCAGCCTGCTGATGCTTGGTGCTGACGAACACCGGCAAGATGACCGCAAGCAAGACCAACGCACCCACGACATAGCCGAGAATGGTCCCCGCAAGCGCGAGGCCGTAACCGCGGCGGCCGGTCCGCTTGATGCGGCTGAGTGAGATGTGGCCGCAGATCACGGCTGCAATGGCCGTAATTCCGAAGAACGACAAGATGCCGAGTACCAGGCTCGCAATCGCGAGGCCGTCCGTGGTTTGGTCAGTGTGTGCGGGAGCGCCGTAGTAGCCGAAAGCGGCAGGCGGGACGATGGGCGCGCCTGCCGGCGAGAACGACTGATTCACCGGCACCCACTCGGCACCCGACCACCAATAGTTGCCGTCCGGACTCAGTGGCGGTTGGCCTGGCGCACTGATTACAGGTTGGCCCTGCGTACTCAGCGGCGGTTGGCCTGGCGCACTGATTACGGGTTGGCCCTGCGTACTCAGCGGCGGTTGGCCTGGCGTTGCGAAGCCGTGATCGTCTTGCACTGCCATCGAAGTCCCCTAGGTCGATTGGTCGCTTGACGATCGACTTCGGTTGATCATGCCCACCCCTTGAGCGGCGACCCCAAGCGCCTCGGCCCGGCGGCATCGCGCTTACGTGGAAACTTCCAGCCCTGGGACGCACAATTGTTACCACGTTACCTACTTACAATCGGCCGGCATTTACCTCAAAGCAGCTGCCAGACAACCGCGCGCCAGACCCAGCCGTGCGGGCGTCTCAGCCCAGGCGGGCACCCCAGATATGCGCCGTCGATTGGCCCGGCGCGAGTCGAATCACGCCTTGCCCAGTGGCGAAGGCGTTCGGCGGCGCCGACATCGGTTCGACGCCGAGCCCGTGCCGCTTACGATCCGACGCGAGCGCGTCGCCGGTATACAACTCCACAAGCGGATAGCTCGCGTCGCACCACAGTTCGGCGCGCCGACCGTCGGTACCGGTCAACCGCACCCACGCGCGGCCGGCACCGTCTCGCGCGACGTCCTTGAACGCGTAGTCGATTTCGAGCGGCCCGATCGGCCGGGCCTCGCTGAAGTCGTATTCGGTACCCGCAACTGCGACCTCGGCCTTCGGCAGTTGCCGATTGTCCGTGTCGATCCGCAAACCGGCCGCGAATTCGAGCGTCGCCGCGTCGATCAGACCGACACCTGGCGACAGATACGGATGCGCGCCGCATGCCCACGGGGCGTCGGTCACCCCCACGTTGGTTGCGGTCGTCGTGACGCTCAGCCCGTCGTCGTCCAACTCATACGCAACTCGGACGTCGAGACAGAACGGGAATCCCTGGAGTGGGCGTAATACATTACCCATGACAACACGCGAGGGTTCGTGCGTGCAAA
>Ga0068855_100009732_pt1 | contig 11596 bp, 10 predicted proteins | sample KBSCornC52_FD_66592 | JGI IMG/M metagenome (GOLD analysis project Ga0068855, IMG submission 66592) | Corn rhizosphere microbial communities from Kellogg Biological Station, Michigan, USA - KBS Corn C5-2 | ecosystem: Host-associated > Plants > Roots > Rhizosphere > Soil ...
GGCATCACCGACGACGACATTCCGTTCTAGCATTCGCGTTACAAGTTTGCGAAGGGCTCTCGTGAGTGAGAGCCCTTCGTGCTTTGCGCGCAGAAAAAGCCAATCGCTGCGTTCACGCGGTGATATTGACAAACCCCTGACAAAGCTCTGACAACAGCGCATTGGAGCTTCACTAGCATCGTCTTCATCAAGCCAAAGGCTTGCCAAGATCATCGAAGTGAGGTCCCATGCCCAGGTTCCTTGTCCCAACATCTGCCGCGCTTCTAGGCGGCGTTCTCGCACTCTTGTCGGGCGGCCCAGTGTGCGCACAGGTCGCGGGTGCTTACAAGGTGACCAACCTGATCTCCGACGGGTTCGTCTCCGCAGCCGTGACTGACCCAGGATTCGTCAATCCGTGGGCTATGTCCTCGACCGGGACCTGGTGGATCTCCACTGCAAACACTGGGTTCAACTACGTTGTTCCGGCCTCCACTGGAGCGATCTCGTTCAAGGTCATCGTGCCACCTGCATCCGGGACAGGCACGGGATTTCCCGCAGGATCGGTGACGTCCGGGGGCTCAACCACTGGCCTCCTTTTGCCCAACGGCACCAAGGCCTCGTTTCTCTTCTCTACTCTCGATGGCACTATTTCCGGATGGAACAGCAAGCTCGGAACGGCGAATGCCGTGTGCCAGATTGTCATCAACAACAGCGCCGCGGGTGCATCCTACCCTGGCCTGGCGCTTCTGAACACAGCAACCAACAGCTATCTTCTGGCTCCTAATTTCGGAGCCGGCGGTACGGTCGAGGTCTACGACAGTAGCTTCAAGGCGGCCAAACTTGCCGGTAACTTCACTGACCCGAATCTGCCCTCGGGCTACGCTCCGTTCTCTATCCACATCCTCAATAATCAGATCTTCGTGGCATACGCTGTTCGGACCTCTTCGGCGCCGTACCGCACCATAGACGCGCTGGGCAATGGTTTGGTCGATATTTTTGACCTGAACGGTAACTTCGTTTCGCGCGTCGCGACCGGCGGAAATCTCGATTCACCCTGGGGTGTTGCGATCGCGCCAGCCAAGTTCGGCATCTATGGAGGCGACATTCTGATCGGGAATTTCGGGAATGGGCTAATCAATGCCTACGATCCGAAGACCTTCGGTTTCGTCGGCCAGTTGACGGATGCCACGGGCAAGCCGCTCACGTACGCAAGTCTGTGGGAACTTCTGCCCGGCGGAACTCTCCCCAGCAACTCGACCACCGGCAGCGGCGGCGACACGAGCACTGTGTACTTTACTGCCGCACTGGATGGTGAAAAGCATGGACTCCTGGGAGCTATCGCAAATGACACCTCGGCGGGCGCCGCCGCCTTCGCGCTGAGTGTTGGAAGTCCAACCCTCTCCGTTGCGGATGGGAACTCCGTCAGCACAGTCATCAGCATTGCGCCTATCTATGGGTTTACGGGTACTGTGAACCTCTCTTGCGATGGGCTGCCGAAAGGGGCGACCTGCAACTTCGGGACGACGCAGCTGACGACATCCGGAACTGCGCCTGCGATCACCAACCTGACCATTGCGACTGTGAAGCAGATGGCGGGCAGCACCCTGCCTTTCTCCAAATGGTCGTCCGGAGTGGCGGTCGCCTTGCTCCTGCCTTTCGCGACCTGCGTTGGCTTGCGTCGTCGCCCGCTGAAGGGGGGCCTCCTGCAGATCGTTCTCGCGTGCGGAACTCTGGCCGCAATGGTTGCGATCGGCGGTTGTGGGGACGATGCGGTCTTTACGCCGCTTGGGACGACACAGGTGACAGTCAAAGCCGTTGCAGGATCGGTGACGCAGTCGATGCCGATCAACCTGGTTGTGCAGTGACCTTCCGGGCGACGGATGCAGCTTGGTCTGCAGCCGCTCGGTCTGGTCATGTCACGCAGAGGGCCGCTCTCCTCCACAGAGCGGCCCTCTTTTTGCATCTGCGGAAATACCACTACACTAGCTGCATGCTGGATGAAACACAGTTTCGTCGCGAGTCCGACCGTGCCCTAGAAGCTTTGAAACAAGCCCTCATCGCCGCTGAGGACGACTCAGGCGGCTTCGAGTTTGAGGACAACAACGGCGTCATGAATATTTTGTTCGAGGACGGCTCGAGCAAATTCGTGGTGACCCCAAATACTCCCGTCCGCCAGATATGGATCTCCGCCCAGGCCACGAGCTTTAAGCTGGAATGGTCCGATGGCCGCAAGGAGTTTGTGCTGCCGAAGACCGCCGAAGCGCTGATTCCGTTGACCGAGCGACTCCTTCAGGAGCATCTCAAGGACCCCGGCATTCGACTCTCCTGACAGCAGGGCCTTCTCGTCACCTCTGGTATTCCACGGGTAATCCACCACCACCTGGGGTGCTCGCATCCGATACACTGCGCACAGCCGTTCTTTTGAACTGTCCGAGCCGCGCCGTAGTTCACACTCATTCAATTGCCGGGTCCTGGGAGTTCTATGCCGACGACGCCGATGCTATCGGTCGCCATCATTACCAAGAACGAAGAGGCAAACATCGCGCGGACGTTGGCGAGCGTGCAGTTTGCGGACGAGATCATCGTGCTCGATTCTTCGTCCACGGATCGCACTGTCGAGATTGCGAAGTCATACCACGCCAAAGTCTTCGACGAGCCGTGGAAAGGGTTCTCCGGGTCCAAGAATTCTGCCATCGACAAGTGCACCGGCACCTGGATTCTCTCTCTCGATGCGGATGAGGAACTCAGTCCCGAGCTGCAACGACAGATCCGCATGCTGCTCCCTACGAATCCGCCTACGGACGCCTTTTACCTTAAGCGACGGAATCTCTTTCTCGGCCGATGGATCAAACATGGCGGGTTTTATCCCGATGCGAAGCTGCGGCTCTTTCGTCGCACCGCAGCGAACTTCGCCAATACTCCGCGCTTTCAGGACCGTCCCGTTCACGAGACGATCGCCTTCGACGGGGAGGCATCCACCCTCGACTATGATTTGATCCATCACGCCTACCCGACGCTGGAAACATATATCGAGCACATGGACCGATACAGCACCCTGGCGTGCGAGCTGCTGGCTGCGTCTGGCAAAGTGAGCCGTTCCTGGCCTGCATTCGTTGCTCGGGTCTTCATCGTCCCGCAGTTGACTTTCCTCTGGAATTACATCTTCCGGCTTGGTTTTCTGGATGGACGTGAGGGATTGCTGCTCCACTACTACCATGCCACCTACACCAGCTGGAAGTATGCCAAGGCATGGCAACGCGCGCGAACCGTAGCCGGACAATCCGTCGCGCAAGCTGTTTTGACAAAGGAGTGACAAGCCCGCAGGCTCCTGAACTTTAAACTCTGGCTAACGCCGGAGCTCGAGATTCATGCCTGTTCCATTTCGTCCTTCGCCTGCATCTGCGCCCGTCTATCTTGCCACCCGCGGTACATGGATCCTCAGCCGCCATGCGGACGTATCCTGTGCACTTACCGCCTCAGAGCTTTCGCAGCCCCACATCACGAGCCCCCAACAGGAAGCGGCGGACCATGTTGCGCTGAAAGCTGCTGTTCAGGCAGACATTGACCGCCTGAGCGCGGAGCAATGGCGCTGCTGCGCGGAGAACTCACTGGATGAAGTTGTTGCGTCTGCCGCGCGCCGCAAGTGCCCGGACTTGCTGGCAGATATTATTCAGCCGTGGACGACAAGAATGGTGGCGTCCTTGAACGCAAAGCCGGACCCTAACCAGCGTATTGACAGAATCAGCAAAGAGCTGCTGCTCGCGGCGGTCACAAATTCGAAACGCCGGCGGAAGCTTGCGGAACAGGCGGTTGACAGGATGATCCAGGACCGCTCGCTCGTGGTCAGCAGGCCAATGTTCTTCGGTTTCACTCAGACCCTCTCGAGCTATCTCGCCAAGGCATGGCTCGCCCTCTTGCTAAATCCGGAGCGGTGCGAGCAGTTGCTCGCCAGCCACACGCTCGCCGCGAACGCCACCGGCGAACTCCTGCGCTACGCTGGTATCGTGCACACCATTCACCGCACTGCAAACACAGATGTTCAAGTCGGCGCGGCACATATACGTGAAGGACAAACGGTCATGCTGGAAATAGACTCCGCAAACTTCGACCCTGAAAGGTTCGAGAACCCGGATCAGCTTGACTTCACCCGTCGTAGCGCAGGCCAGCTCGCGCTGGGCCGCGGTCTGCACGCATGCGTCGGCCTGCAACTCGTACGGATGGCGTCACAGGCCGCGCTCCAGAGGTTCCTGCGAGCCGGCTTCGTGCTGGACGTTTCACGCCAAGTGCTATGGACGGGCGATCGTACCCTGTTGTGGCCATTCGCTGTGCCGGTCAAGATGTCGCGCTAGCTGGCGCATCTACGCGTGCTGCCGGGTTACCAGGGAAGCGATTCCCCCATATGGAAGTAGCCGCCGGTCGGCCCATCGGTGCCCAGCAGGGCCAGCTCGACGCTGGTACGCGCACCGTCTCCAATCTCCAGCATCGCGCCCTCTCCGCCCATCTCCGTCTTAACCCAACCGGGATGTGCCGAGTTCACCTTGATTTTCGTCCCTCGAAGCTCGTGTGCCAGATGAATGGTGAACGAATTCAGTGCTGCCTTCGACGCGTCGTATGCGAAAGTCTTAGCGTTGTACACCGGAGACCCTTCGGTCGCGTGCAGCGTCAGGGAAGCAAGAATGCTCGAAAGGTTCACAATCCTGCCCGCCTCACTTCTCCGAATCAGCGGCAGCAGCTTCTGCGTCAGGTCCACAACTGCAAAGAAGTTGACCTCGAATGTCTCCCGCAGCATCGACATGGGTGTGGTGCTCGTCGCATTGCCCTGGCGTCCATCGAGCAGTACGCCCGCATTGTTGACCAGGATGTCCAGCCGCCCAAACTCCCTCTCGATCGTACGGGCCGCCTCTGCGCGTTCCGCCTCGCTGCTGACATCCAGCTTGATGGTACGCACACGTTCGTCCTCGCCGATGCTCCGCGCTGCGGCCTCTCCGCGAGCCAGTTCGCGTGAGCCGAGGATCACCGTCACGCCCTTCGCGTGAAGCTGCCGAGCCGTTTCCAATCCGATGCCTTTATTCGCGCCCGTAATCAGGGCAATCTTCTGCGTGACACTCGCTGTCATGGGATGCACTCCTTGGGCAAGAAAACTCAGCCCGCACTATCCGATGCGGTGGCATTCAAAATGTCCGCATATTTCTTTGGAATATTCCGGCGTTTCATATCCCGGCCCACCACAATGTGGATTGTCTCGCCCTCACACAGCAACGCTTTATCGGAGTCGCGCACCACCCGATACCGGAAGTGGATCACCGGCCCCCGCGCCTTCGCCAGCTCCGTCTCAATCGTAAGCTCGTCGTCGTACCGGGCTGGCGCCTTATACCGTACACGGGCCTCCGCCACGGCAATCCCACAGCCCTCTTCTGCCTCCATCTGGCTGTAGTTCAAGCCTTGCTGCCGCATGAGTTCAACCCGCCCAATCTCGAACCACACCAGATAATTCGCGTGGTACACCACACGCATCTGGTCGGTCTCCGCATAGCGCACGCGAATATGCGCCTTGCCCACGGGTTTCGTCAGTTCGGAACCTTCTGTCATCCTGCCAGTCTATCCAACCCAACTAAGGTTCAGCTGACACAAAGCCCAGCGATGAAAGCGTCTGGCCCTCGCACGTCCTCTCATGCCAGACTGGAACCATGGAGCTGCGCACCGCTACCGACGTCCTCCTCGTCGTCGACCTGCAGAACGACTTCTGCCCCGGCGGCGCTCTCGCCGTTGACCGTGGCGACGAGATTGTCCCCGTCATCAACCAACTCGGCCGCCGGTTTGAGCACGTCATCCTCACCCAGGACTGGCACCCGAAGTCCCACATTTCGTTCGCGTCGGCGCACCCTCGACGCAAGCCCTACGAGACCGTCCAGGCAGCCTATGGACAGCAAACTCTGTGGCCCGATCACTGCGTCCAGGCGACCTCCGGCGCTGCGTTTCATCCCGCGCTCGATCTTCCGCAGGCCGAGCTCATCCTTCGCAAGGGCTTCCGTCGCGAGATCGATTCCTACTCCGCCTTCGTTGAAAACGACCACATCACACCGACGGGCCTCGCCGGCTATTTGCGTGAGCGAGGCCTCAAGCGGCTCTTCCTCTGCGGCCTCGCCTACGACTTCTGCGTGCGCCACTCCGCAATCGATGGTGTAGCGCTCGACTTCGAGTGCGTCGTCCTAGAAGATGCCTGCCGCGCCGTCCGCCTGCCCGGCAGCGTTGAAGCGGCGGATAAGTCGTTCCTCGAGGCCGGAATCCAGCGCATTGCAGCCGCAGAGCTCATTGCTGCCTAGCCCGCAGCGGCACGAGGCTCCAAACCAGCGCTTATTGATGAGGAAAAGGACTCGTTCTGCCGCCACGCACGCCTAGATCGGTCAAACCTGCTCAGTCGCCACTCCCGGGAGCCCGACCTCGTGTGCCCGGGCCTGCAACGCGGCAAGACAGTTCCCGACGTGCTCCTCCAGCGAGATCCCAAGCCGCTCAGCCCCAGCCGTCATGTCCTCTCGATTTACGGTTCGTGCGAATGCCTTGTCCTTCATCTTCTTAAGGACTGACTTCGTTTCGACATCGCGAATTGCTTTCGTCGGCTTTACCAGAGCGCACGCTGTCAGAAATCCCGCCAACTCGTCGCACGCAAACAACGCCTTATCCAGGTGCGACTCCGGCTTCACGCCTGAGTAGTCCGCATGCGCAAGGATCGCGTGCAGCACCTCCTCCGGCCAGCCCTGCTGCCTCAACTCGGCGACACCAACGAACGGATGCTCCTCCGGCGACGGATGCCGCTCGTAATCCATGTCGTGCAGCAGCCCGGCTGTCGCATACGGCTCTGCAAACGCGTCCGCCTGCTCGCCGGTTAGCCCCTGCCGCTCCGCCTCCCGTCGCCCATAGCTTTCGGTGCAGATCGAGACGGCGATGGCATGCTTGCGCAGACTCTCGCTCTCGGTCCATTCGTGCAGCAGCTCAAGCGCCCGTTCCCGCGTGTGTGGGGAGTTGTTGGTAATCATCTCTTCTAACTTAGACAAGAGAGAGGCGTGCTGTCTCGCGAAGCACGTTGGCCTCCCGCTAAGACTCACCCATAAGAACCAGCTCTGTTAACCACTCTGATTCCATCTTCGGTTTTCTTCGGGTCCCTTCGGCAATTGTCCAGGTTTTGCTCTTGACTCTCTGGCTACCCAGTGTCACTCTAGGCACACCACACCTCCGAAGTTATCGGACGTGTGCCGCGGTCCTTGCTCTGGGCCCGCCCGCAAAAACAAACTATGGCAACCATGATGCCCTCAGTGGAACAACGGGAGGTGCTCCGTTGCGACCATTGCAGCTTGGTGCAATTCCGCACAACGAACGCCCTGTGCAGGCGTTGCCACAAATGCCTTGAAGTCGAGATCCCGGAGCCCGAACCGGCACCGCTCGCGATTACCGCGCAAACGGATGAGCAGGATGGCCTCCAGGTAGCAAGCGCAGTACGCGACCTTCGTCACGTACGCAATCTCTCACAGCGACAGCTCGCAGCTCGCATGGGCGTGCCCCGGACCTATATCTCGAAGATTGAGAACGGGAAGGCAATGCCTACGTTGAGCTCGCTTGACCGACTGGCCAAGGCTCTGAAAGTCGACATTGCAGCTCTGCTTCGCGACGCGAATACCCGTCATCGCGACGAAGCTGCCGTGCTTACCTCAGATCCATTCCTGGCAGAGATCGCCGCGTACACCTCGCAGCTCGATTCGCTGCAGCGTTCGATTTTCCTGAACCACGTCCGTGAACTCGCAGCAGGCCGTCGCCGTACAGCTTGAGCTGTTCTCCCCGGCGGCGCTTAGGCGCGTCGAACCCTGACCTCCTGGGCCGGCCGACGCATGCGTGCATCTCTCCGTGCAGCGCATGCGGCCGGCGTCTTCACCGCCTGTGGCACGGCTCATCTTCCCAAGTTGGCAAGCATTCCCACGCTCAAGTTCGGATAATGAACCCGTAAGCGTACTCGTTTGGCGCCTTCTCGGGCAGCGTCAGCGTCAATCCGGGTGCCTCTTGGGAGAACTTCACCGGACCGGCTCCGATCAACTCCACTTGCCGCACCGGCATGGGCAGCACGGCTGCGCCCTTGGCCAGCGTTTTGATCTTGAGCTGACCATCTGCCGGCCAAACAAATGCGAATGCGTACACCGTATCCCCTTTGCGCGTGAACCGGATGTCCTCGGCCGTGTACGCGCGCTGGTTTCGCTCGTTGAAGTTCGAGTTGTTGGCGACATCTGGAGGCCCTTCTCCGAAAACTGCGAACGGCCGAGTTCCATAGATAGCCTCGCCGTGCTGAGGGATCCAGGTCGAAATCGCCTGCAGAAACGAACGCTCGTCTGAGTCGATGGTGCCGTCACCCTTCAAGGGAATATTCAGCATCAGGTTTCCGTTCTTGCTGACGATGTCGATCAATGAGTGAATGACAGATTTCGGCGTCTTGTACTTGTGGTTCTCGAACGTCTCCCGGCTGTAATGCCACTCGCCGATGCACGTGTCCGTCTGCCACGGTTCAGCGAGGATACCCTGCGCCTTTCCTCGTTCGATATCCAGCGTGATCGCGCCTAGATGCTGCGGCAGAAGCCCTTTGCCGTTCACCACCACATCGAGATGTCCCTTGTCGCGAATGCTTGAATTGTAGAAATGTGCGGCAATCGCCAAGCCGTACTCCTGGAACGGAAGCTCCGTGTCGTCGAAGTAGAGAAGGTCAGGTTTGTACGTGTCGAGCAGGTCCTGGCACCGCAGGTACCACTTCCGCGCAAACTCCCGGTTCATTGGCGGAATTTCCTCGTGCCACTTGGCGTCGTTCGATTTGTGCCACATGTTCGCCTCGGCGACGGTCTTGAAGCCGTCCGGCATCAGCAGATTGCGGCCCGTGTAAAGTTCCTGCGGATCGTACCCGTCCCACCACTTGCCTTTGCCATCGGCTTTTGTCAGCTTGTAGGCGTCATAGCGTACCCCAGCCATGGGTCCCTCAGGATCATACGCATACGCCGACTGCAACCAATGCCAGGCATGCGATGAGTGATTCGTGACGGCTACGCGAAGACCGCGATCCCGAGCCAGTTTGGTGTAGACGCCAACGATGTCCTTCTTCGGTCCGAGATTGGCTGAGTTCCAACCGTGGTACTTCGAGTTGTAATTGTCGAAGTTGTCATGGTGATTCGCCAGCGCGGTAAAGTACTTGGCCCCTGCGGCGACGTAAAGGTCCATCAGCTTCTCCGGCTCCCACCGCTCCGCCTTCCAGAGATTATTCATCTCCATCCAGCCGAACCGGGACGGATGACCATAGGTCTTCAGGTGGTAGTCGTAACTCTTGTCGCCCTGCAGGTACATGCGGCGCGCATACCAGTCGCCTTGCTCGGGAACGCATTGAGCGGTCCAATGATTCCAGATTCCAAATTTCGCGTCACGGAACCAATCCGGTGCCTTATAGCCGCCTTTGAGCGATTCCCATGTTGGTTGAAACGGACCGGGAGCGATATGGATATCTGGAGGTGTCTGAGCGAATGTCTGCGCGGCAAAGCGGGGTGCGACGGTGGCTGCCGGCAGAGCAGCCAAAGCAGACCTCAACAGAGTACGGCGGGAGAACCGGTTTTTTGGCATGCGGACCATCATAGCCCGAAGCGGAATTCTTCGAAATCAGGTACTTTAACGTTTACTGTTCGCTGCGGCAGTAAGGCAGCCTGCCCACAGAAGGTGCAGGTAGAATCGAGCCTTGATGAAAAGCTCTGAGCGAACCCGGCAAAGCGTGGCGGAACCCCATTCTGAATGGTTCGAGGGAGACTATAGGCCGGCGGAAGGCCAACTGCCTCGGTTGCCGGACCCCGCCAACGGACAGCAGCCCGGCAGTCCCAATATCCGGCTCGAACCTCTCCAGGTCGACTTCCTCCTGCGTCTTGCCGACGCCCTAAACACAACACTTGACCTCAACACCTTACTGCACCGCGTCGCAGACCTCGTCCGCGCCGTCATCGATTACCGCATCTTCGCCATTCTCCTCGTGAACGACCGGACAGGTGACCTGAGAATGCGCTTCCAGACCGGCCACACGCCCGAAGTTGAGCGGATGCGCATCAAGCTTGGCCGTGGCATCGTCGGGCAGTCCGCCATCACTCGCTCGTCGATCCTTGTGAAGGACGTGAGCGCCATTGAGAACTACATTGATGCCAACCCGAATGTGAAATCGGAGCTGGCCGTCCCGCTGATTGTCAAAAACCGCGTCATTGGAGTGATTGATCTTCAATCCGAGTCGCCCGAGTATTTCACCGAGGAACACAAGCGGCTGCTGGAGCTAACAGCATCGCGCGTTGCCATCTCGGTTGAGAACGCACGGCTTTACACCCGGGTTTCGCGACAGGCGCAGACGCTGGCCGTTCTGAACGAAATCTCGCGCGAGATCACCAGCATCCTCGATCTCGATGACCTGCTGGAACGTATCGGTCAACTGCTGAAGCGAGTGATTGAATTTCAGATGTTCACGATCCTGCTCTGGAACGATCGGACCGAGCGGTTCGAGCACCGGTTCAGCTCCCGTTTCGGAGAGCGCATTCACCGCGAGCACAACGTGAAGCTGGGCGAGGGAATTATCGGCAATGCGGCCCAAATGCGGACTCCCCTGCTGGTCCCCGATGTTCGAAAAGATCCGAGGTACATCGTTGCAAATCCGGAGGTGCGGTCGGAGCTCACGGTACCGTTGATCTACAAAGGAAAAGTCATAGGAGTTCTCGACCTGGAGCACACCAGGGTCAATTACTACAACGAGGATCACCAGACGACACTCTCAACCCTTGCTGCTCAAGTAGCGATCTCAATTGCGAACGCGAGACTCTACCAGCGGATTCACGAAGAGGAGCAGCGGCTTGAGCGCGATCTGGCGATGGCTCGCGAAGTCCAGCTGCGGCTGCTGCCGAGCGCTGCTCCCCAACCACGAAGGGCTGAGATTGCCACAGCGTTCCTGCCGGCGCGCGTGATCGGCGGAGACGTGTACGACTTCATCGACTACGGCGGCCGCGGAGCTCAGAAATCTTCGCAACGAAAGCGAATCGCTATCATGCTCGGCGACGTATCCGGGAAGGCGGCCCCGGCGGCGCTGTACGCGGCGCTGGTCTCCGGAATTGTACGATCCCTGGCCGCGCGCCAGCTGCCCCCCGCGGAGCTGCTTGCCGAGTTGAACAACCAACTCCAGGAGCGAAGACTGGATTCGCAGTACGTCACCATGTTGATTGCGCTGTGGAACGACGAAAGCCGGACCCTGCAGCTCGCCAACGCGGGCTCCGTTCAGCCGATCCACGCCACAGTACTCGGAGGACAGGACGCCGATACGCGGAAGAAGGGCGATTCGCGAAATGGTGACTGCCTCGCTCCGGGTTCGGAGCTTTGCCTGACCACGATCCCGGCGGAAGGCTTCCCGCTCGGGCTATTTCCCGATGTTCAATATGACGAACACCTGATTCAGACGAAGCCCGGCGATCTGCTTATCTTCTTTTCCGACGGAATTGTGGACGCAGAGAACGCCGAGGGAGAGATGTTTGGAACAGATCGGCTGAAGGCGGTTCTCCGGGAGAGGCCGGAGGTGTGCCAG
>Ga0068855_100009733_pt1 | contig 11595 bp, 14 predicted proteins | sample KBSCornC52_FD_66592 | JGI IMG/M metagenome (GOLD analysis project Ga0068855, IMG submission 66592) | Corn rhizosphere microbial communities from Kellogg Biological Station, Michigan, USA - KBS Corn C5-2 | ecosystem: Host-associated > Plants > Roots > Rhizosphere > Soil ...
TCTTCCGGCTCCGCCGACAGCGAGACGCGGATGGTGTCGCCGATCCCGGCCCAGAGCAGCGAGCCGATGCCGAAGGCCGATTTGACCGTGCCGCCGATCAGCCCGCCGGCTTCGGTGATGCCAAGATGGAGCGGGCAATCGACCGCCTCGGCGAGCGCCTGATAGGCGGCGATGGCGAGGAACACGTCGGACGCCTTGACCGCGACCTTGTAGTCGCGAAAGCCGGCATCCTCGAGCAGGCGGATATGGTCGAGCGCGGATTCGACCAGCGCCTCGGGGCAAGGCTCGCCATATTTCTCCAGCAGATCCTTCTCGAGGCTGCCGGCGTTGACGCCGATGCGCATCGAGCAGCCATTGGCCTTGGCGGCGTTGACCACCTCCTGGACCCGCTGGCTGGACCCGATGTTGCCGGGATTGATGCGCAGGCAGGCAGCCCCTGCATCAGCCGCCTCGAGCGCGCGCTTATAGTGGAAGTGGATATCGGCGACGATCGGCACGCGCGCGGCGCGGACGATCTGCTTCAGCGCCGCGGTCGATTGCTCGTCCGGGCAGGACACCCGGATGATGTCGACCCCGGCGTCCTCGCAGCGGCGGATCTGGTCGATCGTCGCCTTGGCATCCGAAGTCGGCGTGTTGGTCATGGTCTGGACGGTGATCGGCGCGTCGCCGCCGACCGGCACATTGCCGACCATGATCTGCCGGCTCACACGCCGGGTGATATCGCGCCAGGGTCTGATCGACATGGCCTTGGTTCGTCCTGCTAACCTGGCCGCTCTATAGTGCGGCGCGCGCCAAATGATAAGGCTCGCCTGGTTGACGAACCGCCAACGGCCCGACTGCCAGAGCGTTTATCCGCCCGCGGCGCCGCTGATCAGGACGGTGACTGCGCGTCGGTTCTGCGCCCAGCTGGACTCGTCGGAGCCCATCGCCGCCGGCCGTTCCTTGCCATAGCTGATTGTCGACATGCGCGCGGCGGCGATGCCCTTGCCGGCGAGGTAGTTCTTGGCGGCATTGGCCCGGCGATCGCCCAGCGCGAGGTTGTACTCGCGGGTGCCGCGCTCGTCGCAATGGCCCTCGATGGTCACCCGGACGCTGGGATATTTCGCCAGCCAGGCCGCCTGCGCGTCGAGGACCGCCGCGGCGCTGGAATCGATATCGTAGAGATCGGTGCCGAAATGGATCGTGTCGGAGCCAGCCTGGGCGCGGAAATCCTCGACCGATCCGGGTGTAACGCCGCCGGCGTTCTGGTCGGCACCGCCCGGATTCTGGCCCGATGCGGCCGGCTCGCCCGGCGCGGGCGGCAGCTGTTTCGGCTTCTTCGGGGCGCAGCCCGCGACGGCCAATGCCAGAACGGCGACCATGGCCAGCTTCGATGCGCTATTCATATTTCGTCTCCCTCTCGTCGCTGCGCCTCAACGCTCGAATCTCGACAGTATGTACAAACGGGTCAACCCGCTCACGGCAGCAAGGGCGACCAGGACGGGTCCGAGCCGTCGAGCGGGGTCGGAATCTTGCGTGTGTTGACCCCGGTCAGATCGACCGAGACCAGGTCCGCCCGGCCCGAGCCGCGAGCGGTGCGGAAGAAGATGATGACGCGGCCATTGGGCGACCAGCTCGGCCCCTCGTCCTGCCAGCCGTCGCTGAGGATCTTCTCGCCCGAGCCGTCGGGGCGAAGAATGCCGATGTTGAAGCCGCCGCCGATCTTGGTGAAGGCGATGAGATCGCCGCGCGGGCTCCACACCGGCGTCGCGTAGCGCCCGCCGCCAAAGCTGATCCGGTGCTGGTTCGAGCCGTCGGCGTTCATCACGTAAAGCTGCTGGGTGCCGCCGCGATCGCTCTCGAAGACGATCTGGCGGCCGTCGGGCGAATAGCTCGCGCCGGTGTCGATCCCCGGCGAGGTGGTGAGCCGCACCGGGGCGCCGCCGCCCGCGCCGACGCGGTAGAGGTCGGTGTTGCCGCCGACCGACATCGAAAAGATGATCGACCGGCTGTCCGGCGAGAAGCGCGGGCTGAAGGTCATATAGGGTTGATTGACGATCAGCCGCTGGGTGCCCGAGCCGATCGAATAGACGTACACCCGCGGCTGCTTCTTGACGTAGCTCATATAGGTGATGGTCTGCTGATTGGGCGCAAAGCGCGGCGTCAGCACGAGCGATTGGCCGTTGGTCAGGAAGCGGTGGCTGGCGCCGTCCTGATCCATGATCGCCAGTCGCTTGGTGCGATTGTTCTTCGGCCCCGTCTCCGAGACATAGACCACACGACTGTCGAAATAGGGGCCCTCGCCGGTCAACCGGGTATAGACCAGATCGGCGCATTTATGCGCCGTGCGCCGCCAGTATTGGGCGCCGATGGTGAATTCCTGCTGGACCATCAGCGTCTTGGCGAAGACGTCGTAGAGATAGCAACCGACCGTCAGCGATCCATTGCCATTCGCCCTGACCGATCCCTGGACCAGCGCCTGCGCCCCGGTCGTCGTCCAGAAGGTGAAATCCGGCGCGGCGACCTGCGGCATCGCGACGGGGCGCAGCGATCCCGGTCCGAGCGGGGTGAACAGGCCCGAGCCCTTGAGATCGGCCGTGATCACCTCGGCGATCCGGTTGCCCAGCGCGGCGGTATCGCCTGCCGGGGTCGAGGTCTGCTGGGGTGTCGGCATGGCCGGGATCGCGATCGGCATCGGCTGCGACAGGCCGCCGGTAATATCCACTTTGATCTGCGAGCTGGCGGGCGCCGCAATGGCGAGCCCGAACATCGCGATGATCGCACGGCGGGACATGGCTTACTCCTTATCTCAGTCGAGCGATGCGGGGCTGAAGGTAGGCTGAATATGGTCCCAGCCGCCCTTGTACTGGTCGGCGGGTAGATGCAGCGGCGCGCAACGCAGCACGGCGCGACGCGCCGCCTCCGCCATCTGCTGGGCATAGGCGCGATTCTCGCCGTTGACACCAGTTTGGTCGAGCAGCGTCGGCGCGCTGGCAAGCGAGCCATCCTTATTGAAGCGCAGGTCGAGCGTGGTTCTGATCTTCGACACGTCGACGCCGCCTGACGGGACCTGGTAGCAAGGCTTGATCTGGGCGACGATCATCGCACCGATGCTGGCGAGCTGCAGCTGGCTGAGCTTGGCGGCCGGCGCGCCGGCACTCTCCTTCTTGGCCTGGGCCGAGAGACCGGCGAGGAAATCCTTGCCGATCCGCTCCGACTTCGGCTTGGCGGTCGGCGTCGTGCCCTTGCCCGGCGCCGCTGCTGGCTTCGCGCCGTCGGTGATGCCCTTGAGGAAATTCTTGTCCAGCTTCTGCTTGGTCGGCGCCGGCTTGGCCGCAGGCGCCGGCTTGGTCGGCTTGGCCTCCGCCTTCGGCTTGGCCTCGGGCTTCGGTTTCTCCGGCTTCGGTTTCTCCGGCTTCGGCTTTTCCGGGGCTGGCTTGGGCTTTTCGGGTGCCGGCTTGGGCTTTGGGACCGGTTTCTCCTCCGGCTTGGGCTTGGGCAGCGGGACTGGCTTCGGCTCGGGTTTCGGCTTGGGCGCCGGCTCTGGCGGCTTCGGTGGCGGCGCAGCCGGCTTGGGCACCGGCGGGGCCGGTGCCGGTTCCTCGGGCGACGGGGCTGGCGCAGGCGCAGGTGCGACCGCGCGCTTCACCGCCGTGGGCGCGATCGCGCTGACCAGCTCGACATCCATCGCCTCGTGCATGTCGGGCAAGGGGCGCGGATGGGCGAGGATGCCGAGCGACAGCGCCAGGAGCAGCAGCAGATGCCCCGTCGCCGATGCGCCCAGGCCGATTTTTTCGGCGCGCTGCACGCCTCAGCTCCTCACCGCGGCGCCGGACTTTCGGTCGTCACCAGCGCGACCCGCTTGAGGCCGGCATGGTCGATCTCGCCCATCACCTGCATCACCCGGCCATAATCGAGGCCCTTGAACGCGCGCAGAAAGATGCGCGGCCCGCCCTGCTCCTCGCCCGGTCGGGCGGCGACCTGCGCCAGCTTGGCCGGCAGGTCGAGCTCGCTGACCTCGTCCTGGTCGATGTAGATCCGGCCCTTCTCGTCGAGCGAGATCGCAACCGGCTTGCGTTCCTTGTCGAGCGCGCCGGCGCGGCTCTGCGGCAGATCGACCGGCACGCCCGCGACGAGCAGCGGCGCGGTCACCATGAAGATGATCAGCAGCACCAGCATCACGTCGACCAGCGGGGTGACGTTGATTTCCGACATCGGCCGCTGCCGCCCTTTGCGGCGCACGCCCCCGGGCGTCATCATCGCCATCGCTCAGGCCTCCAGCTCGCGCGACAGCGTCGCATGGAAGCCGTCGGCAAAACGCGTCAGCCGCGCCTCATAGCGATTGAGGCCATGGCTGATGCGGTTGTAGGCGATCACCGCCGGGATCGCCGCGAACAGGCCGATCGCGGTGGCGAACAGCGCCTCGGCGATGCCCGGCGCGACCACCGCCAGCGAGGTGTTGTTCGCCCCGGCAATGGCGGTGAAGCTGCGCATGATCCCCCAGACCGTGCCGAACAGCCCGACGAATGGCGCCACCGCGCCGATCGTCGCGAGGATGTTGAGCCGGTCGCCCAGCTCGTCGATCTCGGCCGCGACGGTCGCGGCCATCGCCGCGGCGAGGCGCGAGCGCGTCCCGTCGCGATCCACCGTGTCGCCGACCGTCGAGCGGCGCCATTCGATCACCCCGGCGGCGAGCACGCGCGCGCTCGGCAGATCCTCGCTGCCGCGCTCCTCGTAGAATTTGTCGACGTCGTCGGCCTTCCAGAAGTCGCGCTCGAAGCGCGCGCTCTCCTTGCCGAGCCGGCGCAGCCGCATCGACTGGCTGACGATGATCGCCCAGGTCCAGACGCTCGCCGCGAGCAGCCCGAGCATGACGATCTTCACGATGGCGTCGGCATGGATGAACAACGCGGCCGGCGACAGCGTCTCGGCACCCTGCATCACTATCGTGCTATCCACTCTGATCCCCTCGCAAGGCTTCGAATATGGCGACCCATTCGCGCGGCTGTCGTTTCGGCCGACCGTCCGGCCCGACGAAGGCCGGGGTTACCTCGGCATCGGCGATCAAGTCATCGCCGCGCATGACTCGCTGATGAATAGAACAGGAGGCGGCGCGAATGGCGGTCACCCGGCTGACCACCAGCAGGCCATCGTCGAGCCGCGCCGGGCGGCGATAACGGATCGCCAGCTCGACCACCGCATAGACGCCCTGGCCGCCCTCGAGCGCGCCGCGCTGATCGATCCCGGCGAGCCGCAGCATGTCCGAGCGCGCCCGCTCCATGAAGCGCAGATAGCTCGCGTGATAGACCACGCCTCCGGCATCGGTATCCTCGAAATGGACGCGCACGGCGTAACGGTGCTCGCCATTGCGGAATGATCCTTCATAAGGCCGATCGAGATCATCATTAACCATCTGCTGATGACGCTGTAACCGGCCGGGACTCCCGCGAAAAGGCAGATTACGGATCGAACAGCCCATCCTGGCCGCCGGCCGGCACGGGCAGTCCCAGATGGGTCCAGCCGCGCCCGTTGAGGCAGCGCCCGCGCGCCGTCCGCGCCAGCAGGCCGAGCTGGATGAGGAAGGGCTCGATCACCTCCTCGATCGTGTCGCGCGGCTCGCCCAGGCCGGCGGCCAGCGTCTCCACCCCGACCGGCCCGCCGCCATAGATGTCGGCGATCATGTGCAGATAGCGGCGATCCATCGCATCGAGCCCGAGCGCATCGACCTCGAGCCGGGTCAGCGCCGCGTCGGCGGTTGCCGCATCGACCAGCGGATGGCCCGCGACATGGGCGAAATCGCGCACCCGGCGCAGCAGCCGCCCGGCGATCCGCGGCGTGCCGCGCGAGCGCTGCGCGATCTCGCGCGCGCCATCGTCGCTCAGCTCCATCGCCAACAGCCGCGCGGCGCGGCGGACGACCTGCTCGAGCTCGTCGACGCTGTAGAACACCAGCCGGACCGGGATGCCGAAGCGGTCCCGCAGCGGTGTCGTCACGAGTCCGGCGCGGGTGGTCGCGCCGACCAGGGTAAAACGCGGCAGGTCGATCCGGACCGAGCGCGCCGACGGCCCCTCGCCGATCATCAGATCGAGCGCGCGATCCTCCATCGCCGGATAGAGCACCTCCTCGACCGCCGGCTGCAGCCGGTGGATCTCGTCGATGAACAGCACATCGCCGTCCTCGAGATTGGTCAGGATCGCGGCGAGATCGCCCGATTTGGCGATGACCGGGCCGGAGGTGGCGCGAAAGCCGACGCCCATCTCGCGGGCGATGATCTGCGCCAGCGTCGTCTTGCCGAGCCCGGGCGGACCGAAGAAGAGGACGTGATCGAGCGGCTCGCCACGCTTGCGCGCCGCCTGGATGAACACGCGGAGATTGTCGCGCGCCGCCTTCTGCCCGACGAATTCGTCGAGCGACTTCGGCCGCAGCGCGGCATCGGCGTCGTCGCGGCGTCGATTGGCGTCAAGCAGGCGGTCATCTTCGTCGCTCACGCTCAACGCTTAGCCCCTAGTGACTCATCAAGTCGAGGTGGTCGGATCGGCGCCGATGAAATCATAGCGGTCGCTGCTCGCGCCGGCGATCGCCATGAACGCCGGATGGCCCATTTCGGCGAAGATATCGAGCCGGTCGGGCGACGGCGACCAGCCGAGATCCGCACGTGTCCGCGGGCAGCGCGTGCGGCTGTTGTGGGCGAAGACGACATGGGCGACGAACGGGCCGAACAGCTCCCTCGCCTCCTCGTAGCCGACCGATCGCGTGGGCAGCCCGCGCAGCCGCGCGACCTCTTCGGCGAGCGACCGCCAGTTGGTCTCGCCGGAGACCGCGTGATAGAGCGCGCCCGGCACGCCCTTCTCCAGGATCAGCGCAAAAATCTCAGCGAGATCGTCGACGTGGACGCTGCTGTAGGCGCCGAGCCCCCGCCCGAGATAACAGACCGCGCCGCTGCGCGCCGAGCCATGCAGCGCCGAGAGTGGCGGGCAGCGCCCATGGCCCCAGATCATCGGCGGTCGCACGACATTGCTGAGCAGTCCGTCGGCCGCCGCGGCGCGCACCAGATCCTCGGTGTCGCAGCGCGCGCCGGCATAGGCCGAGCGCTCGAACGGATCGTCCTCGGCGAAGCTCTCCTCGGTCCAGTCGCCATCGGCGCGCTGCGCCAGCACCGCCGTGCCGCTGGTGTAGACGAAGCGCTTGCCAGACCATTTCAGCGCGCCGACCAGCGCCTCGACCGCGCGGCGTTCGGTCGGGATGTCGGTCTGCGCGGTGTAGATGATCGCGTCGAACGCGCCGAGATGCGGGATCACGCTGGCCGGCTCGGTGACATCGCCATCGACCGTCGCCGCGCCGGCCTGCGCCAATCGTTCCCGCGCCTCGCTGCGGCGGGCGAGACCGGTCACTTCCTGGCCGAGCTGGTGCAGCCGCCGCACGATCGAGCGGCCGACATAGCCCGTTGCGCCGATCACCAATGTCCGCACCGGCGCCTCCCTCGCTACGATCAGCGCGCCATCTTCTTCAATGCCAGCCGGACCAGCGCGTCGAGGGTGGCGCCATCGCCCAGCTCCTCGGCCGCCGCCGCGACCGCCGCGCTCGCCTCGCTCGTGCGAAAGCCGAGATTGGCGAGCGCCGACAAGGCGTCGGCGTTGACGCCCCTGGCGGCGGCGGGCACGGCGCCGGCTGGCCCGATCGCGACCGCGCCGATCTTGTCCTTCAATTCATTGACGATGCGCATCGCCAGCTTCGGGCCAACCCCGTTCGCGCGTGCGACCATCGCCTTGTCGCCGCCGGCGACCGCCCGGCTCAGCTCGGCCGCATCGAGCACCGAGAGGATCGACAGCGCGACGCGGCCGCCGACCCCCTGGACCCCGGTCAACAGCCGGAACCAGTCGCGCTCGCCGGCGGTGGCGAAGCCGAACAGGGTGATCGCATCCTCGCGCACCTGCATTTCGGTGAAGAGCATCGCCGCCTCGCCGACCGGGCCAACCGCGGCGAGGGTCCGCGCCGAGGCCTGGACGAGATAGCCGACACCGCCGACGTCGATCACCAGCTGATCGATCCCGCTCTCGACCAACCTGCCAGCGAGCCGCGCGATCATGCCACCCGCTCCCGCGCCTTTTCGCTGGCGAGATGATGCGCATGGGTGATCGCCACCGCCAGCGCATCAGCGGAATCCGCGCCGGCGATCTTCACGCCGGGCAGCAGCCGGCCGACCATCGCATGAACCTGAACCTTGTCCGCTCCGCCGGTCCCGACCACCGCCTTCTTGACCAGCCGCGCGGCATATTCGCCGACCGCGATGCCGCTTTGCGCCGCCGCCAGCAGGATCACCCCGCGCGCCTGGCCGAGCTTCAGGGTCGATTGCGGATTGGCGTTGACGAACACCTCCTCGACCGCCGCCGTCGCCGGGCGGTGAAGGGCAATGATCTCGGCCAGCCCGTCGGCCAGGGCCAGCAGCCGATGGCTCAGCGCCGCCTGGGCCTGCGTCCGAATCTGGCCATTGGCGATGTGGCTCAGACGATTGCCCTCGGCCGCGATCACCCCCCAACCGGTGCAGCCCAGTCCGGGATCGAGGCCGAGGATGATCAACCCAGCCGTTCCATCACCTCGTCGGGCACATCGTAATTGCCCCAGACGGCCTGGACATCGTCGTCATCGTCGAGCGCGTCGATCAGCTTCATCAGCTGGCCGGCCTCGGCTTCATCATCGATCGTGACGCTGGTCTGCGGCCGCCAGGCGAGCTTGGTGCCCTCGGCCTCGCCGAGCGCCGGCTCGAGCGCGCGGGCGACTTCGTGGAGCGAATCCTGGGTGGTCCAGATCTCATGGCCGTCCTCGCTCGACTGGACGTCCTCCGCGCCTGCCTCGAGCGCCGCCTCGAACACCTTGTCGGCGTCGCCGGCGCTCGCCGGATAGCTGATCAGCCCCATGCGGTCGAAGCCATGGCTGACCGAGCCGCTCGCGCCGAGATTGCCGCCGTTCTTCGAGACGATCGTGCGGATGTTGGTCGCGGTGCGGTTGCGATTGTCGGTCAGCGCCTCGACGATCAGCGCGACCCCGCCCGGGCCGAAGCCTTCGTAGCGGATCTCCTCGTAATTCTCGCCGTCGCCGCCTTCGGCCTTCTTGATCGAGCGCTCGATATTGTCCTTGGGCATGCCGCCGGCGCGCGCGGCGATCACCGCTGCGCGCAGCCGCGCGTTCATCGTCGGATCGGGCAGGCCGTTGCGCGCCGCGACGGTGATCTCACGCGAGAGCTTGGAAAACAGCGCCGAGCGCTTTTTGTCCTGCGCGCCCTTGCGGTACATGATGTTCTTGAACTTGGAATGGCCGGCCATCGCCGTCAGATCCCTCCGCTTTCCCCGCTAGCGCCCTAGCCCAGCGCAGCCCGTTGGCTCAAGCGGTCGCTGCGCGCGCCGCCGCCTCTTCGACCATCGGCATGAAGCCGGCGCGCATCGTTTTGATGCCCTCGCCCAGCACCGGATCGCGCTCGGCCATCGCGAAATAGGCGGTGATGCCCGGCCGCGCTGCAATCTGCCGCCGGCTGTCGACGACCGGATCGATCATGTCCATAGCGTCAGGACTGGCGTCAGCAGCGCATCGACCCGGGTCGGCGTCTTGCCCACGGCATAGACATCCGAGGCCGTCCGCGCCCGCTCCAGCGCATCGAAGCCAGCCTCGATCTGCGCCCGCGCCGCATCGGTGATCGCCGGCTCCTCCGCCTGCAGCGGGAACACCCGCGTCACCATGAACGGCCGCGGTGCTGGCGCGATCTCGCATTCAATCAGCCGCTCGATCATCCGTGCCCGCGCGCGCTCGCCACGGTCGGCCGGCAGAAGCGACGGGCCATCCAGCACCTCGTCGAGATAATCGACGATCGCGGCGGACTCGGCGACGGTGAAGCCATCGTGATCGAGCACTGGGATTCGCCGCATCGGGCTGATCGCGCCGAACGCCGCGGAGTCGCGATCACCGCCGGGCGGCGGCGCGGTCGGCAGGACATGGCCCTTCAGCCGCGCCGCGAGCAGCACCCGCTGGACAAAGGGCGAGAAATCGACGCCGTAGACCTTCATCAATCTTCTTTCCGGTCAGACCAGGCCGAGCGCCGTGCGATAGGTTTCGAGCAGCGCATCGGCTTCGTCGCGCGCGTCCTTTTCCATCTTCCGCAGGCGAACGACGGCGCGCATCGTCTTGCTGTCATAGCCCTGACCCTTGGCCTCGGCATAGACGTCGCGGATGTCGTCGGCGATGCCCTTCTTCTCTTCTTCCAGCCGCTCGATCCGCTCGATGAAGAGCCTGAGCTGCTCAGCCGCTACATTGCCGTCCGCCATTGTCCGTCCCGTTTCGTGATGATGAGGGCGCGGGTGCTACGGGCTCCGCCCGGTTGCTTCAAGCCTTGTTGCGCGCGACGCTCGCCGCCATACGGTCGAGCTGTTCCTGGCTCGCCTCGGGCTGGCGCTTCTTCCACTCCGCATAGGGCATGCCATAGACCGCTTCGCGCGCCGCCTCGCGATCGAGCTTGCCGCCTGATCCTTCCGAAACCCAGTCGGCCAGGCAGTTCCGGCAGAAACCGGTGTAGCCCATCAGGTCGACGTTCTGGACGTCTTCGCGCTTGCGCAAATGCTCGACCAGGCTGCGAAAAGCGGCGGCGGCGGTTGCGTCGTCGATACCCTGCATCATTTACCTCCTGCCCGCGTTCGGCGGTTGCCATGTCGGCTCAACCCGCTATCAGTCCGGCCGCGCTCGCGCAAAAACCCTGAGAGGTCGGATGGTCGTCGAACGGATCGCGCCCCGGAACCGGAAGGTGCGCGTACTTGCGACGCTCGGGCCGGCAAGCCGTTCGCCCGAGATGGTGCGCAAGCTGCTGCTCGCCGGCGCCGATGCCTTCCGTATCAACATGAGCCACGGCACCCATGAGCAGCAGGCCGAGCTGATCGCGGCGATTCGGGCGCTGGAAAAGGATCTTGCGCGGCCGACGACGATTTTGGTCGATCTCCAGGGCCCCAAGCTGCGCGTCGGCGATTTCGCCGAGGGGATGGTGCAGCTGCGCAGCGGACAGCGCTTCACCTTCGATCGCGACCCCACCCCCGGCAATGCCAAGCGGGTCGAGCTGCCGCATCGCGAGCTGTTCGAGGCGCTGCAGCCGCGCACCCGGCTGCTGCTCGACGATGGCAAGATCGAGCTCATGGTCGAACGGGTCGATCCCGACCAGATCACCGCCAAGGTCAAGGTCGGCGGGGTGCTGTCGAACCACAAGGGCGTGAATGTTCCCGATACCGTGGTGCCACTGGCGGCGCTGACGCCGAAGGATCGCAGCGACCTCGGCTTTGCCGTCGACCAGGGGGTCGACTGGATCGGCCTCAGCTTCGTTCAGCGGCCCGAGGATGTCGCCGACGCCAAGCGGCTGATCGCCGACCGCGCGCTGCTGCTCGCCAAGATCGAGAAGCCGGCTGCGGTCGACCGCCTCGAGGAGATTCTCGAGCTGGCCGATGCGGTGATGGTCGCGCGCGGCGACCTCGGCGTCGAGCTGCCGCCCGAGGCTGTGCCGCCGCTGCAGAAGCGGATCGTCTCGACCGCGCGGCGCATGGGCCGGCCGGTGGTCGTCGCGACGCAGATGCTCGAATCGATGATCCA
>Ga0068855_100009734_pt1 | contig 11594 bp, 9 predicted proteins | sample KBSCornC52_FD_66592 | JGI IMG/M metagenome (GOLD analysis project Ga0068855, IMG submission 66592) | Corn rhizosphere microbial communities from Kellogg Biological Station, Michigan, USA - KBS Corn C5-2 | ecosystem: Host-associated > Plants > Roots > Rhizosphere > Soil ...
GTAATATCATTGATCTGCAGATCGAGCAGGTGATAACCCCATTCTTCCAGCAAATGATCTATCTGTTCTTTCACATAATCCACAATTTCCTTGCGCAGGCTCAGTATTTCTGCCTGGCGCTTGGTAGCAACGAACGATCTGATGGTTCCTTCAATGGTGCGGGTAAGCGCCTGCATCAGATCGCGCTCGCTTAAAAATTTAAAAGCTACTTTTTTAATTGTTTCCTCGTCTGCATTCTGCACCGCATATAGTAACATGCTCTTAAAATATACGTTGGCCTGATCTGCCGTTACAGCCTGAAACTCCATTTCCACTGAACGGTTCTGAATGCTCACCTTGCGGCTGATCGTTTCCAGGAAAGGTATTAAAAAATTCAGGCCAGGGTTGAGCACGCGACGGTATTTACCGAACATGGTCACTACGCCAACAAATCCCTGGTTTATGGTTTTTAAACCTGCAAACAGAAACAGGATAATTACAATTACAAACCAGTAATGCGCTAACAAATCCATAAGATTAAATTTTGTTAAATATACAGAAAGCAGGGCATCGGGGCAACAGACTCTAAAGGGTGAGTCACCCCTGGTCACTCAGAGCGCATTACCCTGAAGATCAGGGATGGTTCACCCTAAACATTTAAGGTGACGCACCCTTCAAGGCACGCTTTTTTCACTTATTACCCCGTTGCCTTAACTTTGAAAAAATGACACCAACCAATCAATACGACATAATTATAGTAGGGGGCGGACCAATTGGCCTTGCCTGCGGACTGGAAGCTCAAAAGGCGGGTTTACACTATTGTATACTTGAAAAAGGGTGCCTGACGAATTCGCTGTTCAACTATCCGTTGAATATGACCTTTTTTTCTACCTCGGAAAAACTGGAGATCGGCGGAATTCCGTTTGTATCGAACAATATAAAACCCACTCGGCCCGAAGCGCTGGAATATTACAGGCGCGTGGCTACTTCCAATAAACTGAATATTCATTTGCAGGAAGAAGTGAAGGCCATTTCAGCCCTGAATGGCAAATACGAGATCACAACAACCCGGGGAACCTATGCAACTACGTTTGTGGTGATAGCTACAGGCTTTTACGATCTGCCTGTTACTATGAATATTCCAGGTGAGGAACTGCCCAAAGTGGTTCACTATTACAAAGACCCGCACTTTTATGCCATGCAGAAGGTAATTGTGGTAGGGTCAAGCAATTCAGCAGTGGATGCAGCCCTTGAAACCTATCGTAAAGGAGCTGAAGTAACTATGGTTATTCGTAATAAAGCCATAGGCGAAAGAGTAAAATACTGGGTAAAGCCTGATGTCGAAAACCGTATTAAAGAAGGAAGCATCAAGGTGTATTTCAATTCATCATTAACGGCTATACGCGAAAAAGAAGCGGATATTCAAACACCGGAAGGCCCCATTACCATTGAGAATGATTATGTGATCGCCATGACGGGTTACCGGCCAAACTGCGAATTCCTTCAACAGGTAGGCGTTCAATTGTCGGATGATGGAGTAATGCAGCCCGTGTATAACCCCGAAACAATGGAAACGAATTTGCCGAACATATATCTGGCGGGAGTGGTTTGCGGCGGCATGAATACCCATGTATGGTTTATTGAAAATTCAAGACAGCATGCAGAGCTGATTATGAAGTCGGTGAAGAAAAAGGCAACTGTCAGTTAGCAATTGGCAAATGCTGCCGTGGTTTTTGCTTATTGTCTATTGCTTATTGTTGATTGATTGAGGGCTATTCTTTCCTATATACAAAGATCTCCACTCTTCTATTCCTGCGTCGTCCGCTGTTTGTTCTGTTGCTTGCAATGGGTTGAGAATACGCGTAACCGCGTGCGATGAAATTAACGCCCAGTGAAGGCATCCTGCTCATCAGGTATTGCTTTACCGATACAGCCCTGTTTAGTGATAATTCTTTATTATAATCCAGGTTGCCAATGCTATCGGTATGTCCTTTTACTACCACCGAATCCATTTGACCGGTGAGTTTATGCGAAAAGCTATCGAGCAGGGCAAAACTTTTCGGCGACAATTCAAAACTGCCGCTTACAAAATAGATATCCGGTATAACCAGCGTATCGATACGCTGCACATAAGGTATGCGTGTTAATGATAAGTTTGGCCGCGGCGCAGGTGGATTCTTTTGATAGTAACTTATCCGTTTATCTATCAGGGTGTGCCGGTCGTTTTGATTGTAAATCTCAACCTTTTGCCGTTCGGCTTCGGCACAGATCTTTTCATTGGCATTGGCAGGTAATACCGACACTTTATCGAGCAGAAAAACATATTCATCCTGCAGATCGGGCCGCAGAATGCCTTTATAGTCGGTTCGCTTGAATGAACCAATAACCATGTATCCTTCTTCGCCGGTGGCGGTGTATACAAAATGTACTTTTTGCCAGTTTCGGCTATCGGGTCGCATATTGTTATTACTGCTTACATACCATAATGCAGGTTGTATGGCTGCAAAACTTCTTTTCTCATATAGAAAATCTTCGGCAGAAAAATACACCCCAATACTGTCGAGTATTTTGTTGGTGGCGCTAACGTAAAATTCTATTATATATTGATGGCCTTTGCGAAGACCACATAATAAAGGGGTTCGTATAAAGTTGCGCACTCCTTTTTTCGAAATGCTGCCTGCTGTTAAAGCAACATAGCGGTATCCATCGTATGCTTTTGAAAGATCGGCGAAATAATAATCAGCCTGACGTGAAGTAGCGATCCATGCTTCGGGAGCACAATATTTTTGATATTCGGTGCACAAATTAGCATCTTCAAAACTACCATTGGCTACCAGGTTCTGCGAATAACCGGTAAAATGCATATACAGCATAATACCAATGAATAGCGACGTTTGTTTCATAGAAGGTATAATTAGCAAACAGGCGGATCAGTCTATTTGCGGACGCGGATGCTTCAACTTTGCAGAGCAATTTAGTTGTAAATCCCCTCATTTTCAAATTCATAGAATGATCTATCCGCACGTTGGCACATCCGGAGATCCGCTCATTACATCTTATTAGTGATTTGATTTATATCAACAAGTTTTCAACCCACTTGCATATATAGATTTCTGAATATACTTTTACACCAGCTTACATCTGAACATCCTTCGAAAATTCCACAACACACCATTTACAAATCATAGCCGCTCCAATTAACTTTTTTCATTCATCCTTTTGAAGACCTCTCGTGCTTATTCTTTTCTAAAAATTTTATAGAAAAGTATTCTCTCCAATTCCTCTGGGGCCACTCATAATTACTTTTTACCCCTAAAATCAAAAAGAAATGAAAAAGATCTACACTTTATTCATGGTGTCAGCTATTGCCATGACCACACGCGCTCAGTTAGTAATTAATGAAAATTTTACCGGTTACACTGTTGGAAATTTAAATGGCCAGGGATCATGGGCTTCTTCTGGTACCGGCCCTGATGTACAGGTATCTAATTTATTGCCTTTAATCTATTCAGGCTATAATAGTAGTGGTGAGTACGATACGGTAACTAACGGAAACGGTAAGACTGAAACCAAGGCTTTTTCTCAGAATATTTCAACGAGCTCAGCACAAACAATTTATATGTCGTTTGTGGTAAGGGTAGGTAACAGTGCTTCCAAAAATACTCCCGCTTATAGTGTAGCGTTAGTGGATAATACCGGTTCTACCCCAGTTCAATTCACTGTAAAAGATAACAATGATGGTTCAATTTCTTTTGGCGTTGGAGGTAGTGGCTCTATTGGATGGACAGCAGCTGGTTCCAGCCATTATGGAACTACCTACCTTATTGTAATCCGATACGATATTATTTCAGGCGGCGCTGATAAAGGATACATGTGGATAAATCCAAGTAGTCTTGCTGCTGAACCTTCTACGTCAAGCGCAAATGCATCATTCACTGCCGGTACTGAAACCTATGGAAGTAGTTTTCAAGCCTTACAGCAAAATCAAACTTCTAAAACTCCTTATGCAGCATATGATGCGTTTCGTGTAGCTGCCAACCCCAGCTCATCAGTAGCCTGGGCGCTGCTTAGTCCTGCAGCTTCTACCCTTCCTGTTACGCTTACCAGCTTTAATGCCAACACAGATGGATTGAACAATACCAAACTGGTTTGGAATACCTCTAACGAAAGCGGTATAGTTAGCTATGTAATAGAAAAAAGCACCGACGGCAGAACATTCAGCGATATAGGTTCTGTACAAGCCACACAACAATCAACCTACAGCTTTACCGATAATCAGGCTTCAACAGACTATACTTACTACAGATTGAAAATGGTTGAACAGGATGGCTCTTTCAAATATAGCTTTATAGTAAGCTTAAAAAGCAAACTGAGCCTCAACATTTCTTTGTCGCCCAACCCGGTTAGAAGTACCCTGCTTATTCAACACCCCAAAGTAGGTACTGAGGCACATATAGAAATTGTAAATACCAGTGGTCAATTAATAAAAGATATTCGCATACCTGCCAGCGCGGTTCTCACTTCAATCGACATGAGCGGATTATCAACGGGACTGTATCATGTTGTTTTCAAAAACGGAACGGATGTATTTAGTAAAATGGTGTTAAAGCAGCAATAGCCGTACCTTGGATTTTGATGTCTGAAGCAGGGGGTCAGAAGTCGGAAAAACCCGATATTTCTAACCTCCTGCTTCTTTTTCATACTTCAGACATCTGACTTCAGACTTCAGGCCTCTGACTTCATTCTTTCTTATAAAGATAGATCTCCACCCTTCTGTTCATTTGCCTGCCCTGCGGCGTTTTGTTGGTAGCAATGGGACGCCAATAAGCATAACCACGGATGATGGTACTGCTATCGAGCCTGGGAACTTTACCGCCTAAATAATTCTTTACTGACCTGGCGCGATTGAGTGATAAAGCTTCATTGTAGGCCAGTTTACCGATGCTGTCGGTATGGCCTTCCACTACCATTGAATCAATATCTGCAGATACCAGTTTAGTAGCAAAGCTGTCGAGCAAATGAAAACTTACAGGATTTAATTCGTAGCTGGCGGTAGCAAAAAAGATGTCGGGGATGATGAGGGTATCTATCTTTTGTATTTTTGTTTCAACTGTTTGGGGTAATCGTGTTACCGGTGGCGGTACCTTGCGTTTATAATAGATCTTTCTTTCAAGATACTGATGCCGCTCGCTTTCTCTGTATATTTCATTTCGTACACTGTCGGCCTGTTCGCATAATTTTTCGCGGGGATCAAGTGGCGTTAAGGATACATCATCCAGGAAAAAATAATAATCGAATTTGTAATCCGGCCGGTCCATATTGTTATAATCATACTCATTGCGCTTAAAATTTCCAATGGTTATAAATCCTTCGGAACCATCTGCCGTGTAAATCAGATGTACCTTTTGCCACACAGAAGGATTGATGGTTGTATCTAACCCATCAATACTCCAGAGCTGCGGGTTGATGAGTTTGAAATATCTTCTTTCATACAAAAAATCCTGATCAGAAAAATAAACTCCGATACTATCAAGGATGGGATGCAGTGAGCGTACGTAAAACTCCAGCTGATATTGATGGCCTCTGCGCAATCCGCACAAAAGCTGAGAGCGGATAAAATTACGCATACCAGGCATTCGTAAATTACCGGCAGTTAAACCTAAAAAGTGGATGCCATCATGGGCCCGGGCTGCGTTTGTTGTAAGCGTAGCATCAAAATAATAATTCGCGTACAATGAAGTAGCGATCCATGCTTCGGGGGCGCAGTTTTTTTGGTACTCGGTGCATATATTCTCATCTTCAAAACCACCGTTTGCAACGAGGTTCTGCGCGTGCACGGCTGCATGCGCAAGCAGGAGACAATATAAAAGGAAAGGCTTCATACTTATTTTGAAGTCGGAGGTCTGATGTCGGAAGTCAGAAGTCAGAAGTCTGAAGTCTGAAATCTGATGTCGGAAATGAGTTGTGAGAACTTGAAGATTTTGAAATATCAGGTTCTTCTGACTTCAGATTTCAGACTTCAGACCTCGGACCTCCGACTTCGGGCCTCAACTTTCTTCCCAAACGCAGGCCAGATGAACAATCGTTTCAACACTCTTTTGCATATCCTGCACGCTTACGTATTCATGTTTTCCATGAAAAGCCATTTCACCCGTGAAGATGTTCGGGCAGGGCAATCCCATAAACGATAAGCGGGAGCCATCGGTTCCGCCGCGTGCACTCATTTCAAGCAGTGGTACTCCTGCCCTTTTAATCGCTTCCTTTGCATATGCCGATACCTGAGGATATTTATCCAGCACTTCTTTCATATTGCGGTATTGCTCTTTCACGGCAAAATCGGCTTTAGCGCCGGGAAAGCGTTTCAACGTTTCGTTCAGCTTCTGACGTAACAGATCTTCATACTCCGCCAGCTTTGCTGTTATAAAATCGCGGATGATAAATTCGAGGGTTGCTTTTTCGGCTATGCCTGACATACGTACCGGATGTACAAAGCCTTTTCTTTTTTCAGTTGTTTCGGGCGACAACTCTTTGGGCAATGATTCCAGAAAGGCAGCAGCTACTTTAAGTGCATTTACCAGTTTGTCTTTGGCATATCCGGGATGAGCGCTAACGCCGTGAAAGGTTATGGCAACGCCATCGGCCGAAAAGGTTTCGTCTTCATAAGCGCCAAGCTCACCGGCATCGAGGGTATAACCAAAATCGGCGCCCAGCTTTTTCAGATCTACTTTATCTACACCACGTCCGATTTCTTCATCGGGCGTAAATAATATTTTTATGGTGCCGTGAGGAATATTGGGGTTTGTGGTAAAATAATGCGCCATGTCCATGATCACCGCTACGCCGGCCTTATCATCTGCACCGAGTAAGGTGGTGCCCGAAGCGGTGATAATGTCTTCGCCCTTTTTCTTCAGTAAATAGGGATGATCAGCCGGAGAGATCACCTGCGACGGATCATCGGGCAGCACGATATTACCGCCATTATATTTTTCATGCACCAGTGGTTTTACGCCCATGCCGGTGCAGTCGGGAGCTGTGTCTACATGCGAACAATAGCAAATTACGGGTATCTGTTTGCTGGTGTTGGAAGGTATGGTTGCGTACACATATCCATAGTCATCGAGGTGTGCATCAGTAATGCCCATTTGCTGTAGCTCCTGGACCAGCACACGGCTTAAATTTTTTTGTTTTTCGGTAGAAGGAAAAGAGTTTGCCTGCGGATCACTTTGTGTATCTATTTGCACATATCGCAAAAACCTTTCCTTTACGGTGAAACTATATTTATTAAACATGTAAGCGTATTTTTGGCAAGATAATTCATTGAAGTTACAAGTTTCAGATTACAAGGCGCGGGAAATAAGCAGGCGCCCTGAAACATGTAACCGGTAACCCGAAACTTGTAACATATTTTTATGCCCCCACTCATAAAACAAGGCTGGCTGCGTGCCCTGCTATTCATGCTGGTATTTATGGTGTGCGCATTACCGGCGGGTATGTTGGCCGGTATGTTACTGATGGGCGATCATGATAAAAACGCTACTACTGTTCAGCCTACCTTTATCATATTAGCACTGTTCGTTACTTCTGTAGTATCTATTCTGCTAACTATTCTATTTCGAAGGGTTATTGACCGCAAAAATGTAATGAGCCTGGGATTTACCTGGCGGGGTTATTATCAGGAGGCGTATACAGGTTTTTGTTTGGGCCCTGCCCTGCTCGGACTGGGAACCCTGATATTATTTGCCGTTAAAAAGCTCAGCTGGACAGATGCCTCTTTTCATGCATCTGATTTTTTTATATCACTGGTATTGATGTGTATGATTGCACTATCTGAAGAAATGGTATTCAGAGGATATATTTTAAATAACCTGATGGAATCGATGAATAGTCGAACGGCACTTGGCGTCTCGGCAGTTTTGTTTGCACTGGCGCATGGTGGAAATATGGGCATTACGGCTGTAGCGGCCATTAATTTATTACTGGGGGGATTGCTGCTGGGTATTAACTATATCTATACCCGCAATTTGTGGTTCGGAATTGCTTTTCATTTCACCTGGAACTTTTTTCAGGGCCCGGTATTGGGATATGAAGTGAGCGGGTTGCCTTTACAAAGCGTATTACGGCCCGATTTAAACGGACCATGGTGGATTACAGGTGCACAGTTTGGATTTGAGGGATCGCTGGTTACTACTTTTCTTTTTATTATAGCCCTGTTGCTGCTTTTTGCGGCTTATGAGAGGAGGTATGAGGCCGGAAGTCTGATGTCGGAAGTCGGAAGTCAGAGGTTGGAAAGGAAAAAGTCCGAAGAAAAAAGTTAGTTTACTTCTCCTTCGGACTATTGTTTAATTGAGCTTCTTCTTATCAGGTCATTCCGACATCAGACATCAGACTTCAGACATCAGACTTCAGACATCAGACTTCAGACATCAGACCTCTGACTTCTGACTTCTGACCTCTTACTTCGATCTCTTGACCACCGGCTTCTTTTTAGGCGCGGCCTGAGCGGCCTGTTCCTGTTTTGCGGCTTCCTGCGCGGCTACTTCATCAACATAAATTGTTTTGCTTTCGGGAATACCTAACGTGCCGAATACAGTTGGCATAATGATGTTGAAATTTTCAAGCGTATTCTGGCTTGCATCTACAAATTTCCAGGTGGCGCCGTTATCGGTTGATTCGCCTATCAGGTAGGTAAGGATTTTCACCTTGCCACGCTCCTGGTCGATATATTCGCGGTCTTTTTCGACCACGCATTGCCATGTTTCAATATCATTCAGGATAGTGTTCAGGCTGATCTTTTCGGGTTTTTCGTCGGGCTTAGGTTCGTTTCGAAAATGAAGGGTTACTACATGATCTTTAAAACCGTCTTTACCGCCATAGTATTTTACAGCGCTCGGGTTGGTGAGGCTCATGTAAGTTGACCAGTCGGCATAAAATTCAGCTTTTACCAGACTGTCGGCAAACCGTAGCGCCTGTCGGGTAGCAATAGCTGTATCAGATTCCGGTAATGGTTGATCGCCTGTAGCGGCTGCGGTGGATTGCTCCTGGGCATGAACAAAATTGAACAAACATGTAAATAGTGCACACGTAATGATGCATTTCGTGGTTTGTATCATAGGGTATAAACTTTGTGTGCACAAAATAAAAAAAATTCCCGGCAGGTCAATACCGGGAAACTACTATGGGGATTATTCCATAATTATATAATCAAAAGGCTTTTATACTCCTTTAGGGCATAATAATGCGCGAAGCAGGAGCGCCTATTTCAACGAGTTCGATGTCGAAAACCAGGTCTTCACCGGCGAGTGGATGATTGGCATCCAGCATTACATTTTCTTCACCGATTTCTGTAACGATTACAGGTATATGAGCGCCCTCGGCATTGGTCATATTCAATTGCTGACCAACTTCCAGTTCGAGATCTTCAGGAAATTCACTGAGCGGAAACGCAATCACCATGTCAGGATTCTTTGGACCATACGCTTCATCTACAGGTATTTGAATTGTTTTTTTATCGCCCACTGCCATTCCCATCACACCATTTTCAAAACCCGCAATAACCATCCCCTTGCCAACTTCAAATTGCAGAGGCTCACGGCCGGCAGAAGAATCGAAGGGCGTGCCATCTGTTAAACGGCCACTATAATGAACCTTTACGGTATCGCCGCTTTTTACTTGTTGCATACAAACATTTTAAATTGTTGAATAATCAGGAAATTCAACTCTCCTATCCAATGTGCTATATGAATTAAAAACAAATCACAACAGAAGAAAAAAAGTCCAATTCCCTTGCCTGCAAAGTAACGCAATAATTTTGGGCAGCCAATAAAAGTTTTTTAATGAAATTTGCCACCGAACATACCAGAATTTGTCCATTTTTTTACCCAAATGAATAGAAATTAATTATGTATAAATTACTATGGTTGCTTGCAGTATTAACAGTTTTCGCATTTACAACACCCTCATATGTGAAGGCCTTTCCTGACAGAGAAAACGCATCAGGAAAAATTACAACGGGCGCCGAAAGAATGGACCTGTACTTACCCCTGTTGAAGGGAAAACGCGTAGGAATATTCGCGAATAATACATCGGTAGTAAGCATCACCAATCTGGTTGACACATTACTCAAACGCGGTGTTTCAATTAAAGTGATCTTTGGCCCTGAACATGGCTTTCGCGGAACAGCAGACGCCGGTGAAAAAGTAGGCAACTATACCGATGAAAAAACAGGCATACCGGTGGTATCATTATACGGCAGCAAACGCCGCCCCTCGGCCGAAGACCTGAAAGATGTGGATGTTATGCTGTTCGATATTCAGGATGTAGGCACCCGTTTTTACACGTATATTTCATCGATGCAGGAGTTCCTTGAGTCGGCCATTGAAAACGATAAACCATTGCTTATACTCGATAGACCTAACCCCAATGGTTTTTATGTTGATGGGCCGGTATTGGATACGGCGTTCAGATCTTTTGTTGGCATGGAACCAATACCCATTGCGTATGGAATGACCATAGGAGAATACGCTACGATGCTGTTAAAAGAAGGCTGGCTTACCAAAAAACCTAAAAACATTATTGTAAACATTGAAGGCTCCCACAAGGCTGCCGCACCACTTTCTCTGACACAGTTTTCTTTAACCATTATCAGGTGCGATAACTACACACATAAAAGCAGGTATGTTTTACCGGTAAAACCTTCACCCAATTTGCCGGATATACAATCAGTTTACTGGTATCCTTCTACCTGTTTATTTGAAGGCACTGTATTAAGCGAGGGACGTGGTACACCGCATCCTTTTCAGTGGTTCGGACATCCACTGCTGCCCAAAAATCTCTTTTCTTTTACACCTCATGCCATGCCCGGTGCTACCAGTCCGAAGTTAAAAGATCAACTTTGCTATGGCTGGGATGTAAGCGGAACGCCCGAAGAAGTATTGAAAAAAACAGATGGTAAAATACAACTTAAGTGGTTACTCGAAGCTTATCGCCTGTTTCCGCAGAAAGATTCTTTTTTTCTGAAAAACGGCGCTTCGTTCAACCGTTTGGCAGGAAATAATGTATTAATAAATCAGATCAAAAAAGGTTTGTCAGAAACCGAAATACGCAAAAGCTGGGAGCCTGCTTTAAGTAAATTCAAGTCAATCAGGAAGAAATACTTGTTGTATGAAGAATAGTTGATAAGTTGACAGGTTAATAAGTTAACATCGAAACCTATCGACTTATCAACCTATCAACCTGTTAACATATCAACCTATCAACTTATTAACGTATCAACATGAACATAAACGACATACGGATCATATACATGGGTACCCCCGAATTTGCCGTAGCTTCACTGGATGCCCTGGTAAAAGCGGGATGCCATATTGTATCGGTAATTACCGCACCCGATAAACCGGCAGGCCGTGGTATGAAAATGACCGAGAGCGCTGTAAAGAAATACGCGGTTGAAAAAGGACTCCCCATATTACAACCGGTAAAACTTAAAGACCCTGAGTTTATAGAACAATTAAAGGCATTAAAAGCCGATCTGCAGATAGTAGTAGCTTTTCGTATGCTGCCCGAAGTGGTATGGAATATGCCACTCATGGGCACTATTAACCTGCATGGTTCTTTAT
>Ga0068855_100009735_pt1 | contig 11593 bp, 10 predicted proteins | sample KBSCornC52_FD_66592 | JGI IMG/M metagenome (GOLD analysis project Ga0068855, IMG submission 66592) | Corn rhizosphere microbial communities from Kellogg Biological Station, Michigan, USA - KBS Corn C5-2 | ecosystem: Host-associated > Plants > Roots > Rhizosphere > Soil ...
TGGGGAGATGCAGAGGGCACACAGTGGGACGCAGCAACCAGGCACTGGATCGGGGTAACGGATCCCCGCTCACCCGATGCAGGCGCGGCGGGGTATTAGATGACAACAGGTGGATGGAAGTCTTTACAGGGCGTTTTTTGTGAAAACATCTTCAACGGCCAGTTTGACATTTGGATAGACGATGGAATGAATCTCATCGGCCCGACCGTAAGCCACAGCCTGGCTGTGGATACCGTCCGCCAGCCGTAGAACCTCTGATGTATGTAGCGCGGAGAAGGAGGCATCTTCACAACTCCGTCCAGAATCTCACAGGGTAGGCGAGTTGAAGCTTGGGTACGAAACTCCTTCAAGTATTCTTCGTAGGTTAGCTTCCTGGTTGTTGTCGCGGGCGCTGTCGCCGTCATCATGCCGCTCCTTACCTATTCCCTCGTGCCGGTAGCTCGTGCGTGCTCCTATTGTACATCATCTGCCTGTCGCCCGCCCGTATGCTCCGGGAGCTCTTCCGCGAAGTGGCAGGCGGATTGGTGGCCGGGTGAGATTTCACGTAACGGAGGTTCTTCGGCGCACTTTTCCTTGGCGAAGATGCAGCGGCCGCGGAAGACGCAGCCTTCTGGGCGAGAGGTCTGCGCGCCGGGGTCGGCGGGAGGCTCGCCGGGGCGAGCGTCCGGGTCCGGGATCGGGATGGCCTCCAGGAGAGTGCGGGTGTACGGATGTCGCGGATTGAGGTAGATCTGCTCGCTGTCCGCCAACTCCACGATCTTGCCGAGGTACATGACGGCGATCCGGTCGCTCATGTGGCGGACCACCGCCAGATCGTGGGCGATGAACAGCATGGTGAGGCCGAGCTTCTGCTGCAGTTCCAGCAGCAGATTCAGCACTTGCGCCTGGATGGAGACGTCGAGCGCCGATACCGGCTCGTCCGCGATGAGAAACTCCGGATTGACCGCCAGAGCCCGGGCGATGCCGATGCGCTGGCGCTGCCCGCCGGAGAATTCGTGCGGGTAGCGGTTGCGGTGCGCGTTGCGCAGTCCGACGACCGCCAGCAGTCTGGTGATCTCGCTCTCCTGCTCGGCTTTCGAGAGCTTGCGTGGCTCCAGCCCCTCACGCAGGATGTTGCTGACGGTCATCCGCGGATTGAGCGATCCGATGGGGTCCTGGAAGACAATCTGCATCCGACGGCGCAACGGCTGCATGCCTGCGCGCGAAAGTCCGAAGACCTCCTGATCTCCGAAGTAGGCCTTACCGCTTGAGGGCTCGATCAGGCGCAGCAGAAGGCGCCCGGTCGTGGTCTTGCCGGAGCCGCTCTCGCCCACCAGCCCCAGTGTTTCGCCCTTCTTGACCGTGAAACTGATATCGTCCACGGCTTTGACGATCGTGGGCGTGCCGCCCAGGAAGCCGCCGCCGATCACAAAGTGCTTGACCAGATTTTCGACGCGAACCAGATCATCCATCAGGCGCCTCCGGTCTTTTTGGCCGCCGGTAACGGGGCTTCGAAATCAGGCTGGACCCAGCAGGCGGAGACATGACCCGGACCGATGTCCATCAGCGGCGGCTCTTCGGTGGCGCACTTCGCGATCGCCCAGGGACACCTGGCCCGAAACCGGCAGCCGCTGGGCAGGCGCAAGGGGTTGGGCACCATGCCAGCGATGGTTGGGAGCGGCTGTTTTGGAGGATGGTCGAGGCGAGGCACAGCGCGCAACAGACCTTGCGTGTACGGATGACGCGGCTCGCGAAAGATCGCCCGCATCGGCGCCCGCTCAACGACCTTGCCTGCATACATCACGGCGACCGTATCGCAGTTCTCGGCAACAAGGCCCAGATTGTGCGTGATCAGCAGGAGAGCAGTACCGCTATCGCGCTGCAGGTCTCGCAGCAGCGCGAGGATTTGCGCCTGAACGGTTACATCGAGTGCGGTGGTGGGCTCGTCGGCGATCAGCACAGCAGGCTTGCAGGAGAGCGCGACCGCGATCATGACGCGCTGCCGCATGCCGCCCGAGAGCTGATGCGGATAGCTGCGGATGCGCCGCTCCGGCTCCGGAATTCCCACAGCCCCGAGAAGCCGTATCCCTTCCGCAAGAGCGTCCTTCTTGGTCATCTTGCTGTGGGCCTGAAGCGCTTCGATGAGCGGATCGCTGACGGGATAAAGTGGGTCCAGGCTGGTCATCGGCTCCTGGAAGATCATGCCGAGGTCACCGCCGCGTCGATCTCGCATCTCCCTGTCCGAAAGTGAGAGCAGGTTCTCGCCCCGCAACAATATCTCACCCTCGACAATACGGCCGGGCGGCGCGACCAGCCGCATCACGGAGAGGCCCGTGACGCTCTTGCCGCATCCGGACTCTCCCACTACGCCGAGAGTCTTGCCGGCGAAGATCTCCAGATCAACGCCATCGACGGCGGGAACCACGCCCTGGTCAGTGAAAAAGTGCGTACGCAGGCCATTCACCTGCAGCAAAGGTTCCGTTGCGGCCTGCGCCAATCCTACCTCCGAAGCTTGGGATCAAGGGCGTCACGGAGACCGTCCCCCAGAAAGTTGAATGCCAGTACAGTGACGAAAATCATGACGCCCGGCGCGAGCATCCAGAATTTGGAGGTGAGCACCTCCAGGTTCTGCGCAGCCGTAAGCATGTTTCCCCAGCTCGGAATAGGGATCTTAATGCCGAGTCCCAGGAAGCTCAGACCGGACTCAGCGAGGATGTAGCCCGGGATCGCGAGCGTTGCTGAAACAGTCGCGTAGGTGAATGCGCTGGGCAGGACATGGCGGCGGATGATCGTCAGGTCCGAGACGCCGAGCGCCCTGGCCGCCTGAACATACTCCAGCTCGCGGGTCGAAAGCGCGATTCCCCGGATAACGCGGGCCAGGCCCGCCCAGCCGACAAAGCTGAGGATGACGATGATTAAGAGAAATGTGAGCCTGGGATCAAGTGTTGGCGGCAGCAGACCGGCAAGCGCAATCAACAAGTAGAACTGCGGAATCGACATGATCACTTCGCAGATCCGCATCAGGATATTATCGACCGGTCCACCGTAATACCCGGCGATCCCTCCCATCAGCAGCCCGATCGTAAATGTGATGCTGATCGCCACGATCCCGATCGTGAGTGAGATCTGCGATCCGACCATCAGTCGACTGAACACGTCGCGGCCATCGCTGTCGGTCCCGAGGATGTGAAACGGTACGCCGCCGCTCCCGCTAAAAAGATGCATATTCAGCGGAAGCAGACCGAGAAGCCGATACGGCTCTCCTCGCACAAAGAGCCGCAACGGGACGGCAGAGCCAGACAGGGAATTGTACTGCTGTGTCTGCGTATTCAACGCCATTCGCTCTGTATGCGGCCACATACTAAACCGCCCGTTGTCATCGTGAAACACGACGGCGGACGGAGGCTGATAGACGTGATCGCTTCGCTCGGTGATTGGATAGGGTGAGAGAAAGTTTGCTAGAATTGCCATCGTATATAGCACGATGAGGACCGCGCCGCCAGCCATTGCGAACCGATTCTTACGCAGTTGGCGCCAGGTCAGCTGCCAGGGGGTCTCGGAGAGAGAGTCATCTTCGAGCGTATCGTTCGGCGCGGCGTTTGAGGGCATCGCGGTAACGATCATGAGGCTATTTCCCCAGCCGGATTCGCGGGTCGGTGATCGCCAGCAGGATATCGCTGAACAGGTTGCCGAGCATCAGCATCGTCGCGCCGAGCATAAATGCCCCCATTACCATGTAGATGTCCTTGCTGAGGACCGACTCGAGGATCAGCCTGCCAAGCCCCGGCCATGCCATGACGTTCTCCACAAGAGCGGCGCCCGATAGCAGCCCGGCAAGACTGAACCCGAAGATCGTAATGAGCGGATTGATCGCGTTTCGGACGGCGTGCTTGACGATGACCTTGCGTTCGGAGAGGCCGCGCGCTCTGGCGGCAGTAATGTAGTTGTCGCGAAGCGTGTCCAGCAAACTGCCCCGCATCTGCCGCATAATACCGGCACAGCCGCCCAGGCCCAGCACAAGTGTCGGCAGCACGAGGTGGCGAAGCAGATCGACAAACTGCTCAGGTCCGGTCATCAGGTCGACGTCCGCACTGTGCATCCCGCCGACAGGGAACAGACCTGAACGCTGGGCGAACAGCAGGGCCAGGAGCGCGACAAAGAAGCTGGGTATCGAAATCCACGTGAAAGCGAACAGGGAGTTCAATCGATCCACCCAGGTGTTTCTTTTCACAGCGGAGAGTATTCCGAGCGGGATTGCCAGGCCCCACGCAAGCGCGAGCGAAGACAAGGACAGTATCATCGTATTGCCCATGCGCTCCCAAAGTACGCTGGTGACTGGCTGACGCGTCGCGAGCGACATTCCGAAGTTCAGGTGCAGCGCATTGCCGAGCCATAAGAGATACTGGATCGGCCAGGGTTTGTCCAGCCCGAACTCATGGGTGATCTGCCGTCGCAGTTCCTCCGAAAACTGGTCCCCGCTCGTGAGCGAAAGCACGTAGTCTCCCGGCGATATCTGCAGGATGGCAAAACACAGGAACGAGATGCCGATCAGCAATGGGATCATGGTCAGCAGGCGTTTTATGATGAATCGGATCATGGGCGGAGTTTCGCTGCTCCGGCGCCTGCGCGCTCAGAGAATTCATAGCTGTTCCAACGGATAACGGGCAGTGTAACGCCTGCGCGCGCATTGGGCCGTATGTTAGAGATCCGATTGCGAAATGCGACGAGCGAGTCTTCGGTCACCAGGAACACGAGCGGCTGCTCCTCATAGAGAATTGCCTGCCACCGATCATAAAGTGTCTTTCGCCTTGCAGTGACCGGCTCCGAGGCGGCGGCATCGAAAATCGCGTCGATCTCACTCTCCCAAGGGGTCCCCGGCTTCTGTTGCCGAGGCCACCACACATGAGATTGTCCGGAGCTCATCCAGATGTTGCGGCCCGTATAGGGCTCTGGGCCTCCGGTGAACCCTAAAACCATCGTCTCCCAGTTGAAACTCTCGCGCAGCCTGGCGACAAGCGAATTGAAATCGGTGGGCTGAATGATGATCTTGACGCCGATCGCTCTGAGATTCTCCTGGATCGCCGTGCAGAGCGCGAGACGGATGTTATTGTTATTGTTCGTGAGCAGCGTGAATTCTGCGCGATGGCCCTGCGCGTCTGTGAGTACTCCCTCTGCGTCCCGGTGGGAAAGTCCGATCGAAGCGAGCAGCGCGCTCGCCTTCGCTGGATCATGAGGATAGGCCGGCAGGCTCTTATTGTAAAACACGGGATCTGCAACCGATACGGGCGACCAGAGCGCCCTGCCCATTCCACGCAGAACCGTCTGCGCCATATTGTCCCGATCCAGAGCGTAGGCCATCGCCTGACGGAAGGCCTTTTGCTTGAACCAGGCGCGCTTGTACTCCGGGATATTCTTGTTCGCCGGGTTTACGTTGAACGAAAAGTACGTGAAGCCCCAGGCCGGGCCGACATTTTGCGCGGTGTAGTTCCCGGCTGATTCTCCTGCCTGAACCACGGACCAGTCCTCCGGTCGCAACCAGAGATAATCAGCTTCCCTGGCATTAAATCGGAGCAGCATCGTGTTCCGGTCGGGCACGATCTGCGTGACGCCGCCCGTAAGGAACGGCAGCTGAGCGCCGTCGGCAGAGAGCCGCCAGTGATAAGGATTGCGTCGAAAAGAGATGTTCTGGCCGGGCACGTACTTCGCGATAGTGAACGGCCCGGTTCCGACGATCTCGTCCGGGTTGACGCCGACCGTCCAGGCCTGGTTGAACTTGTGGGATTTCCAGATAGACTCCAGTTTGTGTTTAGGCAGAATCTGCACGGCGGTCATCGCATCGAGGACCGGTCCAAGGCGAATGGGCGCGCTGAACTCTACGGTCAGATCGTCGACCTGCCTGCAGTCGAGCTGATGGCCGGCAAAAGTCAGTACGTCGCGAGCGGTGGTGGGAATGGTCTTATCGTAGACTAGCTGAAACGTGAATACCACGTCGCTGGCTGTGAACGGCTGTCCGTCCGACCACCGGACGCCTTTGCGCAGTTTGAACGTCCATACCTTGCCGTCTGGGGATGATCTCCACGATTCGGCGAGCGCCGGCTCGAATTTTGTCGACTCTGGGTTGCGATTAACCAAAGTATTGAATACGAGCGCCAGATGGTCCGAGCTGGAGGTTTCGTTGCTGATGAGCGGATTGAACGTCTTGGGGTCGCCGTAGGTCACGTCGATGAACCGGCCGCCCGGCTTGCCAATCGCCTTTGTTTTGAAGTAGTCCGCCATGTCCTCTGTCGTCAGTCGAACATCAGGGCCGGCGGGATGCGCGTTGCCGCCGCAACCGGTTGACATCATCAATACGATGCCAGGTAAAGCCAGCTTCGCACAGAGTTTTGAAGGCCTAATGAGCACCAGCCGACCCGCTGCCCGGCGTCTCTGAAAACTCATAAATGTTCCAGCGAATGCCTCCTAGTGTGTTCGGGCGAACATTCGTCAATCGATCGCTTGCGGCGTACAGTCCATCCGGCGTAACCAAAAATATGACCGGTTGCTGTTCGTATACGATCTCCTGCCAGCGATTGAAGAGCGCTTTGCGTTTTGCGTTATCCGTCTCTTCCGCCGCCTGGTCGAATATCTTGTTGATTTCGGCTTCCCAGGGCGTCGCAGGACTCGATTGCTTCGGCCACCATACATGTGATTGCCCGTCGCTGCTCCAGAAATTTCGCCCGTTATACGGCTCGACGCCGCCGGTCAATCCAAGATAAAGCCCCTCCCAATCGTAGGTCTTTCTGATTCGCTCTACCAGCGCATTGAAGTCTACCGGAGAGATAATAGCCTTTATCCCGATCTTACGAAGATCCTCTTGAATCGCAGTACAGATCGTTATTGTAACGTTATTTCCCGTTGACGTACTTAGCGTAAACTCCACCGGATGGCCAGCATCGTCAACAAGGATGCCTTCACTATTCTTCTTTGACAGACCTATCGATGCAAGCAGACCTGCAGCCTTCGTTAGGTCATGTGGAATTGGCTTAAGATTGGAATCGAAGTAGAGCTTATTCGCGGACGACACCGGCGAGTACAGCGGTCGACCAATCCCACGGAGTGCCGTCTTAACGATGTTTTCACGGTCTATGGCAAAGGAGACCGCCTGTCTGAACTCCTTCTTGTTGAACCACGCGCGCTTATAGTCCGGCAGTTTCGTATTCGCTGGGTTGACATTAAAGGTGATGTACCCGAAACCCCATGTCGGACCTGCGTCGAATGTCTTATATCCGCCGCTGGGTGCGCCGTCTTGCATTCCTCGCCAGTCTTCGGGCCGCAAAACAACGTAGTCAGCCTCTTTAGACTTAAATCGCAGCACTGCCGCATTTGCGTCCGGTACGATTTGAGTGACTCCGCCATCGAGAAACGGCAACTGCGTGCCATCCGAGGCTACGCGCCAATAGTAGGGATTCCGCTGGAATACCAGGCTCTGGCCGGGAGTATACTTTGCGATGGTGAACGGTCCCGTTCCGACAATTTCCTTAGGCGGCGTGTTAAGAGCCCAGGTCGTAAGGAATTGCCCCTTTTTCCATGGAGCCTCCAGCTTATGCTTAGGCAATATTGGCGTTCCAACTAGGTCCAGAAAGGGTCCTACCTTAGATGGGAGCTTAAACTCGACCGTGTGATCGTCGGTCTTGGTGTAGATAAGTGGTTTGCCTTTGAAGGTCAGCACGTCGCGCGCAGCAGTGGGGATATTCTTATCGTAAATGAGATCAAATGTGAATACGACATCGTCGGCGGTGAAGGGCTCGCCATCTGACCATTTCACACCCTTGCGCAGCTTGAACGTCCATGTCATGAAGTCGTCTGAGTGAGTCCATGAATCGGCGAGATTCGGCTCGAATTCAAGGGTTTCGGGATTTCGGGCAAGAAGGCCATCGAATACCAGGCCGAGCGGAGCGGTGCTGGACGTTTCGTTCGCCAGAATGAAATTAAATGTCTTGGGATCCTGAACGGCAGAATCTACGAATCGTCCGCCTCGCTTGCCAGTAATGTTCTGCTTGAGGAAGTCGGCCATATCGGCCTGGGAGACTGTAACCTGCGAATTGGATTGCCCGCCGTCCTTGGGACCGCCACAGCCGGCCACCATGAATCCCGCCGCGGCTGCCGAGCAGACGCCTGCCAAATTCCGCCACGTTTCTCTTCGCATGATCCACCCTTCCCTGCAACGAAATTCACCGATGCCAATCCGCGGACGATTGAGTTGGAGTTCCACGCGGCCTCCTGCGAATCCTGCCGGTCAGATGAAACGACAGGGTACGCTCAATTCTCGGCGTTTGTGCCCGGCGACCGAGGTGGCGGCTGACACAAGCACCATGTCGGCCTCCGCCGACTGGTATTTCAGTGCCGTTAGGGCACACGATGTGGAGTCGGCGGAGGCCGCCTTCGTGTACTTCTCAGCCGCGACTTCAATCGCCGGGCACAACCGGAGCAACAGAATCATGCTGGTGTCCGTACACCTGGGTCGAGAATATTGGACTCTGCGAGAAACATCACAGTCCGGCTGTGGAGATCTTCCGGCGAAGCATCGCACACCTGGCGTACTATGTAGGTAGCTACTCAACATGCTCGCAGTAACGATGCAAACCATCGGAACCATAGATAATCGCAATGGGAGAATAACGATGCACCGCCAATCCGCACTCTTCGCTTTTCTTGCTCTGACCATCTTGTCGCTCGGCTGCATGCCCGGTCGCGCTTCCGCCGACCAGCTGATGGACACTTATATCGCACGGCTGTCCTCTGCCGACCATTTCAACAGCAGCGGGCAGCGCATCACGACGGTGGCCGGCATTATCCGCCAGGATCGCGCGAATTACCACAAATTTGATGTGCGAGACCGCGAAGACCAGGGCGATTCCGTTTTCAGCATCGCTCGCAACCGCGATCTCATGGAGTCCAAGCTGGCTGCCGGGCACTGCAGCCCGTCGGCCCGACGCAGCATTCTGTTCGGTACGCCGCTCATCGTAGTGAAAATCTATCGCCATCACGTCGACATCACCGTTCTAGACTGAATCCGGCGCTCATCATATTCTACGTTCATCGGGTTAACCACACCAGTCTTCCTCGGCACGGCGGGCCTCTGTTGCGCAAGGCCCGTCGTGTTTACTCGCTCTGCCCGTTCGTTTGACATACGCCGCCGCAGTTGGATACACTGTAGACCAACGAGACACCTCGATCCGAGTTCTTAGTTCCGAGTTTCCAGTTCCTCGTTATTGTGACGGAACTTTAAACTCGGAACCAAAAACTCGGAACTCTATCGGCGATCTTTGAAGGAACGACGGCTCATGATGAAGCTTTTTCGAACGACGAACGGAGCGGTCGTCCTGAACGACGGCGCTTATTATGCGCTCCCGAACCTCGATTGGAACGATTTATTCCGACAGACCGAACCCGCGGGCGCACTTGCCAATCAGCTCGAGGCCGCCCGGCCGACGGTCGCGCCCGACGCAAATTCGCTGCTGCCTCCGCTGGATGCCCAGGAGGTATGGGCGGCGGGCGTTACCTACTATCGCAGCCGAAACGCGCGCATGGAGGAGTCGAAGTCCGGCGGCGGCGAGGACTTCTACGCGCGCGTTTACGAGGCAGAGCGACCGGAGCTGTTCATGAAGGCTACTCCGCATCGCGTCGTCGGCCACGGTCAAGGGGTTCGTATCCGCAAGGATTCCCACTGGAACGTCCCCGAGCCGGAGCTCACGCTCGCGATCAACACGTCCGGGCGCATTTTCGGCGTCACCGTCGGCAATGACATGAGCTCGCGCGATATCGAGGGCGAGAACCCGCTGTATCTGCCTCAGGCGAAAGTATACGATCAGTGCTGTGCCCTCGGACCGTGTATTCTCTTAACGCATGAACCGCTCCCGACCTCGACGGAGATCGCGCTTCGCATCAGGCGCGGCGGGCAGGCCGTTTTCGATGGCGCGACCACGCTCGCCCAGCTGAAGCGCACGCCGGACGAACTGGCAGGCTGGCTCTACCGCGACAACAGCTTCCCGAACGGCTGCTTCCTGATGACCGGCACAGGAGTCGTGCCCACTTCCAACTTCACCCTGAATTCCGGCGACATCATCGAGATCACGATCGAGCCGATCGGGACGCTGGCAAATACAGTCATCTGATGAGGAGAGAAATGGATATTATCAAGGGGAGTTTGATTGGCGGCGAAATGTCTGCATTGGGGACCGGGACGTTCCATGCGACCAACCCTGCCACGAGCGAGCGATTGGAGCCTGCATTTGTAGAGGCGACCGCCGGGGAGATAGACCGCGCGATGTCGCTGGCACGGGATGCGTTTGAGCGCCATCCGCGCGCCACGCCCGAGAAAGTCTCAACACTGCTTGAAGCGATCGCCGGGGAGATTATGGTCCTCGGCGATGAACTCCTGGACCGGGCGAGCGCGGAGTCGGGCCTGCCAATTCCTCGGCTTACGGGAGAGCGTGCTCGCACTGTTGCGCAGCTAAAGGCTTTCGCCGGGCTGGTGAGAGAAGGCTCCTGGCTGGATGCGCGCATCGATCGCGCGCAGCCGGACCGCAAGCCGCTCCCAAAGCCGGACCTGCGGCGCATGCTCATTCCCATCGGCCCTGTGGTCGTGTTCGGCGCGAGCAACTTTCCGCTCGCGTTCTCGGTCGCGGGGGGAGACACCGCCTCGGCGCTCGCGGCAGGCTGCCCCGTGATCGTCAAGGGTCATCCGGCGCATCCCGGAACGTGCGCGCTGACCGCGAGCGCCGTACAAAAGGCGGTGGAGAAAACAGGTCTGCCAGCTGGCTGGTTCTCATTGATTCAGGGAGCGAGCAACGAGACCGGCATGGCGCTGGTGAAACATCCTGCGACACGCGCGGTTGGGTTCACAGGATCCCTGCGTGGTGGCCGAGCGCTGTATGACGCGGCGGCGGCCCGGCCGGAACCGATCCCCGTCTTCGCGGAGATGGGCAGCACGAATCCCATCTTCATTCTGCCCGGCGCGCTTGCTGCCCGCGCGGATCAGATCGCCGAGGGACTGACCGGGTCGATCACTGGCGGCATGGGTCAGTTCTGCACCAAGCCGGGACTGGTATTCGGTCTCAACTCGGAGCCTCTCAACACATTCCACTCAGCTCTCTCGGACAAGATTGCCCAGGTCAGCCCCGGCACCATGCTGCACGCAGGTATCTTGCGCAATTTCACTTCGGGAGTTGACAGCCTGTCCGGAACACCGGGTGTGACGGCGCTCGCGTGCTCAGCGAAAGAGTCCGACGCGGCAAAAACCGAGGCGCCGCCTGCCGTCTATCGCACAGATTCCGCCAGCTTCCTGGCGAACGGGTCTCTGCGCGAGGAGGTGTTCGGCCCGGCGTCTCTGATGGTCGTGTGCGGATCGAAACAGGAGCTGGAGGCAGCCGCGCGAGCCCTGCCGGGGCAGCTCACCGCAACGGTCCATGGCACGCCGGAGGATCTGCAAGAGTTCAGGTCGTTAGTCGCGATCCTGGAGCAGAAAGCCGGCCGGATCGTTTACAACGGCTTCCCGACGGGCGTCGAGGTCTGTCCTTCGATGGTGCACGGCGGCCCCTATCCGGCAACCACGGATTCCCGCACGACCTCCGTC
>Ga0068855_100009736_pt1 | contig 11593 bp, 8 predicted proteins | sample KBSCornC52_FD_66592 | JGI IMG/M metagenome (GOLD analysis project Ga0068855, IMG submission 66592) | Corn rhizosphere microbial communities from Kellogg Biological Station, Michigan, USA - KBS Corn C5-2 | ecosystem: Host-associated > Plants > Roots > Rhizosphere > Soil ...
GCATTTGGATCGAGTGAATACGCGAAGGTGGTGCTCGGCGGATTGTGGGGCACGCCGCCGCCCATCGATCTCGAGGCTGAAGCCGACCTGCACACGCTGCTCGGCGTTCTCGCTGACCGGCAGCTAATGAGTTCGGCGCGCGATCTGTCCGATGGCGGCATCGCGGTGGCGCTGGCGCAGGCTACGTTCCGTCACGGCATCGGCGCAAAAGTCGAACAGGAACAGGCGCTCATGATTCATCCGCTCTTCGGGCTGTTTGCCGAACCGGCATCCACGGTGCTGTTGACGGCCGATCCCAGCCAATTGGCTGCGATCGAGGAACTGGCCGACGAGTACAGCTTCTTTGTGGCGCGTATCGGCACCACCGGCGGCGACAAATTGGAAATCGCCATCTACGGCGACACGTTCATCTCAGCGAATGTTGCGGAACTGCGCGAGGGTTGGGCCAGCGCGCTCGAATCGGCGCTCCACCAAGAGGTGTCCGCATGACGCGAGTCCTTTACCAGGGAGTCGCGGGCGAGTTCGATGCTTCGGAAGATCTGAAACACGTCACGCCCACTTCGCCTCGTTCTTTGTTGTGCGGCGAGGACGATCCGAAGCTCCACGAGGAATGCGGGGTCGTGGCCATTCACGGCCATCCGGACGCCGCTCGGCAGGTCTATCTCGGCCTGTATGCTCTGCAGCACCGCGGCCAGGAGTCGGCCGGAATCGCTACCGCCGACGGACAGCGGCTCGCCAATATCAAGGGGATGGGACTGGTGTCGGAAATCTTTACCGACGATGTGCTCGCCAAGCTCCCCGGCGATATGGCCATCGGCCACACGCGCTATTCCACGACCGGCGATTCGGCGCTGCTCAACGCGCAGCCGATTCGGGTGGAATCGACCAAGGGCCTCATCGCCATCGCGCACAACGGCAACCTCGTGAACCTTGGCAATGTCCGATCCAGACTCGAACGCGATGGCGCTTATTTTCAGACCACCTCGGACTCCGAGATCATCGTGCAGCTCATCGCACATTCACATGCAGGCACGCTGGTGGATGCGATTGCTGAGTCGCTCTCCCAGGTGGACGGCGCGTTTTCCATCGTCATGATGACGCGCGACCGAATCTTCGCTGCCCGCGATCCACGCGGTTTCCGTCCGCTATCGATGGGGCGCATCCGCAATTCGCACGGGCGCGACACCATCGTGTTTGCCAGCGAAACATGCGCCTTTGACCTACTGCGCGCCGAATATGAGCGTGACGTGCTGCCAGGCGAACTAGTGATGGTAACGGAGGACGGCGTAACCAGCCGCCATTATTCCAGCGGTGCGGAGCAGGCGAGCTGCATTTTCGAACACGTCTACTTTGCCCGCCCTGACAGCCGTATTTACGGGCGATGGGTGCAGGAGAGCCGCGACCAGATGGGCCGGCAACTTGCGCGTGAGTCGCACGTGCCTTCCGACGTGATTGTGCCCGTACCGGACTCGGGAGTCACCGCCGCGCTCGGCTATGCGGAACAGAGCGGAGTGCCCTTCCGTTTCGGCCTCATCCGCAACCATTATGTGGGCCGCACGTTCATTGAGCCGGAACAGCGCGTGCGCGACTTCGGCGTGAAGCTCAAGCTGAACCCTGTGCACAACCTGCTTGAGGGCAAGCGGGTCATCTTGATCGACGACTCCATTATCCGCGGCACGACATCTCGAAAAATCGTGCGCATGGTGCGCGGAGCTGGAGCCCGCGAGGTTCACCTGCGCATCAGCTGTCCGCCGACGATCTCACCATGTTTCTACGGGGTAGACACGCCCTCCAAGAGGGACCTGATCGCGGCCAATAAGACCATCGACGAGATCCGGCAATTCATTGAAGCGGATTCGCTGGCATATCTCTCCCTTGACGGGTTGTACAAGGCATGCGGCAGCGACACCGGTTATTGCGTCGCCTGTTACACGGGTAATTACCCCACGCAATGGGTCGACGTGGAAGACATTCTGCCGGCCGCAGTGGGCTCCTAGCGTATTTTTCTCGTCATCTCACGACTGTCGAGGGCAGCATGACCCGGGTGCGCATTCTTTTCGGCGGCGCAGTTTTCCTCGCTGCGTTCCTGCTCTTTCTTGTTGAACCGATGGCCGCGCGCCAGCTGCTTCCCGTGCTCGGCGGCTCAGCGTCCGTCTGGATCACCTGCCTGGTCTTTTTCCAGACTGCGCTTCTGGTCGGTTATCTTTACGCGCATTGGCTTGCGCAGCGGCCGCGTCCCGTCGTGGTTCTCATCGTCCTCGCCGCTGCCGTAGCCACTGCAATCGCCTGGTCTCTGCCCCGTCCCGATCAGTTGCAGGGCGCGGCGCATCCCATCTGGACCGTTTTCCGGGTTCTCGGCGCATACATCGGAATTCCCTTCATCGTCCTGTCTGCCACAAGCCCTCTGCTGCAGGTCTGGTGGGCACAGTCGGAATCCGGCCCTATCCCGTATCGCTTGTACGCGCTGTCGAACCTCGCATCGTTCTTCGCCCTCGCTCTCTATCCCGCGGTGGTTGAACCCACACTTACGCTTCACGCACAACGTCTCGCATGGTCTGCAGGATTTCTCTGCTTTTCTTTGCTCCTGGCGTCGCTCGCGCTTCGGGTGCGGCCCGTGAGGCAGGTCGCCGCTGCCGAACCCGCGGTCGACACACCGCCGGTTTCTATCGGTCATAGGCTCTTATGGGTGCTACTTCCCATGGGCGCGAGCATGCAACTCTGCACCATTACTGCATATCTCACAGCCAACGTCGCCGCCATTCCCCTGCTCTGGGTTCTTCCCCTCGGCGTTTATCTGCTGACCCTGATCCTTGCGTTCCAGTTCCGCGTCGTGCTCCCCTGGAACATCATTGCCCGTGTCATGGTGGTTCTCCTTGGCGCTCTCGCATATTCGCTGCACAACACAAATGCCGGTTGGCCTCTGTGGGTTTCGCTGCTCTTCTTCCTGGGTGAGCTCTTCTTTGCCTCCGCCTTTTGTCATATTGAAGCGGTCCGGCTCCGCCCCGAGCGCCCATCGGAAGTCACTCTCTTCTATTTGCTCTTTGCCGCCGGCGGAGCACTTGGCTCGTTCCTCATTGGAATCGTGGCGCCGCTTGTGTCAAGTTACAATCTGGACTTGCCCGTCACCTTCCTCGTCACGGCCCTTCTCGCCCTCGCGGTCAATTGGCGCAATGGATGGAATCAGCGGATGCTCTGGGGCGTCGCCAGTGCCGCCATGGTTGTGGTCACCTTCATGGTTCGCCACTCCTATAGCCACGACGCCACAGTCGCGACTCGCAACTTCTATGCCAGCCTGCGTGTCACACAGGATCTCTTCAGCTATCCTGGCGCCACTGTCCGCACCCTCATGAATGGCAGCATCCAGCACGGCACTCAGATCTTCGGCACAGACGATCTCCGCCACACCCCAACCACCTACTACGCGCGCAACTCCGGAATTGGGTTTGCGCTGCAGTACTGCTGCCTGAATCCAGACGGATCGACTCGGTCACGGAATATCGGCGTAATCGGGCTCGGCGCCGGAACCATCGCTGCCTACGGGCGCCCCGGCGACCACATCCGCTTCTATGAAATCAACCCCGCTGTCCCGCCCATCGCGCGCAATGTCTTCACCTACATCCGCGACTCGGCCGCTCACATCGACATCGTGGAAGGCGACGCCCGCAACTCGCTGGCTTCCGAGCCGCCCCAGCACTTTGACGTGCTTGTCGTGGACGCTTTCTCCGGTGACGCAATCCCCATCCATCTGTTGACTACTGAAGCTCTTGCTCTCTATCGCAAACACATCAACCCCGGCGGCATCATCGCCTTCCACGTCTCAAACCGCCACGTCGACCTTGCGCCGCCTATCGTCCTGCTGGCTGATTCCGCGGGCATGCAGGCACGCCGCTTCTCGGTCGATACTCCCAATGACCCCGGCGAATATACCTCGACCTGGATGCTTGTTACCGGGGACCCGCACTTCTTCGAGATCCCTGAAGTCGCGCGACCCGCCCGCATCCCCGCGCCTCATCCCGGCTTGAAACTCTGGACCGACGACTACTCCGCGCTGCTCCCAGTCCTCCGTTGGTGACATGCGGCTCCGTGGCGCTGTGGACACTTGGCGTTAAACACGAGTGAACGTCTGCCCATCGTCCGCATACAATCAAGCCGTCATCACCAGACCGTTGCAACGCGATCGGAGGAACGGCCCATGACTCGCTGGCGCATCAGCATCCTGTTTATCTTCCTCATTCTCATCAGCTTTTCGCACGCCCAGCAGGATGCGTACACAGGCGGCCTGCTCGATGGGTTGTCTCACCTTCAGGACACCACCACTGCCCGCATATCCTCGTGGGACCGAACCGGGGGCAATTACGATTTCGTGACGATCGCCCCCGGAGAAACAAAGACTCTTGCCGAAATCTCCGGAGCGGGCGTCATCCGCCGCTTCTACTTCGCGCCTCTCTCCGGCGACCGTATGAGGTATCGCAAAATGATCCTGCGAATCTACTGGGATGGCCAGAAGGATCCGTGCGTGGAGGTTCCTCTCGGCGACTTTTTCGGCTCAGGCCTGGGCACACTGCGCTATTTCCACTCCATTGCCATGGATGTGAACCCCGGGATTCGCGGTCGGGACTTCGACGCCATGGTTTCCTACCTTCCCATGCCATTCGCCAGTGGCGCGCGCATCACGCTGGAGAACGACGGCGGCATGAAAGATCTCATCGTCTGGTACCACTTCGACTACGAACGGTATCCCGACGGCAAGCTACCTCCCCATACCGGCCGCTTTCACGCGCAGTGGCGCCGCGTGCCGAGAACCCCGGTTGCGCCGGGCACCCCGAAGAACACGCAACTCGGCGCAAACGCCTATCGCAACACCACCGGCGACAATAATTACGTCATCCTCGACGCGACGGGTCACGGAAACTTCGTCGGCCTTTTCCTTACCGTCGACAACATCGCGGGCGGCTGGTATGGAGAAGGCGACGACATGATTTTCGTCGACGGCGAGAAGTGGCCGCCAACCTATCCCGGTAGCGGGCACGAAGAGGTATTCAATGCCGGCTGCTGTCCCGACGCGGAATTCTCCGGCCTTTACACCGGTTTCTATCTGATCGAAAACTACAAGTCGCCCTTCGGCGGCAAAAACCAAATGTACCGCTTTTACGTGAACGATCCCGTGCGTTTTCAGAAGTCAATTCGCGTCACAATCGAACACGGACACGACAACAACTTCGAGAACGATTACACATCTACGGCGTTCTGGTACCAGGATGAACCGCACAAGCCTTTTCCCCCAATGCCGCCTGCAGCCGACCGCCTGCCGACGTGGCCAGATGGAGTCGCGTCCGCTCTGGAGGCGGAAACCAGATTCACTGAAGCAGCCGGCAAACTGAAGTTGAGTGAAAGCGATCAGGCCGAGTGGGAGAAGGTGGAAGCCGAGCGCAACAAAGCTTTCCATACCTTTCGCTATGAAGAATTCATTCGCGCAGTTAACGCAATGGAAGCGATTCTGCGCAAGTACCCTAAGTACAATCCCGCGCAGCCTTGAGTTGGCGCTCCCGCATCGGCTCATGGCGGGGTGCGGCCCGGCCGGGCCACCCGGACCCGCCGCAATCCTGTGCGGCGAGTCACAAGACCTGCACACTCCTGGTGTGATAGCCTTCGGTCCTCAACTGATAGACGCCCGGGCGGGGGCTGTCCCCGTGGAACCGCCTGGCGCCTGCCTGAGACTCTCCGCATGGACGAGGAAGACGGCAGACCGGGACCTTTGGCCGCAATCATCGGCCATTTCGACGCCCTGACGGACGCCCTCCCGCCATCTCTGCGCCTCGCCGGCGCAACGTGCAATTTCAGAAGACCTGAATCGAGCCGCGACGCGAAGCGCGCCCGCAAGGAGGTACGCTGGGGCTTTTGCCCTGGCTGCTGTCCAGCGCCAGCCTGCATTTCGACTGTTGCAGCCCGATCTGCCCCGTACGCCTTCCTTCACAATTCCCTTTACATCGCTCCCGCTATATTCCTCGGATGTGCCATCCGTCCCTCCCGACCTCATGCAATTCAACATCAGCTCTGCATTCTGAAGGAGAAAACCGTATGAAGACCTACCAGGGAAGTGAGATCCGCAACGTAGCTGTAGTGGGGCATGCGCACAGCGGCAAGACCACCTTGATTGCCGCTCTGCTGCATGCCGCCAAAATGACTCCCGCGCAGGGCCGCGTGCAGGATGGCTCGGCGGTTACCGCCTATGACGAAGAAGAAGTCGCCCGCGCCACGACCATGCAGAATGCGGTTGCCTTTGCCGAGTGGCAGGGCGTCAAGATCAACTTTGTTGATACGCCCGGCTTTCACATGTTCTGCCATGAAGCCCGCGCCGCACTCCTTCCGGTTGAATCTGCCGCTATCGTTGTAAACGCACAGAACGGCGTCGAGCCCGTCACCGAGCGCGTGTGGAAGTATGCCGAAGAGGCCAACGTGCCGCGCATCGTAGTGGTGAACCAGATGGATCACCCCAAGGCCGGCGGCGGAGGCGGACTGAGCGCGCTCATCGACGACCTGCATGAACGCTGGGGCCGCTGCTGTGTCCCCGTGCAACTGCCGATTGTAGATGCCAGCGGATTCCAGGGCATCGTCGACCTGGTCACCATGCAGGCTTTTTACTACACGCCCAACGGCGATGGACATGGAAAGATCACGGGCGAGATTCCCGCTAACGTGGCTCCCCAGGCAAAGGCCGCCCACGAAGCACTCGTCGAACTGGTTGCGGAGGGCAAGGATGAACTGATGGAGGAGTTCTTCGCCGAGGGCACCATTCCCGAGCAGCATCTCATTTCCGCGCTGCACGAGGCGATCCGCGAAGACCGCATCTTCCCGGTCCTGTTCTGCAGCGGGGAGGCGAATGTCGCCACCGATCACCTGCTCGATTTCCTGAAGGTGTACGCGCCGGCGCCAGTGGAGCGCGCGCCAATTACTGTTCGCACGCCTGCGCTGGTTGCGGCCGCAAACGGAAACGGCGGTAACGCCACAGAAGCTCCTGAGGCCACGATCACCCGCACTGTGTCAGATGATCAGCCAAACGCTATCGTCGTGTTCAAGACCATGACCGATCCCTTCGCCGGCCGCATTAGCTTCTTTAAGGTGATCAGCGGATGTCTGAAAAATGACGCCACGCTCGAGAACTATTCCCGGCGAGGCCAGGAGAAGTTTTCGCACCTGAGCGTGATGCAGGGGCGCAAAGCCATCGACATTCCCGAACTCCACGCCGGGGACATCGGCGCGGTGGCTAAGCTCAAGGACACCCTGACAGGCGATACGCTGGGCGCGAAGGGAAATGACATCCTGATCGACCTTCACCCGCTGCCGGAACCGGCGATGACGTACGCCATCGAGCCGAAGTCCCGCGCGGACGAAGACAAGCTTGCCCCGGCCATCCATAAGCTGATGGAAGAAGATCTGCTGATCCGGTTCTATCGAGACCCGCAGACCAACGAATTTCTGATTGCAGGCGCAGGCCAGCCGCACATTGAGGCCATTGTTTCCCGGCTGAAGAAGCGCTACCACGCCGAGGTCACGCTCAAGGCGCCCAAGGTGCCTTACCGTGAAACCATCCGAGTCAAAGGCGAGGCCCACGGCCGTCACAAGAAGCAGTCAGGCGGCCACGGCCAGTTCGGTGACTGCAAGATCCGCATGGAGCCAATGCCGCGTGGCGGTGGCTTCGAATTCGCCAGCGAAGTCTTCGGCGGCGCCATCCCCAGGAACTTCATTCCGGCAATCGAGAAGGGAGTCGTGGAAGCGGCCGCCCGCGGCTATCTCGCCGGCTACCCCGTCGTCGATTTCAAGGCCATCGTCTATGACGGCTCCTATCACGATGTCGATTCCAACGAACTTTCCTTCAAGACCGCCGGCCGCCTCGCCTTCAAGAAAGCCATGGAGATCTGCAAGCCGGTGCTCCTTGAACCTGTGATGAAGGTCGAAATCGAAGCCCCCGACGAATTCGCCGGCTCCGTGATGGGCGACCTGAACAGCCGCCGCGGCCGTGTGCAGGGCATGGAGAGTCGGGGCAAAACCACCATCGTCAACGCCGAAGTGCCGATGGCCGAAATGCTGACCTACGGTACGCAACTCACATCCATGACGCAGGGCAAGGGCAGCTATCGGATGGAGATGGACCACTACGACATCGTGCCGCAGTTGGTCGCCGATAAGATCCTGGCCAATGCCAAGCGGCCAGTGGACGAAGAGGAAGAGTAGTTCCGAATCTGGGTGGAAACACCAAACGCGGATGCTGCCAGTTGGGCGGCATCCGCGTTTTCTCGTGGGAGAAAATTAATACTTCGGCACGGTGGGGTCGATGTCATTGCTCCATGCCCCAATGCCACCGGCCAGGTTGGCCACGCGTTCATACCCCTGCTGGCGGAGGAACTCGGCAATGCGCTGCGAGCGTCCGCCGCCTTTGCAGTGGACTACTACTTCGCGGTCGCGATCGATTTCGGCGAGGCGGTTGGGCACATCGTTCTGCGGGATCAGCTTGCCGCCAATCTGGGCGATCTGCGCCTCCCACGGCTCGCGCACATCGATGAGCTGCACATCCTCGCCGGCGTCTATCCGGCGCTTCAATTCCTGCACACTGATTTGAGGGATTCCGTTTTTCAAGTTCGCTTCCTGTTGTGCCGCGGCGGTGATGCCGCAAAACTGTTGATAGTCGATGAGCTGAGTGACGGTCGGATTTGTGCCGCAGACCGGACACTCGGGGTTTTTGCGAAGTTTGAGCTCGCGGAAGCGCATGTTAAGCGCGTCGATGAGCAGCAGGCGACCGATCAGCGGCTCGCCTTTGCCGAGGATGAGCTTTATGACTTCTGTGGCCTGCATGACGCCCACGAGGCCGGGCAGAATTCCGAGCACGCCGCCTTCCGCGCAACTGGGCACCAGGCCGGGCGGCGGCGGTTCGGGATAGAGGCAGCGGTAGCACGGACCGTCCTCTGCCGCGAACACGCTGCACTGGCCCTCGAAGCGGAAGATCGATCCGTAGGCATTTGGTTTGCCGAGAAGTACGCAGGCATCGTTTACCAGGTATCGCGTGGGGAAGTTGTCCGTCCCGTCCGCCACCACGTCGTAGTCCTTTAGGATCTCGAGCGCGTTGGCGCTGGTGAGCATGGTCTCGTGCTTCACCACGTTGAGTGCGGGATTGAGCGCCTTCAGCTTCTCTTCGGCAGAATCGAGCTTCTTGCGCCCGATGTCCTTCGTTGAATGGATGATCTGGCGCTGCAGGTTGCTGGCGTCGACGACGTCGAAATCGACCAGGCCCAGCGTTCCGATGCCCGCTGCGGCCAGGTAGAAAGCAAGGGGCGACCCCAGGCCACCCGTTCCCACGCAGAGAACCTTCGCCGCCTTCAGCCGGCGCTGGCCTTCCATGCCCACTTCGGGCAGGATGAGATGACGCGAGTAGCGCGAGAGGTCATCGGGTGTGAGCTCGGGCAGTGTGGCGGATTCCTTGATTGCGCGCATGGGCATTAGGCTCTCAGTTCGAGGTCTGCGGTTCCGGCTGAAGACTGAAGGCTGAGGGCTGAAAGCTGGAGTCCCCCGGCAATCGACGGGATAATCGTCAGCGTGTCGTTCTCCATTACCGCCGAGTCTTCCTTCTGCGGCAGATAACGAACATCCTCGTCATTCAAATACACATTCACGAACGCGCGCACCTTACCTTCGGCGTTAAACAAATGCTTGCGCAACTCGGGCCGCTCCAGCGTCAAAGCATCGAGCGCACCCTTCACTGTGGGTGCGGCCACTTCAATCTTCGACTGGCCGCCGACGTACTGCCGAAGCGGCGTGGGGATAATAATCGTCATGTACAGGTCCCTCGGAAATTTCTGCAATCTCCTGTGAGATTCATTTTGAAGTGTCACCGATGCTTTCGTCGAGGCGGACGGCCATCGGCTCGAACAGTTTGTCCTCCTCGGTCGTTCCAGCCAGCAGAAAAGCGTTCGTCACCGCTGCTCGGCCGCTTCTCACCTCGGTGATCACGTAGCTGCAGCCGATCCAGTGTGCTTCTGCAAAATCTGTCGCCGACCATTGCGCCGGGTGATCGGGGTGCGAGTGGTAAAAGCCCGCGATATCCTGCCCCTGCCGCATCGCATCGCGCTGGATCCGGACCAACTCTGCTGGGTCGATGCTGTAGCGATTGTGAGCGGAATCCGTCCGCGTGTTCCCCGCGCGGACCACTGCACCGACTTGCCATTCGCCTTGCACGAATTGTCCTAGTAGAACCCCGCAGCACTCATGCGGATAGGTTTCCTCGCCATGCGCGCGGAGGGAATCGTAAATATCCATCGGAATGTGCAGTACGCTCATTTGAAGTCCGGGTGAAAATTACCATCTAAACACTACTAACTGTGCGCACCACGAACTGCGACCTCAAATCGCGTACGCCCATCCTTCATCTTCCCAAAAGCGCTCGCTCAAGTACTTATCCGCTGAATCGGGCAGCACGGTAACAATCGTCGCTCTGCGCCCCGCGGCCACCTCTTCTCGCGCCACCTGCAGGCAGGCGACAATTGCCGCCCCCGCGGAAATTCCGACCAGCAGACCCTCTTCGCGTGCGAGCCGCCGCACCATGACGTACGCGGCCTCGGTTTCAATTTCGAGGTTGCGGTCCGCCAGCTTTGGGTCGTAGATGGCCGGCACGATGGCCGTCGGCATGTGCTTCATACCTTCCAGCCCGTGGAAGGGTGAATCCGGCTGAAAACTGACGGCCTGGATTGTGGAATCGAACTCCTTCAAGCGCCGTGTTGTCCCGGTGAATGTTCCACTGGTGCCCAGGCCGGCGATGAAGTGGGTGAGGTGGCCGTCGGCTTGGTGCCAAATCTCGACGCCGGTCGAGTTGTAGTGGGCCTTCCAGTTGGCGGGGTTCGAATACTGGTCGGCATAGTAAAAACGGCCGGGATCGCTGGCGGCGAGCTCCTGCGCGCGGCGGATGGCGCCATCCGAGCCCTGGTCGGGATCGGTCCAGTCAACCTGCGCCCCGTAGGCGCGCAGAATGCGCTTCCGCTCCGCCGAGACGTTGGTGGGCATGCAGAGCTGCACGGGGAATCCAAGTGCGGCCCCCAGCATCGCGAACGCAATGCCGGTGTTGCCGCTGGTCGCATCCAGGAGGGTCTTGCCGGGCGCGAGCAACCCGCGGGCCATGGCATCGCGCACGATCGCGCTCGCCGCCCGGTCTTTGACGCTGCCCCCGGGGTTCACCCACTCGGCTTTGGCTAGCACGGTGATGCCGGGCAGATCGCGGGTGATCTTTTCGAGGCGCAGCAACGGCGTATTTCCGATGCGGTCGATCGGAAGCGTGCCCGGCTCAGGATGTGAATGTGCCGTCGTCATTCGAAGCGTCGTGTCAGCCGACTGCGGTGATAGCTGTCCGGGTGGGGAAAACGGCTATCATGGAGATTGCGGATGATTCCGCAGCTGCTGTTCTTATCCTCGCAGATGGGTGCGTACCGATGGCTCGCAAATCGAAAAACCGCAATTTTGACGAGATGCTGAATGCTCTTCGCGCGCATTCGTTCCAGGTGACGCCGTTTCCAGGAGCCGCAAACGGAATGATGGTAAGCAAGGGCGGAGT
>Ga0068855_100009739_pt1 | contig 11592 bp, 10 predicted proteins | sample KBSCornC52_FD_66592 | JGI IMG/M metagenome (GOLD analysis project Ga0068855, IMG submission 66592) | Corn rhizosphere microbial communities from Kellogg Biological Station, Michigan, USA - KBS Corn C5-2 | ecosystem: Host-associated > Plants > Roots > Rhizosphere > Soil ...
GAAGCGGTGCCCCAGGCCGGGCTCGCGCGGATCGATTTGGGCGAGGTCGTCGAGCCGCAGCGACTCACTCTGACGATCGGCTTCGATGCGCCATACAACGCCACTCTACAGGGCTACTACAAGGTGATGTTTGCCGGCCGCGCGTATGCGATGACGCAAATGGAGCCGATCAGCGCACGCCTCGCCTTCCCCTGTTTCGACGAGCCGGGCTTCAAAGCCCCGCTCACTCTGAGTCTCACCATCCCCGATGCGGATGTTGCGGTCGCGAACACCGTGCTTGCGAGCCAGAAGAAGAATCCTGGCGGCTGGAAGACCCTCACATTTGCGCCGACGAAGCCCTTGCCCACCTACCTGTATGCGTGGGCCGTCGGACCGTGGGACATCGTGCAAGGTCCGACGATCCCGCCGACGCGCTGGCGCTCACAGCCCGTGCCGGTACGCGGTATTGCCACGCACGGCAACGGCCCCCGGATGCAGCGCGCGCTCGCGATGGTGCCGGGCATCATCGAGGCGGAGGAGAAGTACTACGGCTTCGGTTATCCGTTCGGAAAGATCGATCTTGCCGCTCTGCCGGACTTCTCGGCGGGCGCGATGGAGAACGCAGGCCTGGTGACCTATCGCGACTGGCTGCTGCTGCTCGACGCGAACTCCAGTCCGCAAGCGGTGCGCAGTACTTTCAACGTGGAAGCCCACGAGCTCGCGCATCAATGGACCGGGGACACCGTCACCCTGAAATGGTGGAACGACATCTGGCTGAACGAGGCGTACGCGACCTGGATGCAGCAGAAGGTCGCCGAGGAGCTGCACCCGGACTATCGCACGGACCTCGGCCGCATCGAGTCCGGCGAGACGGCGATGGCCAACGACAGCCTGGTCAGCGCGCGGATGATCCGGCAGCCGATCACCGGCAACGGCGACATCGACACCGCTTTTGACGGCATTACGTATCTGAAGGGCGCGGCGGTGATCGGCATGTTCGAGCACTTCGTCGGCCCGCAGGTGTACCAACACGGCATGCAGGCGTACATCAGGGCGCATGCATTCGGCAATGCGCAGGCGAACGATCTCATCGGTGCGATCGCCGCGGCCGCTCATCGGGGCAGGGGCTTCGAGCAGGCCTTCAGGAGTTTCCTCGATCAGAATGGCGTCCCGCTGGTGGCGACCCGGCTCGATTGCGCGCAGGCCGGAGGACCGGTCCTCGATCTGACACAGAGCCGGTATCTGCCGCTCGGCTCCAAGGGTGATCCGAGCCATCTCTGGGGGGTTCCCGTCTGCGTACGCTTTCCCGGAGGCACTCAGTGCCAGCTGGTCACCCGGCGCACGGCACGGATGAAGATCAAGGGTGCCTGTCCGAGGTGGTACATGCCCAACGCCGCCGGCGCGGGCTACTACCGCTTCGAGATGGCGAAAGCGGATCGCGTGGCGTTGAGTCGGGTGATTTCCCGGGAGAGCGACGCGGAGCAGCTCGCCTATGCCGACTCCGAAGGCGCGGCTTTCCAGCACGGAACGCTCGATGCTCAGGAAGCGATCGATGTGATGCAGAAGCTCGCGCCATCCAAGGTTCGCGAGGTATCGCTTGCGCCACTGCGAACCGTGGAGTGGAGCTATCGATACGGGGCGGATTCGGGCACGAAGCGCACGGCGATTCGTGGTGCCGTGGCGAGGGCCTATCTGCCGCGACTCGAGGCACTCGGCTATCAACGCCGTGCCGGCGAGTCGGCGGACGATGCGCTGCTGCGCAGCGCGCTCGCGGAACGGCTCGGTGTTACTTTCAAGGTCCCGGAGGTCAGAGCGGCTCTGCTGAAGCAGGGAGAGGCCGCTCTCGCGCGCGGCCCGAGCGGGCAGCTCGAGCTCGATGCCGCCAACCCCGATCTATTGCCGACAGTCCTTGCGGTCGCGGTCGAGGAACGCGGCGAGCCTGCGGTGAGCGCGCTGATCCAACAGATTGGCGTGACGACCGATCCGGTCAAGCGCAATGCGATGCTCGTCGCGTTGGGTCATGCGCAGGGCGCCGAGGCCGACGCGGCGCGCGATTTTGCGCTCACCGACAAGGTGAAGGTGGGTGAGATGGCCATGGTGCTGAGGGGCGGCCGTGACACCGCCGCGCAGCGCGATCAATTGTGGCGTTGGTTCACGGGGCACTACCAGCGCATCGTCGCGCGCACGGGCATCTTCTCGGGCGGAAACCTGCCGGAGATCGCCGGCAGGGACGGGTGCTCTCAGGCCGAGGCCGACCGGCTGACGGCGTTCTTCACGCCGAGGATCGACCAGGTACCCGGCACCGCCCGCGGATTGGCACAGACACGCGAAGCAATCGAGCTGTGCACGGCGCTGAAGGGCGAGAAGGGCTCGGCGGCGATCCCTGACTGAGCACCCCCACCACACCGGGAAGCGGGTCGGTTACTTGATCTTGGTCTCTTTGTAGGAGACGTGCTTGCGCGCCACCGGATCGAACTTGCGCACCTCGAGCTTATCGGGGTGCAGGCGCTTGTTCTTGGTGGTCACGTAGAAGTGGCCGGTGCCGGCCGAGGAGAGCAGCTTGACCTTCTCGCGCATGGGGGCTCCTTCAGATCTTCAGGCCCTGCGCACGCAGCTCGGCCACGACCTTGTCGATGCCTTTCTTCTCGATCGTGCGCATGCCATTGGTGGACACGCGGAGCGAGACCCAGCGCTTCTCGGTCTCGAGCCAGAACCGCTGGGTATGCAGGTTCGGCAGGAAGCGGCGGCGCTTCTTGTTGTTCGCGTGAGAGACGCGGTTTCCGACGGCCGGGCCTTTGCCGGTGACTTCGCAGACGCGCGACATATGAATCGACCTTGAAATTCAGCTACTTGGGCGCGGGGGAGCCGGAGCTATCCCGCGGGAGCCGAGCTTTATACCAGCCTGGGGGGAATCGGACAAGTCGCTACCCCGGACGGTACGGACAAACTTGCCCCTTCCGCCCCAGCCAGGACCACAACGTGAGCGGCCGGGGGTTTCGTGCGGGGATGAAATCGAGCGCTCCGCGCGGCGGGACTGCGGTGGAGCTTCACCATTCCGTAAGATAGAGCGGCGTTCCGAGGAGACTCCCCACATGAGACTTCCAAAAGCGCTCCTGGCTTGTGCGCTCGTCTGCGCATCGCTCGTCGGACTGCCTGCGAGTTATGCCGCGCCCGCCGCGGGAGAGCATGTGGCGGCGGTGGGCTTATGGCCGCTTTACGAGCGTTCACTCCTCCACGCCCGTTACGTTGATCTGACGCATACCTTCGGGCCCGACACGCCGCATTGGAAGGGCTTCGGCTCCATGGCGGTCCGCTCGCTCTACACCATCCCCAAGGTGGGTTTCCAGGTCGACCAGTACACTCATGTGGGCCAGTGGGGCACGCACGTGGATGCCCCCTCGCATTTTCATTTGGGGCTGAAGAGCGTGGACCGGATCTCGCCCGCGGACATGCTCCTGCCGCTGGTGGTGCTCGACGTGCATGACAAGGTGGCCCGCAACGCCGATTACGCGCTCAGTATGCAGGACGTGCGCGCTTGGGAACGCCGCCATGGCCGGATCCCCGCGCATGCCTTCGTCGCCATGCGCACGGATTGGTCGAAGCGCTGGCCCAACCAGACCGCAATGCAGAACCAGGATGCCAAGGGCGTCGGTCACTACCCGGCCTGGAGCCTGCCGGTGCTGCAGTTCCTCATCAACGAGCGCCATGTCGCCGCCATCGGTCACGAGACGACGGATACCGACGGCGGTATAGGTGCCTCGCATGACAATTACTCACTGGAGTCGTACGTGCTCGGCACCAACCACTATCAGATCGAGATGCTCGCGCACCTCGATGAGGTGCCGGAAGCCGGGGCGCTGGTGATGGTGGCCTTCCCGAAGCCAGCACATGGCACGGGCTTTCCGGCGCGCGTCATCGCGATCGTGCCTGCCGGGCAGTAGCTACGACGCAGGGTGGATGCAAGATTCTTCGAAAGCTGATCCAAACGAAGGAAACTCACAATGAAATCGAGCACTGCGGAATTGGTTCGCCGCTATCGCTGGGACGACATGCCCGGCGAGCAGCTCAAGAAGGGGCTCACCCGCAAGCTGATCACCGGCGATCGCATGATGATCGCGCACGTCTACTTCGAGAGCGGCGAGGAAGTCCCGCGGCACTCGCACGACAACGAGCAGGTCACCTATGTCCTCAGCGGGGCACTCCGCTTCTGGTTCGGTGCCGCTGACGAGCAGGAAGTGACGGTGCGGGCCGGTGAGGTGGTGATCATCCCCTCCAACCTGCCCCATCGTGCTGTAGCGCTCGAGAAAACTCTGGACGTCGACATCTTCGCGCCACCACGCCAGGATTGGCTGGCCGGCACCGATGCCTATCTGCGGGGCTGAATGAGCGCCTATGACATCGACCCCGGAGCCGCGGCGGCGGTCGCGGCTTTCAAGCTGCCCGAGCGCCTCGGGTTCGGCAAGATCAACGCCCCGGTGATGTTCTCCGCCGAGTGGCGGGATGGGGCGTGGCAGCGGGGGCGCCTGCTTCCCTACGGCCCGATCGAACTGTGGCCGGGATCACGAGCCCTGCAATACGCCGAGCTCGTCTTCGAAGGCCTGAAGGCCTATCGGGTCGGGCAGAGCCGGCCCAATCTCTTCCGTCCCGATGCCAACTGCAGGCGCATGATGCGCTCGGCAGAGCGCCTATCGATGCCCGCTGTGCCCGAGGAGCTGTTCTTCCAGGGCATCATCGCAGTGACGCACGCGTGCAGCGACATCATGCCGATGCAGTCGGGCCGATCGCTGTACCTGCGGCCGTTCCTGCTCGGGACGGAGAGCAGCTACATGCTGCGCAACTCCAACACCTTCCGCTTCATGGTCATCGCGAACCCGGTCGAGTCGTATGCCTCGAGCGCAATGAAGGTCGTGATCGAGCGCGCCGACGTACGCGCGGCGCCCGGCGGAATCGGCGAGGCGAAGGCCGCCGCCAACTATGCCGCATCCCTCCGCGCCTCCAACGCGGCGGTGACCTCAGGGCGAACCGTGGCCTTGTGGCTGGACGGTCACGAGCATCGGTATCTCCAGGAGCTCTCGGGTATGAACATCTTCGCCGTGTTGGATGGCGAGCTGCATACGCCGGAGCTCGATGGTGCCATCCTGCCGGGCGTCACGCGCGATTCGCTCCTAACGCTGGCGAGGAGTCTCGGCTACCGGACTCATGAGCGGCGGATGGCGCTCGATGAAATCCTCGAGGGCATCGGCAGCGGCCGCTGCAGCGAGTTGTTCGCCTGCGGCACGGCCGCCATCGTTGGCCCGATCGCCTTGCTGTCGGAAAGCGATGGGTGCGAGTATGTGCTGCGCCAGAGCGACGTCGTCGCCAGGCATCTGCGGGAGGCGTTGCTCTCGATCCAGGAGCGGCGAGCGCCGGACCCGTTTGGCTGGACACGAGACCTGACACCGACTCCACCCGGAGACACGTTGAAATCATGAGCTACGCGATCGTGCTTCGAGAGGCCGGCGGCCCGGAAAAGCTGCTCTACGAGTCCGTGGCCGTCTCCGATCCCGGACCCGGCGAGCTGCAGATCCGGCATACGGCCATTGGCGTCAACTTCCATGACACCTATGTGCGGTCCGGGCTCTATCACACGCTCAAATTGCCGGGAATCCCGGGCTTGGAGGCGGCCGCAGTAGTCGAGAAAGTAGGCGCCAGCGTGACGGGATTTGCAGCCGGCGATCGGATTGCCTACATCGATGAATCCTATGGGGCCTATTCGGAAAGACGTATCCTCAACGCTTCCCTGGCGCTGCACCTGCCGGATCCCATCAGCGACGAAGCCGCCGCGGGCCTGACGATCAAAGGGTTCACCGCGTGCATGCTGCTTCGCAGGGTACACCCGGTGCAGGCGGGTGAGACCTTGTTGATCCATGCCGCGGCGGGCGGCGTGGGTCAGCCTCTGGTCAGGTGGGCCAAGCACCTGGGAGCGACGGTCATCGCAACAGTGGGGTCGGAGGAGAAGGCCGCGGTCGCTCGCGAATGCGGCGCCGACCACGTCATTCTGTACCGCGCGGAGAATTTCGTGGAGCGCGTCGCGCAGATCACAGCGGGCAAGGGAGTGGAGGTTGCGTACGACTCAGTGGGCGCCGACACCTTTTCAGGGTCGCTCGATTGCTTGGGCTACCTCGGTACGCTCGTCAACTTCGGCCAGTCCTCCGGCCCGGTGCCGCCGTTCGCGATCTCGCGCCTCGCGGCCAGGTCGAACGCGGTCGTGCGGCCGATGCTGTTTCATTACCTCCGCGACCGGGCCGCCCTCGAGACCATGGCGAACGAGAGCTTCGAGGCCATGGCGAACGGCATCATTCGCGCGCAGGTGGGGTTACGCCTGCCGCTGTCCCGGGCCGCGGAAGCGCACGTGCGGCTGGAGTCGCGGACGACCACCGGACAGACGGTGCTCGTGCCGTGATCTCGGGCCCGCCTGGTGCCGGCGCGTAGACTACCCGGCGTCCCGACAGCCGGCAATCAGCTCAGCGCTGCGCTTGCTGACGGTGCCGGTGTCGATAGGCCCGCGTCTTCTGACGATTGCCGCACAAACTCGAAGAGCACCAGTGTCGATTGGCGGGCTTGGAACGATCGAAGAAAATCCACCGACAATCCTCCGAGGCGCAGGCTTTCAGGCGCGCAAGGCGATCCGTTACCGCTAAACCGTACATTTCGGCGAAGACGCGACCGAGTGCGCTCGAACCCGGCGCGGGTTGCAAGGTGACAGCGCCGTCCCGGCCGATGCTCAGCGTCAGCGGAAACTCCCTGCTTACGGATGTCAGCTGACGGGCTGCAGCAGCGTCTTGACGCCTGTCGGCCGGTGGGGATTCCAGAAAGGCGCGGAGCGCATCGCGCAGAACGAGCGCACGACGATGATCGTGCGCTTCGACGCGCGCGCCAGCCTGCAAGAGGTGGTGCTTGCGCATCCATGCTTCCATCTGCTGCGGAGTAGCCAGCTCGTCTCCGCCCGTATGGGCCGTCCCCTGCTCGATGTAGCGGCGACAATCGAGCGTGTTGGCGAAATCGTAGAGAAGCGCGAGCTCCTGCGGAACATCGTATTTCGCGGACCAGCGCATAGACACTAGCATACACGTTTTGCTGGTTGACACAATGGACACCGGCTAATATAGTTTACTGGTGTTCTTTGCCGAAAGGAGTATTCCCATGCGGCATCCCGCCATCTCAACCGAAGACATTTCCTATCGGAAGTACGTCGAGGTGCTCGGAACCAACATGGCCTATGTCGACGTCGGTGCGGGCGACCCGATCGTGTTCCTGCACGGCAATCCGACGCCTTCCTATCTTTGGCGGAACATCATTCCGCATCTCCTCCCGTTCGGCCGCTGTCTGGCTCCCGATTGCGTGGGTATGGGAAATTCGGGGCCGGAGCCAGCCGGACGCTATCGCTTCGTCGATCACCAACGGTATCTGGACGCATGGTTCGAGAGGCTGAGTATCGGGCGTAACGTGATACTGGTCGTTCACGATTGGGGATCAGCGTTGGGCTTTTCTTGGGCGCAGCGCCATCCCGAGCGGGTCAAGGCCATCATCTATATGGAGTCGATCGTACGGCCGTTCCGCTCATGGGATGAATGGCCCGACGCGACCCGGACTTTCTTCCAGGCGCAGCGCTCACCCGAAGGTGAGAAGCTGATCCTGCAGAAGAACCTCTTCATCGAGTACCTGCTCCCGCTGCGGAACATCGCGCCTGAGGTCCTGGAGGTGTACCGGCGTCACTACCGCAACCCTGGGCCCTCCCGGATGCCGATGCTGTCCTGGACACGGGATTTGCCGATTGCAGGCGAGCCCGCTGATGTCGTGGCGATCGTCGAGGCATATTCGCAATGGCTGTCGAAGAGCCCGATCCCGAAACTGTTCATCGACGCCGAGCCTGCGGGTTTCCTCATCGGCGCACAAAGGGAATTCTGCCGTAGCTGGCCCAACCAACAGACCGTCCAGGCGCGAGGCGCGCACTTCCTTCAGGAAGATTCTCCGGAAGAGGTCGGACAGGCGTGCGCGCGCTTCGTCGCGCAGGTCCTTGCAGGTCAGATCATGTGATGCAGGTCGCGTCGATGGACCTTCATTTTCTGCAGTTGACGGAGCTGGCAAATCTTCTGCGGCGGCGCGAGGTGACCTCGGTCGAGGCGACGCGCGCGCAACTCGAGCGGATTGACCGTCTGGACGGTCAGTTGGCGAGCTATGCGCGCACTACGCCTGAGCAGGCAATGGCCGCAGCAGCAGTAGCGGATGCGGAGATCGCCGCCGGCAGGTACCGTGGAACGTTGCATGGCGTGCCGCTCGGTGTCAAAGACCTGTTCTGGACGAGAGGCGTACCGACTGCCGCGGGTACGATTTTACATCGCGACTTTGTGCCCGACGAGGATGCCACCGTCGTCGCGCGCTTGAAGGAGGCAGGCGCGATCCTGCTCGGCAAGCTCCAGATGACCGAAGGCGCGTATTCCGATCATCACCCCGGGATCAATCCGCCGAAGAACCCGTGGAACGCGGCATACTGGACCGGTATCTCATCGAGCGGCCCGGCTGTCGCCACCGCGGGCGGCCTTTGTTACGGTGCACTGGCCTCGGATACCGGCGGATCGATCCGCTGGCCGTGCGGCGCCACCGGGCTGACGGGGATCAAACCCGCATGGGGGCGGGTGAGCCGATTTGGAGTCTTGCCGCTCGCGCCGAGCCTCGATCATGTGGGACCGATCGCCAGGAGCGCCGCAGACGCAGCCGCAATCCTCGCAGCCATCGCCGGTCCCGACGCCCGGGATCCCACCAGCCTTGCCGAGCCGTTCGCCGTTGGCAATGCCTTCGACGGCAGCGCGCGGGGCCTGCGACTCGGCATCGATGCGACGTGGAATTCCGTGGATGTCGACCCAACAGTGCGGAAGGTCACTGCCGAAGCAGAGGAGGCGTTTCGCAGCCTCGGCGTGAGAGTCGTCCCGGTCCGCGTGCCCGATGTGACACAGGCAATCAGCGACTGGGCGCCGGCCTGCGCCCTCGAGGCCGCTGTTGCGCATAGCGCAACGTTTCCGGCAAGGAGGGATGAGTATGGACCGGTGCTGGCGTCTGTGCTCGATGTCGGTCTTAGGGTCTGCGCGTTGGACTACCAGGCCATCCGTCTGCGGCGCATGGATTTGCGCGGACGCTTTGCGCACTTGTTCCGGACCATCGACGCTCTGCTCGTGCCGGTGCAGCCTTTCGCACCGCTGACACTCAGCGAAATCAGCACGCTCGGTGAGCAGCCGGAGCTGGTTCTGAAACTGCAGCGCTACACGGCGCCATTCGACCTCACCGGTCATCCGACCGTGACGCTGCCGGGGGGGTTTACAGACGGCAATATGCCAATCGGCCTGCAGCTCGCAGGGCGCGATGAGACCGCACTGATCCGTGCCGCCATGGCGTTTCAGCGTGAGACGCATTGGCACGCACGGCGTCCGCCGGAATCAAGGCTGTGACCGTCCGCTCAACTGCCATGAGCTCGGGGCCGACTCAGATGAGTCCGTGCTCTGCGAACGAATAGCAGCGGCTCTGGCCGACGATGATGTGATCGACCATCCGCACGTCCATCAGAGCCAAGAGGTCCTTCAGCCGGCGGGTGATGAAGTCATCGGCAGGGCTGGGCTCGAGGACGCCGGAGGGATGATTGTGCGCCACGATCACGGAGCTGGCGTTGTGCAGCAGGGCCTGGCGCAGCACCTCGCGGGGATGCACCTGCGCGCAGTCGACCGTGCCGCGGAAGAGCTCCTCGAAGGCGATCAGGCGATGCCGGTTATCGAGGTAGATGCAGCAGAAGACCTCGTACGGGCGGTCCCGGAGCTGCGCCTGCAGGTAGCGATGGGTCGCCTGCGGAGTCGTCAGTGGAGAGCCGATGCGCATCTGCTCATGCAGGTGGCGCTTGGCGAGCTCGACGGCCGCCTGCACCGCAGCGTAACGGGCCTGGCCGATGCCCTTGCGCCGCCAGCGCGTCAAGCGTGCGTTGAGCAGGTCGCGCAGGCAACCGAAGTCCTTGAGGAGCGAGCGGGCCATCGCCACGGCCGAGCAGCCGGGAATGCCGGATCCGAGGAGAAGGGCCAGCAGCTCCGCGTCGGACAGCGCGTGGGCACCCCTCCGGAGCAGCTTCTCGCGGGGGCGCTCCGCCTCGGGCCACTCTCGGATGGTGAGGGCGCTTGGCCCGCTCAAGGTGCCGGTCTCATTCATCGCGCTCGATGCTCCGCGCTCCATGGCTTGTCCCGTGTACCCGGTGAGTGACCGGACGCCCATCATGGCCGCCGCACCGGACAGCGGCGAGGGGGTCAATCGAGGCATTTCGGGGTGAAATAGCGCATTTGGAGATACCCCGTTTGCGTGGCCGGGGAGCGGCATCCGATAATCCCCCCATGCAAGGCAAACGCATCCTGCTCGGCGTGACCGGTGGCATCGCCGCCTACAAGAGCGCGGACCTGGTCCGGCGCCTGAGCGAGCGCGGTGCCGAGGTACAGGTTGTCATGACCGCCGCGGCCCGCGAGTTCGTGGGGCCGGTCACTTTTCAGGCCCTATCGGGTCGTCCAGTGCGCGCGCAGCTGTGGGATGCGGCCGCCGAGGCTGCCATGGGGCACATCGAGCTCGCGCGGTGGGCGGATATGGTGCTCGTCGCACCGGCGAGCGCTGATTTCCTGGCACGGCTGGCGGGTGGGCACGCAGATGACCTGCTGGCGACGCTCTGCCTCGCCACCGAGGCGCCGATCGCAGTCGCGCCGGCCATGAATCGCATCATGTGGGCGAATGCCGCGACGGCTGCGAATGTCTCGACTCTTCGCCAGCGAGGCGTCCACGTATGGGGACCCGCAGAAGGAGAGCAGGCCTGCGGTGAGACCGGCGAAGGGCGGATGCTCGAGTCCACCGAGCTTGCGGACCGCATCGACCTGCTGCTGCCCCGCAATGGACCATTGCAGGGCCGGCGCGTACTGATCACTGCCGGGCCCACGCGCGAGCGGATCGACCCGGTGCGGTTCATCAGCAACCGCAGCTCCGGGAAGATGGGCTTCGCAGTCGCCCAGGCCGCGCGCGAGGCTGGGGCGGAAGTCGTTCTCGTCGCGGGGCCGGTCAGCCTGGCGACGCCCGCGGGTGTTCGCCGTGTGGACGTCGAGAGCGCGGACAGCATGTTGGCTGCCGTGCTGCAGGAAGTGGCCGGGGCCGACATTTTCATCTCGACGGCGGCCGTTGCGGACTATCGGCCGGCGAATCCGCACGATCAGAAGATCAAGAAGACCACCAACACACTCGATATCAATATGGAGCGCACCGCCGACGTGTTGGCTACGGTGGCCGCACGGACGGATCGGCCGTTCGTAGTGGGTTTCGCCGCGGAGACGGAATCGGTCGAACAGAATGCGCGCGCCAAGCTCTTGAAGAAGAACCTCGACATGATCGCGGCCAATGAGGTGGGCGACAACAAGGTATTCGAGTGCGAGGACAACCATCTCATCGTCCTGTGGCGCAACGCCCGTCGCGATCTCGGCAAGGGCTCGAAGCTCGCACTGGCCCGCGAGCTCGTCCGGCTCATTGCGGAGTCATACGCCGCCTCGCTCGCGGGCTCGCCGCGCTGCG
>Ga0068855_100009741_pt1 | contig 11589 bp, 10 predicted proteins | sample KBSCornC52_FD_66592 | JGI IMG/M metagenome (GOLD analysis project Ga0068855, IMG submission 66592) | Corn rhizosphere microbial communities from Kellogg Biological Station, Michigan, USA - KBS Corn C5-2 | ecosystem: Host-associated > Plants > Roots > Rhizosphere > Soil ...
GCGCCTCCAGCAGACGCGGCGCGATGTCGACGCGTATGCCGCGTGGCGGCTCGACGCACGCCTGCAACTGCGCTTTACCCTGAACAATATCCTTGGCATCGACACGGCGTCCGAGAGCTACTATGAGGATGCCAGCGGACTGTCGCACCAGGCCAGCTGGCAGCAGGGCGCGACGCGCATCGGCTTGAATGTCGAGATGAAAATGTGAAGAGGAAATAAATGTTCCCGCCGTTACGGTTTGGAACAAATTTGAAACGTACGGATGCCATGCGGCGTTTAGGATTGCCGCATGAATTTCACATTTTCGTCATCGGAACACGGGATCTGCCTGGTGAAGTTGTGGGCGACGGGCAGGTATGGCTTTTCCCTGCCGAAGAAGGTCGAGATCACCACGGCGGCGGGGACGAGCTGTTCATTCCTGTACTTCAACAAGAAGCTCAGCCTGAAGGCGGAGCCCGCGAACCGCGAGATCGTCCGCATCGCCATCGGCGCGTTCCTCGCGGGCGCGGCGCAGGGTGGCGACGGCGCCGAGATCGACGCCGAGATGCCGGCCTACGAAGGCAAGCTCACCCCGGTGCGCCTGGACGCGCCGCGCGCGCCGATGCGGGTGCGGCCGGGAAAGCCGCATGCCCGCGCACGGTCGGATACCGCGTGCGAGTCGGAATAACGGAGCCATGGCGACGAAACATTCACTCGACGGCAGCGTAGTCGTGGCGATTCAACGACTCCCGCGGTAATGCTCGTAGTCCATGGCAGCGCGGCGGATCAAACTGATTTTCCATGAATTTCTGGATTTTTGGCTATTTCGTTTCCGGTTTTCGGACAAGTCTTTCAGTATGTGCAGAAATCAACAATAAGTTACCAAAACTTAATCCCACGAGCCATCGATATACGCGTCTGACAGATGTACAATTATTGCTGACTGATCTTTAACCTCCGCAAGACGACGTGTAAATGAACCGCCGTAAAAATCTGTCGCCCTTGACTATTTTCTTTGTTGTTGCGACCCTGGTGAGCAGGCTTGCGCAGGCCCAGCTGGTCGACGATGAGCTCTATGGATCTGCGCTGAAGGTAATTCTGAAAGATAATAAAGACTCGCCGGAATTTGTTATCTGGGATCAATCGATCTCGTCTATGGCAATAACCACGTCGAGACTGCCGAACCAGGAACCATACAGGCAGTTTCAACGATCATTCCCGGGACTCGGTGCCAACCTGGAGAATATGCTTGTTTCGATAAACTCTGATGCGAGCGAAAGGAAAATGGCTGCATTCAGGTTTGAGCACCCTGTCGTGCCATTTTCCGGCTTCGTTGATCGAGCTTTTCTAAAGCAGGTTGAATCGCAGAACAAGCATTCGAAGCTCGTCATAGGGTTCTCGAAAATCGCTTACGCCCCGAATGGACGTGATGCCATCTTGTATGCCGAAGAGTGTTCGCCGGGGGCAGATGATTACTGCAATGGCAATGGCTTTTGGTTCGCCAGGAGTGGCGGCAAATGGCATCTGAAAAAATCTGTGGGTTTCTGGGGAGGGCCGGTCAGACCGTTTTGGAATTTTGAATAAAAACGGTGGGCGCGCGTGGTAAGGAATGCGCAGCCGATCGCAGGCGCCGGATGGCCGGGTGTACGAAGTTGTTGTCCTCACGACAAGACGCGGTTTGGTGAGCGTACCAGGGCGTACAATGCCCTGTCGGGGCCGCTGTCACGAAATGGGTGCCCCATCCGTCTAATCGACATGGATACCGCGACCTTTACTTCTCCCGCCACCGGCGCCCCGGCAGCGATCGAACCCTTCCTGCGGCTGCGGCCGCGCCTGTTCGGCATCGCCTACCGCATGCTCGGCGTCCGCGCCGACGCCGAGGACATCGTCCAGGAAGCCTGGCTGCGCTGGCAGAACGGCGGCAGCGCGGATGCGCGCACGCCCGAGGCGTGGCTCGTCACGGTCGTCACCCGGCTGGCCATCGACCGGCTGCGCGGCGCGCAGACCGAGCGCGAGCACTATGTGGGCCCCTGGTTGCCGGAGCCGCTGGTGGAAGACATGGTGGAGTCGCCGGAAAGCGCGCTGGAAGCGGCCGGCGACATCTCGACCGCGTTCCTGCTGATGCTCGAGCGGCTGGCGCCGGAAGAGCGCGCCGTGTTCCTGCTGGTCCAGGTCTTTGATTACGATCATGCCGAAGTGGCGGCGATGGTCGGCAAGACGGAAGCCGCGTGCCGCAAGACACTGCAGCGGGCGCGCGAGCGCGTGCGCGCGGAACGGCCCCGTTTCGCCGTCAACCGTGAGCTGCACCTGGAATTGCTGGGACGTTTCATGCAGGCAGCGCGCTCCGGCGATCCAGCCCAGGTGCAGGCGCTGCTGGCGGCCGATGCGACGTATGCCGGCGATGGCGGCGGCAAGGTCAAGACGACGGTCCGGTGCGTGATCGGCGCCGATCGCGTCGGCCGTCTCGTCGCCGGCATCGAGCGCAAGTGGATGGGTGCCGACACGCGCCACGACATCATCATGGTCAATGGCACGCCCGGGTTGCTGACCTGGCGTAATGGCGTGCCTGACGCGATCACTTCATTCCACGTCGAGGACGGCCGGATCGCGGCGATCTACGTCGTGCGCAATCCCGATAAACTGGGTGGGTTGTCGAGCGAGGCTGGTTAAACATTGCCGCTGCGCAATATCCCGAGAGAAAGACGCTGCCGGCCGGCGGAATTCGACAAAAATATGCGCGGTTTCCACCCGTGCAACGCGCAAACGACGGTATGCTGGCGCCTGGATTACGCTAACAACGCTTAACATCGGGGCGCGCCACAATGGCCGGGGATTTTCCGTTGTACAAGAATAACGTGTTGTTCTTGTCGCACAGCTTCTTTATCAAGGATCACCATGCCGAGTTGTTGTTGTATGCCCATAAATACGATTTCGACATCCGCTTTTTCCACGAGGTAAGCGAATTCGTCGCCGCAGTCGGGGCGGCCGGCAACGACAGCCTGTTCGTGATCGACCTGGACGCGTTGTACAACATGCAGTCCGACATGCGTGACCGCCGCAAGACGCTGCTACTGGGCGAACTGCTGCAACGCCTGCCGGCGGGGCAACGCTATGTCTATCTGCAGAGCGAACGCCAGGGCAGCCGCTTCATGCTGCAGCAACGCCTCGTCGACAGCCATTGCCTCGCATACGCGGAAAAGCCGATCGCCAACGACGTGCTCGTCGACAAGTTGTTCAACCTGTTCGTGCAGCAGAAGCGCGGCGATCTCGTGCGCGTAGCCATGCTGGGTGTGCCGCCCGCCTGGGACGAGGCCGCCTTGCTGGAGCGGCGTGTCGAACTCATCCACCACGCCGACCCGCACACGCTGCACCTGCGCGTGAAGGACTTGCAGCCCGACCTCGTTCTCATCACCGATGCGGAATACGAGCGCACGGAAGCCGTCGTACGGGTGTTGAAACGCAATATCGAAGCGGATCCGGTACGCGAGATCGTCCTGTTGCAACGCCGCGCCGATCCGGCCCAGGCCCGGCGCGCGCTCGATAGCGGCTTCGACGCGCTGCTCGTGATGGACGACCCGGCACTGCTGGCGCGCCAGCTCATCAACCGCGCCGACAAGATCCGCATCAACCGCGACCTGATCGGCAAGGACCGCGCGACGGGCCTGTTGAACAAGATCGGCCTGCAGAATAAGGCGCAGGACCTGATCCGCCGCGCGGCCATGGAAAACAGCGCACTGTGCTTCGGTGTGATCGACATCGACAAGTTCAAGACGATCAATGATACCTGGGGCCATTATTTTGGCGATATCGTCATCAAGCGCCTGTCGCTCACGTTGTTGCCGCACATGAAAGAGGGCGATTTGCTGAGCCGCTTCGGCGGCGAGGAATTCGTCGTCGTCTTCCGCGATTGCACGCTGGAGGAGGGCTGGCGCCGGCTCGACGCGATGCGGCGCGCATTCGGCGCCATCGCTTTCGAAGTGAAGCCCGGCGATGCGCGGCACTTTTCGTTCAGCGGCGGCCTGGCCGCCTATCCGGCCTGCCGCAGCGAGAATGAATTATTCCTGCAGGCCGACGCCATGCTGTATGCAGCCAAGGAAGGCGGGCGCAACCAGATCCGGCCGCTGCCCCAGGCCGCTGCGCGCACGGGCTGAGGCGAATGGACGCGTCGGTTGCGCAACACTCGTGCCTGACGCCTGTCGTATTTCTTCGTGGGAATGATGCTGTGGCGTATCATACGCACTCCCGAAATCCAACGAAGCAGGAGTCAAGACCATATGGCAGGCCAAGAAGTCACTTACGACGACGTTGTACGCGCAGCCGACAGTTTGCAGCAGGATGGCGAAGCGGTCACCATCGAAGCAGTGCAGGACTTCCTCGGCGAGGGCTCGCCGAACGCCATCTTCAAGCATCTGGCCGCATGGCGCGCTGCCAACGTCAAGCCGGCGGCCCCTCCGAAGGCGGAGCTGCCGCAGGAATTGCTGGCCGGACTGGCGGACTGGGCACTCAAATTCGCGGAACAGGCAGGTAGAGGCGACCGCGACGCGCTGGCGCGCAACGAAGCCGACATCGAGGCGCTGCGCGCGGCCGGCGAAGCGCTGGAAGGCGAACGCGACGCGCTGCGCGACGAAGTGGCGAGCGTGACGGCCGCGTCGGAGGAAGCCATCGCCGAGCGCGACGAGACGATCGAACGGCTGAACGCGGAGCTGAAGAACGCGCGCCAGGTCGCGATGGATGCCCTCGTCAGCAAGGCGAAGGATCAACTGGCGATCGACGGCAAGGAGCAGCAGCTGGCGCAACTGCGCCAGGAGCTGGAGCGCAAGATCGCCGACATGGCGGCCGAATCGGATGCGCGCCTGCGCGCCGAGATGGAGCTCGTCGGCGCGACCACGGCGCGCGACAGCCTGGCGGGCGAGCTCGATGAATTGCGGGCGAAGCTGGACAAGTCGACGGCGGAGCGCAGCAAGCTGCGGGCCGAGTTGACGGAGCTTAAATCCAAGAAATAATCACGTCCCGGGCTCAGGGCGTCACCGACGGCGCCCGCTTCAGGCAACGCAAGGTGAACGTGGACCGCGTCCGCGTCACCCCCGGCAGCTTGTACAATTTCTGGCGCAGGAAGCGCTCATACCCCTCCGTCCCCGACACGGCCACCTTGATCAGGTAGTCGTATTCCCCCGACAGCAGATACGCCTCCATCACTTCCGGCAGGTCGGCCAGCGCGTCCGAGAACGCCGAGAAAATCTCGTCGTCGTGGCGGTCGACCGTTACCTCGATGATCACCGTGTCCGGCATCCCCAGCGCCCGCTGGTCGAGCATCGCCACATAGCCCGTGATGTAACCGGTTTCTTCCAGCGCCTTGACGCGGTGCCAGCACGGCGTCGGCGACAGATGCACCGTCTCCGCCAGCTTCTGGTTGCTGATGCGCCCGTCGCGGCTCAGGGTGCGCAGGATGTGGCGGTCGATCTCGTCGAGCTGGCCGTCTTTCATTGCAGTGCTTCCTTCACGGTTTTTGTGTCAATGAAGATATTCTATCTTCAAGTGAAGGATTCCGTAGGCGATGCTTGCGAATTTTGGCGTGTCGGCGCTATCGAATAGAAGCACATTCTGCGCGTGCTCCCTTAAGATTACGGCTTGCTTATCCAGCTTTTTGCGGTGCAACATTCCCGACGCGGGTGTGGTGGCGCCGCGCCGTCATTCGTCAGGAGTCCTCGTGTCAAATGCAGTGTCACGGGCCGGCGCCGGCTACCGAGGCGATCCCTTCGCAGCCGAACTGCCGCTCATGTTGATCACCCCCGCGCTGTTCGCGGCCAACCTCATCGTCGCCCGCTGGGCGCAGGGTGCGGGCATCCCGCCCGTGTTCCTCGCGTTCGGCCGCTGGACGCTCGCTTTTCTCATCCTGCTGCCGTCGTGCGGCCCGCGCATGTGGGCGCTGCGCCATACGCTGCGCGCCAGCTGGCAGCGCATCCTGCTGCTGGGCGGCCTGGGGATGGGCATGGCCGTGGCGCCGCAATACGTGGGCGCGCGCCACACGAGCGCCGCGAATGTGGGCATCATCCTCGCCGCCTGCCCGGCGCTCGTGACCCTGGTCGAGACCCTCGTGTGGAAAGCGCCGCTGGCGCGCCGCCAGGCCGGCGGCCTGTTCCTGGCGATCCTCGGCGTGCTGGTCGTCCTGGCCAAGGGCGACATCGCCGCGCTGGGTCAACTCGAATTCGGCCGCGGCGACCTGTGGGTCGTGCTGGCCGCGTGCGGCTGGTCGCTGTACACCGTGTTCAACAAGCGCCTCGCGCTGCCGCCGCTGCCGGGAACCGTCAAGCTGGCCGCGTTGATCGGCGGCGGCGCGCTCGTGCTGGCGCCGTTCGCCGTGGCCGAAGCGGCAAGCGGCAACGTGGCCGATTTCGCCGATGGCCGCCTGTATGTCGCGCTCGCCTTCCTCGCGGTCGTCCCGAGCCTGGGCGCCTACTTCTTCTTCGATCGCCTCGTCGCCGCGGCCGGCCCGGCGCGGGCCAGCCTCACCGTGTACCTGATCCCGCTGTTCGCGACCCTGGCCGCCTGGCCGATGCTGAACGAGCCGCCGCACTGGTATCACGTGGCCGGCTTCGGCATCATCCTCGCGGGTGTCGTCGGCGCCGGCATGCGGCGCCGGTGACCACGCCGGCGCGCGGACGAGCGTCAGTGCCTGTGCCTGGCGACGTGCAGCGTGGCGCGCGCCGCGTGACCCCGTGCCCGCACGTCGGCCGCAGGCGGCGCCACTGCGAGGGCCAGGTCGGCGCTGAGCCGGTGGAGGGCAAGCACGTCGTCCAGCGCGGCCAGCACCTGGCGCGCCAGCGCCTGGTCGCCCCCTTCCACGTCCGGCAGCACGTGGTGCAGCGCGGACAGGACCACGGCATTCTCGGCGCGGTGCTCGTGCAGCTGGACGTAGCCCAGCGTCTCCATGATCAGTTCTTCGTGGCGGAACGTGGCCTCGACGGCGGCGACCAGCGCGGCGAAGCCGTGTGCGAGCGCATCGTCCGGTCCGGCCGCGAGCGCGGCGATCTGCCGGCACAGCATCTTGCGTCCATGCCGCAGCGCGGTGCACAGGGCGCGCGGGCGGCTGGGGCTGGCGCGGGTGGTTGGCATGCCGATGTCCTCCTGATGGTGACGCCGGAAAGTCAGGATAGCAGAATATTCCTAGACTTTCGATAGCACGGAAACATCCCCGGCGTTTGATATCTCGCAACGCAGCCTCGTTGTGTTCGGTTAGTCTGATTGACGGAATCCAACACGAAAGCGAGAGATGACTGCAGTAGAAGTTTTACGAGAGCAGGGTGGTCGCTGATGGGGGCACGTATCTTGTTGATCCAGGGCCACCCGGATTGTCATCGTCCGCACTTGTGCCACGCGCTGGGCCAGGCCTACGTGGAGGGCGCGCGCGCCGCCGGCCACGAGGTCGAGGTCGTCGAGCCGGCACGGATGAGTTTTCCGCTGCTCACCAGCCCGGCCGACTGGTGGCATGGCTCGCCGCCGCCGCAACTCGTGGCCGTGCAGGAGGCGATGCAGCACGCGGATCACATCGTATTCGTTTATCCGCTGTGGATGGGCGACATGCCCGCACTGCTGCGCGGCTTTCTGGAACAGGTCACGCGTCCCGGCGTGGTCGTGGACGAGCCCGGCCGGCTGTTCGGCAATGGCCGGCTGTCCGGGCGCAGCGCGCGGCTGATCGTCAGCATGAGCATGCCGGCACTCGTGTACCGGTGGGGCTATGGCGGTTCCGGCCTCAAGACGATGCGCCGCATGGTCCTCGGCCGGGCCGGCATCCGCCCCGTGCGCACCACGCTGGTCGGGCGCACGCACGCGTTGTCGGCGGAACAAATCGCGGCGTGGGGCGACCACATGCGCCGGCTGGGCGGATCGGCCGTGTAAGCGCAGGTCGTGCGTGTTTTGTGCGACATCCGGTCCGCCCCAACCGTGCTGTCCTTGACGCCCATCCGGGGAAAAGGCAAAGTTGCGGCAGGGCAGCATTTAACATTGCTGCGTGCCGTCGACCCTTTTCCGAGACCAGATGCCCGTCATTTCCCAGCTGCCGCCCGCGCCGCCTTCCATCACCGCCCCGGCCCCGGCGGCATCCACGGCCAGCTTCGATGACGCCTACGCGCGTGCGCGCGACCTCGCCAACGGCGGCCAGCCCGAGCTTGCGCTGGCCGCCTACGACGCACTGCTGGCGCGCTCGCCGGGCAATGTCGACGTCCTGCTCGGGCGCGGCATCGTGCACGCCCGCCTGGGGCACTGGCAAGAGGCGGAACGCGACCTGCGCGCGGCGGCGGCAGCCTCGCCCACTTATGCCGACGTGTGGTCGGCGCTGGGCAATATGTACGCGTGGAGCGACCGCCCGGAACAGGCCGCCGACGCCTATACGCACCTGATCGCGCTGCAGCCGGACGATCCCGCGCACTACGTCGCCCGCGGCCGCGCCCTGCGCGCGCTGGGCCGTACCGCGCAGGCGCGCGCCGACCTGGACAAGGCCCGCGCCCTCGGCGGCAGCGGGGAGGCGTTCGACGCGCTGGCGGACGCGCTGCAACCCCGCGCCGGCAATCCGGACGCGACGATCGCGGCCGGCTACACGTGGGCCGCGAGCCTGTCGTCGGGCTGGACCGAGGTGGGCAACGGTCCGCGCTGGAACGACCAGACGGCCAGCGTGCGCCATTACACGAAGGGTGGTTCGCTCGCGTTCGAGACGCTGCGCGCGCACCGCTTCGGCGAGCATGACTACGCCTGGGCGCTGGATGGCTACGCGAACCTGTGGCCGGGCGCCTACGCCAATTTGCGCTACCAGCGCGGCGCGGCCGCGCGGCTGTTCCCGGCGAATGCGGGCCGCGCGGAGCTGTACCAGTCGCTCGGCAACGGCTGGGAGGCGTCGGTCAGCGACGACGTCCTCGGTTTCGCGGCGCGCGTCAACATCTATGGCGTCAGCATCGCAAAATATACGGGCGACTGGTACGTCCAGCTGCGCCACCAGAACATCGTCTCGGCCGGCTCGCACGGCACCGGCGAACGGCTGCTGGCGCGCTGGTATTACGCGGGCGATGCCGACACGTATGCGGAGGTGTCCGTCAACAGCGGCCGCAGCGACGATCCGCTGAGCCTCGTCGGCGGCCAGAGCCGCTCCGGCGGCGGCAGCGTCACGTGGGTGCGCTACTGGACGCCGGCGTGGGGCACGCGCGTCGGCGCCACCTACTCGCGCGCCAGCGACGCGGACAACCAGCGCGGCGTCACCGTCGCCTTGTACCGCCGCTGGTGACGCCGTGGCGAGTCCTGCCCACCCGCTGCGCCGCCACGACGATCCGCCCGCCGGCCCGCTCGGCCGCTTGCTGGCGCGGCTCGGCGGCGCGATGGCGACCGCGTGCGAATGCCTGCCGGCGCTGCTGGCGGGGTGGCTCGTGCTGCGCATCGCCGAGACGTTCCACGCGGGCGCCGGCAACGTCGACGTGTCGGTGCTGTTCGGCCCCGCGCTCGCGAACGACCTGCTGGCGCTGGCCCGCTACGCGTTCGTGTTCCTGCTCGGCGCCTTGCCGCTGGCCGTGCTGCCGCACCGCCGCTGGCGCGTCGTCGCCCTCGGCGTCGCGTGGGGCGCCCTGCTGGCCGTGCAGGCTGGACTGATGCAATATCACTGGACGGCCGGGGTGCCGCTCGGCGCGGACCTGTTCGGCTATTCGCGGGCGGAGATCGCGACGACGCTGGGCGGCCGCGCCCGGCCGGGTGTGGGTCTCGTCGCCGCGTTCCTGCTGGCGCTGGCCGCGCTGGTCCTGGTGCTCGTCGTGTCCGGCCGGACGTGGTGGCCCCGCGCGCGCGGACGCAGGGCGTTCGTGACGGCCCTGCTGAGCATCGTCGCGTTTGCGCTGCTGCCCGACCACTATGCGCCGCCGAATGCCGCGACGGAGGCGAGCGTCGATTACCTGCGCAACAAGGTGGCATTCTTCACGGACCGCAGCGTCGATTACGTGGCCGGTGCGCGGCGCGGCACGACCCGTGAACCGGTGAAGGGCCTGCCGTGGACGGGCAAGGATCCGCGCTTCCCGTTCGCGCACGCCGAGCATACGCCGGACACGCTCGGACCGCTGTTCGAGACGCGTGCGGGCACGCCGCCGAACCTCGTCTTCATCATCGTCGAGGGCCTGGGGCGCAGCTTTTCCGGCCCGGGCGCGCGCTTCGGCAGTTTCACGCCGTTCCTCGACGAGCTGGCCGGCCGCAGCCTGTACTTCGAAAACTTCCTGGCGCCCCAGGGCCGCACGTTCGGCGTGCTGACGAGCGTGTTCGGCTCGCTGCCGTTCGGCGACAAGGGCCTGGCCGCGCTGGGCGAGCGCATGCCGCGCCACCAGTCGCTGTTGTCGATCCTGAAGGACGAGGGCTACCACCTGAACTACTACAGCGGTTCGAACCTGGAATTCGACAACCAGGGCCAGTTCCTGCGTGGCGAGGGCGTCGACACGCTGGTCGGCGAGGCGGACTTCAAGCCGCCTTACCGGCGCAGCAATTACTGGGGCTATGACGACCGCGCACTGATGGAGACGGCGCTCGAACGCCAGCGCGCCGACGTGCGTACGCCTTCCGTGCGCATCATCCAGACGACCAGCATGCACGACCCGTTTACGTTTCCGGACCAGCCGAAGTATATGGCGAAGGTCGGCGAGCGGCTTGCCGTGCTCGGGATCGCGCCGGGATCCAATCCGGCCTACGCGGCGCAGGGCGAGGTCTTCGCCAGCGTCCTGTTCGCGGACGACGCGCTGCGCCTCTACTTCGAGCAGGCCGCCCGGCTGCCCGGCTACGACAACACGATCTTCATCGTGACGGGCGATCACCGCCTGCCCGAGCTGCCGATGGACACGCGCATCGAGCGCTACCACGTGCCGCTGATCGTGTTCTCGCCGCTGCTCAAGCGCGCGCAGTCGATCAAGGCCGTGTCGTCGCAGTTCGACATCGCGCCTTCCCTGCTGGCCTTCCTCGGCCACGGCTACGGCCTGCGCGTGCCCGAACAGGTGACGTGGCTCGGCACGGGGCTGGACACGGAACCTGCGTTCCGCAACCTCCATGCGATCCCGCTCAAGCAGACGAAGACGGAGCTGTCCGACTTCGTCTCCGGTTCCGTCTACCTGGCGCAGGACCGGCTGTATGCGCTCGCCGACGGCATGCGCACGGACCGTTTGACGGACGGCGGCGCGCTGGCGCTGGCGCGTGCCCAGTTCGACAGCTTCCTCGCGGCGAACCGGGTCGCGGCCAGCGCGCACGCACTGGCGCCGGGGAACGCCGCGCTCGCGGCGTGGCACGAGGAGGGACGCACGCTGCGCAGCGTGGATGTGGCCTCGGAGGCGGGCCAGGTCAGCGTAAGCGGCGTGCGCCGCCGCCCGGGCGCGGAGGACGTGGTCGAGGCGACCATCGTCAACCACGGCACGACGGCGTCGGCGGCGTTCGTGCCGTTGCTCGTCGTCAGCGACGCCGGCGGGCTGGAACTGGGCGAGACGGCCGGCGAACTGCAGACGCTCGCGCCCGGCGCGTCCGTCCGGGTCGCGCTGCGGGCGCACCTCGGGCGCCTGCCGCACGGGACGTATTTCGTGTCGCTGATCCCGTCGCATCCGGAAACGG
>Ga0068855_100009744_pt1 | contig 11588 bp, 7 predicted proteins | sample KBSCornC52_FD_66592 | JGI IMG/M metagenome (GOLD analysis project Ga0068855, IMG submission 66592) | Corn rhizosphere microbial communities from Kellogg Biological Station, Michigan, USA - KBS Corn C5-2 | ecosystem: Host-associated > Plants > Roots > Rhizosphere > Soil ...
GCTCCGCGATCAAACCATGACGCTGTTCCTCGCGGGCCACGAGACGACGGCGCTAGCATTGACTTATGCGTTACGCCTGCTCTCGCTTCATCCCGAGGCCCTCGCGCGCGCGCGCCGCGAGGTCGAGCGCGTGGTCGGCGCGCGTTCTCCCAGCCTCCAAGATCTGCCCGAGCTGACCTTCACCCGCGCAGTGCTCGACGAAACCTTGCGGCTGTTTCCACCTGCGTGGGCGCTCGCGCGGGTCGCGCTGAAAGATCGCGCACTCGGTGAGCTTTCATGCCGAGCGGGGACCGAGGTCATCATTGCGCCCTGGGTCATGCATCGCGATCAACGCTTCTTCGCGCAGCCCGAGTTGTTTACGCCGGAGCGCTGGCTGAGTAGACCCGAGCTTCCACGCGGCGTTTATCTACCCTTCGGTGCTGGACCGCGGATCTGCATTGGCAATCACTTTGCCTTGACCGAAGCGCTACTCGTGCTCGCGGTCGTCCTCGGCACCGGCGATTTTCAGCTGCAAAATGGTGCGCTACTAAAGCTCGCGCCGGCCGTAACGCTCAGGCCGAGCGGGCCCGTGTCAATGCGCTTCACGCGACACTGACATCCTGCCCGAGCAGCGTCTTCCGCCGCGCACCCATCCGGTGCTATGGCGATTTCCATGCTCCACTACCGATCCCTATTCAGTGTTGGCCTATTGACTGCAACGTTCGGCTGCGCGAGCCCGCCGCCGCCCCCCGCCGAACAATCACCGCCGCCAGCCCCCTCATCGCTCCCCCCGGCGAACGTGGAAGCCACGCAATCGCCGCCAGCAGACGCGAAAAAGAGCGAGGCGCCAAAAGAAGAAAAGGCGCCCGCGCCGACGCCGGTGTTTCGTGTCACTGACGGCATCGCGACTCCCGAAAGCGTGCTGTACGACGAAGCGAACGATCGCTATCTGGTATCGAACATCAACGGTAAGCCGGACGCGGCCGACAACAACGGTTACATCACCGAGATTTCGCCGGACGGCAAAGTCGTGAAGCCGAAGTTCATCGCTGGCGGCGTCGATAAAGTGAAGCTCGACGCACCCAAGGGAACGGGCATCGCCGGCGGCATTCTGTACGTCTCGGACATCAGCGTCGTGCGCAAGTTCGACGCCAAGACTGGCGCGCCGAAGGGCGAGATCCCGGTTCCCGGCGCGACGTTCCTGAACGATCTCGCGATTGCCAAGGACGGCCGCGTGTTCGTCTCCGATTCCGGTGTCAAGGTCGGCCCGAGCGGCTTCGAGCCGAACGGCACAGACGCGGTCTATGTGATCGACAAGGGCAAGGTGAAAGCGATCGCCAAGGGCAAAGAGCTCGGCGAGCCGAACGGCTTGCTTGCGCTGGACAACGGAGTCTTGGTCAACACGCTCGGCTCGAACGAGCTCTATCGGCTCGACGACAAGGGCACGAGGCAGGATGTCACGAAGCTGCCGGGCGGCGGACTCGACGGCCTCGTGCAGGTGGGCGACAGGTTGCTCGTGACCAGCTGGCAGACCTCGTCCATCTACCGTGGAACTCTGGGTGGCACTTTCGAGGTCGCACTTCCGGAGCAAAAAGGGCCGGCGGACATCGGCTTCGACAGCAAGCGCAAGCGCGTGCTCGTGCCCCGCTTCCTGGACAACGCCGTCGAAGTCTACGACCTCAAGTAGCTAATCCGCGATAAATGCCGAGCGGGCGTGCGCGTGGCGAAATCCGCCACGCGCCGTTCGGGTGTTCGAGGGATTGCGGGCGGTGGGACCCTCCTCTCGTGATCTCCCATCGACTCGTGTCCTCATGATACCCTTCCGGGTTCTGGATAGAGCGGAGAGGCCGATCAAACTTCGGAGCATGCACGCGGTAACGCGAAGCATGATGGGGACACCATGGCAGCACGTATCTTGGTTGTGGAAGACGATGACGAGACCCGCGAAGCAGTCGCCGGCGCATTGCGAGATCTTGGTTACGACGCAGCAGTATGTCCGGACGCGCGCTCGGCGCGCACGCATTCGGACGTCGATATCGTAGTCACCGACATTCGCATGCCGGGCGAAAGCGGTTTGGAATTGTGTGCCGAAATCGCCGGCAACCGCCCCGATCTACCGGTGATCTTGATGACGGCGTTTGGCGACACGCGCGCAGTGTCGCTCGGGCTCCGCGCAGGAGCGTCGGATTTTTTGGCCAAGCCATTCTCACTTTCCGATCTCGGAGACGCGGTCGGGCGCGCGCTCGAACGCCGGCAGCGCTCGGCTCGCGTGCTGCGGCTCGCCGATTCGGTGAGTTGCCCGGCATTGCCGCTGCCCGGGATCATCGGGTCGAGCCAAGCGATTCGGCTCGTCACCGATCGCGTGCGCCAAGTCGCAAACCACCAAGCACCGGTGCTGATCACCGGCGAAACCGGCACGGGAAAGGAGCTGTTCGCGCGCGCCATCCATGCGCTCAGCGACCGGCGCGATGGCCCGTTCTTGGCCCTCAACTGCGCCGCGCTATCGGCGGAGATGATCGAGAGCGAGCTATTTGGGCATGCCTCGGGCGCGTTCACCGGCGCAACGCGCAATCACCCTGGGCTGTTCCGCGACGCCGAGGGTGGCACGGTCTTTCTGGACGAGATCGGCGCCATGCCACTCGGCCTCCAAGCGCGATTGCTGCGAGCCATCGAGCAGCGCAGCGTGCGCTCCGTGGGCACGATTGGTGAAGTGCCGACCAATGTCCGGATCGTCGCCGCGAGCAACGCGCGCCTCAGGGATCTGGCAGACTCCGGACATTTCAGAAGTGATCTGCTGTTTCGCCTGAGCGCATTCGAACTGGATCTGCCGGCCTTGCGAGATCGCGAGCGCGACGTGATCGAGCTGGCCGAACACTTCCTGCAAATGTTCGCGGCCTCGGGCCCAGCGCGCCTGCTGAGCGAGGCCGCCAAGCAGGCACTGCTCGCCTACAGCTGGCCGGGCAACGTGCGCGAGCTGGAGAACGGTGTCCGAGCCGCCGTCGCGCTCTCACACGGCAAGACCGTGGAGCTCTCCGAACTACCCGCGCGCGTCCGCGAAGCGCACCACTCTCGCGGCGAATCGAACCGGGTCGACTTGGACGCCTTGGAGCGTGCCCACATCGAGCGCGTGTTGCGCGAAACCGGCGGCAATCGTTCGGAGGCAGCGCGCCAACTAGGCATCGATCGCGTCACGCTTTATCGCAAGATGAAGCGTTACCAAGTCTCCGCCTGAGGCAGGCAGGAACGCGCCCGGGCGAGCTCTTCGCGACCCGGGCGCACACTGCTCCTCGTTACTTGTTGGGCGACGCGGCGCCGCTCGCGGGACCCGGTCGGCTGCGCGGCGGCACGTCGATCGCCAAGCGATCGAGCTTTCGGTGCAAAGTGCGGCGGTCGATGCCGAGCAGTCGCGCCGCGCGGGCGCGGTTGCCGTCCACCGATCGAAGCACCGCTTCGATGTGCTGTCGCTCGACCGCGGACCAGCGCGGATCTTCGGAGCGAGCGTCCCCCGGATAGCTGCGACGCGAGTGCACCGCTTCGGGCAGATCACTCTCGCTCAAGTGATCGAACTCGGCCACGGTGACGGCGTAGTCGATCGCATTTTTGAGCTCTCGCACGTTGCCCGGCCAGCGATAGGCGAGCAGCGCGCGCGCCGCCGCAGTCGACAGCGCACGCACGACTTTACCGGCGCGCGCCGCTGCTTCCTGCAGAAATACCTCCGCCAACAAGAGCGCGTCATGCTCGCGCTCGCGCAACGGTGGGACGGCGACCTCGACCACCGCCAGGCGATAGTAGAGATCCTCGCGAAATGCGCCTTTCTTCACCAGATCGGCGAGCGGAACGGAGGTGGACGCGATCAAACGAAAATCGGCGGCGACCTCGTGCGTCGCGCCGATCGGACGCACGCTCCGTTGTTGGAGAACACGCAGCAATTTTGCCTGCAACTCCAGCGACAAAGCACCTACGTCATCCAAAAACAGGGTACCACCGTGCGCGGCACGCACGAGACCGGGATGCGCAGCAAGCGCCCCGCTGAACGCGCCTTTCACGTGTCCGAATAGCTCACTTTCGGCGAGTGTCGCAGGGATCGTCGAACAGCCGACCACGACGAAGCTGCCCGCCCTGCCCGCACCGTTCGTGTGCAGCAAGTTCGCGACCAGCTCCTTACCAGTTCCGGTCTCACCCGAGATGAGCACCGTGACGTCGGAACTGGCAAGCTGTGCGACGCGCTCGCGCAGCTCACGCAGCTTTGGGCTCTTGCCAACCAACTCCGGCGCGTGACTCCTCACTTCGTGCGCGCTCGACAGACTGCTCACGATCGCTCGCTCCGAAACCAAGCGGCGCGCGATCGCGGCGATCTCTCCGGCGGGCGCCGAAGACTCGATGTAGTCGGCTGCACCGGCTCGCATCGCGGCGATCGCCGACTCGAGGCCTGCGTCCCCGACGACCACGACCGGCACGCCGGGGTGCGTTTCCTCGAAGCCGCGACGCAGCAGCGCGACGTCCTGGCCGAGACGCTTTGGATCGATCAGCACGAGATCGACCTCGTTGGCGTTGTCACGCTCCGAGGCCATGACCGAGCTCACACCCAGAGAGTCGAGTTCGAGCCTCAAACGTTCATCAGGATCTGGCAAAAATAGGATCGACGGTCTCACAAACGCTCCGACTCCTTCACACTCAAACGTGTCCCCTCGTCGTGGCCCGAACCTACGCGGACGCGCGCCCAACTCGCAAGCACTTCCTCACGCTTCCGCGCCATCAAACCAACTGCGCCGACGGATCACCTATACCTGAGGCGAACTGCAACAGCGCGGATTCTCGCATCAAATCCGCGCGATCATGACGCTGTGGCACAAGGGAGCAAGGCCCTCACGCGCGCGTGAGTTGCGCGGTCTCGTGCGAACGCGGTTAGACTCGTGGGCGGGCATGTCAGGCATTCCCGATTCGAGGTCGAATGTTCTCGTCCGCCGCGCCCAGCATCTGGCCTAGTGCTTCGCCTTGGGAAAGTCTGCTCACGGCGACGTCCAATCTCGCCATCGGAGCATGTTGCCTCGCAGTCGCGATTGCCCTCGACTACCTGAGACGGAGGTTTCACGATCTCCGACACCGCAATTTCTACGCGCCGTTCGCGGGTGTGTTGTCGATCACGGGCGCGCTCCACGTCCTGGACGCGCTCGGCATCGTGCATGCCGATCTGCATGTGCCAGCAATCTTGCTCGCCTCGACGGCGCTGTCGGCATGTGGAACGGTCGTATTGCTCCGCGACATCGTGCTGCGGACGGCGGCATTGGCGGTACGCGAACAGGTCGGGCAGCGCCGGGAAACCGAGCTGTCCGCTGCCGTAGCCGAGCTCTCGACCGCCTATTCACGCTCGCTCGAGCTGTCTGAGCTCAAGACCCAGGTCTTTGCCAATGTCAGTCACGAGTTGCGAACGCCGCTGACACTCATCCTCGGGCCGGTGCAAAAGCTCCGCGAGGCCGCGAATCTGCACGACGACCAGCGCGCGGCGCTCACCATGGTCGAACGCAACGCGCACCTCTTGCTCGGCCACGTCAGCGATTTGCTCGAGCTGTCGCGGGTCGATTCGGTGGGCGTCGAGCTCAATCGTCGGCCCACCGACGCCGGCATGTTACTGCGCACGCTGGCGAGCGGCTTCCGCGATCTAGCCAAGCACCTGGGCGTCGAATACGACGTCGACTTGCCGAGGCTCGGTAAATCGGTGCTGCTCGACACCGAAAAGCTGGAACGGATAGCCATGAATCTCCTGGCCAATGCGTTCAAGTTCACGCCCCGCGGAGGGCGCGTCGTTTTGCGGATGCGCATTTCGAGCAGCGGCGACAATCCGGCGCAGCCTGAGCTCGTGCTCACGGTCGACGACAGCGGTCCAGGAATTCGGCAGGAAGACCGCATCCGGGTCTTCGAGCGCTTCCGCCAACTCGATGGCAAACCGAACCGTGCGTTCGGCGGCACGGGCCTGGGCCTTGCGATCGTGAAAGAATTCGTCGCCGCCTACTCCGGCAGCGTGGAAATCGAGGATTCGCCGGAAGGAGGCGCACGTTTCGTGGTCCGTCTGCCAGTCGAGTTTTCGGATCAGCAAGCAGACAGTGACCGAGAAGGCTTGCCGAGCTCGGTCAGCAGCGCAGAAATGCTGGCCCTGCAGCCGCGGCCGTCGAACGACCGAATGTTCGATCCGGGCGTCGAGCTACCGCTGATTTTGGTGGTCGAAGACAACCCAGACATGAATCGCTTCGTGTGCTCGAGCCTGTCCGGAGAGTTTCAGGTCGCATCGGCATTCGACGGACCGCAAGCCTTGGCTCGGCTCGAGCTGCTCACGCCCGATCTGATCGTGACCGACTTCATGATGCCGCGTATGAGCGGAGACGAGTTCGTGCAAAGCGTGCGGAGCAGGCCCGCCTTGCGCGACATTCCGGTGCTGGTGCTCACTGCGCGTGACGACGCGGAGCTGCGCGTGCGTGTGCTCTCCGACGGCGTTCAAGATTGGCTCACCAAGCCCTTCACCGTGCCCGAGCTGGTCGTGCGCGCACGGAATCTGATCAGCGCGCGACGCGCGCGGGCCGTGCTTCGCGAAGAGCTGACGACGCGCGAATACGATCTCGGGGAGCTCGCGCTTCAGCTCGCCGAGCGCAAGCGGCAACTCGAGTCGCTGCTCGAAACGCTCACCCAGGCGCTCGAACAAGCCGAGCTTGCGAGCCGCTTCAAGACCAGCCTACTGCGCCTGGTTTCGCACGAGCTGCGCACGCCGCTCGGCGCGTTGCAGCTGCAGTTGGAACGACTCTCGGGCGCGCATCACGGTCCGCTGAACGATCCACAGCAACAGCTGATCGTGCGCATGCGCCGCTCCTTGTCTCGACTGACCGACACGATTCAGTCGCTACTCGAGTATGCGCGGATCGAAAGTGGTCGCCTCGAGTTGTGCGTCGAAACCTTCGACGTGCGAGAGCTGGCGCAGAGCGTGGTCGATGATTTTTCGCCGCAAGCCGAGGCCAAAGGGCTGCGCCTCGAGCTGCTCGCCTCGAGCGAGGACGCGAGCTTTTCTACTGATTCACGCCTGCTCCGACTCGTGCTCGTCAATCTGATCGCCAACGCGCTCAAGTTTACCGAAAAGGGCGAGATCTCGCTCGAGCTGCAGCTGAAACCCGACGGCTGCGAGCTCTGGGTTCGCGACACTGGCCCCGGCATCGAGCCCGAGCTTCGGACCTCTGTCTTCGAACCGTTCTTCCAGGGTGAATCCGTGCCGCGGCGGCACTCGTCAGGCACCGGGCTCGGGTTGTCCTTGGTGCGCGAAATGTTGAACGCGCTCTCCGGCTCGATTGAGCTCGAATCGGCAGTCGGAAAAGGCAGCTCCTTTCGGATCCAGGTCCCCCGGGCGCACGCCACGCTCAGCCACATGCTCGCCGCCGGTGCATGAATATGTCGCGAGTCGATGGTCATTTGCGTGAAGTCAGGCGCGAGTTTCCAACACGATCGCGTGCACGTCACCGCCGATGGCATTGCAGGGAGCCGCTGTGGGCTCGAAGAACGCATCATCAGCGTCTTTTGCTGCGCGCGTATTTTCCGTACACTCGAGCTTCAAGTAAACAACCGCCCCGAAGGGGACTTCCGACTTGCAACACTCGATGGCATTCGATCCCCCAATGCAGTCCGCCCCCCGTCGGGTTACAATTTGCCCCTCCCGGGGTCCAGGAGTAGGCGCGTGACGCTTCGAGTATTACTGGTCGACGACGAAGAGCAGTACCTGCGCGGACTGAGCCGCGAGCTCGGTCAGCTCGGCTGGCAGGTGCAAACCGCAGCCGATGGCGAAGCCGCATTGCGCGCGTTGAACGAGAGCGAGTTCGACGCGCTGGTGATCGATTTCCAAATGCCGGGACAAGACGGCGTGCGAGTGCTCGGTGAGCTTGCGCGCCGCGAGCTCAGGCCCGTAACGGTCTTGCTCTCTGGCTATCTCAACGTTCAGACGACCGTGCGAGCCATCCAGCAGGGCGCAAGCGACGTCCTCGAGAAGCCGATCGCAGGCGGTGCGCTCGACGCGCGCCTGCGCTCGCTGCTCGAAGGGCGCGCCGCAGCCGCCAGCCCCGCGTCGGGCTCGAGCCCCGCCAACGCGGAGCTCGCGAAGATCCTCGGGGATACGCCGAGCATCCGCGCGGTGCGCGATCAAATGCAGACCGTCGCTCGCTACCCCGAGTTGTCGGTCACGATCGTCGGCGAGACGGGCACGGGCAAAGGTTTGGTGGCCGAGGGCATTCACTCGCTCGGCGCTTGCACGGGGCGCTACATTCCGCTCAACGTCGGCGCTGTTCCGGAGCAACTGCTCGAGGTCGAGCTGTTCGGTAGTGACGCGGGCGACGAGTCCGAGCGCCGCGCCGGCCTGTTCGAGCTCGCCGGCGCAGGCACCTTGTTCATCAGTGAGCTTGCCGAGCTGCCGCACGCGCTGCACGGCAAACTGCTACGTGTATTGGAGACGCGGACCTTCCGCCGCGTCGATGGTCAGGTCGATTTGCCGTTCCGAGCGCGGATGATTGCCGCCACTCGGCGGCGCGTGTCGAGCCACGACCTCAAGGCGGAGCTATTTTACCGACTATCGGCGTTCACGATTTTGCTGCCGTCGCTGCGCGATCGAATCTCGGATCTCGAAGGCATCGCGCAGCACGTGCTCGCCGAGATGGCACAACGTGAAGGCAAGCCGCCGCTGATCCTGCAGGATTCGGCGCTCAACACTCTGCGCACCCATCATTGGCCAGGCAACGTCCGCGAGCTCGAGATCGTGCTCAGCGAGGCCGCCGCGCTGGCCAATGGCCCAACGCTCGGCGCCGATGACGTGCGGATCGCGCTGCGTGAACATGGCTTGCCGTCGGAGTTCGAAGCTGCTTCCGAAGCCACGAGCGGCACGTTCCCGACTTCGGTTCCAGTCTCCGAACCGTTGCGCTCACTCGAGCGGCGCATGATCACCGATGCCTGGGAGACTTCCGGCAAAAACCTGAGCGCCGCGGCGCGCAGCCTCGGGCTCCCGCGCACGACGCTGCGGGATCGATTGAAGAAGTACGGCCTACGTTGAGCGTGCGCGGCCTTGCGCCGCGCACGGCTAGTTCTTGCGACTCGAACCGAGTCGGGCAAGGTGCAACGCGAGCCGCCGGTACAGCTCGCTTGCCAGCCGCGGGTCTGCACAAATTTCCGCGAAATCGTCGGCGCGCACGCGGAGCAGCCGCGTGGTTTGCTCGCACACCGGCGGTTCCCCTTGGCCCGGCACGCCGACCAAAGATTCGGCATAGATCAGCGCGCCCGCTCCAACGCGACGCTCGTCGGCGTAGCGCACCACCCCATCGAGCACGATGTACGCGACCAGATCGTTGGCGACTTGGCGCGGCACGCCCTCGCCTACGCCGACCTCGATTTCGACCGCCGCCGAGAGCGCGGTCAGAGCAAACGAGGTCGGGAGATCGACGAGCAGCGGGCTCTGCCGCGCGCGCTCGAGATCTGCGGCGTTCAGCCCGCGATCGTGATCGCTGCGTTTGACGAAGCGATCGCCGACCTCGATCACGATCGCCGTGGCATTGTCACGCCCGAGCCGGGCCGCGTGCGAGATCAAGGCTTGCACCGCCCGCTCGGGTGAGCCTTCGCGGAGCAGCTCGGAGAGCTCCGTTTCGCCTTCGATTTGGCCGTACACGCCATCACTACAAATTAAGATCCGATCGCCGCGGCTCACGTCCACGAACAACATGTCGACCGTCACCACCTCGTTGATGCCGAGCGCATTCGTGATCCCGGAGCGCGCGCCAGTACCGACGACCCGTCCGAAACCATCGGTCCTGGAGGTGCTCTGGGAGGTGTGATCTTGGGTGAGCTGCAGTACCGCCCGCTGCCTGGCGAGATAAACTCGTCCGTCGCCCGCGTGCGCGATGAACGCGTGGTCGCGCGCGAACCAGACCACGTCGAGCGTAGTTCCCATCCCGCGGTGCTCGGGGTTCTTCTCCGAATCCTCACGGATGAACGTGTTCGCGCGCTCGACCGCGCGTTTCAGCTCGGCGAACACTTGGCGACGCGCGGTCAGATCGGCGCGGGTCAAGTAGGACTCGACCACGCGCTGGGCGCTGCGCGCCGAGAGCGCCCGTTGCACCTCGTCCACCGCGTACTTTGCGGCCACCTCTCCTGCGAGGTGGCCACCCATGCCGTCTGCGACCGCGAACACGCCGATTTGCGGCGCGACCAAGGCAGCATCCTCGTATTGCTCCCGCGTCGCTCCGATGTCACTGCCCAAGGCGTATTCGGCCCGGAAGTCGAACCGCGGCAAGATCGACGGCATCGCTTCAGCATAGCAAGGTGAGCGGCCTTTTTCGTGCTAAACGCCGCGGCGTGCGGACTCTAGCTCTCGAGACTTCGACCCGCCGCGGTTCGGTCGCCCTGCTCGAAGACGGGCGGCTCGTGACCAGCCTGGAACACGAGCAGCCGAATGCCCATGCCGAGTTGCTCTTACCCCTGCTGGAACGCGCGCTCGCCGCCGCCGGTTGGCCGCGATCGAGCGTGGATCGGCTGGGCGTCGGCGTCGGCCCGGGCTCCTTCACCGGGCTGCGCGTCGGCATCGCGCTGGCCGAAGGGTTGAGCGTGGGCCTCGACCGACCGCTGATCGGCGTCGGGTCGCTCATGGCGATGGCCGTCGGCGGGCTGAGCGAGCGGCCACATGGCCCGTGTTGCGCGCTGCTCGATGCGCGCCGCGAGGAGCTGTTCGCCGCCGTCTACGTCGACGGGCACCGTGAGCTCCATGCGCCAGTGGCGCTCCCTCTCCAGCATTTCCCCGAGTTTTTGCGGGATTTTGGCGCGGTAACCGTGGTCGGCGAGGTCGCCCGCGAGCTGAACCTGGGCGCGCTCTACCTGCCGGGCGCCATGCACGAGCTGCCCCATGCGCGCTGGGTCGGAGTTCTCGCGGAGCAGCTCGAGGAGAGCGAGTATCCGCCCGAGCCGCAGTACGTGCGCGGGATCGGCGCGACTCTGCCGAACCTGCCGCCGTCCCCGCTGAAGGGCCAATAGCGCGTGACGCTGCGCTGTCCCCTCGACTAATGTGGCTGGGCATGGCGCTTTCTCCTGATGTCGGCCACGAGGCGGAACAGCGCCTCCTTTCCCGCTATGGGCGGCGTTTCGCGGCGGGAACAGTGCTTTTCCGCGACGGGGATCCGGCCACGGAGGCATTCCTGTTGCAGGAGGGCCGAGTCCGCCTAATCAAGCACGCCGGCGCGATGGAGCGCAGCTTGCGCGTGGTGAGGCCGGGTGATTTGTTCGGCGAGAGTGCACTGGTCAAGGGCGCGACGCGCACGTCCACAGCGCTCGCCCTCGACGACACCGTGGTTTTGGCCTTCGATCAGGCAACCTTCGATCAGGTGCTGTCTTCGAGCCCCGAAGTCGCCGCGCGCGTGCTCTCCCAGCTGATTCGCCGGCTGCGCGACGCGGAAGACCAGATCGAGATCCTGATGCTGCGCGACGCTCAGTCCAAGGTGGTCGTGGCACTGCTGAAGCTCGGCCAGCAGCAGCTCGCTCAGGACGGGCGGCCAAGCGGCCAAGTCGCGCTCACCCTTTCGCCGCTCGAGCTCTCGGCCCATGCCGGG
>Ga0068855_100009745_pt1 | contig 11588 bp, 7 predicted proteins | sample KBSCornC52_FD_66592 | JGI IMG/M metagenome (GOLD analysis project Ga0068855, IMG submission 66592) | Corn rhizosphere microbial communities from Kellogg Biological Station, Michigan, USA - KBS Corn C5-2 | ecosystem: Host-associated > Plants > Roots > Rhizosphere > Soil ...
GAAGCTCGAGCGGAACAGCACCGCGATTTCGTTCAGCTCGACGCCATCCTCGCGCAATTCCAGGATGCGCTGGGCGACGAAGCGCGACTGCGTATGCTCGTCCTGCGCGCGCACCAGCAGCGGACGCAGATCGCCGACGCGCTGGGTGAAGAGCGCCTTGGTGTATTTTTCCGCGGCGTGCGAAATCACTTCATTGGCGAGATCGAGAATCCCCTGCAGCGAGCGATAATTCTCCTCCAGCTTGACGACCTTCGCACCGGGAAAGATCTGCGGAAAATCGAGGATGTTGCGGAAGTTGGCGCCGCGGAACGAGTAGATCGATTGCGCGTCGTCGCCCACCGCCATCACGTTGCGATGAGTCATCGCGAGCAACTGTACCAGCTCCGCCTGGATCAGGTTCGTATCCTGATACTCATCAATCATAATGTAGCGAAATGTGTCGGAAAGACGGCGGCGGGTCGGCTCGTGCTGCTGGAGCAAGTCGGCGAGGCGATAGAGCAGGTCGTCGTAATCGAGCATCGCACGCTCGCGCTTGTAGGATTCGTAGTTCGTGGCGAGCGCCAGGATTTCGGCCTGGTGCTCGAGCAGATGCGCGAAGTCCGCCTCCAACTCGTCCTTCAATTCGCGATGTTTGTTGCGCGCCATGCTGATCGCTTCCGCGATCGTGGACTTCTTGGGAAAGCGCCGATCCTTGGACCCGAAGCCCATCCGCGTGCGCAGCAGATTGACCACGTCCTCCATGTCCGAGCGGTCGAGGATGGTGAAGTTGGGCTGGAGCCCGATCGGCGCGCCGAAGCGCCGCAGGACGAGGTTGGCAAACGAATGAAAGGTGCCGCCCGCGACCTCGCCGCCGCGATCGCCGACCAGCCGCTCGACCCGCCGGAGCATCTCCTGCGCGGCCCGCCGCGTAAACGTCAGCAGCAATATCGCCCCGGCTGGCACGCCGCTCTCGATCAGGCGCGCGACCCGGTAGATCAGCGTGCGCGTCTTGCCCGAGCCTGCGCCCGCCACCACCAACATCGGACCGTCGCGATGGGTCACGGCGGCGAGCTGTGCCGCGTTCAGCAGGTCGGCGTATTTGATCCGGTAGTTGCGCTCGTCCGCCGCTGAGTCGGGCGTCTTGCGGAGCTGGATTATTCGGTCGGCCACGGTGGCGCGAATTGTAGCATGGCTGACGCCGACGTTGCCGCGTCCGTCAAAAGCGGCGTGCCCGTTTACGGCTCCGCCGGAGTTCGATTTTACGGCTCCGCCGGGTCTTGATTTTACGGCTCCGCCGGGTCTTGCGGCGGACTCCTGGTACCATAGCGTTGGATGTCGCCGAGCACCTGGTCGATGGATTCGCCGGGGAACGCTCCGCCGGATGGCGCGCCGCCTGCGCCTGCACCAGCATAAGTCGCAACATCGTCGGTCTGCGAATTGTCGGGGGCCGCGCCTGCGGGGCCGGGGTGCCCGCCGCTCTTCATCTTCGCGATTTCCGGCTGAATCACGATCCGGTTGACGACCTCGGGCGGCGGCGCGCCCATCTGAGCGATCGCCTTGGTCTGGGCGTCGCTCTTGCCAACTTGCGTCGCGACGTAGCCATAGAGCACCAGGCGCCGCGCTCCTGACGAGGCCGTCCCAATCTGCGCACCGACCAATGGCAAGCGATTCTGCCGCAGGTAGTTGGTGAGCGCTTCGCTCGCGGCACTATCGACCGTAAAATCCTGCGCGATGGCGACCGACGGCGCCGTTATGATCATCAACGCGGTCATCACCAGCGCCGCCGCAAGCGTGCTCGCGACCATTGCGGCCGCCGTCAGTGCTCCGCGTCGGCCGCGCGCAATTCGCGTGAGTCGCTGCAATAATTCCCGCGCGTGTTCCACTGAAATCATCATATTCCCGCGTGAGCGATTGCTCCATGCCGTCGGCCGTGACCGTGCGACGATCAAGCAATGAGGGACCGCACTGGAACTACCGCCGACGCATCGTTCAATAGCCGGCGCGCGCGCCAACCTTCGATGCGTGTTGCGGCCGGTGGTTCGGATGGCGCCGCGCGGCCCGGTTCCGTTCGCTTGATTTGGCGCGCAGGCTTGCGATTATACCGCCATGGCCAAAGCCCTCGATGGCGTTAGCGTAGTCGAATTCTGCTCGAACATGGGTGCCGCATACGCCGCGATGCTGCTGGCGGAGCAGGGCGCGCGCGTTATCAAGGTGGAACCGCCGGGTGGCGACGCCACTCGCGGCACGCCGCATTTTCACGTCCTCAACCGCAGCAAACGATCGGTTTTTTTCGATCTCGCAACAACCGAGGGCAAGACCGGCGCAACGAAATTGATCGCACGTGCGGACGTCGTGGTCACGGGATGGACGCCGGGGCGGGCGCGGCGCCTCAGCCTCGATAGCCGGTCGATCGCGGCGATCAATCCACGCGCGATTGCGCTTGAGCTGCCGCCGTTAGGAAATCGCGGACCCGACGCGGAGCTCGAAGCCGGCGAAGAACTGGTCGCAGCGATCGGCGCGATTTCCGGCACGCAATGGGCGCGCAGCGGAAACCCCGTGCCGCTGACCTTTCCGGCCGCGAGCTACGCCGCGGGCGTGATGGGCGCGACCAGCGCGGCCGCCGCGTTACTCGCCCGCGGCGACGGTTCCGGCCAGGCGGTCGAAGTGTCGCTCCTGGCGGGCGCGTTTTCGCTGCAGACCGGCGGCATCATGCGCCATGAGAAGATGACCTCGCTGTACCATGGACCGCAGGATCCGCTCGGACCAATTCCCTGCTACCGGCTGTTCGAGGCGAGCGACGGCCGCTACCTCTTTATCGCGTGCGGCAACACCACCTTCTGGAACAAGTTTGCACTTGCGATCGAGCGGCCCGACCTCGTTGCGGACCCGCGCTTCGAGGGTGCGCCGTGGGGTGTGCCCAAGGAAAACTGGCAGACCCTCAAGGAGCTTCTCGAAGCGATTATCCGCGCCCGGCCGCGCGACGAATGGCTCGCGATTCTGCGCGAGGCCGACGTTCCGTGCGCACCCGTGATGAAGCGCGACGAGTTCATGGGCCATCCGCAGACGCGTGCGCTCGAGATGCGCCGCGGGGTGGCCGATCCCACGCTCGGGGCGACGATTCAGCCCGGTATCCCGATAAACCTGACCGCCACGCCCGGCGAGATCACCGGCCCTGCGCCCGCCGTCTCCCGCGACGGCGTGGCCGAGGCGCTGGCCTGGCTCGATGGCGAAGCGCCACCGCCCGCGGCATTTTCCGCGCGTCGCTCGACCGCGCGCGGCCCGCTCACCGGCGTACTCGTGCTCGACTTCTGCAGCTACATCGCGGGGTCCTACGGGCCCATGATCCTCGCCCAGATGGGCGCCGACGTGATCAAGGTGGAGAGCCTCGAAGGCGACGCGTTTCGCCATTTCGGTTTCGGCTTTCTCGGCTGGAACGAGGGCAAACGCGGCCTCTCGCTCGACTTCACGACGCCCGAGGGCCGCGAAATCATCCGCGGCCTCGCACAGCGTGCCGATATCATCGTCGAGAACCTGCGGCCCGGCCGCATGGCGCGTTACGGTTTCGACTACGCGACGCTTTCCGCGCTGAATCCCGGCCTCATCTATATGTCGGTAAACGCCTTCGGCAATCGCGGACCCGAACACAATCAGCCAGGCTTCGACCCGCTGCTGCAAGCGCGCTCGGGGGTGATGGCGGCGCAGGGCGGCCCCCACGGCCATCCGGTGTACCTGACCTGCGCGATTTGCGACTACGGCGCCGCGATGCTCTCCGCCTTCGGCTGCGTGCTGGCGCTCAACGCGCGGGCGCGCACCGGTCGCGGCCAGATGTGCGAGACCTCACTGCTGCAGGCGGCGATGGCGTTTCAGGCCGGCGAGTTCATGTTTTACGACGGCCGCCCGGATATGGAAACCGGCTGTGCGGAATATCGCGGCGCTTCCGCGTTGCGCCGGGCATACCAATGCGGCGACGGCAAGTGGCTCTTCGTCGCGGCGACCACTTTCGGCGCGTGGGACGCCCTGGGCGCGCTCACGAGCGTCGCCGGTCCGCCGGAGTTTGGTGACGCGACAGGTGAGCCGGCCGAAGGCCAACTCGCCGCCACCCTGGCTGAGTATTTTCGCGGACGCGATCGCGCCGAGGCGATCTCGATCCTGCGCGCGGCGGGCGTTCCGACCGTGCCGGTTAATCGTTTCGGCGATCTCTTCGAGGAGCCGCAAGTGATCGCCAACGACCTGCTGATCGACCTGCAGCATTCGCAATGGGGCAAGGTGTCGCAGACCGGTATCCTGGTTAAGTTCGCGACGACGCCCGGCAAGGTCGATCGCGCGGGGCCGCAGTTGGGCGAACATTCGGCGGAGATTCTCGAAAATCTCCTCGGCTACGAGACGGACCGTGTCGCGGACCTGCGCGCGCGCCGCATTATCCGCACCCCCTGATTCAGTTTCCAATGTTTGGACGATCGCGTTGCTCAACGGCGCCGAACAGCGAGAGTGTCAGCGAAGCAACGCGGCTTTTGTCCGGTCGTGCTCAAGCAGGCTTCGACGATCCCAGACCGTCCGATCAGTCTTGCGCGGGGTTTCCCGCCAAGGGGAGTTCTGCGCTACGATGCCCTCGTTCTATCCATACGCGAGGCGGATAAAGCGATGGCACGACTCAACGGTCCCACGGTCAAAGCCCTGGCGCTGGAGCTTTTCGATTATAAATTTTCAGACGACGATGCCGCATCGGTAGCGCATATCGTCGGCGCGATGGCGAACTACTCGCGACGCCTCCACGCGATCGGACTGGCCGGCCTGCAACCACCCTTCGGCTATGCGACGATGCGCGCCGAAGCCGCTCGCATCCGCCGCAACTCCTGACCTCCTCGAGGCGCTATCCAATGGCAAATCAGGCCGAACTGCTCAGCTTCGATGTCGCCACGCTTGGCGAGAAGATTCGCACGCGGGAAATTTCTCCGGTCGAGGTCACCGACGCTTATCTCGAGCGTATCGATGAATTTCGCGAGCGGCTGCTCGCTTACATCACGGTGAACCGCGAGGACGCGCGAACGGCCGCCCGCAATGCCGAGGCCGAACTCATGGCCGGCGATTGGCGCGGCCCGTTTCATGGGGTGCCGATCGCGCTCAAGGACCTCTGCTATACGCGTGGAGTCTTGACCACCGGAGGTTCGAAAATTCTCGCCGATTTCGTCCCTGATTTTGATTGCACGGTGTGGGCGCGGCTGCGCGAGGCGGGCGCCGTCCTGCTCGGCAAGCTCAACCTGCACGAGTTCGCGAGCGGGGCGACCAACACCAATCCACATTGGGGCACCTGCCGCAATCCTTACAACCTCGAGCGTATCCCCGGCGGCTCCAGCGGCGGTTCCGGCGCCGCGATTGCTTCCCGCACCGCGGCCGCCACGATCGGCACCGATACCGGCGGTTCGATTCGCATCCCGGCGGCCTTTTGCGGATGTGTCGGGATGAAGCCGACCTGGAGCCGCGTCAGCCGCTATGGCGTCTTGCCGCTGGCCGATTCGCTCGACCATACCGGACCCATTACACGCACGGTGCGCGATGCGGCCCTGATGCTCCAGGTGATCGCCGGCCACGACCCTCACGACTCGACCAGCAGTACCGAGCCGGTGCCCGATTATGCCGCGAATCTCAATGGTGATCTGACGGGCGTGCGCATCGGTATCATCGCGGAACTGCTCACCGGCCTTTCCGACGAAGTCGCGCTCTCCTTCAATGCGGCGCTGCGCGAGTTGCGAATTCTCGGCGCCGCGGTCGAGGAGGTAAAGATCGCGAATATCGGCACGTGCTCGACTATCGCGACCAACATCATGTTCGCGGAGGCTGCCGAGTATCACGAACAATGGATGCGCACGCGCGCCCATGAATACGGCCATGACGTGCGCCGCATGCTCGAAGCCGGGATGATAACGCCGGCGGTTTACTATGTCCGTGCGCAACGCTCGCGCGCGGCGATTCTCGCCGAGACCCTGAAGGCGCTCGAGAGATTTACCGTGCTGGTGGCGCCAACCGCGGCAATTCCCGCGCCGCGTATCGACGTCGGCGGCCGCGCCTTGCTGGATAGCGGCGCGCCGGTTGATATGGTCGCGAGCGTCCTGCGGTTCACCGCACCGTTCAATGTCACCGGGCAGCCCTCGCTCGCCCTGCCAACAGGGCTTTCGCCCAACGGCCTGCCGCTCTCGATGCAGATAATCGGCAAGCCCTTCGACGAGGCAACGGTGTTCAAGGTCGCCGACGCTTACGAACGGGCGCGTGGTTCGATCCCCGAGCCGAAGCTCTAGCGCCGTCCTTCTCGCGATGGCCCCCGACCGTGGCGCACACGTGCCCGCCTCGGCATACTTCGGTGCGGCGCGTCGATCCCTCGCGCTGGCCGCAAGAATCGATCACAGGCGTACTTCACACATCACGAAATCGTGGTCTGACACGCGCGGACTGAAAAACGACTCGCGCGCAGCGATCACTCGCGCCGAACGCGGTATCGGCTCCAAGCCACGCAGCGCTATCCAATCGAGCTTGGGACGCAGCGGCGGCGGAATCGCACGGATGAAGGTGAACGTCGGCTGGCCCGGGACGTTGGCACCGCGGACCTCGAAACCCGCGCGTGCGAGATGCGCAAACAACGGCTCGTAGCGTTCGGGATAACGAAAGCGCCACGGCCGCCGCACGAGCCGCGCCGCGACCATCGCGAAATCATACGGCGTGGCGAGTCCGGTCGTCGTCGTATTGAGGTCGCCGCCCAGGATTGTCGCCTCCGCTATACCCGAAGTCGTTAAATGCTCAAGCACGGCGGCCATCTGCAGCGCCCGCCCTTCCGGAGTCCAGCGGCTGTGCAGATGTGCGACGGCGATGGTGATTTGACGACCGCCGAAGACCGTGGTCGCGATCAGCGCGCGCGGCTGGCCGATTAGACGGGCGTTGCGGCGGCTGACGCCGACGGTGGGCAGCGCGATTGTTCGTGAATCGGCCAATGGCGCGGAACTCAGGATCGCGTTGCCCAGGAATGCAGGCGGCGCACCGGGCGGCCGCCGAATCGTGAATTCGGGACCGTAGGCGAAGCTCATGCCGAGTTCGGCCGCGAGCTCGGCGGCGAACTCGCGATCAAACGAGCGCATCAGGTGCCAGTCGGCCTCGCACAGCATGATCACGTCCGCGTCGGCGAGCGGCGGACGGCGCAGACACGCGAGGATTCCTTCGAAGTGCGCGCCCGTGCGAGCGTTAAAGGCGATCGTCTTGAGCGTATCGCGGGCTGCGCGCGCAGGGCGGTTGACGATCGTGGTGGAGAATGCAGAAAACTCCGCAGAAACCGCGGCGCCCGCGTCGGCCACGCCAACCTCAACGCTCTCCATCGCGAAGGCGCGCGCGACCCTAATCGCCGAGCGCAGCTATCACTGCCTCGAAGGTGGTCATCGGCGCCGAGCAGCTCCGCTCGCGGCAGACATAGGCGGTTAGCTGTCCATTGATTTGCGGCTTGCCGCGCGCCTGTTCAGGAATGAAATTACCTCCGGCAGCGTCGTTCGGGTCGGCGACGAACAACGCTCGATTCGGGACGTAAAGCAGCCCCGCTCGTTCGATCCATTCGCGCAATTGGGGCGACGTCCGATCGCCCACCAGCACGATTTCGGTCGGTCCGCGAAAGTAGAGGTCGGCCGCTTCGAGCATGTGCGCGAAACCGAACGGCTGCTTCTCGATCAGATCAGCGAACAGGCTGAGCGTGTCGGCAGCCGCGGTCGCATAGCGCTCGTCACCGGTATAGGCGTGCAGGCGCAGCAGCGTCATCACGGCTGAGCTGTTGCCCGACGGCGTCGATCCGTCGAAGGCGGCCTTCGCGCGTGTGATCAGTTCCTCGTGATCGTCGGACGTGAAGTAGAAGCCGCCCTTCTCGCGATCGCCAAAACGCTCCACGATGACGTCGGCGAGCGTCCGCGCCTGATCGAGGTAACGCGCGTCGAGCGACGCCTCGTAGGTATCGATCATCGCGCCGGCCATCAGCGCGTAGTCCTCGAGGTAGGCGTTGAAGCGCGCGACGCCGTCCTTGTACGAACGCCGCAGCGCGCGCCCGTCCCACAGCTTCGCCATCGCGAACTCGATTGCGCGCTCGGCCGCGGCCAGGTAGCGCGGGTCGCCCAATGCGCGATAGCCCTCGGCGAACGCCGCGATCATCATCGCGTTCCAGGCTGCGAGCACCTTCTCGTCGCGGCCCGGCTTGATGCGCTGCTCGCGCACGGCGAACATACGCGACTTGATGGTCTCGATCGCGCGAGCGAGGTCGTCCGGCGGCACCCCGAACAGTTGCGCCGCGCCGGCCGGATCGATCGTGCGATTGAGGATATTGCGGCCCTCGAAATTTCCCTCCTCGCTGATATCGAAATAGCGCGCCGCGATCTTCGTCAACTCTTCGTCGTGCAGCGCCGCCGTGGCCTCGGCCGGCGTCCACAAAAAGAACTTCCCTTCCTCGCCCTCGCTGTCGGCGTCCTGCGACGAATAGAAACCGCCCTCGGGACTGCTCATCTCGCGCAACACATACTCCAGGATTTCGCGCGCGATGCGGAGAAACTCAGGCTCGTTCAGCGCGCGACCGGCGTCGAGATAAAGGCGCGCGAGCAACGCGTTGTCATAGAGCATCTTTTCGAAATGCGGCACCAGCCAGCGCTCATCGACGCTGTAGCGATGGAACCCGCCGCCAATCTGATCGTAAATGCCGCCCTTCGCCATTTTGGTCAGGGTATCGCGCACCATGTCGGCAAAATTGATGTCGCTGTCGGCGTCGTAGATGCGCAGGAAAAGCGAAAAGACGAAGGTGTTGGGAAATTTCGGCGCGCCGCCGATGCCCCCGTGCACGCTGTCGTAATGCTTGCCGAGTTCGCGCGCCGCATTGAGCGGCGTCGATGGCGGCAACTCGCGTCCCGTGGACGCGAGGGTCGCCACCGCACCCATCGCCGCGGTCAGGCGCTCGACGTTCTGCTGCACGTCATTCGCCTGCTTGTGATACGCGTTGGCGATCGCCTCGAGCACGCGCGGAAACCCCGGCAGGCCGTGCCGATCGACCGGTGGGAAATACGTGCCGCCGTAAAACGGCCGTCCGTCGGGCAGCAGGAACATCGTGAGCGGCCAGCCGCCGCGCCCGGTCAGCACCTGCACCGCATCCATGTAGATCTGGTCGAGGTCGGGACGTTCCTCGCGATCGACTTTGATCGAAACGAAATTCTCGTTCATCACCTGCGCGATCGCTTCGTTCTCGAACGACTCGCGCTCCATCACGTGGCACCAATGGCACGCCGAGTAACCGATCGAGAGCAGGATCGGCTTGTTCTCCACGCGCGCCTTCTCCAGCGCCTCGGCTCCCCACGGAAACCAATCGACCGGATTGTGCGCGTGCTGGCGCAGATATGGACTCTGCTCGTTGATCAGCCGATTGGGCTGATGCGCAGGATTGTGGCGGGCACTGTCGTCCTGACTCATTGGATACTCGACTCGATGCGGCTCAAACTTGCGGGGCGGTTAAATCGATGCAGCGCGCATACTATGCGAGCGCCGCCTTCCACTAGCGAATCTTCGACACTTATTGGCGTTCGCCAAGTTTAACATGCGCTGCACGCGGGCACCACGCGACCGCGTCGAGCGCCACCTTGTAGGACCGTCGCCATTCCTGCCCCTACTTGCGATCGCGAAATCAGACTGCGACTCTTTCTCCCGATGCTACCTCTCGAGTCAACGCGCACTGCCCCCAACTCCGCGATTCCTGCAGATCTAGATGCCCATTCATCCGGCGACGACGCTCGCTGGCGCAAGTTCGCATGGCTGGTACTCGGCCTCGCCGCGGTTCTCTTCTTCGCCCGCCTCGGCGCCCGCGCACTCTGGTCATCGGAATTTCGCTGGGCGGAAATCGCGCGCGAAATGCAGCTCACCGGGAACTACTTCTGGCCGACTATCAACGGCCGCCTGTACTATGACAAGCCGCTCGGCACCTATTGGCTGGTGGTCGCCGCAACCTGGATAACCGGCGGCATAAACGAAGCCGCGGCCCGCCTCCCCTGCGCATTTGCCGGGATGCTCGCGATCGCGCTCCTGATTTCGATCGGCCGCCGCCTCTACGACTTCAAGACCGGTGTCGTCGCCGGGTTTATCCTCGCGACCAGTTTCAGCTTCGTCTTTTTTTCACGGAGCGCGTCCGCCGACGTCGAAACTATCGCCGGAGAACTCGCGGCGCTGACGATTTTCCTTCGCCACGAACGCAATCAGGACGGATGGTGGGTGGTCCCCCTGTGGCTCGTAATGGCGTTGACCTCGCAGATGAAGGGGCTGCTCGGCTTCGTGCTGCCGATTGCCGTGATCGGACCGTATTGCGTGCTCGCCGACGGATGGGCCGAGCTCGGCCGCGCGCTGCTGGCCGGTCCGCTGCGTCAGCGCCTTCGCTGGATCGTCGATCGCAACCGCTGGTTCTTCAACTGGAAGACGCCACTCGCGATCGCGATCGCCGGCGCCATCTACTACGTCCCTTTCGAGATTTCGCAGCGCATGACCGGCTCCGGCAAGGGCCTCTCGATGGTCTATCGCGAGAACGTCCAGCGCTATTTCGAGCCGTTCGATCATCGCGGGCCGATTTACCTCTACATCTACGTGATTTTCGCGCTGATGGCGCCGTGGTCGGCGCTGCTGCCGGCCGCGCTCGTACAGGCACATCGGCTCGCGCCCACTGATTCCGCTCGCTCCCGCAGCGATCGCTTTACGATGGCGATGTTCTGGGCGACCTTCGTATTTTTTACGCTGTCAGGGTCGCGCCGCAGCTATTACATCCTGCCGATTCTTCCCGCTGCCGCGATCCTCGTCGCACGCCTGCTCGATCGTCCGCTCGATCAACTTACTCCGTGGGCGCGCAAGCTGACCGAACTGGGCTTCGGCGTAATCGCCTGCGCGGTCGCGCTCTCCACGCTGGCGTTCGTTCCGCCGCGCATCTTCCTGCCACAACCCTACGCACAACTCCCATCCGCTCCGAGTCTCGGCATCTTCGCGATCTTCTGGATCGGGTCGATCGCCGCGCTCATTTATGCGATCCGCCGCTTCCGCTCCGACCGCATTCTCATCGCCGTCGGCGCTATCGCGTGGCTCTTCATGTTCTATTTCTTCGTCTTCGCGATGCCCGCCGGCGACGCCTACCGCAGCGAAAAACCATTCGCCGCCAAGGTTCGCACGCTGATCGGCAATGACGGATCCAGTCTGGCCTTCTTCAGGAATCAGGGGCCGGTCTTCTATCTGGGATATCCACAACCGGTTCCGGAATACGACAAGCTCGCCGAACTCAACACCGCTCTCGCCACAGGCAACGTGCGCTGGCTGATCGTTCGCCGCCGCGATATCGCGTTGATGAAATTCCCGAGCGCCCCGGTTGCCGCCGAGACGCTCTATCCGTGGGACCCCAAGCAGCACAGCCTCAATTCGATGGTTCTGCTGCGCGTCACTCCGCCGCCACCCTGAGTCATGTCCGGGGCGAAGCTGAGTCCGTGGGCAGCGCTCACAGACGCATCGGCATCACGACGTAGGTGAACTGGCTGTCCGACGACGTCGTGATAACCCCTGGGCTTACTTCGTCGCTGAGTCCG
>Ga0068855_100009746_pt1 | contig 11588 bp, 8 predicted proteins | sample KBSCornC52_FD_66592 | JGI IMG/M metagenome (GOLD analysis project Ga0068855, IMG submission 66592) | Corn rhizosphere microbial communities from Kellogg Biological Station, Michigan, USA - KBS Corn C5-2 | ecosystem: Host-associated > Plants > Roots > Rhizosphere > Soil ...
ATGTCCGGTTGGATCTCCCAGCCGTCGGCGGGCCATTTGATCGCCACCGGGGCGTCTGCCGGATCGCCTTCAGCCGCGCCCGTGTCGGCCCACTTCGAAATCGTATCGATGTCGCCTTGCTGGAGCGAACGGTCGTTCACGAAGTGCCCGTAGCGCGGGTCCGCGAACCACGGCGGCATTTTGCGGGTCACCACCGCGGCCTTCATCGCTTTGGCCCACGGACGCGCGCTCTGATACGTCAGCAGCGACATCGGAGCCGCCTGACCGGGGCGATGACAGCTCTGGCAGTTTCTCTGCAGAATCGGCTCAACGTCCTTGTGGAAGGTGATGGAATCGGCCGCAAATGCGCTTCCGGCGAATAAAACCATGCTGGCGATTGAGAGGGTTAAATTCATGTGGCCCGTCCTTGCTAAATCATACTGAATTACGCGGCCGGATCGGGGATTGTTCCCGGTCCCTTCCTCCCCTTAATCCCCCGGCGGCACACTGAGCAGCGGACAGGCCGGGCGCGTCGGCCAACTTTTTTCTGTGAGCCAATTCTTTCCGTTTGTGTTCAATCACAGTCAGTGCTCTTGTGCGAGCGGATTCGTCCAGCGCAACCCCGGGAATCGCGCAAAGTCCGGTCGGTCGTGTGGAGAACGCCGCCGTGCTCGATGGTTAGCGCCGCCAGCTGTGCATCACTTATCAAAGGTCCCCGCGCTTGGCCCTCCGTGATCATTTGACGGAACAAGCTCCAGTGATGTTCGCCCGGGACAAGTAAACGCACGTTGGGCTGGTCCAGCAACTCTTCGAGGATTTGCGCGGCTTCTTCTGCGGTGAAGCGGTCTCCCGGAAGATTTGCATTTGTGGAGATCCTTAGAAATGCCGAAACCGTCTGCCATGGAAGCCCCACCGGCTCCCCACCGGAGAGGGCCTTTTCCATCCACCGTATCGCTAATTTATGACGAAGTGATGCGGTGTCATAGGCATAGATAAGGAGGTTCGCGTCGAGCACGATCATCGGTGCAAGGGGCCTTCAATCGCATCGAGTAATTCCCCAATATTGTCGTAGCTAAGTCCCGGCGGAAGCCCCATTGCGCGTGGTTTCACCACAAATTTCTTCTGGACGGGTTGCTTGGCCGCCATCAGCCCTAGCCGCAGGTAATGGTTGACTGCTTCTTTGAAAGAAACCCCAGAACGCCGTATCTCTTTGTTCAGCAGATTGGCGATGTCATCATCCAGGGAGAGTGTAGTCCGCACATCTTGATGCTACTTAATAAGGCATCCTGATGTCAAACACACCTGCGGTCCCCGGTCGGCCTATGCTCTTTGCTCTTCCACCGACCGTTCCGCCATTTCGCCCACGATTGGCAGACGGTAGTGTTCGGCATGACTCACCTTAACCAGCATCACGATCCATGCTGCCAGAACTGCCACCCGCAGCAGTCCCTCCAGCGGCCGGAAGGAATCGCCCATTCCGATCATCCCGAAACGCAGCGCGGGAGAGACCACCCAATCCACAATCAACCAGGCCACGAACAGATATAGCCCCTGAAACGCGTTGAACCGCACCTCGCGGGCGTCGGCGGTGTCCCGCTTGTAGCGCGCGCTGGCCAGGACAATGATGGCCGCGATCCAGCCCAGCCAGGGGATGTAGCATAGCAGCGAGGCGTTCTTGTCGCTTATCCCGCCAAATGGATCCGCAGGCGGCGTTTTTGGCGGACTGGTTTCTGCCCCGGCTGCGGAAGCTCCCGGCGACGCCGGTTGACGCGCCCCGCAGACCGCGCAGAATCTGTCCGTCGATCCGGCCGGTGCTCCGCATTGGCAACAATAAGGCATCGCGTGTATTTTCGAACCACTCTATTATCTTGTACGATACCTGCATGAGGATTGTTCCCGCCGCCTGGCTCGGCCCGCTCCGGATGATCTTACTGGCGGCGCTCGCCGTTGCCGCCCAGGGTGCAAGGACCCTCGACATCTACTTCATCGATGTCGAAGGGGGCCAATCCACGCTGGTGGTTCCTCCTTCCGGTCAAGCCCTGCTCATCGATACCGGTTATGCGGGCAACAGCGGACGCGACGCCAATCGCATCGCGGCGGCCGCCAAAGCAGCTGGCGTCAAAAAAATCGACACGCTGCTGATCACGCATTTCCACGGGGATCATGTGGGCGGCGTTTCCAACCTGCTGGAGCGGCTGCCAGTGGCTACTTTTCTCGACTACGGACCCAGCGTCGAAGGCGGAGGCAAATACCCGGCGCCTTATGAGAAAGCCATCGCCGGCGGAGCGCACCGAATGATCGCACCGGGCGACAAGATTGCCATCAAGGGCCTGGACATCACGGTGCTCACCGCCGCGAGCCGCCACCTCCAACGCAAGGGCGAACCCAACCCGTACTGCGCCGGCCTCACGCGCGTGGAGGGCGAAACCGGCGAGAATCCGCAATCGGCAGCCGTCCTCATTCAGTTCGGCAGCTTCCGCTTCGTGGATCCCGGCGACATTGTTTGGAATGAGGAACTGGCGCTCGAATGCCCCGATAACAAAGTCGGCAAGGTGGATCTCTACCTCACGGCGCATCACGCTACCCACGTCTCGCCGAAATCGGTTTATGGCCTCGCGCCGCGCGTCATCGTGATGGACAACGGGGCACGCAAAGGCGGGCTTCCCGATGCCTGGAAGCTCTTGCACAACACGCCCGGACTGGAGGACATCTGGCAGCTTCACTTCTCCTTTACCGGAGGCAAACAGCACAACGCCGGCGATCCCTTCATCGCGAACCTCGAAGAGCACGACGAGGGGATGTACCTGAAGGTGTCGGCGTCTGAAGACGGAGCCTTTACGGTGTTCAATCAGCGCAATAAGTACACCAAGGCGTATCCGGCGAAATAGTCAGAGAGCGCCGATCTACACTGCCTCGAGGCTCACCGCCCCGATCCGCTTCCCCAGCCGGTCCACTGAAATCGTCCGCATCTGCGAGAATTTCACCCACGAAGGCTTCGGCAGGGTCCCGCGGCAAATCGAAAGTGAGTGGGAATCGCGCTTTCTGCGGCTGGCTGGTAATGGCCATAGCGATCACGGTCTCCGAGCGCCGGTTGAAGATATCCTGACTTAGCACCAGAACCGGCCGCAGGCCTGCGTGCTCGCGTCCACCAACGGGATTCAGAGCTGCGGGGTTGAGCTTGGCGAGCTCTCGCGCGAGCCGTCTGCGCTTCTCGCGCTCCGACAGCATATCCACAGCCGCATCCGACCCACAGTTCCACGCGCCACCTTTCCAGTATCCTGGTACTTGCTTCTTTCCTCGTCAACTTATTTCGTTTTTCTGGTGGGGATTTTTCTGCTTTACTGGCCGCTGGCCCGCGTGCGCGCGCTTGCACTTGGTGTCATTCTGCTTGCCAATTATTTTTTCTACGCCAAGTGGGACCTGCGTTACCTGGCGCTGATCCCGGCGGCTTCCACCTGCGATTTCTTGCTGGGCTGGGGCCTGCAATCATCTAAGACTCCCTGGATTCGGCGGGCCCTGGTCACCGCCAGCATCGTCATGAATATCGGGATATTGGCCGTGCTGCGCTATATTCCCGTAAGCACGGTGGCGCTCCCTCTGACGCTCTCTTTCTACGTTTTCCAGGCGCTGACCTACACCATCGATATTTATCGCGGCGACGCCAAAGGAACCAGGAGCTATCTGGCGCACCTGGCCGCGGTTTCTTTCTTTCCGACCACGCTAGCCGGACCCATCACGCGCGTTTCCTCGCTGATCGATCAGTTCGAAAAGCGCAAGCAGCTCGATCCGGCGGATGGCGGCCGCGCCTTGTTCCTGATTGGCATGGGCCTGATGAAGAAACTGTTGATCGCGGATTACCTGTCGAGCAACCTGGTCAATCGGGTCTTCGATTTTCCGACTCTCTACACCGGCGCCGAAACGCTGGTCGCCGTTTACGCATACGCTCTGCAAATCTACTACGACTTTTCCGGATACACCGACATCGCGATGGGATCGGCCCTGCTCCTTGGCATCAAGCTGCCGGCCAATTTCAACCGCCCCTACGCCGCGGAAAACATCGCCGATTTCTGGCGCCGGTGGCACATTTCCCTGTCCAATTGGCTGCGCGACTATGTGTATTTTTCGCTTCCCGGCAAGCGCTCCAAAATCTTCAGCTACGTGAACCTGGTCATCACCATGGTGATTGGCGGCCTGTGGCATGGCGCTAACTGGAACTTCGTTATTTGGGGAGCGCTGCACGGCTTCGGGTTGGCTTTCGTGCGCCTGTGGCAAACGCAATCCGGCACAGCCAAGACCGCGATTTCAAGCAGCCCCTGGTGGCGATATGCCAGCATTGTCCTCACCTTCCACTACGTCACGTTCGCCTGGGTTTTTTTTCGCGCGCCCAGCTTTGATATCGCGCTGGCGATCCTCGGCCGCATTGCTTCCCTGAGCGTTTCTTTCGCGAATATATCGGGACCGCTGTTGCTGGTGCTCTTGATCGGCACACTGGCGCACTATGTCCCCAGGAAGTGGTATGACTGGAGCCTGAACTTATATGTGAAAGCTCCGTTCTATGCTCAGGCGGCAGTCCTGGCGCTGCTGGCGCTCGGGCTGCAAAACGTGGTCCAAAGCGGCGCCGCGCCATTTATATACACCAGATTCTGATGCGACCCGTCATCCCAGTTAAGACGACGCTCACCGTGCTCACCTTCGCGGCGCTGCTGCTGGTCCCGCAGGCCTTTCCTTCGCTCAAAAATTACATGTCGATCGAGCCGAAGAGCGCCGTCGCCGTGCTGACCTTTCCTATCAAGCCTGCTGCCACCGAAGCGCTGATCGATCCGCTCGCCTCGCCCGCAAGCCTGAACGCGACGCTGAATAAACGCCTGGTAGCCAAGGCGCCCAGGAATCTTTCCGACCCGGCGCATGTGCTGGATCATTTTTACGAAGCGCTCCTCAAAGGGGAGGGCGTCCATATCATTCATTACGGCGATTCCCCCACCACCGCCGACCTGATCACCGCCGACGCCCGCGCCCTGTTGCAGCATGAGTTCGGCGACGGCGGCGTAGGCTTCGTGCTCATGGCTCGGCCGTGGGCCTGGTATAACCATCGCGGCATCGACATGTCGGGTTCGAACTGGAAGATCGATGTGGGCGGAAATTCCACCATCAAGGATGGACTCAACGGCCTGGGAGCCGTGAGTTTCCGCGGCGCTCCCGGCGCTGTGTCGCATTGGAAAGTGAAAACGGCCCACCGCAGCGTGGAGATCGCGTATCTTGTCGAGCCCCAAGGCGGCGTCTTCGAGGTGGAGGCGGATGGCAATCCGATCGGCACTGGCTCCTCCACCGTCGCGCCTGGGGAGCATCCGTTTACCCCCGGCTACGCGACGTTTGACATTCCGCCCGGCACCGCCGAGATCGGGCTCAAGGTTACCAGCGGGTCGGTGCGCTTCTACGGCGCGGATTTCCGCAAGGGGCCCGGCGTGGTCTATAGCAGCCTGGGTATCAATGGCGCGAACGTGACCTTGCTGTCGAATGCCTTTAATGAAGCCCACTGGGCCGCCCAACTGCGCCACTACAAGCCGGATCTGATCATCGTGAATTACGGCACCAACGAGAGCGGCTTCCCTAATTTCGTCGACAGTACCTGGGGCCATGAAATGCGCAAGACCGTCGCGCGCTTGCAAAGAGCAGTGCCCGAAGCTTCCATACTGCTGATGAGCCCCATGGATCGCGGCGCCAAGGGAGTCAACGGTGAGATCGCTACCATTTCCACCATGCCGCGTCTGGTTGCCACCGAATCGAAGATCGCCGCCGACACCGGGGTAGCCTTCTTTGATACCTTCGAGGCCATGGGAGGCTCCGGCACCATGGGCCGCTGGTATACGTCCGAACCGCGCCTGGTAGGGTCCGATTATATCCACCCCATGCCCGCCGGTGCGAGAATCGTAGGAGAGCTATTGTTCTCGGCATTGCGCGAAGGTTTCACTCAGTTCAAGATGGAGCAGTTGAAGCAGAACATCATCAGGCAGGCGAACAGCACCGGCCGGGAAGCGAGCCGACAGCCTTGATGCGTTTACTCCCGGCAATCGCCGTAATCGTCGCGATGGCCCTGACGGCCCCCGCCCAGACCACTACCGCATACGCCGTTAAACCAGCGAAAGCATCTGCCAAGAAACGCGTCCGAAAGCCGGTCGTCACCGGCGTGGTCGCTAAAACACCGGCGGCCAGAACGACGGTTAAGAAGCCCGCTGCCCGGCGCGCCGCCGCCCCGCGTTCATTCGTCAGCGCAGCCACGCGCGCGGAAGCTCACGAAGGAGTGGTGGAGAAGGTGTTCCGCGGCGCCCGGCTCCCGGTGGAAAACGCTGCCGCGCTGGTTCCGTTTTTTGAGCAACTTTATCGTCAGCAGCACGGAGAGCTGGCCGGTCCCCTGCGCGCGCTGCACTATGGCGATTCGCACGTGGCCGCGGATGAGTGGACCGGCGACATTCGCGAGCGCCTCCAGCAGACTTTCGGCGATGGCGGCAGCGGCTACTCACTGGCCGGACGGCCCTGGAACACCTACCGCCGCTTCGATGTGAAGAGCGGTTCGACGCGCGGCTGGCACAGTGACGGACTGGTGGGGCGCAGCGGCGACGGCATTTACGGTCTGGGCGGCGTCAGCATGACCGCCAGTTCGCCGCGGCAATCCGTGTATCTCGTCGCCGAGGGCCAGCAGTTCGAGCTTTACTACTTGCAGCAGCCCGGCGGTGGAGCGATTCAAATTTACGATAATGGCGCCCCCGTCGAGCGTATCTCGACCGATGGCGAAACCGCTCCTAGCTACTTTCACTATGACGCCGAGCCTGGACCGCACCGCCTGGAAGCGGAGACCCTGGATCGCGCGCCGGTGCGCCTTTTTGGATGGGTGGCGGAGAAACCCACCGGCGTCACCTACGAAGCGCTAGGAATCAACGGCGCACAGGCATCCATGATGCTCAACTGGAATGAAGAGGTGCTCAAATCCAATATCGAGCGGCGCAACCCTGCATTGATCGTGCTGTCTTACGGCACCAATGAAGCGGGCCGTAAGGATTGGACGCTCGAGAGCTACCGCGACATGTTCACGCGCCTGATCGAGAGGCTGCGTGCCGACGCGCCCACCGCGACCATCCTGGTAGTCGGACCGCCGGACCGAGCCATCCGGATGCGTGGAAAGGGTTGGGTCACGCTCGATAACGTGGACATGATCGTGGAGGCGGAGCGCGAGGCCGCCCTGGCCCAGGGATGCGCGTTCTGGGACCAGCGCGCCAAGATGGGCGGGAAGGGCTCCATGCGTGAGTGGGTGCTGGCCGGGATGGCGCAAAACGATCGCGTACACTTCACGGCTCAGGGCTACCATATGATCGGCGACGCCATGTTCCGCGATCTCATGAGCGAGTACGGCCTGTTCGTTAAGGCGCGCGAAGCGCTGGCTCTGGCGCCGAACCTCGACCGGCCGTAAGACTACCGGCGCCCTAGGCACTGAGTTCGCGTTATTCGTAGCGCAGTGCCACCATCGGATCCAGCTGCGTGGCGCGGCGGGCAGGCCAGTAGCAGGCGGCCAAGCCAGCTACCGCCACCGCCGCTATTACTGCGGCGATCGTGATCGGATCGTAGGTCGAGATGCCGAAGAGCTGATTGGAGACGATGCGCATCGCCGCAAACGTGAAGAGCAGCCCGACAACGACGCCGGCTGCGATCAGCCGCAGTCCCATCCACAAGACCATCCCCAGCACATCAGAATGGGCCGCGCCGAGCGCCATGCGGACCCCAATCTCCTGCGTCTGGCCCGATACGGTGTACGAAATAACGCTGTAAACGCCGATAGTGATGAGCACAAGCCCCACGCCTCCGAAAATAGCCAGTAGGACGAAGCCAAAGCGCGGCTGGGCGTAGACAAAGTCTCTTAGGAAGTCCTCCAGGGTACCGGTAAACGTGAGCGCCACATTGCGGTCCACCGCCCAGATCTCGCGGCGCAACGTGTCCACCAGTCCCGCAGGATTGCCGGCTGTACGGACCAGGACAGCGCGATCGAAGGTCCCCGTCATGGTGTAGGGGATGTACATTTCGGGGAAGATCGGATCCTGGATCCCCTGATTTTTGGTGTCGCTCACGACCCCAATCACTTCAAACACGGGGTTTTCCACCTTACCTTCGGGCAGACTCTCCAGCATCGTGATCTTGATTTTCCGGCCAATGGGGTCTTCATTCCCGAAGAAACGATTGACCAGCGTCCGGTTGATCACGGCAACACGGCGGCCGTCATTTACATCGAACTCCGACAATATTCTTCCACGCAGCACCTTGAGACCGATGGCGGGGAAGTAGCCTTCACTGCAAAGCGTATAGATCGCGTTCCATTTCTCGGAATGGGTCTTGCCCGGAATGTCGATCTCACTGTGAAGGCCGCCGAAGGGCGGGACGGTCGTCGTAGTCGTTGCCGCGATAACCCCCGGAAGCATTTGGAGGCGTGCCAGCAACTGGCGAAAGAAGCGCTGCTTCTGGACAATGGTCTTGTATTGTCCTTTGGGCAGCGGCAGTCGCGTAAACAGCAGATTGTTCGGCCGGAATCCTAGATCCACTTGCTGCATCGCGACAAAGGTCCGCATCATCAGGCCGGCGCCGGCCAGCAGTACCAGCGATAATGCCACCTCCGCGATGACCAGGGCGTTGCGTAGCCGGCCTCGCCGGAAGCCACCGCTGACGCCCCTGCCTGATTCTTTGAGAGGTTCCACTAAGTTCTGATTGGCGCTATGCAAGGCCGGCGCCAGCCCAAACACCAGGGCCGTGAGGATTGCGATTCCGAGGCTGAACAATAAGACCGGAATATTCAACTGAATGACGACTTCCCGCGGAATCATTCCATCCGGGATCAGCGCAACGATGCCCTTAAGGCCCACATAAGAGAACACACAACCGAGCACGCCTCCCGCTAGCGCGAGCAGCAGACTCTCGGTCAGCAACTGGCGGATCAGTTCGCTTCGCCTGGCGCCCAGCGATCCGCGGATTGCCATCTCCTTCTCCCGCGCCGCCGCGCGAGCAAGCAGCATGTTCGCCACGTTGGCGCACGAGATAAGTAACAGCAGCCCCACCGCCGCCGCCAGAGTGTACAGCGTCTTTCGGAAGGGCCCGATCAGGCTATCGACCCAGCTGACGACTTGGACTCTGAACTTGTCAGGATAGTTTAGGGGGTAAACTTTAGCCAGCCTGTGAGCCAGCAGGTCAATATCCGTCTGCGCCTGCTGGAGCGTGACCCCCGGCTTCAGCTTCCCCTGAAAGGTCCAAAACCGTAAACTCATCTCCGGGTCTGCCCGATTCATTGAGACCGACCACCAAAGGTCCGCTCCCATCTTGGTGAAGCGCGGCGGCATGATTCCGACCAGCGTGGTTGGCACCCCGTTGAGCACAAATGTTTTGTTGACGATCGAGCGGTCCAGGCCGTAGCGCTTAGACCACAGCTTGTAACTCATAACGAAGACCGGCGGCGCCCCCGGAGCTGCGTCTTCCTGCGTCAGCGCGCGGCCCAGCATGGCGGGCACTCCGAGAAAGTGGAACATGTTCGGTGTGGTGGCGCCGCCCGAGAACTGCTCAGTGCCCTCCGCCGTACTCTGCAGCGCGTCTTGAAACGACCCACCGATGACCTCCTCGAATACGTGGCTCTGCTCTTGATAGTCCAGGAACTCCGCGGTTTGCAGGCCTTGCCGGCCACCGGGATTGCTGCTGGCGAGGTCGTGGATTTGGATCGCCACCACCCGCTTGGCGTCGGCATAGGGAAATGGATCGAGCAGAACGTTATAGATGACGCTGAAGATGGTGGTGGCGGCGCCGATACCGAGAGCCAGCGTGAGAATCGCAATGCTGGCGAATCCGGGCTGGTTGCGCAGCCCTCTGGCCCCGTAGGAAAGATCCATCCAGAATCGTCGCATGTGTCTTATACGGCTGAACCGCGGATTTGTTCCGTGGGAATCTATTGTAATTTGTTTGCTCGATGGCGATGCCGGTCGCATTCCTGGCCCCGCTACCCTACAATGGACCTTCCGGACAACACCAATGAGAAACCGCTTCTTGATCGCTGCCGCAACGTGCACGATGGCGGCGATGACTTTCGCGCCGCGCGCGCTGCGGGCAGAGAGTGACGCGCCCAAGTATGAAGTCGACCGCGCCTGGCCGAAGCCGTTTCCGGACCGCTGGGTGATCGGCGGACTCGGCGGCGTCTGCGTAGATCTGCACGACCACGTGTTCCTCTTGAACCGCCAGGATGTGCCGGAGATAGACCTGAATTCCGGTCATCTCGCGCCCGCGATCATCGAAATCGACACCGAGGGCAATCTGGTCAATTCTTGGAACGCGCCCCAGTCCCTCGACCCGCGACTCCACAGTTGTTATTTCGATAAAGACAACAACATGTGGATCGCCAGCTCGCCCTCCGGCATGGTGCAGAAATATTCACACGATGGCAGCAAGCTGCTGTTGCAGATCGGCAAGAAAGGCGTCCTCGATTCCTCCGACGGCACCGAAAAAGGCCAGCCCCTCAATTCAAACGCAGCGCAGTTCTTTATGCCCGCCAGCATCTTTGCCGATCCCCAAAACGGCGACGTTTATGTTGCCGATGGCGAGGGGGCAGGAGGGAACCGGCGCATCGCCGTGATGGATCGCAGCGGAAAGTTTCTGCGACAATGGCAACCCGAAGGTATGCGCACCGTGCATTGCCTGAGTGTCGCAACCGACGGTCTGGTGTACGTCTGCAATCGCCAGGAGTCGCGGATTCAGGTCTACGACAAACTCGGCAATTTCAAAAAGAACATTGAAACGCCGTGGACGCCCTACACTAAACCGCCCGATGGAAAGCCAAAAGAGAGCGGTGGCGCGGCGGTGGCGCTCGACCTCTCGCGCGATGCGAATCAGAAGTTCATGTACCTGCTTAACCAGAACAATGAGCAAGTTGAGGTCTTGGACCGCGAATCCGGCAAGGTCCTCACGACTTTCGGTCACGCAGGGCACTTCACTGGGGAATTCGACCAGGCTCACGGCATCGCGGTGGATTCGCAGGGGAACGTCTATGTCGCCGAAAACCGCGGCCGCCGGATTCAGAAGTTCAAGCCGGTGCGTCAATAGCCTCGAAGAGCGCTTAATTTCTGATACGCTATCGTTTCCGAAAGAACGTTCCCTGTTATGCCTTCGCAGCACGATTCGATGGTGGCAGAGCTAAAGTCTACCGTCATATCGGTATTGCGAGCCCAGGGGTTTAAGGGTTCGTATCCACATTTCCGCCGCTTTGTTGAGAACCGCGTCGATCTATTTTCTATTCAGCATGACAAATGGGGCGGCGGCTTCGCTGATCGAACAACCCGTCGTAGCCGTGATCTGGGTAGGACTGTCGCTTGCGCTGCATGTTGCGCACGCTCATCCCAGCGATCTCTGCTGCCTGGATCCACGTCAGCTTCCTTGCCATCGCTTTCAAAATCACATCTTGTAGTTTCATCATCCGCTCCGTTTCTCGGGCGGGCATCATCTGACTCGGTTCCACCTCGCCACTTTCGCCCTCCCGGACTGGACCGGACAACTAGCAAACTAATTCCACCGGACAACTCACGTGCTAACGACACGCT